>Ga0066793_10000194_pt1 | contig 21871 bp, 23 predicted proteins | sample PersoiDNA2013189_FD_83876 | JGI IMG/M metagenome (GOLD analysis project Ga0066793, IMG submission 83876) | Permafrost soil microbial communities from the Arctic, to analyse light accelerated degradation of dissolved organic matter (DOM) -... | ecosystem: Environmental > Terrestrial > Soil >... | reverse complement strand
TCACGACATAGCAGCTTTGAATCGCTCCTTGCCATGTGATGGTGAACGACCGTTGTGCTCGGAACGTAATAGATCTTCCACCCAGCCCTTCCCAACCGACGGCACAGGTCTATGTCTTCACAATAAAGAGGAAACCCTTCATCGAGCACTTTCGTGCCCGTAATCGCGTCGCGCCGCAATAAGAGGCAGGCACCAAGCATCCAGTCTACCTCCATTCCCCGCTCATGTGACACAGACACCATCAGGTGTCTCGCGCCTCTTCTTCCATTTGGCACAACCAGGCGGATCGGTGTCCGACGGAGAATGGTAGACCATGCCGTTGGAAATCGCCTGCATGAGTACTGCAGAGAACCGTCCGGAAACACTAGCTTAGGTCCGCATATGCCACAACTTGGATGATTGTCCATGAAATTGACAAGCACCTCGAGGGACCTTTTACCTAGTACGGTGTCCGGGTTGAGCATTAGGAAGTACTTGCTTGAATAGCTGCCAAACGCAACATTGTTGTTCTCAGCAAACGAACGACGCTTATCTTGTTGGATAAAATCTACCCAGGGGTACAGATTGCGCACAAGCTCAGCTGATCCATCGGACGAGCAGTTGTCAACCACAACCACCTTTATCCGAATCCGGCCGTCTATGTTGCTTCGTGTGATTGAATCGAGGCATGGACCAATGAGGCGGCAGTGATTGTACGTCACAATTCCGATTAGAAGTGAGACCGACTTTTCGTCAAGCATTTTGACTCCTTGTAACAGTGCTTTGTTAAGGTGATAGAATCAATAGGTCGGTGTCATCGAGGTTTAGGAGGGTGGGTAGCGGAAGCGACATCGTTCGGAGGCGCCGGCGAAAGCGGATAGGACGCGACGGGGTGTGCGACATGTTCACAATGCGGACTCCCATGCGTTTCGCGAACTTCGCAATCCCAGTGTTCCGGAACACCTCGTCCATTGAAAACTAGTTGTAGCCGCCTGAATCCGATTCGCAGATCGTGATTTTGGCCGTGAAATTCTTTATGTATTCAACCAGAGCTTTAACCGCTTCGAAATTAGGCATCACCCGAAAAACCGGAAAGGTCAGATTCGGCTTGATAGCTACCCTGTCCGAAGGACGAATCGCGCCCGAATCGCCCAGAAAAGCAAATCCTTCCCGCAGGCACGCTCCATAGCCACAATCCAGCAATCGTACGAAGACTCACTCTGTCCCTGTATTCTTGGTATTCCTTCGCGATGGTTATCAAGGTCTCAGAATATGTGGGTCTGCGAGAAACGACTATAGAATCGGCGCACAAACGCGTGTGCAGGTTCTCGAAATCGTGAATGCTTTGCCCCCTCCAGAAACCCGGCGATGCACTGGGCAAACTCCTTTTGCATCGTCACTTACGAACAGGCCGTCGTCTTCAGTTGCGGGAATGCCCTCGCCTCCGACCGACGTCGTGACCACCGGTCTCCTGCACGCGGTGAATGAAAGGTCTGTCCGCGCGGAGGAATGACGTCGATGTCCCGTCGGGCCAGGAACCGGTGCAATGGCTTTCGTCGCATTCGTTGCGTACCAGGATGCCGTCGTATCGCGCACAGATGCCAGTCTCGTCGCCTTTCAGTTTTGTGGTGTCCCATTCTAAGCAACCTACGCTTGAGGTACGACTTTACGGACCGGGTGAAACGATCCCGGCGAACAAAGGCGATATCGGATTCATCAATAGCGGTCGAGATGCAGTGAAAGTATTCGATACAGCGCGCCATCTGCATGAACTCAACGTGGATCAAGCCAAGACGTCCGCTGGCAGTCAGTTCGCTTACTCGTGACACCATGGCGTGAGTGTGACATTCTGGCGATTGCTGGCAGGCGGGACACAAAAGCTCAGCGCGGTAATAGACCAGATGCCGCCGGGCCCCGAGGACATTAGTTTCGCCACGGCATTGGACACGCAATCAATGCCTTTGCTTTCTTGCAAATGCCCGTCCGAGCGCTCCCACCAGAAGAAGGCAGTCGCCCCCAGCTGATAGCGGTTTGATCTCCTTAGCTCCATCCGTGCACCTGCCTGCGATGTAATTGTCAACGGGCATCGTGGTTCATCAGCTTCTGACAACCAGGGAAGATTGCAGGGCGCGCAGCTTCCGGTAAAAGGACTCAAACTCGAACCGCTCCAGGAACTCTTCCCGGCCCTGTGATCCAAGGCGCAGCCGCAGATCAGAGTCGCTCAGCAACCGTTCCAGTGCGGAGGCTAATTGTTGCGAATTGCCAGGTTCCACGAGAATGCCGGTCACCCCGTCCTTGATCTGCTCCATCGTGCCGCCACATCGGCTGGCCACGACGGGCTTGCCCATGGCCATGGACTCAATGACCACCCCGCTGAAAGCCTCTGGCATGACTGAGGGCTGAACGGAGATGTCCAACGCCGCGTAGGCCGCCTTAATATCGCCTATATCGCCTGTGCAAACCACCTCGTCACTAAGGGCTAGCTCGTTGATGAGAGTCCGGAGTTTGTCTAGGTGTGCTTCGTTCCCCGGGAAAGGACTTCCGATAAAGAGAAATCGGACATTGGGAAACCGTGGCTTCAAGGTTGCTGCGGCCTCCAGCAAGACATCTTGTCCTTTCCGGCCGATCTTGATTCTGCCGACCAGCCCGACGAGTAGGTTGCCGTCCAGGTTGTACCGTTGTCGGAATTCCATGACACGCGCAGGTGGAACCTCAGGAAACTCCCCCACAGGAAATCCGTTGTGCAGCACGCAGATCTTTTCCCTCGAGATACGGGAGCTGAACTGCGCTGCCACGGCATTGGAGACACAGACAATCCGGTCGGAAAACGCGGCCATATACCACTGGTACCAGGACCATAACTGGGGGAAGCCGGCAAAGACCTCTCGGATGTGCCAGATGTGTGGAATGCCCCGCAGCCTAGCTACAACTCCGGGAGTCAAGATCAGGGAGGTATTGCTGTGAACGATATCAGGCCGGAAGTCGGAGGTGATCCGCCAAAGTGCTGGGATTGACAGCAAGAAGGAAAAAAATAGGGAGAAGAAGCCGCGCAGTGTTCCGTGTCCCCGCCGGGTAACAATCGCCAGTCGAGGGTAAGTCTTCACCCCAACACCGGCTACTTCTAGTGGCGGACGCAGGGGGCCATCGTACGGTACCACGACCAGCACTTCATGGCCGTCCAGTACCAGACGTGAGGCCAGCCGCAATAGGGAGCGGCTGGCCCCATAGAGATCCGGCGGGTCGTGTATGAAGAGAATCCTCATGGTTCACGTGGGTTTTGTTACCATCGCCGCATGCGCAGTGTCCGTACACGAACACCAACAACGTCTCCAACGAAGGTATGTGTATATCAGCCACGCGCGATGCAGCGCACGATAGCTCTCCACTTGCCTGCAACGCCGCTCGTCGTCCGCCACCTGACGAAGAAGGACCTTCGAGTTCAGTTCTGCGGCAGAATCCGCCGCGTAAGAACTCAGCTCTCGGCCAAGTTCCTGCCAGAACCTTTCACCCATCCAATCGCGCAGTGGCAACGTAAAGCCGTGTTTCGGCGCCTTAAGCACAGGTTCAGGAAGGCGGCCGCTCAGCGCCTGTCGCAACGCAAACTTTCCCAGTGTTCCGTTCATCTTCAAATGTGCCGGCAAAGAAAGGGCAAACGTGGCGAATCGGGAATCTAGAAACGGAGCTCTTACCTCTAGCGACTCAGCCATAGACATACGGTCTACTTTCATCAGAATATCCTGCGGAAGGGATGTGCGGAGCTGATGAAGCGAGAGGGCGAGAAGTGGATCGTTGGCGGCAAACCAGATGTTCCTGGATTCCTCACGGTTCGCTTCCAGTTGTGCGGACGCCTCTTTAGCCCATGCAGTTCCTTCCACCAAGCTCAGAACCTGTTCATCGGTGAAGACGCCGTCGGATGTGTGGGCCAGTAGTCCTCGGTGCAGGCTCGCGTTGAGTTTCAAGACGCGGGCGGGAGACTCCCACCTTCCGGAATGTGGCAGCAAGTTCGCAACCAACCATGATACGGCGCCGCCAAACCTGCCCCCTCCCCACCGCGCAAAGCGCCGCTGCCTGCTGAACGAAGGATAGCCGCACAGCAGTTCATCCCCACCGTCGCCCGAAAGCACAACTTTGAAGCGCCGGCGAGCCGCGCGAGAAACTAACCGTGTCGGTACTGCGCTGGTGTCCGCAAAGGGTTGGCCGTAGTGCAATAGCAGATCGTCCACTAACTCAGGCGAGAAAGCGACACTTGTTCCCTGCTCTTCGTGGAGCTTGAGGCGAAGGAATGTCGCGGTCGCCCGCGCTAGAGGGCGCTCGTCGTAGCTCCCGCGCTCGAAACCAACCGTGACAGCCTCGATGTCGGGCCTCGTCTTGCAAGCTGCCTGGGCGACCGCAGCGGAGTCGATGCCCCCGCTTAAGAACAGCCCCAAGGGCACGTCCGAAACCAGGCGATCGCGGACGCTTTCGTCCAACAGGTCGAGTAATTTCTGCCCACAGCGTTTGAGTGGGCCAACCTCTTCATCGATAGACTGCGGGGGGCGCCAGTAAAGTCCCGAGGATTGCCCTCCCGTCGCGCTTCTCCGTAACCACTGGGCCGGTCGCAGCTCGTTGATACCATCGATTGCAGTGAGTCCCGGCCAGGGATAGCCATAACGCAAGATTGCTACCAGACCTTTTCCGGAAGGTCGCCGCGCACAAGGACGAAACCTAAGCAACGGTGCGAGTTCGCTGCAGAATGCAAATCCGCCGTCGCGGTGATCTACGAACAGGGGTTTTTCTCCGAAACGATCACGCACCAGCCAAAGCTCGCTGGATTGGGTATCTACCGCGGCGAAGGCGAACATTCCCTCAATTGCATCCAGCGTTCCGAGCACACCGCGTCGAGCAATCAACTCGACAAGGGCCTCGGTATCGGTCCGGGTCCGGAAAACCACCCCAGAGGAAATCAATGATTCCCGCAGGCGCAGGAAGTTATAGATCTCGCCATTCATAACGAGTAGCCAGCGACCATCGCTGCTTCGCATTGGCTGACGGCCGTGCGCCGGGTCAAGTATCGCCAGCCGCACCATGCCGATGTGCCAGGGCCCGATCCGCGCTTGGCCACGGTCGTCCGGGCCCCTGTGGTGGAGCATCTCGAGCATGCACCCAACCGCAGAACCGTCCCCAGATGGCTTGGCGATTTGTAACCCCGCGATACCACACATCAGTAGGTTCCTCGAATAATGAAAGAATGTACGAGCATACGCGCCGCAGGACAGCCATTGCGACCTGCTATTTCCGCTGAGCTCGGGCTTAGTTAGAGGTGCGACGCACCACGTTCGCTTACGGCGGATCATCTCTGCGCGCGGTAATTTCCCCTATAGGACTACCGGCTCCGCACTGGCCGCGTACGCCATCACGAGATCAAACCCAGTGCCTCCGGGAGTCTGGAGTTGAAGCCGGGCATCCTTGGAAATCCCGAAACCAGCGTTAAGAAGAGTCGCACTTCCAAGGATTTTCATTTCGTCGCAGTCGCAACATTAAATAACACGCCGTTTGTTATTGGCACGATTTGTTTGCGGCTTGCCGCGTCTCGGAACACACGCGTCAGTTTCTCCCATTCGTTTCTGTGTTCGATTTCCCAGCTATGGAGGTACAAATGAGCAGCGCCGCCATGAATTTCCAACCAGTTCAAGGCTCTTCGAAAGTGGATTTCCCAATCCGTGGCCATTCTGTTGATTGTAAAAAAGTTGAAAAGGCCCCTGAAATTGCTTTCCCAAAGCGCATGCCGCAATTGGACAGGAACAGAATGCGAAAAGGCTTCGGTGCTAACACCGGCTTGAAACGGATCCGCGGGCAAACAGTTGAGGTTGAACTGGCAGGTCCGGGCGCCGCTAAACCCAGCTTTTGCGACTAGATTGCGCACTTGTCGACTGTACCCGCCCCGGGGGTAGCAGAACGAAAAGGCTGGCCGGCCCAGCAGGTCCTCGAGCCAATCTTTGCACCCTCTAATTTCGTTCCATGCTTCACCTTCTCCGAGCCCCGGTAGTGGCTTATGGTTCAGTGTGTGTCCACCCACCTCGAACGTTGCGGCTAATTCTCTTATTTGCGATAGTCCCATAACTGGCCGTTCGGGGTTGCTTCTGGGAATGTAAAAGGTCGCTTTCAGACCGAATTTGCACAGAAGCTCCGCCGTTCTAAGGTCCGAAAGATGGCCATCATCTACGCTGATAGTGACGAATGCCGGCAGTCGAGTTGTGCTCTCTCGAGGTGACTCACTTGGCGGGCAGATGAAGCCCTTTAATTTTAACCGAGTTCGAATCCCCACGTCAGTCACTTCCCGAAGATGGCCCATATAGTTTTGGCAAGTTTTGGCTCTGCGCGAGAATCTAGAACTGGCCAATTGGTGCGGATTCAAGCTTTCGAGCTCTCCGGCGATCTCCGACCCTGGAACCCTCGGCCTTTGAATGGCACTCCGATGGTGGACTTGCCCGTGATCGTCGAACCTCTAGAAACCATGTTGGACGGAGAGGACTCGGCTTGGGAGCATCGATCAGATAAGCTACTGATTAAAAATGAGAGGTTAACAGCCTTTGTAGGTGCGAAGCACGACCCGTCGGGCCCGTCGGATACATGACTCAAAACGCACGGCCAAGTCGCCGGCCAAGTCGCCGAAATGCCGTTGGCTTACCGCTCAGGCTGGTCCAGCCGGGCTGTCGGAGCTTGGATGCGCTAACGGATCAGTCTGCGCCGTGATTGTCGAAGACCTTACTGAAAGGCCGATAAACATTGGGGTTGAGCTGCTTCTCAGTCTTCAGGTGCGCCACGGTTCCAGTGCCAAAAAATGAGGACTCGCATATGGACCTGTGGGCGTATCAGAACCGCGTACAGATCGACTTCTCCCGACCAGGAAAGCCGACCGATAACGCGCGCGTGGAATCGTTCAACGGCACGCTGCGAGCCGAGTGCTTGGATGTGCACTGGTTCGCGACGCTGACCGAGGCCAAGCAAGTCATCGAATCTAGGAGGCGGGAAAACAACGAGAGTCGTCCTCACAGGTCTCTGGGGGAACGAACGCCGAGTGAGTTGCCGAAAACTCACCTTGAAAGTTACAGGAAAAGGGGACCGATCAGGGTTGGGGGAACTCTCATTCTAGGTGGTCCCACTCTTGTCCAAATAGCTTTCCGCCAGCCGACTTGGACAGCATCCGTCGGGTCTAGAGCGGTTAACCGCCGGTTCCCAGAACTTTGGAAAGCCCGTAGAATCAGGTCCCCCGCTCTCGGTACCCGCGGATTGTCCGAGGCAGCCGCTGGCCATAATTTGGACAGCATCCGGCGGCATCATATGGAGACCTGCTTTTCTCTGGCCAGGCCCGCCTCAATAGAATCAGTGACTTAACCTGCCCGAGATACCCACTTGGCGGCCAATTTGTAGTGAGGTGGTCCAGTTTTCGGGGGCTTACTCGCACCTTCGTAATCTTCCCTCCCTAAGGGTACCCACATTAAAATCACCGTTAGTTTCGTTTGCAATCTCCTAACGCGGAGAACCCCGAAATCGGCTACACTTATCAATCTATTGACCCAGGCGGTGATTCCATGACCAATAAAATACTGAAAATGATATGGATGTTGTTGCTCATCCCGTCATTCGCCATCGGCCAAAGCCAAACGCCTGTTCCTGCCTCTAATTTCGGCATGCATGAAAATAATTACTTCTGGGGGTCACCGTATCCCGTCGTGCCTTTCGGGACGTTTAGATTATGGGATCTTTCGGCCATGTCAAGGTGGAGTGAGCTCGAAACTTCCCGCGGCGTGTATAACTGGACGAATCTCGATAATTTTATCAGTCAGTTGAATTCGCACGGCGTCACGGACATCATCTATACTTTCGGCTACACGCCTGCTTGGGCTGGGCCTGCCACTTCTTTGCCTCCGACCAACAACCAGGATTTCATAGATTTCATAACTGCCTTTGCGACTCATTACAAGGGAAAAGTTCAACACTACGAGACATGGAATGAGCCTTATTCCTCGACCTTTTGGACGGGGAGTATGGCCCAACTCATTGTCCTGCAAGGCGATGTGTACACTGCTGTCAAGGCGGTCGATTCTACTGCTACAGTGCATACGCCGGTTCTTGGGGCTTCTTCCAGTTCTGGTGACTGTAGTAATTCGTCCGCGTCCTTCGGAACCGGCGCATTTTTCAGCTTGAATGGAACCTCGAACTTCGATGTGGTTGATGTTCACCTGTATCCTTATCCGCTATCATCGGGGCCACCCATCGAAAGTGTTAGCACCATGATTGCGAACACCAAGTGCAGCATGAGCGCGAACGGAATCAGTAGCAAGCCGCTCTGGAACACCGAGTACAGTTGGTCGGAAGACAGCTACTTGCCAAGTTCCACCGACGAGGTTGCCTTTGTAGCTCGTGGAGCGCTCTATCTCTGGTCACAGGGCATAGCTCGCTCTTACTGGTACGCTTACGACAACCAATCTGAGGGAACACTATTTAATACAACGTCAAACACGTTGAACGCGAACGGGATCGCCTATCAGCAAGTCTACAATTGGATGGTCGGCGCGACAATGACTAGTAATTGCGCGGTGGCAAGCTCGGTTTGGACCTGCGGACTAACGCTGGCGAATGGGCATCAGGCACTGGCCGTTTGGCTGAATGTATTTAAGTCCAGCAGCACCCAGAGCTACATACCCGCAGCTCAGTATAACGCGTACCATGACCTTGCGGGCAACACTGTCGCGGTCAGTGGGTCGGTGACGATTGGAGAGACGCCCATTCTGTTTGAAAGTACCGCCGTCTCGACAAAGCCCGCTGCGCCGCCGACCAATCTGATAGTGACGTCCGTCCAATGACGAGCCTCTCACAGAACCGGACTTAAACCTCTCAGCTTATCCGGCTTGTGCCACCCACTGGAAGACGGCCGTCTTCCACCGAAATCGAGTTCCTCCGGTTTCCCGTTGACCCGGTTCAGTTCGGGTGACCTGCCCCCTTCGCTTCACAGGCATTACCCTGTTTCAACGCTAATACGGAGCAGTCCGCCCCTGGGCTGTCGCCTCGGTAATTTCGGCCTCGCGGGGCTTCCGCTTGTGCCTTTTCCCTTATCATCGCCAGCCAGGTTCTCAAGTTCCGTACAGAAGCCAAGATTGGGTTCACGCCACCTCTACACCGGACACCGCATGGTCAGTAAGCAGGTTACTTCCATGCTTTTCCCAGATCAGTCGGCCGCTCTGGTTTCGATGTCGTCCTTGAACTTTCGATGAGTCTCCAGTGGTTCACTTACGTTCGTCTGCCCAACCCATACATGACGTGATCTTATGTCAGGCCTTTTAACCATGACGTCCACCACCGCAGCGTTTGACTGCAGCAGCTCATGTCATGGCTGTTTGGAGCCTTCTCCTGTAAGACATCGCCTGCCTGCGGGCCGTCGGTCCGAAATGATTCGCGGATAGCAACCAGTTACCAGTTTCCAGCTTACCCGCCACAACTTTGCCAGCAGTCTAAGGGCGCGCGCACATAGGACATTTGCAGGACCGGTGCCGTATCGAAGACAGACTCTTCTGTGCTCTTCCAGACTCAGTTTGACCAAACGGTCCGTTTTGGTTTGTGGATACGACCGTACTTTGGAGAGCATTCGTCTTACGTGCCGCGGCCAAGTGCGTTCGGCAAAGCGCGCCCACAGATCGCCATCCATGCACAGGTCGAACGTTTCATCTAGTCCCTTCACTTGCTCGTAGAGCGTCCGCCTCCAAAAAGCAGAGGTTTGGGGGATGTAGTTGTAGTCGTACTTCCAAATGAACCAGCTGAACGGTATCTCTTTTTTCATCTTGAGCAACTCGCCCATCGCACCGATCACGCGTGCATCTCCATACATGAAGTCGACTTCGAGATGCTCCCGGAAGTAGTCGAGGACGAAACGCACGGTGTCCACTTCCAGAACGTCGTCGGAGCAAAGCCAACCCAGAATGTCACCCGTAGCGTGCGCAAAACCTTTCTTCAGGGCGTGAGTCTGACCGCGATCCGGCTCGCTCACTACATATGCGAAGTGCGTCGCATATTCCCTGATAATCTCAGCCGAACCGTCGGTCGATCCGCCATCAATCACAATGATCTCCAGTTCTCCGGGCCTGAGATCTTGCTGGTTGACGAGGCTTTCCAGCGCCTCTCTGATAAAAGGAGCCTGGTTATAAGAGCAGACCACTATGGATAGTGTTGAAGCCGTGCTAGTGCCTAGGCTGTTGAGCGATACAAGCCCGCGGGACGCCGCCGGTGGGTCGTAATTGTCTGCTGCCCTAGGGCGCGGAAAAGATTTAATGGTCATAGACAGTTCTCATCGCGTGCCTGCGGCCGTCGGCCCGAAGTAATTCACGGGTAGCAACCAGTTGCCAGTTTCCACCTTACCCGCCACAACTGCCAGCAGTCGCAGGGCACGGCATGTGGGACTTTTGTAAGATCGGTTCCATATCCAGACGCTGCACAACTGCCGCCTCCTCTACCCACAGGCCAATCTACTGCGCAACGACCAGACCTGCGACCAGTGCGTGCGCGGAAGTCTCCTGTACAGCGTCCCGTAGGCATGCCGCCGGCTACGGTCAGCAGCGAGCGATTGAGAATATCTTTGAACTCGGAGTCGTTCCGTGCCTCCATTACCTCGTGTGCGCTGGTAAGGCGGACGTACCCCTTTTTTCGCCGCTTGCGAGAAGGCACTCGATCCGATCTGCGGCCCGCCCGATGTCGATCGGCGTGGACTCTCGCCCCGAGTACGTTAGCCCGATCCATAAACAAAGCCGCCCGAAGCTACAGAACTCGTGGATGCGTGCGGACGGTGAGTTGTACCTGGCGCCAATATATCGTGCAGCGATGCGCATTTCCCCCGTGGGTCGAACGGCGTTGGTGGTGTTTCTAACAGGCAAGCGGACCATCCAAGAATGTACTTATACGAATTACATGTCAACTTCAGGGAACGCTTCGAAACTTGCTTCGATCGACCGAAGATGGGCACAATTCCCTTGGGAAGAGAAATCGACGGCTCCCAGGCTAGCACTTGCCGCAAACGGAAGTTTTTACTGTTGCGTGCCGCGCAAGCCCTGCGGCCTGCCGATATCATTGAGTTTCGTGAAAGGGTTTACTGGTGATGCTTGAGATCAGGTCAACCAATCCACTTACGATTACTACCCTCGCCTATGACATGGTAAGTCAGGTATGCGAACTTGGTCGCGGTATTCATCAGGTCGGTTGGACGGTTTGACCGGCCGCGGTCCTTTCATACCATTCAATCGTGTGAATCAGTCCGTTTCGTAGCTTTGTTCTGGCCTTGAATCCGAATTCGCGTTCAGCCCGAGTTGTATCTAAGCATCGCCTTGGCTGACCGTCCGGTCGTGAAGTATCCCACTCGATGCTTCCGGCGAACCCGGTCAGCTCGCATATGACGTTAGCGAGCTCGCGTATACTCAACTCTTCTCCTGAACCGAGATTGACTGGCGCGGCCTTGTTGTAATTTTTCGCTCCAAGGAGAATTCCCTCAGCAGCATCGTCCACATAAAGAAATTCTCGTGAGGCATTGCCGGTACCCCAAGCAGTGATCCTGTGCCGCCCAAGAGCTTTGGCTTCCACGCATTTCCGGATTAAAGCTGGGATGACATGGGACGTTTGGGGGTCGAAATCGTCGCCGGGCCCGTACAGGTTTACTGGTATCAAATAGATTGCATTAAATCCATACTGCTGCCGATATGCCTAGCATTGGACGAGAAGCATCTTCTTGGCAAGTCCGTAGGGCGCATTGGTTTCCTCGGGATAACCATCCCAGAAGTGTTTTTCCTTAAAAGGTACGGGCGTGAACTTCGGATAAGAGCAGACGGTTCCGATGCATACGAACTTCTCTATATTTGAACGCGCCGCACACTCGAGAAGCTGAATCCCCATAATCGCGTTTTCATAGAAGAAGCGTGCTGGATTCTTTTGATTTGCGCCAATTCCGCCCACCGTCGCGGCCAGGTGAATTACCATACTGGGGCGCGATAGTTCGAAGAGACGGGCGATGTCCTCCATTTTGCGCAGATCGAACTCCTTGCTTCGCGGGACGAAAATGTCTTCACATTGGCATTGACGAAGCTTCTCGACCACACGTGAGCCCAGAAAACCCGCTCCACCTGTTGCGAGGACACGGGAGCACGACCAGAAATCTGTCAAATCTGTCCGCTCCTCAGGCATGCTGCCTCTCGATGGCCGCGCCCTCAAGCGATTTCACAACATCCGACACCGAAAGTCGCCATCGGTGCCAATCTGAGAATCGTACCTGTAGGATCCGAATTCCTTCCCCGACGGGCTGCAGGCCGGCGGCTTCCATATCGGCATCTACCATGATGCGGACCAGCTCCGAGAAAGTAACCTTGGGTTTCCATGACAATTGGTTTCTTGCCTTGGCAGGGTCGGCAAGGAGGACGTCGACTTCCGTTGGGCGCATATATCTACTATCCAACTCGACATAGTCGTGCCAGTCCAAGCCGACATACGCAAAGGCTTCCTCCGCGAATTCCTTTACGGAGTGCGTCTCGCCGGTACCTACGACGTAATCGTCCGGTTGCTCCTGTTGCAGTGTCAGCCAGATGGCCTCCACGTATTCCGGCGCGTAGCCCCAATCTCTTTTGGCTTCTAGACTGCCCAGATAGAGCTTCTTCTGATTGCCACATAGGATCTGTGCGATCGCTCTTGTGATCTTGCGAGTGACAAATGTCTCCCCACGCCGCGGGCTCTCATGATTGAAAAGTATCCCATTGCACGCGAATAGGTCGTACGCTTCCCGATAATTGACTGTCATCCAGTACGCGTACAGCTTCGCTACGCCATAAGGACTCCTCGGCCGAAACGGCGTCTTTTCGTTCTGGGGAGGAGGAGAACTGCCGAACATCTCCGAGGAACTTGCTTGATAAAATCGCGTCTTGATCCCACTGCGCCGGACAGCTTCTAGGACCCGGGTGGTCCCCAGCCCGGTCGTGTCCCCGGTGTACTCTGGAATGTCGAAGCTCACCCTTACATGGCTTTGTGCTCCAAGGTGGTAGATTTCATCCGGCTGTAGGTTGTAGATAAGGTTTGTGAGCTGCTCGCCGGAACAGAGATCGCCGTAGTGCAAGGACAGACGAACGCCTAGTTTGTGCGGATCCTCATAAACATGGTCTAGACGGCTCGTGTTGAAGGAACTCGCTCTGCGTATGATCCCGTGCACCTCGTACCCTTTCGAGAGCAAGAACTCTGCGAGGTACGAGCCGTCTTGACCCGTAATACCCGTAACAAGTGCGCGCATCGCTGTGGGACCTCCTTGCGAGATTAGAGGAAAGTGTTGTGTGCGTGAACCAGTTCCGGCTTTTCCCGGTGAATTGAATTCACCAGTGTGCCTACGAAGCTGGACCGAAGCTGGAGCAGTGTGCTCCGCGAAAGTCACGAGCGGACACGCCCGGGAGGTTCAGCGGAGGAAAAGTTTGCCTCGTGGTCCCCGTCCGCTGAACCCCAGTCATCCACATGAACTTGGGATTATTCTCCCACAATCGTGTTGGTTCCTGAACAAGCCGATGGATCCATCCTCCAACTCCGATCATGACCTGAGTGGCAAGCCGGTGAATGTGTGCGCCATAAACCGTTCCTGCTGCGGCGTACTGAGCACCGTAGGCATACCGTAGGGTACGGTCAGCAGCGAGCGATTTAAGGATAGCTTTGAACTCGGGATCGTTCTGCGCTTCCATTACACCGTGCGCCGGCAACGCAGACATAGCCCCTTTCGCCACTTTGGCACCGAGAGTTGATATCGGTAGATGGATTGGTTGACTTGGTCTCGAGCATTGCCGGCACGAGCTTGCGGAAAGTCCATGACCTCAGCAAGCCGCAGGGCGTGCCGGGCCGCAACAGTGACAACAAGCGCAGCGGCTCGCCGTACTCGGAGGCCATGAGCCGTCAGCCTTAAGTGCCCGGACCAGGTGGTGTCCGATAAACCCGCCTGCGCCGGTCACTAGGACACGTTTGTTATTTTGCATGTGTTTTCCTCCTTCAAGGTGCTGAAAAGCTGTCAAAACCAACGGCTCAAAGCTAAGGTTCATCAAGGGCCAAAAATCGCTCTCGGTTGCGATTACTTGTTGGAACGAATGCAATCCTGAGCAGCTATGCGGTCACCCGACCATATCGACCAGCCCGCGCAGGACTGCTTCAAGGGGAGTTCGGATTGATACAGGCCCGAATAGGTCGCTCGATTTCAGAGACAAGGGCGGGGGTGGGACGACGCTCCGACCCAATGATTCCAATCCGGTTGGGCGGCATATGCCTTCAGCAGGCCGACCATCCGTAGGTGAGCCCATCAACGACGATGTGCGAGGGCGCGGTTGTTCAACACTGTCTCCGACAGCCGCACATTGGCACATTCAAAACCTCCTTTGCGTTACAAGCGGCAGTGCGGCCAATCCTTAGTCCGCAAGGGCGCTGGTTGACCTGGTTGAGCCGACTGAGTGACTATTGAGATCTTTCAAGGTTTGCACCAAGGCCTGATCTCTACTCTTCCAAGGATTGACCTGGTACCATTCCACTCGAATGCTCGGTCCACCGCTGTTCAGGTTCAGGATGGCACACACGGATTGTGTCGCGACTGTTCTGGGCTAATACTTGTCTTAGTTTCAAGTAGCTTATCCACGTGATAGGCCCGTAGAGAAGTCGACCAATTGCTGCGCCGGGAAGACCAATGACAGGAATTAGAAGAGCAGCCACCACAATCGTGGCTGCACCACCCACAAGATTTAGTATTGTTATAAGTCGAATGTGTCCCAGCGCCAAGAGCGCGTAGTAAGGAACAACGTTCGTGGCTAGAGCGCCGAACGCTAAAGCTAGGATCGGGAATAGGACTCGCGTCTCATTGGCGAAGGCAGCCCCCATCCAGACCCTCAGTATGGTCTTTCCGAAGACTGCGAGTGGAACGCATAGCATCAGGGCAAATGCTATGTTGGCCAAGATCATCCAGCGAACCAAATGTCGAGTGTGGAGACTTGTTTCAGTTTCGGCACGAAAACTGAGATAGGGAAATAAGAAATTAAGTCCCGCTGCTGCCAACCCGTGAATCGGCTGCGTAGCCTGAACGCAGATCGTGTAGTATGCAATTGCGGTAGTTCCCAATAACGCGCCTACCACCAGTCTATCCGCATAGCTAAAGACCACCGCAGCGAAGGCTTGAAGCCAGCTGAAACACCCATAGCTGAACACTTCTCCGGTCATATTAGTTAAGATTGGTATCACGGAAATGCCACCGGCAACCCGACTGGCAGCAGCCATTTGCAAGAGCATCTCGACTGCAGCGATGACGAGCGTCGCCACCATCAGACCAACAATTCCGATACCGAATGATGCCAACACCACCGCCACGATGATGGTTGAAGTGCGCCCTGCCACGTTCAACATTACAGCCGGCCCGTAGCGTTCAAAAGCACGCAACGTGCTGACAAATACCCCTTCTGCAGAACGGATTAGAAGAAGAAGCGCACCAATGCGAACCGCTATGATCGTTGCGGGCCGAAAATATTGCTCGATTTTGAAGATGTGGTTTACTGCGACTGGAGCGCCAATCCAGACAGCCGAGGCTAGGATTGCCCCGAGTAGTAGGTTGATTGTGAGGGTACTTCGGACGACGCGTTCAACTCCCACAGGATCTTTCCGCCCACGACAGCTCGAAACATATTTGACCGTTGCCGCCCCGAACCCCGTACTGAGCGTCCCCATGCTGCCGACGATAGCACTGACCAACATCCATACCCCAAACTGCTGTATCCCTAAACGGTGGATGAGGTAGGGTGCGGCAAGCATCATGGCCGCTGGTAGAGCGATGTACTCTGCAATGCCGTAAAGGGCATTGCCTGCACTACCCCGAAAGCCGCTGGAGCGCCTTAGCTTATCCACTCTCTGTCCGAGTTCGTTCCAATCGCAAGTTAAGGCGTTCATAATCTGAGCCAACAACCTAAGAAAGGGAACACTTGACAGCAGCACGTAAGGCCAGTGCTTTGGTATTGATCAGGTTTTGGGCGGTTTCCTGGATGAAAGCCGCCTGGTGTCGGGGCACACCACGATAGAAAGCCTCAGCGAACTCATGATTGTACCTCGATCATTTTTTTGCATGACATGTTCGCGGGCGGTACTCGCGGGTGCCTGTGTCTAGCGGGCGGCACTAGGACAGCGAACAATGCTGTTAATGAAAACAGGGTGGGAGATTCAAAGTAGGACTGCAGTAGGCTTCCCGTGCTGTTGAAGAACAAAAATAGCAGCAGCCAGCCGAACACCAGATACCCTGTGCGCTTGTCCTCACTGGCAACTCGCAGACTTAATCGCATGCTACCGAACCAGAATGCCAGGAATAGAAGCAGTCCGATGACTCCCGTCCCCAGCAGCTCGTCCAGAAAACCGTTGTGAGCCGCGACCGCATACCACCTGGCTTCGAACCAGACGTCATCAAAGCGGGTCGGATTCCAAAACGCCCCGAATCCGTGGCCGACGAAGGGATGTTCGTAGAAATAAGGCCACAGCGTCTGCCAAAGCGGGACGCGTCCATCCAGAGATAATAGGTCATCCATTCCATTGCCAAGCGTGAGATACGGGAGCAGCGAGAACAAGCTGTCAGCAACCCAGCTCGCGCAGGAAATGAAGATCCGGCCGCCGATTGCCAAATCAACCTGCATCAACGACAAAATGAGGCCAATGAACAAACTGATAGTTCGCCCGAGGGCGGGCTTGGCAAGGCGAGATGAAATCAGCAGACCAGCAGCCAGCGTCCCGGCGATCATCGTTCGGCCCTTCAGGAGCAGGAGCAGCAGGCCCAGCAATGACACTGACACAACTTGCCTCACCTTGGCAGCCGGGTATAGAACGAGTGCGGCAATGATTCCGTACGCCACCGGAAAGATATAAAATTGGGCCGCCGTGTTGCCTTTTAACGTCCATTCGGGATTGAGCAGCTCCGAAAAGCTCTGGTTCCATAACCGTGATGTAATCAGCACGGCGACGGCTATCCAACTTGCGTACAGAACATGCCTTGCCAAGGTTAAAGTTCGTTCACGCGTCTGCGAATAGAACCCTGCTCCTAAGCCAAACACTCCGATCAGTAGAAGAATCAATTGCCCCAGTCGTCGAATGCTGAGGGCAACATCATCACTCCAGAAGATGGTTGCCGCTGACCAAAGTAAGTACGCCCCCAGCAGGTAAAGCAGCGACCGTACTTCCTGACGGCCCCGCAGCGCACGCATTGCACGAGGCAGGTAGAATCCGCCCAAAATCGCAAATGAAATCACGAGCAACTGACCCGGAAGCGATCCTTTTTCGGTGGCTTCAGGTGCCTGTTGGAGTTGCTCTTCTATATCGTACACAGCCATCAGTGGGTAGAGGGAAGCAATCCACCATAGAAACAGCGCTATGCACGTAAGCCGATATGACCTTGAACTTTCGAACTCGATCGCGCGCGCTAATGATGGCGTGCGTGGGTAAGCAATCGCCAGATTGACTGGAATGGCTCTGCTGCTGTTCATCGCTGTTCGTTTTCCGAGCGACCGCTTACGGATTACGTACGTCAAACAGACTCAACGGGCTGCTAGTACCTCGCGCGAGACGTTGGATTTGACGGCTAATCAGCCAGAATACTCGAGAACCCGGGCTCGCCTGTGTGCGACATCGTAACAAAAAACGGGTCATAACCTCTTGTAAATGGGGTCTGGGATCGGATACTCGCGCTGGTTGAGGACGGTACCCAGCACTTTCACACGGGTACTCTCCAGCTCCTCAATGACGAGCCGGACCGCGTGGCGCCGGGTATGGCCTGCCTTCAACACCAGCACGACTCCATCCGCCAGGGTCGCCAGTGTCAGGCTGCCAGAGCTGCCCGCCGCCGGAGGTGCGTCAAACAACACGTAGTCAAATTGACGCCATAGTTCCAGCAGGCGTGCTTCGACTCGTTGACGCGAACGCACGACAGCTGTTGCCGGACTGCCATCTGCTGGCACTACCCAAAGGTTGTTTCCCACTTTCTGGGTAAAGGCGTGGATAGGGCCATCCTGCACAAGGGCTTCGAAAAACCCCGGGCCGTTCGGGAGGTTAAAGTGCTCCCGGACGCTCGAGGAGCTCGTATTCGTGTCCACCAGGCACACGCTACCAGCGGTTTGGGAGCAGAGCACTTTAGTGGTATGCACGCAGATCCACGTGCAACCCACACCCGGGCCCGCTCCAGTGAAGACTACGTGTCGTGATGGTGTTGGGCCGGAGAGGAACAGGCGTTGCACCAGTTTGTTTAGCTCCGCATATGTGCGCGTCCCTCTGTTCGGCCTCAGGGCAGCTGGCGTCGTAAGGTCCCGCTCCTCGCGGTAGTCGGCCGCAGCACCCCGCCGTTCCTTATCGAGCTGCTCCAGCAGTTCAAAGTTCCTGCTCATTCGATTCCTTGTGTGGCTTGTGGCGTCGGGCCCAAAGAATGCCAGTGCTCCACAGGCACGACTGCTAATACGGGAACTTGCACAAAGTGCTCGAGCTGGCGTGGCGTTCGAAATGTATTGTCGACGTGCTCCAGCATGAATAGCAGTCCGGCTGTGACAAAGATCGCCAGGATTAGCCCTGTCAAGAGGTAGAAAGCGCCCGAACGGTTGGGCAGGTAGGGATGCGTAGCTGGCTCGATGACCGTCACGTTCAAAATTCGCCGTTGGTCAAGCGCTTTGGTTATGCGGGCTTCTTCACGCTTCCTCACATAGAGTAGATAATTCTCTTCTGCCAACTTGGCATTGCGCACGAGGTCCTCATGCCGCAGCTGCTGCTCATCCATGTAGTGGGCTTCGCGGTTGTAGTCCTGTACAGTGCCTGCAGTGTTGTTAGCCCTGGACTCCAGCGACCGCAGGTCCGCTTTGGCCTTCGCCAGCTCGGAATCAATCCACTGACGGGTGGGATTCACATCCGTCGTATGGTCGCGCAGGGGAGAGCTTTCGGCAGAAGAGATCGCCACTCTTGTGTTCGCAATTTCCTGCTCCAGCTCCTGCACAAGAGGGTAGGTGGGCTGGTATTTGGCCAGTAGTTCGGTTCGCTTTAGCTCCAGCTTTAGCAGAGTAGCCTTCAAATCCTGGAGCAATTGCGGGTTGTCGGCACTGCGTATCTGGGTCGTGAGCCGGGGCGGGGTAATCTGCGCTTCCTTTTCGAGGGTGCGAATTCGTTCGCGGGTCTCGGCAACCGCCGAGCGTGTCTGCTGCAACGTAGCATTGAACTCGTTTTGTCTCTGCAGTACCGCCTCGCGCTGCGTGGCCGGGGAGACTACACCTCCTTTGCGCTGCGAAAACTCAGCCAGCGCCGCCTCCGATCTTTCCAGCTCCTTCCGGTACTGCGTCACTTGCTGATCAAAGAATTCAATCTCACTGGAATTGTGCGCCGCCACGTGTTTTTCCAGGTACGAACTAACCACTGTGTTCACCACTCGCGCGGAAAGCTCTGGTGAAGGCGAGGTGTACGTGACGGAAAGGATGGTAGTCCTGCGCATCACCTCCACTTTGAGCCGCGAGCGTAGGCGGACCACCGCGTCAGCAATGTTGCGTTGCTGTTTATGCTCATCCTTTGCCAGACCTGCCAGCCCGCACGCCATCACCACTTTCTGCAGCAAATCTTCGCTCCGGATCAGCTCCGCCTCGGAGTTCAATTCCTCTACACTAATAGCATACTGGTATGCCTCAACCCGCGCCGTGCCCGGCGTGACCAAAGGATCGGCACGTTCATGCTTCAACAGGATCTTCGCTTCAGATTCGTACTGCCGCGGAACGAGGACGGCAGCGAGCACAGCCAGCAGGACGATTCCTGAGAAGCAGGAAATGAGCAGCTTTTCGTGGCAAAACCCGGTGGCCAACAGCTCGCGCGCGTTCCAAAACAGGGCACGCTCGTCGCTCCTCGCTAGGATCAGGCCCGGTTCTGGCACTCTGTTGAGATCCGCCTCTTCCATAACTCACTCCTGGTTGGTTCTCTAGAACGTGCTGCCGATGCCGATTCCCGGGTTGGGCATGAATGGCTTGATCTTTGACAGCGAGTTCTGGGGCACAAACAGTATGTCGCCCGGCTTCAAGTGGGCATCTTCACTCAGGTCGTGGCTTTTCAGCATTTTCTTGACGTTGATGAGTCTGGCTTCGTATAAGTCCGGGGACACGCGCCGGAATAGTACGACCTGTGAGTGTTTCGCTGAATTGTTGAACCCTCCGGCGATTGCAATCGCCTCCGTCACCGTCATGTCACCGCGCAGCTCATATTTGCCGGGGCGACCCACCTGGCCATCGACGACGACGTAGGGCTTTTCGAAATCTTTGAGCACTATTGCGATCGACGGGTTTTGCAAAATCTTGTCGTACGCGGTGCGAATCGTTTCGTTGATCTCGGGAACCGTTCGTCCGGCGACGTGTACGTCCCCCACTCCGCGCAGGCTGATGTATCCGTCTGGCTGGACAGTCACCGTCTGGTTAAATTCTGGGGTGAACTCGAAGGAGATGTCTAACACGTCATTCGTCCTCAACGCGTAGCGGGGATATCTCTGCCCAAATTGAGGAGCTGCTTTGTCTTTGGACGGTTCTGCAGGGCTCGCTGTTCGAGCTGAGGCGTTGCCGGGAACAGTTCTCTGCGGACTCGCTTGGGCCGTACAAAATACCACTGTGATTGCTAGCGTGATCGAGATCTCTGTTGCAACTGCTCTCAGACTGTTCATTGTTCGACCTTCAGGACTCAAAAGTTTGCCCACTGCTGTGCGCACTAGCTGTGATGCCCACTAGCAGGGTGCGGAAAAAGGAATGATGCGACTTAGATCGGTTTTGGGCCACGTGCGGAGTGACCTCCAGTTGCAGCGGAGTTTGACCGCCCGCCGTCAGTTCGCCAACCAGCGGCAAGGATATCTTTCCGTCGGACCGCACCGGACCCGAGCGCGAGACCTCCGGTTCTTTCCAAACATTGATCGCCAGCACATCGTTTGCACTAATACATGTAGGAACTATCCGAATGTGCGGCCCACGAGGCCTTCCCCGGGCTTCTCGCCGGCTTGCTTATCGGCTGCGGCGGCGGCGCGCACCGGGGGTCGCGATGCGGAATCGGATTGCGCGAACGCTCCGATGGGCACCAGCACCAGAAGCGTCAGGACCGGCATGATTCGATGGACCGTCATGGGTTCCGTCATAAGCAATGCCTCTCAGCCACTTGCCCGTTTAATCGTAGCTGTTCAATGCTGGTTCAATCGTAGCTGCTTCCATGACAGCGCTACTTCACTTGCCGCATACCGTCGATATTAAAAAGTCGTGCGGACTCTGCCGGCGGCGCCAGGTGGTACTCCTGGATCTTGTAAAGCAGCGCACGATAGCTGATATTCAGTAGACGAGTTGCAGCTCTCCGGTTCCAGTGTGTCTGTTCGAGCGCGTGGGCAATCGCGCCGCGCTCGGCTTCCCCTTTTGCGTTTCGTGCCAGCAACTTCAGAAACGACTCTTCTTTCGATGTCTGCAGGCTCGAGGGGGGAACGCTGGTTTTCGCGTGCCGGTTCCGGTTCTCACCCTTACCCGCGGACGCGTAATCGAGACGCGAATGTAAATCGTGCAACGCCGCGTCTTCTTCGCCGTGCGCCAGGAAGCGTTTGGCAAAATTCTCCAGCTCTCGCAGGTTGCCGGGCCACGCATACTGCTGGCACACATCCAGCAACACGCTTGAAAAGCGCGGGGCCGGCACGCCATAGCGCCGGGTCAGCCGGTTCATCAGGTGCCCCAGCAGCAGCGGGATTTCCTCGTGCCGCTCCCGCAGAGGTGGCACATGCAATTCGAAAACGCTCAAGCGGTAGAACAAATCCTCCTGAACTCTCTTCTCTGCCGCTGCCAACTCCAGATCACCGCACGTGGTAGCAATGATG
>Ga0066793_10000193_pt1 | contig 21923 bp, 11 predicted proteins | sample PersoiDNA2013189_FD_83876 | JGI IMG/M metagenome (GOLD analysis project Ga0066793, IMG submission 83876) | Permafrost soil microbial communities from the Arctic, to analyse light accelerated degradation of dissolved organic matter (DOM) -... | ecosystem: Environmental > Terrestrial > Soil >... | reverse complement strand
GTAAGAAATTTGTTCGTCTCATTGATGTTTAGGTTTAAAAAGTTATAATTAATTTTATTAAATATTCAGTAGTGGATTGTTGTACAACCATTTATACATAGAATAATTATATCTGGTCTCTAAGACCTTTATCATTTCTGTCAAAACTTGTTATTAACCTATTTATTAACCATTTCATTTATAGCGTTTGCGAGAAATATATATGCAGCACTGATATCTATTACATATTCATTTTCACCCCAGAAGAAAGGCCAGTCTTCCTTGTTTTCGAGGAAATCGGGTTGAAATAAGAGAAGACCGGGAACTACTCCGCCGGCAATAAAGCTGAAATCGGCCCTGTTGGTTCCATAACCTATTTCCTTTGACCGTGTTCCTATGCCAGAAACAAAAGAAAGATTTGAATATGGGTGACATCCTAATATATAATTCATTCCTTTATAAACGTATTCGGGACCAATAATCTCAGGAAAGTACTTATTTGCATAATAGTTGGTGATAGCAAAGTTTATAACACCGGCATTTCCTCCCCAGCCTCTGGAAGTAATTGGAACTCCGTAAGGATTTTCTTTAGTATATCCATCTATCGTTCCTTTGTATTTAATTACATAGTCTTTTAGTTTTGTTTTAAAGTCATTATCCATATATTGGATAGCCTGAAATGCTAACAAAATGCCGCCGCCTCTGCCAGATAAAGATCTGTCTAAAGAAGGCCATAATAATTCCAGAAAACGATTTTTATATTTTTCATCCCTGGTGGCAACGTATAACTGAAACGCCGGAGACATATCGCTTCCTCCACCCATGGCCTGCCCTCCTGGCTGATTAGTAGTATTCTGCGGTTTGTTGAAATTTTCATCCCACATTTTTGTCGCAGCGGCCAGACACCGGTCAGAAAGAGGTTTGTTATAATTTTTCAGAGCGCGGCTTACTGCAGCCAGAGCACCCGCCGTAGAATAATCGAGTGATGCTGATCTGGTGGTAAACGCCCATCTGTCATCCATAGTGCCACTCGACTTTCCGTCTGATTCATAAGGTTTAAGATTGGGATTGTATGGAAGATTGTCAGTTTCAGTAATTGCATCGCCAAGATGATGGTACTGGTGAAGATTCGGGACAATTATTCCCATAACCGGATGGCCAATATTTTCTATCTGGGCAACCAGGTTCAGTGCTCCGTGCTCTATCTGCTGCAGAATATCCTGCTTCCCGTCAGGACGATGGATATCCACATAACGGGTTGCCTGGTCAACAAATGTCTCATCGAGGTCCACTTTGAAGTTTTCCCATGCATCAACTAAACTTAATAAAGTGGTTATATGATGACTGGTCAGGATGTCATAATCGCCTGCATCGAACCATCCTCCGACATTCAGTCCGGGAATACGTTCCAAAGGTTTATACTTAGTATCTGTAACTGCACCCATCCTGTATCCGTCAAAATGCTGAATATTCAGGGGTGCCTGAAGTGCATCATCCAGGAAAGGGGCTCCATGCCAGGTCCTGTAGCCTTCGTTCACTGTCATATGATCCATCTGTACCGGGAACCATACCCCGAGCGTTGGTTGCCAAATTTTAGAATAGACATCTTTCCCGATAAGGAATGTATTAGTCGATTGATCGCCATATTTGATAAAGTATATACCCGGATCTTTAATTGAAGTAAAATCGAACTTCAGATAGTTATATCGGGTATACTTGCCCCACTGGCTTAGATTTGCAGTCAGTTTTTCAACATATTTCCCTTCGGGTGTAACCTGATAAAGAGTTGCTTTCTGTAATGGAGTATCGTATTTATCTAGTTCAATTACTGCGACTTTTTCCTGGCCCGGGTTATAACCTACCTGTGAAAACTGAATTACCGGTGTTCTTTTCCAATTAGGTATTGCATTTGGTTCAACATACCACTGAAGGACTGTTCCGGTCTTTTTTGAAGGAAGTATGCTACGGATAATGAACCAACCGTTTTGTGCCAGGTCACGTCCGTCGAATAACATTAATTCATTGTCTAATGCCTGAATCTTAATGAAGTGTTCCGGATCTTCCGGTGCCATTATAAGTGTTTTACCGGTTGCAATTGGCATAGGAACAATGAATTCATTCTTCCCTCTGTCATCAAATGTTGTCTGACCATTGTACTGACGCACTTTTTTACTCAGAGGTTCAACTTTAGTTGTACTGTATGGATAAAGAGGAAATACGCCTGACCTTCCATCAATAAGGTAAGTTTTTCTGAAATATGACGAAGGGATAAATTCGAGGTTAAAGCCTGCATTTCCTTCAAGCTTCTCAGGAACGGGTTTATCAAGAATAACACTTATCAGAACACCATTATCCTTTGGTGTTACACTTATCTTTGAATCAAAATCATAATCATTGTATCGTAATATCACATCGATCTTATTGTTTACAGAGTCAATTTTCCTGTCTACAACGTTAGGTACAAGGTCCCATTGTTCAGGTGTGTTCTGAAGTCTTACTGCTCCTCCTGTTGAAGTCCTGACGCCATGATGAATTATTTCTATTCCTGCATTTTTTTCATCATTGAACATTCCTGTATACTGATTGCTATACACAAAAATATTCACTCCCCGGGTTTCAAAATATCCCAAATCATTCAATTGCAGCTTTTGGCTAAAGGAATTATTTGAGAAAAAAACAAGGCAGAGCCCTGTAATAATTACAGATAACGTTCTGGATATCCAAACCTGAGCTTTTATTTTTGGAAAAAGTACTCCGGCATAGCTGTTTTCATCATTTCTATTCATAGTAATTAATATTAAATTGTTGCTATAAATTAAAAATATTTCTGAAATCAAAGTCCAATTTAATTCTTTTCTGTGATCTGACCGCTAATACGGAACCAGTCAAAATCGACAAATCCACCAGGTGTTCTGGAAGCATAATTGAAGAGTCCAAAACGGTAACCCATAAAGTGTGGCATAGAATATTCCATTTTAAGCTGTGATCCTATTGGCAACCATGTCTTGCCATCGAGGCTGTAAAAGAAATTTGCTATGTCTTTCTTCTCTCTGAAATCGCATTCAGCTTTCAGATAGACTATTTTTTGGCCAAGAGGAACACTCTGAACTTCAACAGGTTTTCCTGATTGGGCATTTACCATTACAATATTTTTAGTCCCATTTATAAACTTTACGCCTACCTGCCCGAATTTTCTCTGTAAAAGTGTAAGACCTGCAAAATCACCTTCCTTCATATCAGATACTTCTATGGATGTTGAACCTGAGCAAACAGGCCCTATGGTACGTTGAGTCAAAGTATTTCTTGCCGATACCAGAATAGTGTCTATACGGCCGGTTGTAAGACGGAGATAACCCTTCCGCTGAGTAACTGACCATAGTTTATTGTCGGGGTTGTGGTTCCATTGCCATACAAGCGGTAGGGCCGGCTCTCCTTTGCGACGATTAAACTCATCTGATGCCACAATTCCCGGGATTAAACCCTTGTTTGCGGGCAGATCAAGAAAATCAGGCACCTTACCATTAACACCTATTACAGGCCAGCCGTCTTCCCATTTCATAGGAACAATATAAGGGATACGACCAACTGATCCGTAATCGCGGAAGAGGTAAGCAAACCATGTGCCATCGGGAGTATCGACCATACCACCCTGGGCTACCCCTTTATCCTGGAATACTAGTTTTCCTTCCCAGGGGCCGGTAATTTTATCTGCTCTGTGAACGACTACTGAACGCATACCTCCTTTTGGCCAGGTAATGTTATAAAGATAAAACCTGCCATTAAACCTGAACACCTGCGAGCCTTCTCCCAATCCACTATCGGGCCCGGACGGTGCACTAGAATTTTCAATTATAACCTGATTTATTCCGCCGGCTTTAACCCCTGACAGATCAGCATTTAGTTCAACAAGGGTCAGTTTTTTATTGCCATAGATCAGATAAACACGACCGTCATCATCGAAAACTAATGAATTGTCATGAAAGCTTGGACTGAATGATATCTCTTTCCAGGGTCCCTTTTCTATAACCTTTGTTGAAAAGATATATGTTTTCCCCGTTGTTGATGAAAAGGTCGATACATAAAAGGTGCTGTTATGATAACGGATGCAGCTGGCCCATGTACCTCTTCCATAAGCATTTTTCCCGTTGTTAAGAGTCAATGCATCAACATCACCCAGAGTGTTGTAAGCATAGTTAACGAGCTGCCAGTTTACCAGGTCCTTTGATTTCATGATAGGTGTACCCGGACTCATATGCATCGTCGTGCTGCTCATGTAATATGCATCACCCACCCGAACAATTGATATATCAGGAACGTCTGCGAAGATTACCGGGTTCTGATCCTGTTTTACCTGTGCTGAAACAGAGGTGAAGAATATCGAAACTAAAAGAATATAAATGAAAGAATGTGATTTTTTCATAATGGTTATTTTATTTTGAAGTAGATAAACGAATAACTGTAAGTGAATTACCCGGGAAAGAGCGTGAAATCAAATTGCCTGAAAATTTGATATCTTCAGTTTTCGGGGCAACCTTAGTTGGCGCCTCAAGTGTATTTTCATCAAGGGGACTTGCTGAAGTAAGAACAATCACCTTTCCGTTACTGGTAAGTGATGTTGCTCCAGCCAGGCTGATCTGTGTCTTAACAGGACCAGCTGAACTATTTACAACTTTAACTATAATGTCGCCGGATTTATCGTCTTTTGCTGCACTTACATTAATATCCTTAACATTCAGATTGACATCGGATATTTCCTGAACCAGTTTACCATTCAGATAACCTTTAATTGTGTTGCCGCTGATTTCAAGTTTTATATCGTACCACTTCCCTGTTTCCAGGCTAACCTTTTTTGTATCAGTTAATAAGCCATATTCCATTGTGCAGGTTGTATTGTCAGATCCGCCAATGTCCCAGCGATAACGATCGCGGGTGGTTTTGTTCCTGAAATAGATCTGGAAGCCGTTATTTCCTGAAACTTTCCGGGCTTTAAGGGTTACGGTATAATCTGTCCATAAGGTATCTCCCATAAATATGCTATTGCCACCACCCATATTACCACCACCAATCTGCTGAGAGGGGACACCTGGTTTCAGTACCCCATCCTGAACAGTCCATTCACTTCTTGGAGATTTTCTCCATTTTTCATCTACCTTCGAAAAGTCAGCCTTAAACAATACTTTACCTTTGGTTGAAAGAACCTGTACATCTTTAAACTCCGCAACACTGTTCCGGGTTCCAAACCCTATGCTGCCAGTTGCAGCCGGAAGCTTTACTTTTGGGGCATTCTCTATAATAACCGGCAGGTTTCTGGTTCCCTGGTTATTGGCAAACATCTCCTGAACATAGTAACTTGGCAGACCGAACCAGCGGTAACTGTCAAAATTGATCAGGTTGACAGGCCATGCTTTATTATTTACATTAAGCCATTCAGGAGCGTATGAAGCCATCACAACAATATCGGAATTCCTTTCCATCCCGATCATAAAAGCAGCCTCACCTATAGCTCCACGAAGATTTCCTAATCCGGTACCGCTTGTTACGGCATATTCACCAACAAATATTTTAGCCCCTTTTCTGTCGTAGCTGTCATATTTGTTTGCATTCCAGATGAACCAGTCGGGGTTATTATAATAGTGTTCATCAAGAATAGCAGGGGCAGGATCTGTGGGATGACCACCTGCCCACTCATTAGCTATTATTATAATTTCCGGATATTCAGCATGAATTGCATTTGCCATTGCTGCGTAGCGTTCGTTATAAGAACCTCCGCCATTTTCATTTCCTATCTCAATGTATTTCATATTGAATGGTTGCGGATGACCGTTTTTTGCACGTAATCCTCCCCATACTGAAGTAACAGGTCCGTTGGCATATTCAATTGCATCCAGGGCATCCTGTATCCACGGTCCCATTCTGTCCATCGGTATAACATCCCTTCCTCCCATCCCGGCGTTAATACAGAACATTGGTTCCGCCCCCAGGTCTTCTGACATAACCAGATACTCGTGATAACCGATACTATTGGTTGCATAATAACGCCAGAGATTCCACACTTCAGCACGCGTATCGATACTGCCAATGGTGTTTTTCCATTGGTACATGCGTGAAATATCGCTGCCATCAACCCACGACCCGCCAGGAAAACGAACAAATGCCGGATTAAGGGCATCCTGAGCTTCTGCCAGATCAACCCGCAACCCATGATCCTTCCATGTCTTTTGAGGTATTAAGGAAACCATTTCGAGATACAAAGTGCCCTTACTTTCACCTGAAATTTCCAGGTGTGCTTTCGGATCGCTGCCGGATGGTGTCAGGTTCAACGGGTAATATTTCCAGGCAGCACCAAAATCCCTGATCTCTCCAGATGCAAGTTCTTTCCCGCCTGAGCTTACTGCCTTTATTACAAGAGGTGAATTAAAGCCATCTGATACCCTCGCAGCCAATTTGAATGTATAGTTGCTCCCCTGCACTATGTTCATTCCCCAGTATCCGTCATTCTGTAATTTGAAAGAACCATTTACATTTATCTGAAGCGACTTCAGGTTGAAGGGATTAAGCGGCCCGCCACCTTGTCTTCCGGATCCTCCTCCCTGTGTCCGCCTGGCAATATTTAAAATTGATGCACTGCTTTTGTTATCAGGGCTTGAGAATTTCCAGTATTGCAGTGTATCCGCATTCTCGAACGAACGGTTGCGGACTAACTCCGGATAAATCCCACCATCAGTTGAATTATTGATATCTTCGAAGAAAATTCCAAAAAGGGTCGGTGAGATAGTGTGTCCTGGCTTATTTACTTCTACAGTTATTTTTGGTTGTGCCTGAAGAAAAGATGTAAAAGCAAACAGGGCTAAACCCAGGTTCACTAGTAGTAAAGTCTTCCTTTTCATAATTTGCCTCCTTATTTATTAATTTAAATTGATTCACAGGTATTCAGGTTTTCTGTCAGGTTCCCGGGCTGAATCCGTTACCCGGACCTGACTCTCTGAAAAATATTATGCTTAAAATTACCCTTTTAAAGATAATTTTCTTTTTTCTTATTACCCGATAATAATCTGACATAATCCATAGAATTGAATAAATGACAACCAGCTAATTGGCCAATGGCACAGTGTAATACTCATATTTGTTTTTCCATGTAAACTCATCCACAGGGCCAAAAAGCGCACTGCAGGGACCTGAAACAATCTCAGTTCCGTTATATACCCAGTTTATTACCTGAGGATCGACCCTGTCGAACCATTTTGCACAGAATTCATGGCCCTTATATTGGAGGCTGTAAATCGCACCTGACCAATCAAAACGTGTGGAACGATAATATCCGTTTTTACCATCGGGCAGATAAATCCTGGCGGTAATCAATCCATTAGAGATTTCAGCCTGAGGGTAATCCGAACGATAAGCGAATAAAGCCCCAGCTGAAATACCAATCAGCAAAATTGCTGAAGATCTGATTAAAACCTTTTTTACCATTGTAATCCTTAAATTAGAGCTCTTAACATTTATAAAATTTCTTTGTTATATGCATTAATTTATTATGATTATTATTCTTTTAATTTGATCTTAATTTTCTTTCCTGAGTACAAAACCATTTTCTTCAATGATGAGTTTGTTATACCCAGCCCGTTGGTCTCGTTCACGATAACAACATTAAGTACCCGTTTGGTCAGACACCCCTCGTAATTACCCTGCAAATCTCCCACTTCTAAAGTTTTTTGCCTGTCGACCCATCTGAAAGGAATAATCACATATTTTCCTTTTTCATAGTTATAGTTATCACCCTCATCTTCGTACAGATCGAACTGACCATTTGCTCCTTTATATATTCTTATCTCAATGGTGTCTGCCGGTTTTTGCCCTGTATACTGGATAAGTTTACCCATAGGTATGATGGAACCTGCTTTGACAAACAGGGGAATCTTATCCAGGGGCGCGGGGGTTTTTATTGTCTGGCCCCCTTTAAATCTTTTTCCGGTCCAGAAATCGTACCAGATTGACGGTTCAGGCAGGTATACATTCCAATCTTTAACACCGGGTTCAGTAACCGGAGAAACCAGCAGGGCTTTGCCGAACATATATTCAAAGGGTTGCTTCAGTGCAGCAGTATCACTTTTAAAGTCCATAATCAGCGGACGCATCATGGTCGATCTGTTATGTGTAATTTGCCATGCTTCTGAATAAATATAAGGCAGTAAACGGTAACGCAAGTTAAGCATTTTTCTCATGTTATCCTCAACCTGCTGTCCGAATTTCCAGGGTTCGGTCTCCGACTGATAGCCATGTATCCGGAAGATGGGGTTAAAGGTTCCCCACTGGTACCACCGGGTCAGCAGCTCCTGATATTTTTCGTCGGTATACTGGGATCGGCCAGGGCGAAAGAATCCGCCAATATCAGTTGTCCAGTAAGGTAACCCGGTAATAGTATAATTCAGACCTGCAACAATCTGACGTCTATAAGCGTCCCATGTTCCTCCTATATCGCCTGACCAGTTTATGATTCCATATTTTTGCTGCCCGGGAAAAGCCGACCTTGTAAGAATGCAAACCCTTTTTTCCGATGAGACTTTCCTTTGTCCTTCATAGACTGCCCTGGCTTACAAACAGAGGATATGTAAGACGATAGAAATCACCTAACCCAAGGTATGTTTCTTTCCCTTTTAAAGCATCGTTCTCAGGTTCGGTGGCATCCATCCACCACGAGTCGACACCAAAAGTAAAGAGATTTTGGTTCAGAGCGTTCCAGTGAGTTTCCCTGGCAAGAGGGTTAAAAACATCCACCCACGGGCTATTCGGAATATAAAGGTTTTTGGAAATATAATCTTTGCCGATATCGGATTTCTTATCAAGGTTCTCCCATACCGAAACGCTGAAATGTGCATTTAAATCGTGCAATTCTTTAATAAATCCTGCCGGATTGGGGTAATTAGTCTCATCAAATTTTGGAACACCCCAACCATATTTTCCCCAATATTGCCAATCCTGTACAATAACATCCATAGGAATATTTCTCTTACGGAATTCTTTTACCGTTTCTACCAGATTTGTCCCGGAAGAATAGCGTTCACGACATTGCCAGAAGCCGTAAGCCCAAAGCGGAAACATAGGAACATCACCTGAGAGACTTCGGTATGATGAAATTATACTATCGGCTGAAGGACCATAAAATACAACATAATCTATGAACCTGGCATTCGGGGAACGGAATGTTGTCAAGTTACCAGTCAGTTTCCACGACAACCTGGGTGTGTTGGTTGATCTACAGACCAGTTGTACCTGATGTTCTCCGGCTGTTAAATTTATCAATGTGCCGGCAGTAGGAGGAAGCCACATATTAGTCTGATCAATACAGGGTTTCCCGTCTATAACAACAAATTGACGGTTACCCATGTCTCCGAGATCCAGAAATATTGAATACACACTATTCACAGGAACGGTGAACCTGCCCAGGTAAAGTGACTGATTTTGTGATACTTTTTGTGTTCCGTTTGTGGTTGTTACCTCAGCCGTCTGACTATTGCCCGGAGTAGATTGTTGCTGTTTTTCGAGCGTTATAAAATTATCAGCCGGATTAAAATCAGTAAGACCGTACTGATGCCAGAGTAATCCGTATCCTTTGCTTGAATATATAAATGGTATCGAAATCTGGGAGTTGACCTGTGTTAACCGACGGGTAATATTCTTTAAATTATAATGTCCATCCTGAAACTGTCCGAGTCCAAAAAGATACTCGTCGGCCGGTGACTCAAAACTCTGTTCTGCCACATAACATGGCTGGCCCAGAACAGAATCAGGTATAAGCTTGCGGGTTTCTGCCTTTTCGCTCAGGAAAATTTTTCCGGATTTATCTGCAAATGACAATTTACCGGTTTGCTTATCCAGTTCCGTAATAATGCTATTTCCTGATATTTCAAGTTTTGAAGATGAATCGGAAACATTAAAGCCTGGTGTCGGAACCTTTGAAGTAAAAATAAGCTCAGGCACCTGTGCTGCGGCTCCTTTGTAGAACCGGATTCTTACAACATTTTCTGCAATGGGGTAAATACTAAGTTTCCCCTCAGATAGAGTGACCTCGATTCTGTCTGTAGACTGTTTGAAGCCTTTCACAACCTGACCCTTACAAATAACAGGGAACAGGATGATAATTAAGAAGATAATATGTCTCATTATTGTAACATTTATGATTTAAATTATTGACCGGATGCCGCCGGTCTTACAGCCAAAGTATAACTTTTAATTCAGGCTATTAATGACAGTAAATGACTACACTACAGATTAACCGTAACTTTCATCCCCTTATAATCTACAACTTTAGTGTACTTTTCAACCGCATCCATTCCGGTGCCATTACCGGAGCTGACCCTTACAATATTGAATTTACGCTCTGAAAGTATTCCTGGAAATGTGCCTTTCCTGTCGTTAATCGTTAATACTTTTTTAGCATCATCCCAGGAAAAGGTTATGGTAGAATAAACCCCTTTCTCATAATTATAATTATCGTTCTCATCTTCATATAAAGTGAACTCGCCATTTGCGCCATCATAAACACGTATCTCAAGGTTGTCCCATTTCTTCTCAGTGGCAAATTGAACTTCAGGACCGACAGAAAGAATTGATCCTGCTTTTATATACAATGGCATAATATCTAAAGGCGTTTCCTTCTTAATAGTCTGGCCGCCAACATGTTTATTACCTGTCCAGAAATCGAACCAGTCGGAACCTTTAGGAAGGTAAAGCTCTTTTGAACCAATAGTGCTGAAATCCTCATTAGTATCCTTTGAATACATGGGTGTAGTAACGGGGCATACAAGGATCGATTTGCCAAACATGTACGGATCGTTTATATCCAGGGCCTGTTTATCTTTTGGAAAATCCATCATCAGGGCGCGCATCATGCTCGACTGATTGGAAGTAACATCCCAGGAAACAGAATAGATATAAGGCAGCAACCTGTAACGGAGGTTTATAAATTTCTCAATTGCATCATAAACCTTGTCGCCTTTTTTCCCGAACTGCCAGATTTCGCGTGGAGCATCAGCGCCATGCGAACGCATCATCGGGCAGAATGCCCCGAACTGTATCCAGCGAGCGTAAAGTTCACGATAACCGGCATCGTCGAGTTTCTTTCTGAACCTGCTGAGAAAGAAACCGCCTATATCACTGTTCCAGTATGGAATATTGCTGAGTGAAAAGTTTAAACCAGAAGAGATCTGGTTCCTTAATGCATCCCAAGATGCCGTAACATCTCCTGACCATGTATTGGCTCCATATCGTTGCTGGCCTGCAAATGCTGACCGTGTGAGTATAAACACACGTTTGTCGGAAGTCACAGACCTTTGATGGTCGTATAATCCGCCCACTGTCATTAAAGGAAACGCATTACGTACTTTCCGGAATGACCCGAGGTAGGTTTTGTTATCGAGATCGGCAGGAACAAAATCCAAATGATCAGGTTCTGATGAATCCATCCACCAGCCGTCCATTCCAAGCGAGAAGATCCCTTTATTAAGGTAGTTCCAATAAATATCACGGGCCTCAGGATTAAAAGGATCGTAGACTCTTACCCCTGAAGGATAATCTTTTCTTGGTGGCCATTTTTCGGAACCGGATTGAGGCCATGTCTGAAAATTCATAAGTGCACTTATTTTATCCAGTTCCTTGTATTGTTTTGTCATCGGACCAAACGAATTCCAGATTGAGATAATCATGTGGGCATTAAGGCCATGAATATCGTTTACCATTTTCTGAGGATTGGGAAATTCGACATTGAGAAACTCCATGGCATTCCACAGGTAATTATTGCCCCAGTATTGCCAATCCTGAATGATCCCGTCCAGCGGTACACCCAGCTCACGATATTTTTTCACCACTCCAACCAGTTCATCCTGACTTTTATAGCGCTCTTTGCTTTGCCAGTAGCCGAATGTCCATAACGGGAACATCGGCACCTGACCAGTTAAGTCGCGCATTCGGGCAATTACTCCATCTGCACTGGTGCCATACATAAAATAATAGTCAAGACAATCGCCGACATCCGATTTGAAAGAGGTTTCATCAGGTCCGTCAACAAAAAGAGTTGGTGAATAATTATCCCAGTACAGACCATAACCTTTTACCGAAAGGAAAAAAGGAATATAATCATCTGTATTTCCCTGTATCATATTTAATTTCAGGTTACGTTGTACCATTTTCCCTTTCTGCTGTGAGCCCAGGCCATAAATGGCTTCATCTTTATCAAGAAGAAATGACTGAAATACACTATAAGTTTTAGTTCCGGCATCGTTGAAATCTGTAAACGTAACACCTTGTCCTTTCTCACTTAAAAGCGGTTCTCCCTTAAGTGTTGAATAGGAAATCTTACCATTTTTCAGATTCAGTAAAACCAGGAGGTTTTCGCTGTTCAGTGAAAGTTCGTCTCCTGATTGCCTGATTCTTACAGAGGTTTTTTGCGGGGTTTTAATAACTGAAAGGCTCTTCTTGATAAATGCCTTACCATCAGGCCATTTAATAACCCTTACTGTCAACGGACCATAGAACTGAATTTCTATACCGATGGAATTTATTACAGTTTTAATACCCAGGTCCGTCTTTTGATAAGACTGGGCATTTCCTGTCATAAAAATTACACCTGAAAAAAACGCGATAAGTAAAAACTGCTTTAACATAATGTTGTGTATTGTTTAGTAAAAATGATATTATATTCTGTTTAGATGTCAATCAGGGCAGCCTATTTGGCAACATAGTGAGTTTTATTGCCCAATCCATTCCCGACCGGTCTGAGTTATCAGGATATATTGGTAACACAATTCTGCCTGAATCATCAGAGTTGAGCCTGGTATCCGGTACAACCCACTTGCCATTTCTTGGATCGAACCAGTTCACAATATATTTGGTGTTAAGCCTGACCCCTGTCAATTTGGCTTCAGGACAATACCTCTCGAAATAAAGCATTATAAGATCCTGTTTTGGTGTCGCGGCACCATAAGCCCAGCCTGTTGTTACATTGGGTCCGGCCGACTTATTTGGCTGTATCCGTTCCGTACATGGCACAAGCTCCTGGTATTTTTGTCCTTCAGAAAGTATGAAGGTTTTCAGATGACGCATCTGGTCACCGGAAGGCCACTGAAATACTTTCCACATTGGATATCTGGAAGCCTCTTCGACCTCTCCGCTCCAGACTCCTCCGTTCCATCCGCCAGCACCATAAATGTGTCCGCCAAGCCCTCCGGAAAGGACACTGCCATACATTGCAGAACGGCACCATTCCGCAGCTTCAGGAGAGCCACCTTCGGCATTCTCCATGCCATCATAATAAGGTTCACCATTTATTCCCGGAACAGGTGGATCAGTCTTGTATATATCGGTCAGCAATGAGAAGCTGTCATGATTTCGAAGGTTTCCAATCTGGTGAAAACCCAGCCATTTTGCTTTATCGATATGTCCCCAGTTCTTTAATGAGGACCCGGATGGATTAGTTCCAGCCAGTGTGCCGAATGGAGATTTTCCGTACTTTTCTATTACTTTATTTGCAGCAGCATTCCAGTCGTCAGCAGGAATTGTCTCACGGTCATAGTCAAAATGAATGGGGCTGAACAGACAGATATTTGCCTGGTAGCGGCTCCAGATGTACTGGATATATCGCACATAAGAATCAGGCCATGAATAGTATTTCTTCCATGCCTGTCCGATGTCTCTTCTTGCTACCTCAATAAAGGGAACAAATCCCTGTGCGTTCAGGTAATCAATTTTTCTGTCAAGGGATTGAAAGTAGGCGGGATTAATCCTGTCCACATCGGGAAAATAAGATTCAAATCCCGGAACTTTACCCGGAAACATAAAAGCCCGATGACCAGCCTCATCATTCATCGATTTTGCACTTTTTGTTCCAGCCTGTGCCCAGCCTGAGCGGATAATAATTCCATCGCCGGTAATGAGTCTGGGCGGTTGATCATCATTGTTCCAGTTTGGCAATGCCGCCAATATTGCCACACAATTGTATTCCTGCTTATGCCGGTATGCAACATACTCTTTGAATCCAGCCTCCGGTCCCATCTGGCGAATAGTATCATCATCCCGCCAGCGGAATCTGAACGTTGGGGTTGCCCACCATGTATCACCAATCAGAAAATAGGGGGTCCCATCAGCATATTGAAATGCGTGGCCATTGGCAGAAGGTTGAATCATACCACGTCTGGATGGATTCTCTGCTTTCTGTGTTTCTGTCCAGGCTATGGCGGTAAAGGATCCCCTTTCCCCTTCAAGTCCCGGGTCTGAAGGTTGTGAACCGCTTTCCCATGTCCATGTTCCAGGTACTGTTGCTGTTATCCGTACACGGAAAGTGTTGCCTCCATCCCAGAAACCATAGCAACGTTTGTTAAAACCAGGACCTTTAAGATCCAGCCAAACCGTCATTTCTGTGTAAGAATTTTTATATGCATTCCTGGCGGTTAAGGTGATCTCCACCTTTTCCCAGACATGGTATATATTTCCATCAGATGAAGGATAAGCGACAGATACGGGTACGATATTCAGCGATATTAAGGCTATTAATATCACAACTGTTTTGAAACGAAATCTGAATCTTTTCATAACTCCCATATAAATTATCCGATTTGTTTTACAAATTTCAGAGTCGATTTTATGAATAAATAATTAATTCTGTCAATTACTTCTATTTTTTATCCTTATCACAGTCAGCGACATTGCCGGCACAGAATATTCAAATTTTGAACTCACTTTAAATGTTGATAATCCGGGAACTATCTTACCGGGATTCTCAAACGTATTTTCACCATCAGCACTGCCAGTAAGAACAGATTTTTCAGCATCAACTAATATATTTTTAAAGTTTGACAGGTTAATTTTCATCGGTTTGTCCACATTCCCGGCATTTACCATTTTAAGGATCAAATCTCCGCTCTTGCTGTCAATAACGCATGAGGCTGCCAGTGTTGAATCTTTTGCATCTTTTGAGATCACATTATTGAAATAGATGTCGCCCTGATTGGTCATGAACATCTTTTGCACAAAGAAATTCACTGTAGGACAAATTTTTACATTATCAAAAAAAATCAAATCCGTTGTCCACTGTGTGAATCCTTTCTTAGCAAGCATCGGAGCATACGATGCCATTCTTACGACATCCCCGTTACGTTCGAGGGATGTCATATAGGCAGCTTCAGTGATAGCGTTTCTTAATTTATTACCCCAGGAGGCATATTCCCCCAGATATACACCCGTGGTATTCCGTTTATATGCATCGTACCGGTATTGGTTTGCCATGAACCATTTAGGCTGGCTATAATAATGCTCATCGACAACTGGCAATTTCAGCTCATTTGCCAGTTTCCAGCCCTTATTATAATCGTCTCCTTCCGCAAACGGACCTACTGTTCCGATTACTGTAATCTCAGGGTGTTTTGCTTTTACAGCTGCATATATCATTTTGAAGCGTTCTTCAAACTCCGGTGTCATTTTATCTTCATTGCCAATCCCCACATATTCGAGGTTAAATGGAGCAGGATGCCCTGCTGCTGCCCTCTTTGCCCCCCAGCCAGATGTAGCAGGCCCGTTAGCCCACTCAATAAGGTCCAAAACCTCCCGTATATATTCCGACATCTCTTCCATTGGAATTGCCTTTTGACCGGTTCCACCTATCCGCCATGTTCCTCCTGAGTTTTGGCAACTGACTGCAGCTGGTAATACTGGTAAGGGCTTAGCACCTATATCTTCACAGAACTGGAAAAACTCGAAATAACCTAATCCAGCTGTCTGATGATAATTCCAAATGTTCTTCTGTTCTTTTCGTTCCTCAATGGGTCCGATTGTGTTTTTCCATCGGTACATGTTTCCCAGTCCGTCGCCATGAACCAGGCAACCACCCGGAAAACGGATAAACTTTGGCTTCATCTCAGCCAGCATCCGGGCAAGATCGTTACGCATTCCATTTGGTCTGTTTCTGAATGTTTTCTCAGGAAAAAGAGATATTACATCAAGCCCTAGCTTCCCCCTGGAAGTAGCTAAAATGACCAGAGCAGCACTGTCATTATTCTCCTTTGAGATCAGACTTGCAGAATATTTTTTCCAGTCGGCTGATGAAGTTGAAATTGAACTTTCGGCCAATACCACTCCTCTGCGGTTTTGCAGACTGACAGTTAATGAGACCGGCTCCTTTGATAACTGACGTGCAAATAATGACAAATTATATTTCTCACCCGACCTGACAACAATACCATCAAATCCATAATTCTTGATCCCTACACCACCGGTACCAACATGTTCGATATTCAAAACAATATAATGGGGATTATTAGGATGTACAGGTGTTGTCGTTTCCACACCAATAGTCCCGTAAGAGAAACCGGTAGTGACATAATCCCAGTATGAAAAAGGATTCCAACCTGCCTTGTCAGTCGGACTGTATTCAAATGAACGATTCTGTACTAATTCCGCATAAAGCCCTCCATCGGCCGAGTAATTAATATCCTCAAAAAACAGACCGAACAGTTCGGAACTGATTTTTTTACCTCCCTTAGTTGTTTGTGCCGGTGCCACGGTTGTAATAATGAGACATAAAGCGACCTGTACAATTACTTTAAAAGAGCATACTGAATATTTGGGGACAGAAAATGTGTTCACTTTTTTCTTATTAAATAAGATGATTATTAATTTTGATAAACTTTAAATACAATACCAGTCCAAGAACATTATTTACACCACTCTCACTCAGCACCCGATCGCTGTCTCTTTTAGCTGCATGTTAGGAAAGTATCATTTCAGGAACCGTACTGATTTGATAAGTATAGTGCCCTCTTTGCCTGTTGGAAATTTTATAAATACATCGTGGTGTCCTGTTAAATTCTTAACAGATTGTGAGAAAGCTTTCAGGTTATTTTCACCTCCGGTTGAATTTACAGAGATTGATGCAATCAATTTGCCATTCTTCAGATCGTCGAGCCAGATTTCAATTTTCCCTTTTACACCTGAAGAAGCCACAAGTTCTACTGCCGATGGAGATTGTTTCCCAAGCTCAACACCTGAAATCATTAGCCATCCTCCGTTTGAAGTGGTGTTAGTAACTACTTTCCCTGATTCATTTTTAATAGTCTTGATACCAAAATAGTTGCTGTAACCGGCCAGAGGAAGAGAAGAAAAACCATCTTTACAGATAAAGAAATCAAAATCTGCAGGTTTGCCTTCTGCAAATAAACCTAAACTTGTTCCAACCCACGAATTATAATTTGGCTGGGCCTTATCAAGTTTCATCGAATTTATTGGTTTGCCCAGAGAAACCCAATTATTTCCATCTCCGCTGCAATAACCAGTTAAAATGTGTTCATCCCTTTCCAGCTTTAACCAGACAATATTGCCAAATGAATTTGGTATGTTCCGGGAAGCAGTATCGAGATCAAAAAAGATCTTCTTACCATTATTGAAACCAGTATACAACCTCACAAAAACCTTTTGGTTTCCGCTTGTGAGATAGATCCCGGCTTTGCAAGAAGTATCAGTGGCATTCAAATCAACCTTTGTTACAGCAGTATAGTAGTGGTCTGTTTCTTTCTGCATCAGATGCGTAAGGTCATTATCGGGAGTAAGTCTAATCCATCCCTTTCGATCTGTCAGAGAATAATTGCCCGCAGCTTTTTTGGTCAGGAAATGCCAGCATGCACCAAGTATATTGTCTTCAAAATTATCGCTTTGTACGCTTCTCCAAAGTATGCCTGACTGAGGCAGGTTTGGCTTTACAACCGGTTGAGTTGTCGGAGCCAGGCCCCATGGACGATCTCCTTCCCAGATAATCTGGTAGAGAGATGATTGACGACCGAGACCTGACCAATCATCTGCGCCATATTTTTCATAGCTTTGTGCGATGGTCCACCAGGTTCCGTCTGCAAGTTGAACGGGTGCGGACATATGGTTTGGACGACGGAAACCAACATCAGGGTCGGTAACAGGTTTAAAGAAGTTGCCAAGCCTTTCCCATTTTGTTGAATCGGCTGTTAATTCTTTAGTTCTTAAAACATATTGGCCACCCGATACATCACCTGCCGGGAAGTAAAAATAATACCCGTTACGTTTACACATTACCGGTCCTTCTGCCCAGCTGTACTGCAATTTTGCATTGATCCAGTCGAGGTTTATTACTGAATCTGTTAATTGCCCGTCTCTGCCCAGAGCCTGCATGCGGTTAACTTTCTGGCCGTTCTTGGTTACCATGTAAGGTTTTCCATCGTCATCAACAAAAATGGAATTGTCGTACCCCAAAGGCCCAGTAACAGGGTTGGTTTTTACCATTACAGGGTCTGTCCATGGTCCGGCGGGAGAACTGGCTTTACAGAACCATTGTCCGTTAGAGGAAAAATATATCCAGAAGGAGCCATAGAAATATGTTATCGCACCCTGCCATGTACCAGATGAAGGACGGTCTGAGACCCAACCAGCTTTTGATGGGGGTAATACTCTGCCAATTACCTCCCAATGAACCAGATCCTTTGAGTGGTAAACAGGCATGAAAGGATTAAAATGAAAACTGGAACCGCAGTGGTAAAAATCATCTCCGACTTTCAGAAGAGTGGGATCAGGATGATCGCCTGGCAAAACCGGGTTAACATAAGTATTAACCTGCTGATAATTTGATTTATCTGAAATGTTTTGAGCTAATGTGAAAGCTGGTTTCAGGATTGTAAGATATACAAGTCCTATTGCTGTGAAGAAAAATCTGTTCATCATATAAATATTAATTTTTATTTTTTACGTATCCAACTTCCCGGTAGTACTTTTCAGCGCCGGGATGCAAAGGTACACCAAAATTTTGCCAGACAGTTTTGATTGTAACATTTACATTATTATAATAATTATTTCGCCCAAGTCTCTCCTTCTGGTGTCCTCCGCCATGCGAAATAAGCATCAAGGCTCTTGAGTGATTCTGCATCTGGTACCGGACCTGTATGAGGAGTCCTGTTAAAATACATCACAACCGGGTTTGCATCACTGAAAGCCGGCCAAACAGGGACTCCTTCGCCACTGGGATTGCCATGTTTGGCAAAATTAGTCCAGTAAGTAGCCATAGCTTCCGAAATCTCCGGGTCAGTCTTGTTAATCTGCGGATTCGTGGCATCAAGGTGCTGGAAGACGTAAGCCACATCCTGACCGTGTGGTGAACCATATCCTGCACGGGGTGAGTCCTCAGGATAGTCGGGGTGTTGGTCAAAATAGTAATAAAATGCTTTTGATTTCCCCATCTTTGACTGAAGCCGGGCCCATATCCAGGTATGCCATCCGAAAGCTGCATCGCGGGCCAGATCACGGGCGGTTTTGGGAACTGTACCGGAACCGGCCGGATAAGCCTTAAGAAGGCTCTCTGCATGCGGGCCGTATCGTGTCTGGACGCCAGTAATATAGGCCTCCGGGGTGCGTGGAGGTGAGAAGCTTGCTCCCTCGTCTGAGTTGTAACCTACCAGAATTGGTGTGTCATTAAAACGACCTGCTTCGTATAGCTTGTATTGATCGTCAGGTATCACCCATCCGTCGATAATGGGCCATGACATCCCAAGTCCACGGCCCGATGGGAGTTTGCCAGCGTCGATCTTCCTGAGTTCCGCGATGGAAGAAATCCTTGCGCTATCTAAATATACCTGGCCGGAACGCTCAGCATCGGCAAGACGTTTCTGGTTTTCACCCGGGAAGGTCGTTGGCCTTGGAGGGCCGAAGTTACCTCCGCTTTGCGAAATTGCGCCATGGAACAGTCCTTTGGCCAACGGTGACGCGCATAGCATGCTAACAGCTATTCCCCCGGCCGATTCGCCAAAAATAGTCACCTTATTGGGGTCTCCGCCGAATGCGGCTATATTCTTCTGTACCCATTTCAATCCCGCGATCATATCCAGCAGACCGTAATTTCCCGAAACACGATTTGGGCTTTCCCTGCTTAACTCCGGATGCGCCAGAAATCCCAGTTGACCAACACGGTAGGCAATGCTGACCAGAACAACACCTTTCTTTGCAAGATTCTCTCCGCTGTAATTCTTTTCTGATGTTGATCCCGCTCCGAATCCACCACCGTAAATCCATACCAGCACTGGTATTTTATCTTTCGGAGATTTCGCTGGTGTCCATACGTTCAGGTAGAGACAATCCTCGCTTTTTCCCGAGGGAGGATTCCCTCCCTGAATAGGACCGGGAGCAAACCTGGTGGCTTGCAGTACACCATCCCATTTTGCGGGTGGCTGAGGGGCACGCCACCGGAGATCACCAACAGGTGGTGCGGCAAACGGGATACCTTTGTAAACAGTTAACCCATCTTCAGACAATCCCTGTATCAATCCTCCATCGGTTTTAACCGGTGAAGGTTGCTGTGCGATAGCAGAACCGGTAGAAAACATTAAAAACATTGCAAGTAAAAAAGTTAACTTTCTCATAGGAATGGTTTTAATTAAATAAAATATTTTTCTGATTTGAGATTTACATTTAGTCTTCAATTGTCTTTTGTTACCTATTTATACCTTATCTGATTACAGGTAAGTTTCCCAAGCCATTTATTCGACTATTATTGCATCCACGGCCACTGGTCCGTCTCCGAGATTGACAATATCAATAACATGTCTGCCCGGAGCAAGATCATGCAACATGCAAACCGACTGCCGGGCTTTGCGTGCCTCCACAGTGGACAGATCCACCTTTGCACGGGTATGGCCATCTATCTTAACCTCGATCTTTCCGGCCCCTGCTTCTTTAGGAGCGATAACTGTGACGCTCCTGCCGGTGAATGAACAGCTCCAGACATCACCAGGTATGTTGCTGGTTGTGAGATCGTTGTTGAAGTCTCCTGTCCCCATATTACAGCGGCGAAGCCATCCAGGCGCCTTCGTACCAGGGTCATCGTCATTAATCCAGCCCCTGTCGTGGGTAACACGTATGACGCGATACCCTGAAGCCAGCTGCTGATCGGAGATCCCTGGCATTGGCTCCACCGACCCGTTGGGTGTCACCGTCAAACCCTGATCGTCCTGAACAAAGGTGAGCGCAACATCAGAACCAAGAATTTCGACTTTGGATACTTTTCCAAGGGTTGTCCCGCCCGTACCCAGTGCCTTGAGTGTGATTGAGCCACTTTTCCAGTCAAGAAGTGTGGCATACACATTGCCGTTTTTGCGTGTGTAACAAACCGAATTCTCTCCATAAATTTCAAATGGGCGGGACCCATATATAGCTTCACCGTTGATTTTTAACCAGGCTCCGATGTCCTTGCAAATGCCGATCACCTGAGGATCAAGATCGCCGCGACCATGCTGGGTGATGTTGAGTAACATAGTTCCGTTTCTACAAACATTTTGCATCAGTGACCTGATTGCTGTACCGGCATCCATATATTTCTGCCCGGTTTGATAATGCCAGACAGCAATACTGGTTTCAGTCTGGAAAGGATAGGCCATAATCTCCGATTCTATAAAGGCTTCTGTGCTCTTAACAAGTGAACGGTCAACTTCAGGAAGCAGTTCAGGATTATTCTGGAAACTGTTGTAACGTCCGCCCACCCCTTTGAGATTGATCACCACATCCATTTTCCCATTGTTCCATTTCAGGGATTTGTTGTAGTAATTGGCAGTTAACTGCGGAGCAAGAAAACCAAGTCCCATATGGACTCCCAGATCTACTTGTGAATCGCCCGCATGTTCATCGAAATAAATGACATCGGGATGATATTTTGAGATAGCGTCATCCACCCGCCACATAAACTGGTTGGCAAAAGGGGAATGCAGAGGATCCTTAGCATCATGAGACGGGCCGTAAAGGTCCACAGGATCCATTCCTTCCCACCATTTTCCTTTTCCTTCCCAAATTGTTTGCAGTGCATCGTAAGGCACACCCTTCATCGGTCCTGTCTTGTCACTTGTGTAACGTACGGTCATGAACTGACCCCAGGTTCGGGCCGGAGTATTATGAAAACC
>Ga0066793_10000192_pt1 | contig 21986 bp, 16 predicted proteins | sample PersoiDNA2013189_FD_83876 | JGI IMG/M metagenome (GOLD analysis project Ga0066793, IMG submission 83876) | Permafrost soil microbial communities from the Arctic, to analyse light accelerated degradation of dissolved organic matter (DOM) -... | ecosystem: Environmental > Terrestrial > Soil >... | reverse complement strand
GGCATATGAGCGAAAGCCCCGAATTTGAGGTAATTGCGGGTGCTCCGCACCCGCAATTACCTCAAATTCGGCCCACTTTCTTCTCATGCCTGAGTAGTTACGATTTCAAATTATATGCCAAAATGGATATTATGCGGTCCATAATATAAGGGGACATCGATTGTTAACCGAACATCGAACCTGGATATCGGCATGTTAATCCTCGCGTATGGGGGCGGCGGGCACGAAAATGCTGGGACCTGCCAGGTGGATAATGAAAAGGCCGAGACCATCAAGCAGGAATTGATCCAGAGAATAAGCCAATAAACAAGGCGCAGCCTGGGTTGTCTGCCAGGCTGCGCCTATTCAATCAATACTTAAGCATTGACCTGAAAGATCGCGCTCACTGGGATGGGCGCGCCCAGGGTCTTGCCGCGCGCAGATGGCGAGCATCCACCGATGGTGACGCGGAACTGGCCCGGCTCTAAAACCTGTTCACCCAGATCGTTAATCATCAGCATAGCTTCGGGCTGGATGGTATAAGCCATCTCGCGACTTTCACCCGGCTTAAGATGGATGCGTAGAAAACCGATCAGGGTATGGAAGGGGACTTCCACAGAGGCTTCCAGGTCGCTCAGGTAGATTTGGGCGACTTCATCGGCTTCGACCAAACCCTGGTTGGTGAGGGTGAAATGCAGAGGCAGGCCTTCACCAGGGGCAATGGTTTCATGCGCCAGCTTTAATTTTGAATAAGCAAACTGGGTATAACTCAACCCAAAACCAAACGGGTAAAGCGGTTCCGCCGTGGCGTAGCGGTAGGTGCGACCGGTCATGCGGTAATCTTCGAAGGGCGGGAGCTGGTCGATTGACCTGGGGAAGGTAAGAGGCAGCTTGCCAGACGGGACGGCTTTGCCGAACAGCAGGTCTGCCACTGCTTTTCCGCCAGCTTCACCGGGATACCAGATGAAGACGATAGCCTCCATTAGATCTTCCAGTTCGCCCAAGGCGATGGGGCTGCCCCCGGTGAGCACAAGGACGACCTTAGCTCCTTGAGCGGCCAGGCTCTTCAGGTAATCCACCTGGTTTTTAGGTAGGTCAATTTCGCTCCGGTCGCCGTTCTGGGTCGACAATACTGCCTCGCCCTCTTCGCCTTCGAGCATGTTGGATAAACCCATGCAGGCAATGGTCAGGTCGGCTGCGCAGGCTTCGTAGACGGACCAGTTGGTGACATCGGCGCCGGGCTGCGCCAACAGGCAGCCGGGACGGTAATCAATGCGCAGCCCCTCGGGCGCGGCTCCGATGATCCCTTCCAACAGGGTGGTGAGCGATTCACTCACACCGTAATAATTTCCCAACAGCGGATCCAGGCTGGCCGCGGTGGGTCCAACAATGATCAGGCTGTGCACGTTATCCCCAATCGGCAACACGTCGTTCCGGTTCTTGAGCAGCACGACTGATTTCTGAGCGGCTTCATAAGCCAGTTGTTGGTGATCGGGGCTGTGGATAGCGCTAACAGGGATGGTCGTATAGGGCACCTGAGATGGCGGGTCAAACATGCCAAGTTTAAAGCGCGTGCCCACCGTACGGGCCAGTGAGCAGTCGATGTCGGCTTCGCTGATCAGGCCGCGCTCGATGGCTTCTTCGAGGAGATCATAGGTGCCGCAGCTAATATCGCAGCCGGCTTTTAAAGCCAGAATGGCGGTCCCCATGGCATCCTGGGTCACTTTATGATGGGCATGAATGTCGTTCAATGCGCCGCAGTCCGAAACGACGTGCCCCTGGAAGCCCCATTGTTTGCGCAGCGTCTCAACCAACAGGAGCTGGCTGGCGCAGCAGGGTTCATCGTTGGTGCGGTTATATGCACCCATCACGATCTCCACTTTGGCCTGGGTGACCAGCTTCTTGAAGGCAGGCAGGTAGGTGGTATTCAAATCGCGTTTGGATACCACCGCGTTGAAGGTGTGGCGGTCCTTTTCCGGCCCACTGTGCACGGCGAAATGTTTGGCGCAGGCCGCCACTTTGAGATAAACCGGGTGATCGCCTTGCATACCCCGGACGAAGGCCGATCCCATTTCGCCGGTCAGATAGGGGTCCTCACCCCAGGTCTCCTGACCACGGCCCCAGCGCGGGTCGCGGAAAATGTTGATGTTGGGCGACCAGAAGGTGAGCCCCTGGTAAATGCTGGTATAGCCATTGCGGCGCATCGCTTCGTGGTGTTTGGCGCGGGCTTCTTCGCTGATCGATGAGGCCACTTTTTGGATCATTTCGCGATCCCAGGTGGCTGCCATGCCGATAGCCTGAGGATAAACGGTTGCACGGCCATTGCGCGCCACGCCATGCAGACCTTCGCTCCAGAAATTGTAAGCGGGAATGCCCAGGCGCGGGATAGCCGGCGCCTCGTGGGTCATCTGGCTGACCTTTTCTCGAAGGGTCAAGCGGGAGATCAGATCCGTTACCCGTTCTGTCAGCGGGAGGGAGGTATCGAGATAAACTGGCTTTTGACTAATTGGGTCGGATGGCATGTGCTGATTCCTCCGTGAAAGGTGAGTGGATGGACACCTTCAGTTTATATCACTTTTTTGCTTTATTGAAGCAAAAAAGGATTATTGCTCAGACCTATGTTACAAAATAGGACGTCATTCTCTCAGTCTGGCGTGGAAAAGCGGTTGGGGGTAAAATGGGCCTGGCATGGTTCCAGGTGTCTTTGGCGCCAGGTGTCTTTGACGGCGCCAAAGGGTTGCGGGACCGTGCTTTTATTTTCGATACTCATCTTATTTTCGGGAGTGGTATTTTGGCAGCCCATCCACTGTTTGTAACTTTGAAAAAGCTCAAGGGTAATGCGCGTGGGTGCGTATACACCGAACCTTTGTGGGGTATTCCATTCAATCTGTATGCCCCCTATATATCCGTTTATATGGTAGCGCTTGGGTTGAACGATGCTCAAATTGGGCTGATCGTCAGTATTGGGCTGGCTTTCCAGATTGTCGCCGCGCTGTTTAGCGGGGTGATTACGGATAAACTTGGGCGCAGGAAGACTACCTTAATATTTGACACAATTTCTTGGAGCGGCGCTGTCTTAATCTGGACCATTTCCCAGAACTTTAATTATTTTCTGGTGGCGGCGGTGATTAACAGCATGTGGCGTATCACCATGAATTCATGGACGTGTCTGTTGGTAGAAGACACCGATCCAGCCCTATTGGTCGATATCTATGCCTGGATCTATATTTCTGGTCTGGTCGCCGCATTTTTTGCCCCAATCGCTGGTCTGTTGATTGGGATTTTTTCCCTGGTGCCGACCATGCGCGGGCTTTATCTGCTGGCCCTGATTATGATGACCGCGAAGTTTATTCTGACCAACCTCTATACAACTGAAACCAAAGTGGGTCTAACACGCATTGGGGAAACGAAACACCAGCCTGTCCTTTCGGTCCTGGTTGAATATAAGGATCTATTCAGGCAGCTTTTAAAAACTCCGGCTACCCTTTATCTCATGGGCATCATGTTGATCAGCGGTATCACAAATACGATTAATAATACTTTTTGGGCGATCTATGTAACACAGCGTTTACAAATTCCCGCGCAATTTATCAGTATTTATCCTTTTGTGCGCTCGATGCTCATGCTGGTATTTTTCTTTGTGGTCCTGCCGCGCATCCGCTCGCTGCCTTTTAAAAAGCCAATGCTGATCGGTATATTGGGCTTTATGGCCAGCCAGGTGGTCTTGATCCTCGTCCCTGAAAAAAGCATAGGATTGTTGTTGATCAGCACCGTACTGGAAGCCTGCGGTATGGCGGTGCTTAATCCTCAGATCGATAAGCTCATGGTGTTATCAGTCGATTCGAAAGAACGTGCGCGTATTAATTCAATCCTTTATATGGTTGTCATAATTGCCCTTACCCCCTTCGGTTGGATTGGAGGATCGCTATCCGAGCTTAACCGGACTTACCCATTCATGCTTAACATTGCCTTGTTCGCGATAGGTGCGGTGCTGGTCTTTTTTGCGGCGCGTTCGGCGGAGGCGAAAGCCAGGTCGGATGCGCTGGAGAGCGCTGCCAGCCTTTCTTAACCCACGCTTAACCTTAAAAAAACAAAATGCCTATTGACTTTTGTTTGGGAAGTCGTATAATTATTAGAATATAATTTGATGCGGACATACTTGTATAGACATGCATAACACTTACTCTTTGTTTATTCTCTCCCTTATTGTGGTTCTCGTAATTGAGAACCTTTTTCCACTTGGGCGGTTGAGCAGAGAGAAAAAAATGATATAAAGAATAAAAACAGTAGATAAGAAAAACATATCGAGAAACCGCCCAAAGCCAAGGGCGGTTTTTTTTATCAATTTTAAATGGAGGTGCTTCGTGCGATCGGATCAGATCAAGAGTGGTTTTGAACATGCTCCTCACCGTGCTTTGCTCAAGGCAACGGGCGTTACGGATGCAGATATGGGCAAACCGTTTATCGCGGTGGTTAATTCTTATGTGGATATCATCCCCGGGCATGTTCATCTGCAGTCATTTGGTAAGCTGGTTAAGGATGCTGTCCGAGCCGCCGGCGGGGTGCCTTTTGAATTCAACACGATTGGCGTGGATGATGGCATCGCCATGGGCCATATCGGGATGAAGTACTCCTTACCTTCCAGAGAATTGATCGCGGATTCGATCGAGACTATGATCGAAGCCCATCGTTTTGACGGCATGGTGTGTATCCCAAATTGTGACAAAATTGTTCCTGGTATGCTGATGGCGGCGATGCGTGTTAACATCCCCGCCATTTTTGTTTCTGGGGGACCAATGGCCGCTGGCCGGACGCCAGACGGCGAGGTCATCGACCTGATCTCGGTCTTTGAGGCGGTGGGGGCTTACCAGAGTGGAAAAATTGATGCCAAACGGTTGAAAGTCTTTGAAGATTACGCCTGCCCATCGTGTGGTTCTTGCTCGGGGATGTTTACCGCAAACAGTATGAACTGTTTGATGGAAGCGCTGGGGATTGCCCTGCCCTATAATGGCTCAGCGTTGGCGCAAACGCCCGAGCGCGAGGGCCTGGCCAAACGGGCCGCCACATTGATCCTGGATCTGGTGGAGAAGCAAATCACCCCGCGCATGATTGTGACCGCCGAAGCCCTGGATGACGCTTTCGCCTTGGATATGGCTATGGGCGGTTCGACGAATACCGTGCTGCACGGGCTGGCTATCGCGCACGAAGCCGGCATCGATTATCCCCTGGAACGGATCAACCGGATATCAAAAAGAACGCCACATTTGTGCAAGGTGAGCCCATCGGGTAAATGGCATATGGAAGATGTTCACCGCGCGGGCGGGGTGCCGGCTATTTTGAGTGAGCTGGATGCATCCGGCGTTCATCTGAACCTCGATCGCATTACCGTAACGGGTAAGAATTTACGCCAATCCATCGCGGGGGCTGAGATCAAAGATAGTGAAGTGATCCACCATACAGCCAACGCTCACTCGCAATCCGGTGGTTTGGCCATCCTGTTTGGAAACCTGGCCCCCAAAGGTTCCGTGGTCAAAACCGGCGGCGTCAGCGCGGTGATGCACCAGTTTAGTGGCAGGGCACGCATCTATGAATCACAAGAAGACGCCATGGCTGGCATCCTGGCGTCACAGGTACAGCCGAACGAAGTGGTCGTCATCCGTTATGAAGGGCCGCGCGGCGGGCCTGGGATGCAGGAAATGCTCAGTCCAACCAGCGCCATTATGGGGATGGGCCTGGGCGATCGGGTCGCGTTGATTACCGACGGGCGGTTCTCGGGTGGTACGCGCGGCGCATGCATCGGCCATATTTCCCCGGAAGCCGCCGCGGGTGGGCCGATCGCCGCATTACAACCCGGGGATATGATTGATATTGACCTGGATCAGCGCACATTGAATGTGCGTTTATCGGATGCTGAAATTAAACAACGGCTGGCGGTACTCCCGCCCTTCCAGCAGAAAATCAAATCGAAATGGTTACGCCGCTATTCACATTTTGTGACCAGCGCGGATACCGGTGCAGTATTAGGTGAAACGGAGGTCTGATGAAAATTAATGGTGCTCATATCGTATGGGAATGTTTACGTAAAGAAGGAGTCAAACTGGTCTTCGGTTTCCCTGGCGGCGCAACTCTGCCCATTTATGATGCGATGCTGGATTTCCCCGACATCCATCATGTGCTGACCCGCCACGAACAAGGTGCGTCTCACATGGCAGATGGTTTTGCCCGGGCTGGCGGCCAGGTGGGCGTGTGTATGGCCACTTCTGGCCCTGGGGCCACCAACCTGGTGACCGGCATCGCCACCGCTATGATGGACTCCTCTCCGATGGTGGCCATCACCGGTCAGGTGGTGAGCAAGCTGATCGGCTACGACGCCTTCCAGGAAACCGACGTCACCGGCATCACCCTTCCGATTACCAAGCATAATTACCTGGTGACGGATGTGCATGAGCTGACCGAAGTGATACGGGAGGCATTTTATATTGCCCGCACCGGTCGGCCCGGTCCAGTGCTGGTGGATATTGCCAAAGATGTGCAGCAGACCTTCATCGATTGGGAATATGACAACACACCCATCCATTTGCGCGGCTACCGGCCCGATCTAAGCCCGCTTCCTAAAGATTTCCAGCAAGCGGTCGATATGATTAATGAGGCCAAACGCCCGGTCATCCTGGCCGGTCAGGGCGTCATGCTCAGCGGTGCGATGGCCGAGCTGAATGAATTTGCTAATAAGACACACACGCCCGTGGCCATGACTTTACTCGGCCTGGGCGGTTTCCCGGCCAGCCATCCAATGAACCTGGGTATGATGGGTATGCACGGTGAAGCCTGGGTGAATAACACTATCCAGGAATCCGACCTGATCCTGGCCTTTGGTATGCGCTTCGACGATCGGGTCACCGGCAATTTGAAGACTTATGCGGTCCATGCCAAGAAGATCCACGCCGATATCGATCCTTCCGAGATCAATAAAAACGTGCGGGTCGACCAGGCGCTGATCGGCGATCTGCGTTCCACTTTGCTGACCTTGCTCAAATACGTCGAGCCGCGCGATCACGCCGAATGGATCGACCACATCACGGAAATGAAAGGCGACAGCGCGGTACGCGATATTATGAACCTGCCGGATAACAACCACCTGTATGCCGCCCACGTGATTAACGATTTGTGGCGCTGCACGCAGGGAAATGCACTGGTGGTTACGGATGTGGGCCAGCACCAGATGTGGTCAGCCCAATATTACAAGCAAAATAATCCTGGCGGTTTTATCACTTCGGGGGGTTTGGGCACCATGGGTTTTGGTTTGCCAGCCGCGATTGGCGCGAAGTTCGCCAAACCGGAAGCGAATGTCTGGGCGATTGTGGGCGATGGCGGGATCCAGATGACCCAGGCCGAGCTATCTACCGCTGCCCAGGAAGGGATCAAGGTCAATGTGGCCATCATCAATAATGGCTTTTTGGGAATGGTGCGCCAGTGGCAGGAATTTTTCTATGAAAAGCGCTACGCCGCCACACCCTTAAAGAGCCCGGATTTTGTCAAAATTGCCGAAGCGCACGGTCTGACTGGTTTGCGTGTGACCCAGCGGTCTGAAATCGAGGCGGCCATCTACAAGGCAGAGGAGACAGAAGGGACCGTGGTGGTCGATTTCCGGGTTGAACAGGAAGACAGCGTCTATCCAATGGTGCCGTCTGGCGCAGACCTGCACGCGATGATCCGCCGGCCGATGCCTAACCCGATTGCTGAGACCCCCGAAGATACGATTTAGGAGTGTTCTTATGTACCATACTTTAGCTGTTTTAGTTGAAGATAAACCGGGTGTGCTGAACCGGGTGGCTTCGTTGTTTCGCCGGCGCCAATTCAATATCGAGTCGCTCGCGGTGGGGCACACCGATCAATCTGGCATCTCTCGCATGACGATTGTGACCGAGTGCAGCGATATTGAGATTGAGCGAGTGATCGCCTATTTACATAAACTGGTCAACGTCCTCCAGGTCAACGATCTGACCCACGTGGCGAACGTGACGCGCGATCTGGCGATGATCAAAGTCAATGCCAGCATCGAGAGCCGCACGCACATCATGCAGATTGTGGATGTTTTTAGGGCGCGCATTGTCGATGTGACCAGCAGTTCATTCATCATCGAAATCACGGGTGATGAGGAAAAAATTGAGGGCTTTATTGAGAATCTGCGCCCGTTTGGTATTATTGAAATGGGGCGTACTGGAATTGTCGCAATGGCCCGCGGGGCTGTGTCGCAGGCGGCCCCCAATGGAAATGGAAATGGTTACAAGCGCCCGGTTCCAGCGCAGATGAATTAAATCAGAAAACAAATTGTAACTGCTCAGCCATAAGGGGAAAGTTGCCGAATTTGAGGTGTATGCGGGTGCGAAGCACCCGCATACACCTCAAATTCGAGCCTTTTTCACATGCGCCTGAACAGTTACAACAAATTATGCTCTTAGGAGAAAATTGATGGTTAAGATGAATTTTGCAGGTGTGGAAGAAGAGGTTATCACCCGGGAAGAATTTCCACTTGAAAAAGCGCAGGGTGTGCTAAAAGATGAAGTGGTCGCGGTATTAGGGTACGGCGTTCAAGGTATGGCCCAATCTCTGAACATGCGCGACAACGGGATCAAAGTGGTCGTAGGGCAGAACTCAGAGGGAAAACGGACCTGGAATAAGGCCGTTAAAGATGGCTGGGTGCCAGGTGAAACACTCTTCTCATTGGAAGAGGCAGCCAGGCGCGGGACGACAATCCAATACCTGGTCTCGGATGCCGGGCAAAAACTGATGTGGCCCAAAATCAAGGCCTGCCTTTCCGAAGGGAAAGCACTCTACTTCTCACACGGCTTCTCGATCGTTTTTCGCGATCAGACCGGTGTGATCCCACCTGCAGATGTAGACGTGATTTTGGTGGCGCCAAAGGGTTCAGGCACCAGCGTCCGGGCTAATTTTCTGGCAGGGAGTGGCATCAACAGCAGCTTCGCCGTGGAACAGGATTATACTGGGCGCGCTCGCGAGCGTACCCTGGCGCTGGGGATTGCTATCGGATCCGGATACCTTTTCGCCACTTCATTCAGAAAAGAAGTCTACAGTGACCTGACCGGTGAGCGTGGGGTTTTAATGGGCGCCATGGCGGGTATCATGGAAGCTCAATATTCCGTGCTGCGTGAAAACGGCCATTCTCCCAGTGAAGCATTTAATGAAACAGTTGAGGAGCTGACCCAGAGCCTGATCCGGCTGGTGGGTCAGAACGGCATGGACTGGATGTACGGCAATTGCAGCACCACTGCCCAGCGCGGCGCGCTGGATTGGCGGCATGAGTTCCGTGACGCAACCATGCCCGTGTTTAATAAGTTGTACCAAAGCGTGAAATCGGGTGAGGAAACCCGCATTGTCCTCGAAGCCAACAGCGCCCCAGATTATAAGGATAAGCTGGAGGCTGAACTGCGCGAGATGCGCGAATCGGAGATGTGGCAGACCGGCGCTGTGGTCCGTTCATTGCGCCCGGAAAAATGGAATCAATAATTATGGGTTCTCCAGGATTTCCCGTGGAATAGGCCGCATTTTGGGGTGTGAGCGCGTATGCGCGCGCTCACACCCCAAAGTGCGGGGATTCACCAAGGGAATTCCTACAGACCCTAATTATTGGTCCTGGCGGTTGAACAGTTCTTAAGGAGAGGCTTATGAAGAAACCTTATATCCGGATTTTTGACACCACCTTACGCGACGGGGAACAGTCTCCTGGGGCAACTATGACCAGCGTTGAAAAGCTGGAAGTGGCCCGGGCCCTGGCCCGTTTGGGTGTGGATGTGATGGAGGCTGGCTTCCCAGCGGCTTCTCCGGATGACCTTGAAGCCGTCCGCCGGATTGCTATTGAAGTCGGGAACCCGACCGATGGCAGCCGCGTGCCGATTATCTGCGGGCTGGCACGGGCAACCAAAAATGATATCGACAAGGCCTGGGAAGGCGTGCGCCATGCCGCCCATCCGCGTATTCACACGTTTCTGGCTACTTCAGAAATCCACATGACCTATAAGCTTAAGATGACGCGCGAGCAGGTGCTGGAACGTGTGCGCGATATGGTTACTTATGCGCGCAGCCTGTGCGAGGATGTGGAATACAGCCCCGAAGATGCCGGTCGGAGCGACCCGCAGTTCCTCTACCTGGTTTTGGACGAGGCCGTCCGGGCTGGGGCTACCACACTCAACATTCCGGATACGGTGGGTTACACCCTGCCGGAAGAATTTGGTGGGCTTATCGCCGGAATCATCAAAAATGTTCCTGGGATTGAGAAGTGTATTGTCTCTGTCCACTGTCACAACGACCTGGGATTGGCCACGGCTAATACCCTGGCTGGCATCCAGGCTGGCGCGCGCCAGGCGGAAGTGACCATTAATGGGATCGGAGAAAGGGCTGGCAACACCGCGCTCGAAGAAGTGGTGATGGCGTTGGTTACACGGCATGACGGCTTTGATGTAGAAACCGGGATTGATGCCGCCCAGATTACGCGGGTTAGCAAGTTGGTGAGCAATTACACCAGTATTGTAGTTCAACCAAATAAAGCCATTGTGGGTGCTAACGCCTTTTCGCATGAAGCCGGTATCCACCAGGATGGCATGCTCAAGAATAACCAGACTTACGAGATTATGCGCCCCGAGATGGTTGGGGCTACGCATACCAAGCTGGTTCTGGGGAAACATTCAGGCAGGCATGCCCTCAAAGCGCGCCTGATCTCGCTCGGCTACAACCTGGTAGAAACAGAGTTGGACCAGATTTTCACGCGTTTCAAGGCTCTGGCAGACCAGAAGAAGATGATCACCGACGCCGACCTGGAAGCGCTCATATCCGATGAGCTTTACCAACCCCGTGAACTGTTTGTGCTCGATGGTCTCCAGGTTGCCTGCGGGACGATGGGAATGCCGACCGCGACCATCCGCCTGCGCGATCCAGATGGGAAGATGCACATGCATGCTTGCGTGGGTACCGGCCCGGTCGATGCGACGTACAAAGCCATTGACGCGATTATCCGCACGCCGGCGACACTGCAGGAATTTGTCATCCATGCGGTTACCGAAGGCATCGACGCGTTGGGTGAGGTGACCGTGCGGATTAAAGGTGAAAACCCGATCCAGGCTCTGTCTCCACAAAAGGAAGTTGACCAGCCGCGTACCTATGGCGGGTATGGCGCAGATACAGATATCGTTGTAGCCAGTGCGAAAGCTTATCTGGCGGCTATAAACAAAATGTTAGTTGCGACTGGCCAATATGGGCCCGTTGAAGAAATGTCGGTTCAAACTGTAACGAACCCTTAGAGGAGGGGATTATGAAAACCAATCGAAATAGACCACCCATTGATCCGATGCGTGAAGGCCATCCTGAACCCTTCAGCGAACCCCGCACCATCCCAACTGGTTGGGATTTGTCTGAAATGCTACCAAAACAGATTCCCCCAACCGCCAAAACAAATTTCAACCCAATCCTGTTACTGACACAATCTGAGGATTTGGTCCAAGACTCCGATCTATGAATACTCCAAAAACAATATTTGAAAAAATCTGGGACCGGCATGTGGTTGCCCAGGAGTCTGATTCTCCGGCGGTCCTCTATATTGACTTGCACCTGGTTCATGAAGTCACTTCTCCCCAGGCCTTCAGCGGATTGCGCGCGCGCCAGTTGAAAGTGCGCCGGCCGGAGAAGACGGTAGCGACTGTCGATCACGGCGTTCCAACCTTGCCGGCAGCAGATGGCAGCCAGATCGGGCGCCTGGCATTTGCGGATGAGCTTTCGCGCAAACAGATAGCCCAGCTTGAAGAGAACTGCCGCGAGTTTGGTATCCCCTTGAACGGCTTGGGCAGCGCGCATCAAGGCATTGTCCACATTATCGGTCCAGAGTTGGGCCTGACCCAACCTGGGATGACCATTGTTTGCGGTGATAGCCACACAGCCACACACGGCGCCTTTGGCGCCCTAGCTTTTGGAATTGGCACCAGCGAAGTTGAGCACGTGTTGGCGACCCAATGCCTGCTCCAGCGCAAGCCGTTGACTTGCGCGGTGCGGGTGGAAGGCAGCCTGGCAGACGGTGTGACCTCAAAAGATATCATCCTGGCGTTGATCAGCCAGATCGGAATCGGCGGGGGCACCGGGCACGTATTGGAATATACTGGACCGGCCATCCGCGCGCTGACCATGGAACAGCGCATGACTATCTGCAATATGTCGATTGAAGCGGGGGCCCGGGCCGGTTTGATCGCGCCGGATGAAGTGACCTTTGAGTACCTGGTGGGTCGCGAGGCCGCGCCGAAAGGGGCCGATTGGGATCGCAGCCTGGCAGCCTGGAAGTTGCTGCCCAGCGACGATGGCGCCGATTACGATAAGATGGTGACTTTGGATGCTTCACACCTGGAGCCGATGATCACCTTTGGCACCAATCCTGGCATGGGCATGCCCATTACCGGTCGTATCCCCCTTCCTGAAATGATGACAGATGCCAGCCAGCGATCGGCCCTTGAAAAGGCTCTTAATTACATGGGGCTTCGCCCTGGTGAAGGACTGCTCAATCATCCCGTGGACGTGGTATTTATTGGGAGCTGCACAAACGGGCGTCTGTCCGATCTGAGGCTGGCTGCCAGCCTGTTCGATGGGCGGAAGGTGGCGCAAGGGGTGCGTGTGCTGGTCGTTCCTGGTTCGGTAGAGGTTAAGGCCCAGGCAGAAGCTGAAGGGCTCGACCGGATTTTCAAATCGGCAGGGGCAGAGTGGCGCGAAGCCGGGTGCAGTATGTGCATTGCCATGAATGGCGACCAGCTTGAGCCAGGCCAGTATGCGGTGAGCACCAGTAATCGCAATTTTGAAGGCCGTCAGGGTAAAGGCGGGCGGACCTTCCTGGCCAGCCCATTGACCGCAGCCGCGGCGGCGTTAACCGGCAAAGTCACCGACGCGCGCACTTTGATCGCTCATTGAAAGGTCCCTGATGACTCAATTTACCAAGCTCACTTCACGGGTTGTGGTGCTGCCGGTCAATAATATTGATACCGACCAGATCATCCCGGCCAGGTTTTTAAAGACGACCGATAAAACCGGACTGGGTGCCAATTTATTTTCGGATTGGCGCTACCAGGCAGACGGCTCACCCAAACCGGATTTTATCCTCAACCAGCCCCAAAGCCTCGGCGCACAGGTGCTGCTGGCCGGTGATAACTTCGGCTGCGGTTCCTCGCGTGAGCATGCCCCCTGGGCTCTGACCGGTTTCGGTTTTAGAGCGGTTATTTCAACATCTTTTGCAGATATTTTCAGAAATAATGCGTTAAAAAACGGGCTGCTACCGGTTATTGTTGATCAAAAAACGCATTTACTGCTAGTCGATCTGTTCGAAGAGCTGCCACGGGCGGAGCTGAGCATCGACCTGGCCACGCAATCTTTATACTTGCCAAACGGCGAATCGGTAAAATTTCCAATTGACCCTTTTTCAAAAACCTGCCTGCTCAATGGCACAGATGAGTTGGGTTACCTGCTCGGTTTTGAGGATCACATCACTCGCTTCGAAGGGGCGCAAAATACTTAACCCGCGCACCCTGTCAGCGTTTTCGACGCTTATCCTGTTAGAGAAATAGAGGTAGTTGATGATCGAAATTTATGACACAACCTTGCGCGATGGGGTTCAGCGTAAAGATATCTCCCTTTCGTGCAACGACAAGCTCAATATTGCTCGGCGTTTAGACGATCTGGGCGTGACTTACATCGAAGGCGGCTGGCCAGGCTCGAACCCGAAGGACGAGGAATTTTTCAGACTTGCCCTGGATGAGCCCTGGAAAAACGCAAAAATTACTGCCTTTGGTGCAACCTGTAATCCGAGTAAGGACCCTGCCGATGACGCCAATATTCGCGCCTTGCTGGATTCGGGTACGGCATATTGTACGGTATTTGGCAAAACATCAATCTTGCATGTAAAAGAAGTGATCCATACCACCCTGGAAAATAACTTGCGCATCATCGAACAAAGCCTGGCTTATCTAAAGGCAAATGGCCGGCAAGTCATTTATGATGCTGAACATTTCTTTGACGGTTATAAGGAAGATCCGGCTTATGCACTGGAGACCCTCAGGGCTGCCCAGCGCGGCGGCGCGATTACCCTGGTTTTATGCGATACCAACGGTGGTTCCATGCCGTGGGAGATTACTGAGATGGTGCGGGCGGTGAAAGCTGCGCTGGATGTTCCATTAGGTATCCACACCCACAACGACAGCGAAAACGCCGTGGCGAATTCCTTGGCTGCATTGCGCGAGGGCTGTATCCAGGTGCAAGGGACGATCAACGGCTACGGTGAGCGCTGTGGCAACGCCAACCTGTGTTCGATCATCCCTGACCTAGAGCTGAAAATGGGGGTAAAATGCATTCCAGAGGGCAATCTTGCTAAGCTGTATGAGCTCTCGCATTATGTTTCAGAAGTAGCCAACCTGTCGCCCGACGAGCACCTGGCTTATGTCGGTAAGGCGGCGTTTGCACACAAAGGTGGGATCCATGTGGCGGCGATCCGCCGCAATATCAACAGCTACCAGCATATCGATCCGGCCCTGGTCGGAAATGAGATGGAAGTGCTGGTTTCTGAACTGTCAGGGCGGGGCAACCTGTTGAGCAAAGCTGAGGAATATGGGATTAACCTCAGCCAGACCAGGGATGTGGGTGAGGTGTTGGTCGAGTTGAAAGCATTGGAGGCGCAGGGTTTTTCCTTTGAGGCCGCTGAAGCATCCGTGGTGATGATGCTTAAACGCGCCCAGGAAGATTATAAACCCCTCTTCGAACTGATCGATTTTACATCAATCGTGGAGCATCGCCAGGGCCGTGGCATCTTTGCTGAGGCGACGGTTAAAGTGTGCGTCCAGGGCGAGGTGCTGCATACGGCGGCGGAAGGCAACGGTCCGGTCAATGCCCTGGATACGGCGCTGCGTAAGGCCTTGATTGCCCACTACCCGCAGATTGCCCGTTTTCACCTGGCGGATTACAAAGTCCGCATCCTGGATGGTAACAACGGCACGCGGGCAACCACGAGGGTCTTGATTGACACCCAGAATGACCTGCAGAACTGGAGCACGGTGGGCGCCAGCGCTAATATCATAGAGGCCAGTTGGCGCGCCCTGGTGGATTCATTTGAGTATGGCTTGATGGTCGTTGGTTAATTTCAGACCCTGACAGATCAGTCAACCCCGCTGCTTCCCGCAGCATAACGGATCAATCATAGAGGACAAGTTTTGCATGAACGCTAATATCGTGCTTTTACCCGGTGATGGTATCGGGCCTGAGGTGGTTTACGCCACTGTGAGCATCCTGGAAGCCCTGGCCAAAGTTTACGGGCACACATTTGAATTCAATGAGCAGTTGATTGGTGGTTGTTCGATCGACCGTTTTGGCACTGCGCTAACGCCGCAAGCCCTGAAAGCCTGCCAGGCGGCAGACGCGGTGCTGCTTGGCGCGGTAGGCGGCCCGAAGTGGGACGATCCATCAGCCCAGGTGCGCCCCGAACAGGGACTGCTTGGCCTGCGCAAGGGGTTGGGGGTCTTTGCTAATCTGCGCCCGGTGAAAGTCTATCCCCAGCTTATGGACGCCTCACCGCTAAAACCGGAAAAATTGGTCGGGGTTGACCTGATCGTGGTGCGCGAGCTGACCGGAGGGTTGTATTTCGGCCAGCCAAAAGGCCACGAGCAGCGCCCCCAAGGCGAAAGAGCCGTAGATACGCTTGAATATTATGATTTTGAGATCCGGCGCATCGTCGAAATGGCTTTTAACCTGGCGCAGGGCCGGCGCAAGAAGGTTACTTCGGTGGACAAAGCCAACGTGCTGGAGTCATCCCGGCTTTGGCGGCGGATTACCAATGAGGTCCATTCCAAACATCGGGATATTGCCCTCGAGCATGTCCTGGTCGACACGGCTGCCATGCGCCTGGTGTCTAACCCGGCCAGCTTTGATGTGATGGTGACTGAGAACATGTTTGGAGATATCCTTACGGACGAGGCCGCTGTTTTGGTAGGCTCAATGGGTCTTTTGCCATCTGCCTCGCTCAGCGAAAAAGGCCCCGGTTTATATGAGCCGATCCACGGCTCGGCCCCGGATATTGCCGGTAAAGGGATCGCCAACCCGATGGGCACGGCGCTCAGCGCGGCCCTGATGCTGCGTTATTCGTTAAAACTGGATCTGGAAGCCGCTGCATTGGAAAGGGCTGTCGAAGGTTGTATTGAAACCGGGCAATTGACGGGTGACGTGGGCGGAAAATTGAATACTCAGCAAGTCACGCAAGCAATCATTGCAAATTTGAATTAAAAATGAGGTACCTGCTCAGCTATATAAAGAAAGTTGCCGAATTTGAGGTGATTGCGAGTGCGAATCACCCGCAATCACCTCAAATTCGGGTCTTTTTCACGAGGCTCTAAGACGTTACAAAAGGAGAACTGATCATGACGGTTGAATCAAAGTACGTCTGGATGGACGGCAAACTGGTTGACTACGCCAATGCCACTGTGCCCTTTTTGAGCCCGGCGCTGCAATATGGCCTGGGTGTATTTGAAGGTATTCGCAGCTACGCCACCGATCGCGGCCCAGCGGTTTTTCGCCTGGCGGAACACATGGATCGCCTGGTCGATTCGGCCAAGGTCCTGGGTTTCCGTGAGCTGCCCTTCACATCAGCGGAGATGGCCCAGGCGGTCAAGCAGACCATCGCTGCCAACCATTTTGTTGAATGCTACATCCGGCCTTTGATTTACGCGGACAGCGTCATCCCCGGCCTCAATCTGGATAACAGCACGGTCAAGGTCGGGATCGCTGCCTGGGAATGGGGCAGTTACCTGGGCCAGGAAGCCCTGGAAATGGGTGTACGGGCGAACATATCCTCATTCACCCGCCACCACATTAATGTCACAATGACCAAAGCCAAGGTAACCGGTAATTACACCAACAGCACTCTGGCTAAAACTGAATCGATCCGGCTGGGTTTTGATGAAGCCATTATGCTCGACCCGCAGGGTTACGTGGCAGAGTGCACTGGCGAAAATCTCTTCCTGGTGCGGAAAGGGGTCGTGGTTACACCGCCGACAGCCACCGTCCTGGAAGGCATTACCCGCGATTCGATCCTCACCCTGGCAGCGGACCTGGGGTATAAAGTGGTCGAACAGATGATCAGCCGCGACCAGTTGTACATCGCGGATGAGGTTTTTGTGAGCGGCACCGCGGCGGAGTGTATTGCGGTGCGTGAAATCGATTTCCGCATCATTGGGGCAGGTAAGATGGGCCCGGTGACGCGCGCCATCCAGCAGGCCTTCCATGCCGCAATCCACGGCAAACATGCCCGTTCAGCCGGCTGGCTGGATGTGGTCACCGAGGCCTGATGCGCATCGCCTTTCAAGGGGAACCCGGCGCCTATTCCGAAGCCGCTGTGCTTGAGCACTTCGGTGAGGATGCGATGCCGGTTCCTTGCGAGTCATTTGATGATATATTCTCGGCTGTGACGAGTGAGACCTGCGAATATGGCATGATTCCGATCGAAAATTCACTGGCAGGCAGCATCCATCGTAATTACGACTTACTGCTGAAGAATAATCTCTCGGTGGTGGGTGAGCATTATTTGTACGTCAATCACAACCTGATTGCCATGCCGGGGGCTCAGCTAAGCGAAATCAAGCGGGTGATCAGCCATCCGCAGGCCCTGGCTCAATGTGAAGGATACCTGCACAGCCTGAAGGGGGTTAAAATCGAGTCGGTATACGACACAGCCGGAAGCGTAAAAATGGTGCGCCAAATGGGGGATATGACGGTGGCGGCCGTTGCCTCACGCCGCGCTGCTGACCTGTATGGAATGCAGATCCTGGCTGAATTGATCCAGGACAACCCGGAAAACCTGACCCGTTTCCTGGTCATCTCTCCCAGGCCGGGCGAACCCGGCCCAGATGCCAAGACCTCGATCGTATTTTCGTTAAAAAATTTACCCGGTTCGCTGTTTAAGGCCATGAGCGTGTTTGCCTTGCGCGATATCGATCTGACCAAGATCGAATCGCGTCCCCTGGTGGGGAAACCTTTTGAATATTTTTTCTACATCGACTTTGCCGGGTCGATCCTGGACCCGGTAGAGGCCAAAGCCCTGGCACAACTGGGAGAATATGCCATATTCCTGCGGGTCTTTGGGTCTTATCCTCGCCACCGTTATGGTTGAAACGAACGTGGGGATCGAGACTGTGCACACCTGGATCGACCCTATTCCGGCCATTTAGGTCGATTCGGGTGTCCAGGGACCGCAGCGACGGCTGGCGATCTGGCTTACCGGTTTGAGTGGTCACAAAGAGGGGGAGAAGCAGCGCCTGAACCCGCAGACTCATCTATCCCAAACCAGCCACTACCCCGCCATCACTTTCGAGTACGGCGCTCAAGACGATCACGTGCCGCCGGATGGCGCCCAACGTTTCCAACGGGCCCTTCAGAACACTTATCAGGATTGCCCGGTACGTCTGCGGGTGACCCTCCATCCAGGGGTGGGACACAGGTCTACCCACAGATGTGGTCGAACTGCCTGGCATGGTTCGACCAGCATTCGTTTCTCCCAAAGCATTAAGGCATCGACTGACCGGTGAATGAGGCTGATTAAGGGATGAACAGATCAACGACCTCGTTAACGCCCATGGCCTCGAGGCGTTTCTGATCGGTGACCGCTTGCATAATGGTATCCACCTGCTGGGGCAGAAAACGCTGCGCGAGATGGTGATTGAATTTTTCCCACAACCGCGGCAGGGATTCCTGGCGTCGCCGGCGGTGGCCGAGGGGATATTCGATATCCACCCTGGCGGTGTGTGTGCCATCTTTAAAAAAGACCTGAACGGCATTGGCAATCGAGCGTTTGAGCGGGTCCAGGTAGTCCCGGCTGTAGCGTGGGTCTTCTACAACCTCCATTTTATCCCGAAGAGTGTCGATGCGCGGGTCAGTTGCGATGTCGTCTTCATAATCGTTGGCGGTCAGCCCGCCTGTTATCAACCCGATCGCCACCATGTATTGAATGCAGTGATCACGGTCCGCGGGATTATGCAGCGGGCCCTGTTTCGTAATGATGCGCACCGCTGATTTCTGGGTGGTGATCACCACCTTTTCGACCTGGTCTAGCCGATCTTTGACCAGAGGATGCAGTGCCACGGCGGCCTCGACGGCGGTCTGCCCGTGAAATTCGGCTGGATAGGTGATTTTGAACAGCACATTCTCCATGACATACGAGCCATACTTTTGCGAGAAGCTCAAGGGTTTGCCCTCGAGATAGACGTCGTAAAAGCCCCAGGTTGGTGCGGTCAGGGCGGTTGGGTAGCCCATTTCACCCAGCAGAGCCATCCAGGCCAGGCGCACCCCGCGGCTGGTGGCGTCACCGGCAGCCCAGGATTTTCGCGAACCGGTGTTGGGCGCATGGCGGTAAGTGCGCAGGCTCTGTCCGTCGATCCAGGCGTTTGAGACCGCATTAATAATCTGCTCGCGGCTGCAGCCGAGCATGGCTGACACCACGGCTGTAGTGGCAACTTTCACCAGGATGACGTGATCCAGACCCACGCGGTTAAAGCTGTTTTCCAGGGCGATCACGCCCTGGATTTCGTAGGCCTTGATCATGGCGGTGAAAACTTCATGCATGCGCATGGGCGCCCGGCCCTTCGCCGCCGCGGCCTGGGACAGCCAATCGGCTGTAGTCAGGATGCCGCCCAGGTTATCAGATGGGTGACCCCACTCGGCTGCCAGCCAGGTATCGTTGAAATCCAGCCATCGAATCATTGCCCCCAGGTTGAAGGCGGCTGTCACCGGATCCAGTTGGTAGGTCGTGCCGGGCACACGCGCACCTTTGGGAACCTTGCTTCCCGGGACCAGCGGGCCGAGGAGGCGGGTGCAGGCGGGGAAAGCCAGCGCTTCCAGCCCACAGCCAATGGCATCAATGAAGCATAAATGCGCGGTCCGGTAAGCCTCTTCGCTCAGGATTGGCCCACCCGCTGCATAATCGGCGATATCGACCAGTGCCTGGTCTGGCGCAGGTCGTGTTCCGCGTTTTTCAGGGGGGTCAGACACGTTTATTGACCGGTAGGTAGGGACGGGGCTCGGGACCAATGTAAGCAGCGCTAGGGCGGATGATGTGATTATCGACGCGCTGCTCGATGATATGCGCCGTCCAGCCGGCGGTGCGCGCCATCACAAAGAGAGGAGTAAACAATGGCGTCGGAATACCCATCATGTGATAGACCACCGCGCTGCACCAATCCAGGTTAGGGAACATGTGTTTTTCTTCCCACATCACATCTTCGATGCGCTCAGCGATGTCACACAAGGTTTCATCCCCATAATCTTTACACAAATTACAGGAGATCCCTTTCAAGATCCTGGCGCGTGGATCCGAAACCGTGTAAACCGGGTGTCCGAAGCCGAGGATGATACCTTTATTGGCCAGAATGCGGCGAATATCGCTGCCGGCTTCTTCGGGGTTGCGGTAGCGATGGATGACTTCCATAGCGCCCTCGTTGGCCCCACCGTGTTTTGGGCCACGCAGCGCGCCAATCGCCCCGGTGATGGCCGAATACAAGTCGGAACCGGTACCGGTGATCACCCGCCCGGTGAAGGTTGAGGCGTTAAATTCATGCTCGGCGTAGAGGATCAGGGACACATCCATGGCATGCTCGTGCAGCTCGCTGGGTTTGCGCCCGGTGAGCAGGTGGAGGAAATGGCTGGCGATGGAGTCGTCATCCGCATCGGTATCGATGCGCTTGCCATTGCGCGAATAATGATACCAGTACATCAACATTGAGGGAAAAATCGCAAGCAGGCGGTCGGCAATCTGGCGTGTGCCATCCAGGCTGTGATCGTCTTTTTCGGGCAGAACGGTACCAAGCATCGAACAGCCGGTGCGCAGCACATCCATGGGGTGAGCGCCGACCGGGATCTCTTCCAAAACCGTTTTTACCGGCGTTGGTATACCCCGCATGGTTTTCAAACGCATCCTATATCTTGTGAGTTGCGACAGGGTGGGAAGTTCACCATAAATAAGGAGATAAGCCACCTCTTCAAAGGTGGACTGGTCGGCCAGATCGTTGATATCGTAACCTCGAAAATGGAGGTCTTTGCCGCTGGGACCGACCACGCAGATCGCCGTCCGCCCAGCTTCAACTCCGGAAAGATCGACTGATTTCTTTTTGAAAATTTGAACAGCCTGTTGATCACTCATGGTGTTCCTCCTTGTGAAACAATTGATCGAGTTTTTGTTCAAAGGCTTCATAATCCAGAGCCTGATAAAGATCCGAGCGTGTCTGCATCAATGGCAGGACACTCGCCTGGGTGCCTTCCTGGCGTAAGGTCTCGTAAATCTTGATGGCAGCCGCGCTCATCGCGCGAAAGGCGGAAAGGGGGTAAAGCGCCAGGCTGACGCCCACGCTGCGTAATTCGTTAAGGGTGAAGAGGGGTGTGAGGCCAAATTCGGTCAGGTTAGCCAGGATGGGCACGTGGACCGCGCTTGCAATCGCCTGGTAAATGGACAGTTGGCTCACCGCCTCAGGAAAAATCATGTCTGCGCCAGCTTCCACGCACGCGCTGGCCCGGTCGATGACCGATTGCAGTCCTTCGACAGCCAGGGCGTCGGTGCGCGCCATGATCACAAAACTGGCGTCAATCCTCGCATCGACCGCGGCTTTGACCCGGTCAACCATTTCATCTAAGGGCACGATGGCTTTACCTGGACGATGGCCGCAGCGTTTGGCCTGCACCTGGTCCTCGATATGTATGCCGGCCGCATCCACTTTGATCAACGCTTTGACCGTGCGGGCGATATTAAATGCACTGCCAAAGCCAGTGTCGATGTCTACCAGCAGCGGCAATGCACTGGTATCGGTGATGCGCCGCGCGTCGATGAGGATGTCATCCAGGGTGATGATGCCCAGGTCGGGGACACCCAATGAAGCGGCTGAAACCCCGCCGCCGGAGAGATAGAGGGCGCGGAACCCGCTGCGTTCTGCCAGCCGGGCGGC
>Ga0066793_10000191_pt1 | contig 21991 bp, 16 predicted proteins | sample PersoiDNA2013189_FD_83876 | JGI IMG/M metagenome (GOLD analysis project Ga0066793, IMG submission 83876) | Permafrost soil microbial communities from the Arctic, to analyse light accelerated degradation of dissolved organic matter (DOM) -... | ecosystem: Environmental > Terrestrial > Soil >... | reverse complement strand
TTATTGAGATGTTACAAAAAGGATGGCTTTATGCATGGAAATGGGTATGCCGCGCGTTTTTTGAGTGAAAATGAAATCACTTCTATCTTGCAAGAAGGTCTTTCCTCTATTCCATTAGACGGTAAAAGTGTGTTATTAATCGTCCCTGATAAGACACGCACATTTCCTCTCCCCCTTTTTTTTAAAGCGGTAATGCGTGAGCTCCTTCCCAGGGTTAAGGCCATTAACGTCATCGTTGCCCTTGGGACGCATCCGCCCATGAGTCGAGATGAAATTAGGGCCATGGCGGGCCTGGATGACCAATCAGCCAACTTTGGATCGATCCATTTTTATAACCACCAATGGGACGATCCTTCGCAGTTGGTGCAATTGGGCGTCTTACCGGCTGTGGAGATAGAGCAGTTATCTGAAGGCCGCTTATCGCAAGATGTGCCTATAAAAATTAACCGGACGGTCATGGATCATGATGTCCTCCTCGTGTGTGGCCCGGTATTCCCGCATGAGGTGGTCGGGTTTTCAGGCGGGAACAAATATTTTTATCCAGGTATCGGCGGGAGCGAGATCATCAACTTCAGCCATTGGTTAGGGGCACTGGTGACTTCTTATGAAATCATTGGGAAAAAAGATACCCCGGTCAGGCGAGTGATCAACCGGGCAGCAAGCCTGATCCCGCGGGCGCGTTATGCGATTTGCGCTGTGGTCTCGACGGCTGGGGTGAATGGGGTGTATGTCGGAACTCCTGAAGAGGCTTACGCGGAGGCCGCCGATTTATCCGCCCAAACTCACATTATCTGGGTCGATCGACCTTACCAAAAAATCTTATCGGTCATGCCGGTTATGTATGATGATTTGTGGGTTGGAGCGAAAGGCATGTATAAAGTCGAACCCGTGGTCGCCGATGGGGGTGAAGTGATCATTTATGCCCCGCATATCCGTGAGATCAGCATCACACATGGGAAAACTATCCAAAAAGTGGGTTACCACGTGAGAGATTTCTTCTTGAAGCAGTGGGATGTCTATCGAGACTTTCCCCTTTCGATCCTGGCGCATTCGACGCATCTACGGGGGATTGGCGCTTATGAGGATGGCGTAGAAAACCCGCGCATCGAGGTCACCCTGGCAACCGGCATTCCTGAGGATATTTGCCGGCAAATCAACCTTGGGTATTGCGATCCATCGAAAATAGACCTGAGCCGATGGGCCAATCAGGCTGGCGATGACAGTCTATTAATCCCTCGAGCCGGTGAAGATTTATATCGCCTGAAAACCTGATGGATTAAGTTTTAATGGCAAAACTCATCGGTCTTGATTTAGGCACGACCAACGCGAAGGCGGTTCTTCTCGATGAGAAAGGGGTCATCCTGGGAACCGCGTCCAGCGGTTACCGGCTGCACTCACCTCATCCTGGTTGGGCTGAGCAGTCTCCCCATGAAGTTTGGACGGCTGCGTTGCAAGCATTGACCTTGCTGGCAAGAGAATTCCAGGTTAACGATGTCAAGGGTCTGTGTTTAAGTGGCGCAATGCACACCCTTTTTCCGATGGATATAGAAGGGCAGCCTCTGGCGTCATCCATGAGTTGGGCTGACCAACGTGCCGCGCAACAGGTGGAGACCCTGGCGCACCAGGTCGATCCGCTGGATATTTACCAGCGGACAGGCTGCCCGGTGAATGCATTTTATTATCCCGCCCGTCTGCGTTGGTGGTTACAAAATCTCACCCTGCCACTCCAGCAGGTGCGTTTTTTAAGCATCAAGGATTGGGTTTTGATGCGTCTGGCCGGAAGATACGTCACCGATTTCAGTCTGGCTTCATCAACCGGTCTGTTAGACATTCGGGCAAGGGTCTGGGACGTTCAGGCACTTGAATTGGCGGGTGTATCCCCATCCCAACTGCCCGAACTGGTTTCCCCCCTTTGTATTGTGGGTGGGTTGATGGATGAGTGGGCGCGTCTGACTGGTTTATGGCCGGGCCTGCCGGTGATTGCCGGGGCCAGTGATGGTGGCCTGGCCAACCTGGGTTCAGGTGCGGTAGCGCCTGGCCAAATGGTGATCACTGTTGGCACCAGTGGCGCCGTCCGCCGGGTTGTGGCCCAACCCTGGTTAGACAGCGCGGCTCGCACCTGGTGTTATGTTCTGTTGGAAAACAAGTGGTTTGTCGGTGGCGCGATCAACAGCGCGGGATTGGCAGTGCAATGGGTGCGTGAAAAATTTTATCCTGACTTTCCACCCGATCAGGGTTACCGCCGTCTCATGCAAGATGCGGGAGGGGTCAAGCCAGGATCAGAGGGTCTGGTCTTCTTGCCGTATTTTGCCGGTGAACGCAGCCCGCATTGGAACCCGGCTTTACGTGCCAGCCTTTTGGGGTTAAGCCTCGAACACAACCGCAGCCATGTCGCGCGGGCTGTGCTCGAGGGGGTTGCCTATTGTCTGTTGGACGTGTGGCAAGTATTGACCCAGGCGGACACAACCATTCCCGGGCTGCGTCTGACCGGCGGGATTACCCAATCGCCAACCTGGATGCAAATCGTGGCGGACGTGATCGGCGTGCCTGTACTTCCGGTGGAAATGGCGGATGCATCAGCGGTTGGGGCTGGTATAATCGGGGCTTATGCGCTTGGCCTCATCGGCAGCCTGGAATCCTACGGTTCTACGCTGGATAACCAGGTTTGTATGGCGCCAGATCTCGGTGCTCACCGGGTTTACCAGGCGTATCATCAGCATTATCACGAACTGTTCCTGCGAGTAGCGGCTCCACGCGCAAGTCATTCGGGATTCAGCTAAAGGAAAACAACTCTAGAATACAATGACGAACACAAAGCGTCTCCCGTTACTGCCAATCCCTGGTCCATTGATGGGGTCAGAAATTGGTTCTTTTGCTCACCATACGGTGACGGTCAGGCTGCCGGATATTGCGCGCCGTGCCATCCAGGAAAACTCATTTTCTCCAGGGATTGTAAGAAGAATAGAGCGGTTGATTCAAGAAATCCCAGACAGCCCCATCCGATATTTAGAGGATAACCAGGCGCCGGACGCCGTTGGTTGGAGCCGGGCATCTGAACCTTACCTGGGTAAAAGTTGGTTAGATAGTCCCTGGTTCTTTGCCGAAACTTATTTTTACCGCCGGATGCTTGAGGCGACTGGTTTCTTTAGCCAGGGGGAAGGGTACGGGTTGGATCCTTATCATTACCAAAAAATTAAAGGTTTAGAAAGCCCGATCGACGATATCTTGCGTCTGGCTGGGCAGGTGAATCAATTGTTCAATGGGGTTTATGACCCCCAGGATGTGCTTGAGCGGCTGCTGCTGGTAAATTTATGGGCTAACCAGGTGGATTTAAGCTTATGGCCGGTCGGTCAGGCCGATCGGCCCGATCATGCCGATCCGGGTAACACCTTGAGTTACGTTCTTATTGACCAGCGCAATCCAGCCGCCAGTTATATCGCCAGACTGCCTGGGAGCGGCCAGCTCGAAGCTATTCATATCGATTTCTTAATCGACAATGCAGGTTATGAATTGGTTTGCGATTTGTGTCTGGCGGATGCGCTGCTTGGTCTCAGGTTTGCTGGTGAGGTGCAATTCAATTTGAAGATCCATCCCACATTTGTATCCGATGCGATGATCGGTGACGTGCTACAAACGGTAGAATTTTTATTGAAAAGACCCGAAGCGCCGATTTCTAGATTAGGTGAACGCTTGTCCGACTATCTGGCGAGTGGACGATTAATTTTAAAAGACCACCCTTTCTGGACATCTCCTTATGCGATGTGGGATATGCCTGAAGATATCCTTCGGCTCCTGAGCCAATCATCTTTAGTGATCAGCAAGGGAGATGCCAATTACCGGCGGTTGTTGGGCGACCGGCATTGGCACAATACCGATGCGTTCGATCGCATTACCCACTATTTACCGGCGCCACTGGTGGCGCTGCGCACATTGAAATCCGATCCATTGGTTGGCCTTAGCGTTGGGCAGGCACAGGCAACCAGCCTGCGAGATGCAAAATGGAGGACGGATGGACGTTGGGGAATCATCCAGCTCAAGGTAAAATGAAGTTGTCTTATACGTGGAGGGATGCCCCGCATTGTTTAGCGGTGAACTATGAACCTTTAACCGGTTTTCTTTATCAGGTATAGCCTATGGGAGGTATTCAGATGAGCCATATTGAAATCGATCGCAGTGATATCCCGATTCGCCTTTTTAAATCGGATTTTATGGAATTTTTCACCCACATTCACCCGGCGGTCATAGTGGTTATATGGGGGCCGGTTGTCATTTATTTCTTGTGGTCAGGTTTCTTAGTCCGGCCTGGTGGTCTATCGGCCTGGTACATTCCGATGTGTTATCTGGCTGGTTTGTTCTTCTGGACTTTCGCGGAGTATACCCTGCACCGCTTTGTCTTCCACTTCAAGCCGCGTAATCCTACACAAGAGCGGATTATCTTCTTGTTTCATGGAGTTCATCATGCTCAACCCCAGTGTAAGACCCGCCTCGTCATGCCACCCGTGGTCACAATCCCAATGGTTTTAATCTTTTATGGTTTGTTCAGCCTGATCTTTGGGACATTGTTTAATGCCCAATTTTTGGTCAACCCTCTAGCGGCGGGAACCCTGACCGGGTACATTGTTTATGATCTGACTCATTATGCCACCCATCATTTTACCATGCGTAAAGGTTACCTTAAGTTCCTGAGAAAGTACCATATGCAGCATCACTACAAGACGCCGGATGCACGGTTTGGCGTTTCATCTCCGTTATGGGATATGGTGTTCGGCACGATACCTGAATGATGTATGGCTGCTTCGATCACTGAATTTTCTTTACCACAACGTTTTAAAACCAACCGAAAAGGTCCAATCCGTTGGATCTATTCACACGCACTTCACCATTGGCCTATAGCAGCGATCGCATTAGTGGGCGCTTTTTCCAATGCGGCCCTGGCGGTAGTCTCACCAATTTTTATAGGACTGGCGTTCAATGCCATTCTCGCCAGTCCACCCCAGGTGAGTATGTTGGCGCCTTATGCCTTAATCCTGGCTGGCTCACAGGTTTTGCGTGGTTTTCTTCAGTTTTTCCGTAATTTCGGTTTTGAATTGATCGCCCAAAGGATAGAGCGGGACGTGAGGGACGAGCTTTACACCAATCTCCTTGGGAAAAGCATGACTTTCCACAGCCTGCAAATGGTAGGTGATACCATGGCCCGGGCGACAAATGACGTCCGTGAGGTTAATTTCTTATTCAGTCCAGGCCTCAATATGGTGGTGGGATCGTTAAATTTTCTCGTTGTGCCCTTGTTTGTGGCTCCCACCTATCACCCCAGCTTGATCCTGGCCCCTCTCCTTTTTGTGATTTTTTATTTTTTCGCCCTGCGCGCGTATCTGCATACTTTGTCGCCTGTGACGGATGAAGTCCGCCAGTCCTTCGGCCAGCTTAATACCCGGCTGGCAGAAGCTTTGGATGGGATTGAAACCGTTAAAGGTTCTGCCCGCGAAAAATCGGAGATCGGACGATTTTTTGCCAACGCGCAGCGTTACCGCAATGCCATGGTGCACCAGGGAAATATAGAAGCGCGTTTCTTGCCCATGCTCTTGTTGAGCGTAACTTATGCCTTTGGCCTGTTCCACGCTTTGTTGTTATACCAGCTAGGGGTATTGAATGTGGGCCAGGTGATCGCGTATTTTGGTATTCTTTTAATGTTGGATTTTCCGACATTCACTTCTTTATTTGCTTATTCGCGTATTTCTTTGGGGTTGGCCGGTGCCAGGCGCATTCTCGAACTATTAAACCGGGAGAACAATCTGGATCAAAACCTGGCCGGTTATAAAGGCCCGATGAAGGGAGAAATTGAGTTCCGCAATGTGAGTTTTTCATATCCAGATGGAGAGATCGTGTTGGATGGGATCTCGTTCAAGGTTAAACCGGGCGATACGGTGGCAATTGTTGGCCAAACGGGCGCGGGTAAAACCACCCTGGTGAAGCTGATCAACAGGACCTATGACGTGACCGGTGGTGTCGTGTTTGTGGATGGCGTCGATGTGCGCGACTGGAACCTGGAAGCGCTGCGAAAAGGTATCTCCATCATCGAACAGGATATTTTCTTGTTTTCTCGCTCAGTGGGCGATAACATCGCTTTTGGCCAGCCAGACGCCAAGGAAGAAGCGATTAAAGACGCGGCAAATGCCGCCCAGGCGGATGAGTTCATTTCGTCATTAGCCGAAGGTTATGAAACCGTTATTGGCGATAGGGGCGTGACCCTTTCCGGCGGGCAAAGACAGCGCCTGGCTCTGGCGCGCGCGTTCTTAACGGACCCGCGCGTCTTGATTTTAGATGATTCAACCAGCGCTATCGACAGCGCTACGGAAGATAAAATTCAACGCGCCATTTATGCCGCCGCGGCCGGGCGTACAACGTTTATCATTACACATCGTTTATCTCAGATTCGTTGGGCAGATCTAATCCTGGTCCTTCGCAAGGGAAAACTAGCCGCGATGGGAAATCATGACTCCTTGATGCAAAAATCAGAAGCCTACCGGCGAATTTTTAGCGGGTAATATATGGGATTTTTAGCTGGACTTACCGCAGAAAAATATGATCGGCAGTACCCGGATAGTGTCCTGATCCGGCGTATCCTGGATTATTTCAGACCCCAAAAGAAGCGCTTGATCACGATTGCGATCCTGGTGCTCCTCGTTTCGTCCCTGGGAGCCTTAATGCCGGTGGTGGTTTCACGTGGAGTAGACCAGATGCGCGGACATGCCCAGATTCCAGGCATCGCGCTGATCGCCAGTATCGTCCTGCTCATTGGCGTAACGAACTGGAGTGCGAACTGGCTGCGCCGGCGAACAACGGTGTGCGCGATTGCGGACGTGGTAGTAAAAATGGCTTCGGATGCCTTTGAGGCTGCGGCTGAGCATGATTTATCATTTTACGATGATTATTCATCAGGGCGTGTGGTTTCCAGGATCACCTCGGATACCCAGGAGTTTGGCAACCTGGTCAGTCTGGTGACAGACGTCGTCCAGCAATTGGTTGAATCGGTGGCCATATCTGTGATCCTGATCTCGATCGATTGGCATCTGGCTTTAGCTATATTTGCCATTGTGCCGGTCATTTTCCTCATGGCGCTCAGTTACCGCAAGATGGCGAGGAATATAACCCGGAAAGGCATGCAGGCCATGGCGAATGTCAACTCGACGATCAAGGAGACGGTCAGTGGCATTGCTATTGCCAAGAATTTCCGCCAGGAAACCGGTATTTATAACGATTTCAACCAGGCAAACACACTTTCTTACCGGGTCAACGTGCGTCGGGGGATCATTTTATCCCTGGTTTTTCCGACATTGAATGCGATTGGTGGTATGGCATCTGGGACGATGGTCTACCTGGGTGGTTTAAGTGCCGTACATGGCGCTGTGACAGCGGGGGCATGGTACTTATTTATATTGAGCATCGACCGTTTTATGTTCCCGGTGATGAACCTGTCTTCATTCTGGACCCAGGTCCAATCCGGTTTGTCGGCTTCCGAGCGGGTTTTTGCCTTGATCGATGCGGAGAAAGTAGTGATCCAAACCGATAACCAGCCAGCGCCCCGCCTGGCCGGCCTGGTTGAATTTAAACACCTTTATTTTCATTACAAAGTAACCGAGTCCATTTTAAAGGATTTCAATCTCACCATTAATGCGGGTGAAACGATCGCGTTGGTCGGGCATACTGGCGCTGGAAAATCGTCGATAGCCAGGCTGATCGCCCGGTTTTATGAATTCCAGGGGGGACAGATTGCGATCGATGGACAGGATATCCGATCATTTGATCTGACTTCTTACCGCCAACAATTGGGGATCGTTTCGCAGACACCGTTCCTGTTTTCTGAGACAGTCGCGGACAATATCCGTTACGGTTGTCCGGAAGTGACCGATCGGGAGATTGAAGAAATCGGAAGGCAAATTGGTGAAGGGGAATGGCTTGAGACGCTGCCTAACGGGTTGGCTACTGAGGTGGGTGAACGGGGTGCTCGCCTCTCGATGGGCCAGCGCCAGTTGGTTTCATTGATGCGTGTGCTCGTTCAACGGCCGGCCATTTTTATCCTGGATGAGGCGACTGCCAGTATTGATCCGTTTACGGAATGGCAGATCCAGCAGGCTTTGAACTTGATCCTTTCGCGTACGACCAGCATCTTAATCGCCCACCGGTTATCCACGGTCAAATCCGCTGACCGGATTATCGTTATGGAAAAGGGGAAGATCATCGAAGAGGGGAACCACGAGAACCTGTTGGCTGCCGGAGGGCATTATGCCGGATTGTATAATACCTACTTCCGCCACCAATCTCCTGATTTCAGACCATCAGGCTTAGATGGCTTTTTATCTAAACCCAAGTTGAATATTTCCTGACAGTAAGAGAGCAAGGGCGGATGCCATTCGCCCCGCGTACGTCTGGGCGACCCTTCCTGGTTAATATATGCTCTGATAAGCAAGGGCGGGTCGCCCCTAAGGCTACGTCGATGGATTCAATCGTTTTAAGACCCGCTCAATCGTACCCGTACATCGACCGCAAAGACGCCCTGGCTGGCTACCAAAAGCGGATTTATCTCTATTTCGGCAATCTGGGGGAAATCATAGGCCAATTGGGCCAGACGGATGAGGGCGTCAAGTACCGCTTCACGATCGGCCGGTAGGATATTACGGAAACCTTTTAATTTACGCCCGGCCCATGTATTTTCAAGCAGCGAATCTGCTTCTTGGTAGGTGAGCGGCGCCAGGGCAAAAGCCAGGTCTTTCAGGCCTTCCACTTCAATGCCACCCGATCCAAACATGACCAGCGGGCCAAACTGGGCATCCCTGACCACCCCCAGGATCACTTCCTGTCCAACCGGCAGCATGCGTTGGACGATAACCCCATCGATGCGGGCGCCTGGGCAGGCATTTTTCGCATTAGAGACCACCTGATCGAAACCGGCGCTCACCGATTGGGAATCCTTGAGGTTGAGCATGACCCCACCCACATCGGATTTGTGTGAGATATCGGGTGACGCGACTTTGATCACAACCGGGTAACCTGTTTGTTCAGCCATGTGAACGGCTTCCTGAGCATCCGGCGCTAAACTGGCATGTACACAGGGGATACCATAAGACTCCAACAACCGCGATGTGTTTTGGGATGCCAGCATACCCGGAGGCACGTCTTTTAAGATGGCATTGGCTTTACGTTTGTTGGTTGCTTTAGCTCGGGTGGGTGTATGCTCAAGGAACGCCAGAATGGCTCTGCGGCGCGAAAGGACCGCCAGGGCAGACATGGCTGGCTCAGGGAAGCGAAATTCAGGGATGTGTACTGCCCGGAGGTGCTCGACGGCTTCCTGGATCAATTTATCTCCCATTAAAGCCACCACCACGGGTTTATTAGCACCCTGGATCACCGGTATTATCGCTTTGGCCACCGCGCCGGCTGAGAACATGGGGGGTGGTGGGGCGATTACCAGGACGCTGTCCACACCAGGATCGTCTAATAAAAGCGTCAGGCTCTGGGCATAATGTTCTGGCGAGGCAGACGCCAGCATATCCAGGGGGTTGTGGAAGCTTGCGGCTGGGGGAAGGAACTGTTTTAAACCAGCCAGGGTGTGGGGTGAGAACTCCGCCAGCTCCAGTTCTTCGTTTTCTGCCGCATCCGCCGCGGTCACACCAGGACCCCCCGCATTGGTCAAAATGGCGACCCGATCCCCTTTGGGAAGGGGGCACCAGGCCAGGGTTCGCGCCCATTGGAACATCTCTTCAGTTGTCGCGGCACGCAGCACGCCGACCTTTTTCAGGGCGGCGTCAAATGCGGTTTCGCTGCCGGTGAGGGCGCCAGTATGCGAAGCCGCCGCTCTCTGTCCGCTTTCTGACCGGCCGACCTTCAAAGCGATGACAGGCTTCATTCGTGAGACTTGCCGGGCCTGTTCCATGAAACGACGACCGTTGCTGACACTTTCCATGTAGAGCATGATCACGGTTGTTTTGGGGTTATCGGCGATCGCTCCCAGGACATCGGTTTCATTGACATCGGCCTGGTTTCCAAGGCTGACCAGGGACGACAGGCCGAAACCCTGCCCGCGGACCCAATCGATCACTGCCGCGCAGATAGCGCCGGAGTGAGAGATAAAGGCAATATCACCTTTCATGGGACCTGGAGGTGGCAGGAAGGTAGTATCCAGCGGTAGGTGTGTATCGATCAAACCAATGCAGTTGGGACCAATAAATCGCATGCCATATTGCTGCGCGATTCCAACACATCTGGCTTCGAGAGCGGCTCCTTCGGAACCTGTTTCCCGGAAACCACCGCTGGCGATGATGGCCGCCTTGATCCCGCGTTTGGCGCACGTTTCCAATAAATCTGGGATGGTTGGGGCAGCGGTTAACAAAACCACCAGGTCCACCGGGTCGGGAACTTCCAGGATAGTCTTATATAGGGGCAGGCCAAAAAGTTCACCCCCGCGTGGGTTGACCAGGTGGACTTTGCCTGGATAACCACTTTGAAGCAGGTTTCTAGCAAGGCCATAACCAAGCTTGACCGGTTCGCGTGAAGCGCCGATCACGGCGATCCCTTTAGGGTTGAAAAATGGAGCAAGCGGTTGTTTCGGCATGGTTGATTTCCCCCGGGCGGTTATTGAAGGCGGTTCATTTCTTCTGGAAGGTGATCGGTGCGATACCTGGAGCCGACGATAATCGCGGCGCGGATATCATCCTGTGCATTGGCCCAGGTAATAAACGCTTTTTGCAAATGGAGAAAAACCTTTTGGATGCGTTCCAAATTCTTGTTTGTTTCGGTCATAGCCTCTTATCCCAGATAGAAATGGTCTGCTGCCCGTATTATAGTTGTTATTGTTGATTTATTGAACGGCGCGAGATAACTCCCTCTCTGAATCCTTGCGAAATCAGTCAAGCTGTGGTTACATAGAGATATAAATCGTAACTGTTTAGTCATGCGATGAAAGATACCGAATTTGAGGTGATTGCGAGTGCTTGACACACGCAATCACCTCAAATTTGGGCCTTTTTCACTGGGGCCTGAGTAGAAGTTACCAAAAATACAAAATTATAATGAGGTTTAAGAATTGAATCAAATACCTTCTGCAACTACCCTTGAAAAAATTATCGCACTCTCAAAACGGCGAGGTTTTATCTTCCCAACGTCAGATATCTACGGCGGATTGGCAAGTTCATATGATTATGGCCCATTAGGGGCTGAACTCCTCAGGCGAATTCGTAACCTGTGGTGGGAAGAAATGATCACTCACCGGCCAGACATGGTCGGGTTAGACTCTCAAATTTTATTACACCCACAGACCTGGGTCGCCTCCGGACACGTCAATGCCTTTAATGACCCGCTGGCGGAAGATAAAGTGACCCATAAACGTTTTCGGGCTGACCATTTAATCTCAGAATGGTTAACCAGCCACCCACAAAACGAAGAAATCGTGGTCGAATCCTTGAATATCGTCCAGATGGGTGAACTCATCCAGCGCTTGAAGATTACCAGTCCGGAAGGCAACGAAATGCTGCCCCCCAAAGCCTTTAACATCATGTTTCAGAGCGCAATAGGTGTGGTGGAAGGCGAAAAGATGCCGGTCTACCTGCGTGGCGAAACGGCCCAAGGGATATTTACGAATTTTTCCAATATCTTGAACTCCAGCCGGCTGCAGCTCCCGTTTGGGGTTGGCCAGGTCGGGAAGAGTTTTCGTAATGAGATCACTTCCGGCCAGTTTATTTTCCGCACACTCGAATTCGAACAGGCTGAGATTGAATATTTCTTCGATCCGGAAAGTTCGGATTGGCAGGCACTTTTTAAAGAGTGGCAAGATGCTATGTGGAGTTTCATTTCGAAAACCCTGGGGATTCGGGTAGACAATTTGCGCTGGCGGCGTCATTCTGATCAAGAACGAAGCTTCTATTCCAAGGAGACCTACGATCTGGAATATGCGTTTCCCTTCGGCTTCAAGGAGCTGTGGGGTATCGCTTACCGCACCGATTACGATCTGAAGCAGCACATCGATTTTTCGGGGCGCGACCTGCGTTATACCGACCCGCACACCGGGAAAACATTAATCCCCCATGTGATTGAGCCGGCGGTAGGGGTGAACCGCATTTTGTTAATGGCGTTATGTGATGCTTATTGGGAAGATACCCAGAATTCCCGGGTTGTGCTGCGCCTGAAACCAGCCCTGGCGCCTTACCAGGCGGCGGTCTTCCCTTTGTTGAAAAATAAACCTGAGCTGGTCGAAAAGGCGCGTTCGGTATTTAAACTGGTTTCCAAGCGCTTGGCGGTCACCTGGGACGAGCGTGGAAACATCGGTAAACGCTATTATGCCCAGGATGAAATTGGGACGCCTTTCTGCGTGACGATTGACTTCCAAACTTTAGAAGATGAGACGGTGACCGTGCGCGAACGTGACGCAATGACCCAGATACGGGTTCCCATCAATGAGCTGGTTAAAATTCTTCAAGATAAGATCGATAGTTAATGAGTAACTGCTCGGCCAAGCAAAGAAAGGGGTCGAATTTGAGGTGTTCGCGCTTACCAGGTAGGCGAAAACACCTCAAATTCGGGGCTCTTTCACTGGGGCCTGGGCAGTTACGTTAATAATTGTTTTGAAAAAGGTAAATATGAATAAACGCCTATTGGTAAAGTTATTGATGTTAATCGTCATGCCGGCAACTATTTTGTCAATCGTCTCTTGCCAGGGTCAGGCCACTCCAACGCCGATTGTTGGAACACAATCCCCCACTGTGGCGTTTGGTATGCCGGTATCGTTGCAAGACGGCAGGTATACCGATATTTCCGTGGCCGATTTAAAAACCATGTTGGCTCATAAAGATTTTGTATTGATTAACGTGCATACCCCCTATGAAGGAAAGCTGGCAGATACCGATCTTTTGATCGGTTACGATCAGATTGACAAAAACCTTTCAAAACTGCCGTCCGATAAAAACGCCAGGATCGTGCTTTACTGCCGGTCTGGCCGGATGAGCGCCATCGCAGCCGCCAGCCTGGTGAAGGATGGTTACAGCAATGTGTGGAACCTGGTGGGAGGCATGGATGCCTGGCAGGCCGCCGGGTTGTCCATCATTAAATAAGATCTAAGAGGATCCTTATTTGGTTATGGTCCCGTTTTCGGTGAGTTTGTCAAGTTAACCTGGCGTCTCATTCCAGTATATATTCAGGTAATTGTTGTAGGTTCACCCAATAATTAAGGGTCATTGGGAATTGCCGTGGTGAATCCCCAAAATGCGGCCCTTTCTACGGGAATTCCTGGAGAACCCTAATTAATTCAAAAGGAGCAGAAATATGACGTGGAAAGTTCCCTATAGTGGCATTTCAAACCGGCTGGATTTAGAAGAGGCTGAAGCGTTGGTGAAAGTGCTCCAACAAGATACATTGATGAAAGGACCTACGGCAAGCCAATTCGAGCGGGAGTTTGCTGCCAGGATGGGCGTGAAACACGCCTTAGCCACCACTTCCTGTACGACCGCACTTTTCTTGTCTGCTCAGATTTTAGGCCTGCAGCCGGATGATGAGGTGATTACCACACCGCAAACTTTTTGGGTGACTACCTGGCCGATGCTGGCACGCAAATGTAAAATCGTTTTCGCGGATATCGACCCCAACAGTCTGAACATCGATCCGGCTACGATCGAGCCCCTGGTCACCTCAAAAACCAGGGCCATCTACGTGGTACACCATGGCGGTCAGGCTGTCGATATGGATCCAGTGATGGCGATTGCACGTAAATATAACCTGCGCGTCGTCGAAGATTGCGCGCATGCGCCGGGAGCCACTTACAAAGACCATTGTGTTGGGTCAATTGGGGATGTGGGTTGTTTCAGTTTCCACTCATTAAAAAACATGACCACGGGCGAAGGGGGCATGCTGGTCACTAATGACGATAAGCTTTTTGAATATGCCCAACCCCTGGGAACCATTCATGTGTATGGAGAGATGGAAGAGCGCCCGGTTAAAACGATCGGCCCATATTCAGAACCGCGTTATTATAAAGACTGGCATGCCAAGCAGTCATTTAACATGGATTACATCAACCGCACGTTTGAGGTTGGTAATAACTTCCGCATGAGTGACGTCCTGGCAGCGATTGGCCTGGTCCAGCTTAAAAAACTGGATAAATTAAACAACCGGCGGCGGGATATTGGACAGCGGTTGAATGAAGGTCTGCGCGACATTCCTGGGGTCAGCCTGCAGGTAGAAAAGCCTTACGCGCGCCACATTTACCATCTTTACACATTTTTATACCATCCTGAAGTGACGGGTGTTTCTAAAGATGAATTAATCCGTTATCTGCAGGAAGTTGAAGGCATAGAAATAGCCATCCGCTATTTTCCGGTGCATTTGCTCTCCGAGTTTCGTGCCCTGGGATACAACTATGGGTTGGCGCCTGTCGCGGAAAAAACCTACTTTGAGCACCAGATCCAGTTGCCCATCTACGATCACCTTACCGATTGGCAAATCGAGCACATGATCGGGGGTGTGCGCCGGGCAATTCAATCCCTGGATAAATAATCATTTCAAACGAGCTCTGCCGCATTCGTCCTGATCTTGTCTATGGCAGCCGCTATATCTTCCATGGCGCCCGCGTCACCCAACAAGCAGTTCTGAGGCAGCCAGACGATCTGGTTGGCGCAGGCTTGCTCAGCGACCGGACAGGTTTCTGTAAATCTTTTGTAATCGATGGCAGTCTCGTGAACACCAGGTATGAAAGGGTACCCGCCTTTCCAGAAGCGTCCGTCCTCAAAGACCCGGTTATGATAAAGCGGATATTCATAACCAACGCTGGCAGGTATTCCTTCTGCCTGTAAGGCTTCCACGAATCTGGTCTTGCTTAATCCATTAAATTGGCCGGATAAGTACCGGAAGAGATATAAATGATAAGCGTGGGTCGATCCACCTGCTGGAGCTGCCATTGGTTTCACTCCTGGAATAGTTTCGAGAAATGAATCCAGCCGCCGCCCATTTCCCAGCCGGGTTTTAAACCAACCGGGTAAGCGTTTCAATTGGGCGTTTAAGATCGCCGCTTGAATTTCGGTCATGCGCAGGTTTGAGGCCAGGTTGACATGCCCATACCAGCCACTGCCAGGCAGCCGCCCCCCCCAAACAAAGGACTGAGTTTGCGCTGCTTTTTCTGAGTCATGGGTGATGACGATCCCACCTTCACCGGCGGTCATATTCTTTGAACCCTGAAAGCTGAATGTCCCAAAGGTTCCCATTGAGCCAACCATTTTACCCTGGTAGGCTGCGCCGTGGGCGTGGGCGCAGTCTTCGATAATCACCAGGCCATATTCAGCCGCGATCGCCTGAATGGCGTCCATGTTGGCCGGCAAACCCCCAAAATGGACCGGGATGATAGCTTTTGTTCGCTGCGTAATGGCTTTGCGGATTGCCTCAGGGTCGATGTTACACGTATCTTCTTCGATGTCGGCAAATACTGGGACGGCGCCTACCATTAATGGCGCTGTGGCCGTGGCAATAAACGTATAAGGTGGGACAATCACCTCATCCCCAGCGCCGACCCCAGCAGCGCGCAAGGCTATTTCGAGAGCGGCGGTCCCATTGGTGATGCACACGCCGTACTCGCAACCATGAAGATGTGCAAAAGCCAGCTCAAATTTGGCCACTTCAGAACGAGGTGATTCATCGCCCCATTCCCGTCCGGTCGATTCACCTAAAGAATTACGCCACCATTCCCCAGAACGTAAGACGGATAATACGGCTTCTTCTTCCAGCGCGCTATTTTGCGGCCAGGCCGGCCAACCATCCTCGTGGGTTTTCTTTCCACCGTAAAGTGCGAGTTCACTCATTAAGCCACCTCTTTCGCTTCAAAGTCTGTGTGGGGATTATATGCTAAAAGTGATTTTACCTGTTTTTTGATTTCCAGGTCGATGTCGGCGCGGAAAGGTCCTGGCAGGCGATACCACATGCTAGAGCTGTCCGGTTCATACCCACCGATGCGGTAATCGTCTTGCGTACCGATATACCCGACGATGGGTGAAAGGTAACTGATAATTTTTATCTCTTTGTTTGGGTACTGCCCGGTGATGAGTTGTCCAAAGGTGGTTAACACCTCTCCAGAAAGGAAGAGCAGGATAAATGGACCAAGTCCAAGTACGTTTATGGTGAAGGGCAATCCGCGGTATTCCGCGGGATAATCGATCGCCTTCAAGGTGATTTCAGCCGCCTCGATACCCACCGCTGCCCAATGTTGAAGCGTCCCCTGAAGATCAAGATTATCTGGTAGCCTCCAACTGGCATATCCATCGACCAAGGGCTGCAAATCGGTTGAAGTGGTATCCCCATCTAAGATGCGTTTGTTGCGGGTGATCTGTTCCAAGATGAAGTTTCTCTCCGGAAATGGGGCAAATGGCAGGTTGAATTTCCGCTTTTTCAGAAAAAATTGGGTGACCGGGGTTAGGTCGAGTTTTGCGGGCAGATGATCGATCTGGGCATATATCTGGTCAACAAACGATAACACGCCAGCCTGGTCCTGAGACGATACGGTCGGGTTTGTATCTCCGGCTGTGCCCTGTAAAAACAGGCACACAGCACCGAGTTCAGCTTCTAATCGCCGGGTTAATTCACCGGGATAATCGGCCGAGATTTTCAAATCACACCGGGTGACAGCATGGCATGAGAAGCGCACGAAAGCAGCGTGGCTGGCGCCTTGTTTTGTTTTAAACACCCAAAGATCGAAGGATGGGTCATAAGGAAATCGATCGGGAGGTTCCTGCGGAAATTGGGATTGGCGCCGGTTGCGGTTAATCCCATGAAGATCAGTCGAAGTGTGGAAAAGTTCGACTTCAGCCATATTGTCCAATGCCTCTGACACTGCTGAAACGGTTGCATCCAATATTTTGTTTATATAAGCGTCAGGCACTCGGGTTTCACCCGCGATCGGCATGGTAGGCGGTGTACTGTGTGTATGGGTGGTGGTTATCAATAGTGGGTTGATAAAATATTTTTCCCCGAAATTGGCCGATATTTTTTCTCGGATGTCTTGATCGAGCTTAACATCAAAACCGAGCAGGTCATAACTCAGTAACAAACCCATTTGTTCACCGGATTGAAAAATGATCCCTTTTACAGTGAGCGGATCATCGATCGCGATGGATGGCTTGTTTTGCCTGACGGCAAATCCACTGAGGGGTAGGCCAACCGGGGGGGTGATATCGGCTTTCCCACTTCCGACAAGTAACATTAGATCCTCCAGATCAATTTATGTGTTTCTTGATTATAACTATATTACGTGCTGGGTGTCCCTGTGAAAAAGACCCGGATTTGAGGTGTAGGCGCATACCAGGTAAACGCCTACACCTCAAATCCGGCAGCTTTCTTCGCATGGCGGTGCAGTAAATGTGTTTTACGAATAGAAGGCTCATTCTGTGTGAAATTATGGTGCGCCGTAACGATTGTAGTTGGCCTGAGTTTATACTATTATCTGTAGATAAGGTATCGGGTCTACGAAAAGCGAATCTAGCCATCACTCTATGGGAGAAATAAACGCAATGGCAGCGCAAAGTTCAGAAACAATCATACGTGAGTTGTTGGATCTGGCGGATATCCATGTAGATGGGAAAAACCCGTGGGATGTACAAGTGCATGATCCGCGATTTTATGAGGTTGTCCTCTGGGATGGTCAGCTAGGTCTGGGTGAATCCTATATGGAAGGCTGGTGGGATTGTGATTCGATAGACGAATTTATTAACCGCGCCTTGAAAGCTAAACTGGATCATAAGATTAAAAGCAGTCTTAAAATCATGCTGCATTTTTTGAGTGCCAGACTCATAAATTTGCAGGCGCCTTCGAGAGCATTCGAAGTTGGTGAGAAGCATTACGATCTTGGCAACGAACTCTATTGTGCCATGCTGGATAAACGCATGAACTATACCTGTGCCTATTGGGAAAATGCCACCACACTTGACCAGGCCCAGGAAGCCAAATTGGACCTGGTATGCAAGAAAATCGGGGTCCAGCCGGGAATGCGCATCCTTGAGTTGGGCTGTGGTTGGGGAAGCTTTGCAAAATTTGCCGCTGAAAAGTATGGCGCCGATGTCTTAGGGGTCACGGTCTCAAAAGAGCAGGTTGCCTTGGGAATGGAATTGTGTAAAGGCTTACCGGTCGAGTTGAGATTGCAAGATTACCGGAAGGTTGTGGGTCAGTTTGATGCGGTGATATCCATAGGGATCCTGGAGCATGTCGGTTATAAAAATTATCGTACCTATATGGAAGTGGTTGAACGGTGCTTAAAAGAAGGCGGGATTAGTTTTGTCCATACCATTGGCGGTAATTACAGCAACTTAATGGGTGATGCATGGTCGCATAAATACATCTTTCCAAATGGCATGGTCCCTTCCATCACTCAGATTGGGGCTGCCATGGAAAATATATTTGTTATGGAAGATTGGCATAACATGGGTCCAAATTATGATCAAACCTTAATGGCCTGGTATGCCAATTTTGAGAAAGCCTGGCCTCAATTGAAGAACAATTATGACGAACGGTTTTACCGAATGTGGAAGTATTATCTTTTAAGCAGCGCGGGTGGTTTCCGCGCGCGGACGCTCCAATTGTGGCAGATCGTGATGACGCGCCTGGGGACAACCCAACCAGACTGCCGGATCAGTTAGGATAAACATTATGATCCAGACCGACGTCTTGATTGTTGGGGGTGGACCCGCGGGATCTGCTTGCGCCTGGCGCCTGCGCCAGGCTGATATTAACGCGATTATTCTGGACCAGGTGAATTTCCCCCGGTTTAAACCTTGTGCCGGTTGGATTACTCCCGAGGTTTTATCCGCCCTGGATTTTCGAATCGCGGATTATCCATATGGATTAACTACCTTTACTTCTTTCGCCGTCTCAATCAGAGGGCTGAATTTTAAATTCCCTACACGGCAGCACGCCATCCGGCGGTACGAATTTGACGATTGGTTATTAAAACGTTCGGGTGCGCCATTTTATCTGCATCCGGTAAAGGCTATTGTTCAAGTCGCGGATGGTTTCGAGATCGACGGTGACTATTGTGGCAAGTACCTGGTCGGCGCCGGTGGCACGCACTGCCCGGTTTACCGCAGTCTGTTTCGAAATGATTATCCTAAGGCGAAACGGGCTTTGATTGCTGCCCAGGAAGAAGAATTTCCTTATTCACACACGGATGAGCAGTGCCGGTTGTGGTTTTTCGATCACGGCTTACCCGGCTACGCATGGTATGTGCCCAAGGCAAATGGGTACGTTAATGTGGGAGTGGGTGGTAAGGCGGATGAGCTCAATGCCAGGGGTGATAGCTTAAAAAACCACTGGAATTATCTGGTTGAAAAACTTGACCAGATGGGGTTAGTCCGCGATCATACCTATAAACCCAGCGCTCATACTTACTTTCTGCGCCAAAAAAATCCCCAGGTTCAGAAGGGAAACGCCTTTCTTGTGGGCGATTCGGCCGGGTTGGCCACCCTCGAAATGGGCGAAGGAATTTACCCGGCGATTAAGAGCGGGCTCCTGGCCGCGGAGGCGATTATCCATGGCAGTCCCTATTCGACCAGCCAGATTCCTAAGTATTCGTTAATCTCGTTGTTACGCGCTGGATTACGTATAAATGGCGGTCATTCATAAATAAAGGTAACTGCTCAGACCCGTGTGAAAAGACCCGAATTTTGAGTGTTTGCCGGTGCTCCGCGCACCGGCAAACACTCAAAATTCTGCAACTTTCTTATCATGGCTGAGAAGTGTCAAATAAAGGATCTAATGGGGATTGAATCATGAGAAAATCGGCCTGGCTCCCATTTGGGAGTCGATTCGTTGCGTTGAGTTTGGGACTGTTATTAAATTATTTGCTGCTCACGGGCTACAATTGGCCGCAATTTAATGGTGATTCGCAGCACTCCGGCAGCAACACACAAGAAAGGTTCATTTCACCGGAGAATGTTTCCCGGCTGAAATTGTTGTATCAGGTCAACCTGCCAGGTGTGGCGGATGGATCGCCCATTTACCTTAGTGCGGTTTCCACGCCGGCAGGAACGAAAAATTTGTTATACATGACGACTCGCCAGGGGCATATCCTGGCAGTCGAAGCTGAGACGGGATCGATTGTTTGGGAACATCAGATTCCTGCCGGAAAGTGCGTCTACAATGAAAAAGTGGCGTGTATCACAACCTCATCTCCAGCGATCGATCCAAATTTAAAATATGTGTACAGCTACGGGTTGGACGGTTATGTGCATAAATACCAGGTGGGGGATGGCACAGAAATAAACGACTGGGGTTGGCCAGAATTGGTGACCCTTAAAAACGATCAGGAAAAAGGTTCTTCTGCTTTAACGGTGGCTACGGCTCGTAATGGGTCCTCCTATCTTTACGTGGTTTCGTCGGGTTATCCAGGTGATTTTGGCGATTATCAGGGGCATCTGACCACCATTAACCTGCTGGATGGAAGTCAGAAAGTGTTTAATGCGCTGTGCAGCCAGCAAACCGTCCATTTCATGCCTGCCCCCGCTACACCGGACTGCTCTGAAAAGCAGGCTGGCGTATGGGGGCGAAGCGGCGTGACTTATGATATTGAAACAGACCGGATCTACCTGGCAACTGGCAATGGACACTTTGATCCAGGCAATCATTTGTGGGGGGATTCGGTGCTTGCGCTTAATCCTGATGGCAGTGGCCTGGCCGATGGTCCGGTAGACAGTTATACCCCGGCAGACTATCAACATCTGAACAGCGTTGACCTCGATTTGGGTAGTACATCGCCTGCGATCTTGCCAGTGCCTGTGGGCCGCCGGCTGAGACACCTGGGTCTGCAAGGCGGTAAAGATGGGTTTTTACGTCTGCTGGATCTGGATAATTTAAGCGGAATGGGTGAACCAGGGCAAAGAGGCGGCGAGTTGGTTGAGCCGATCCATGTGCCTCAGGGTGGTATGATCAGGACTGTTCCATGTGTATGGATCAACCCCGCCGATGGAACTCCCTGGGTCTTCGTTGCGACCGATAATGAAGACGGTTCTCCACCCGTGGGTTTAGCGGCCTTTAAATTGGTGGTGGACCAGGCGAGTACTCCGAAATTAACCCTGGTATGGAAGAATGACCGCGGCGGCACGTCCCCTCTGATTGCGAACCAGGTGCTGTTTTACGCCAGCAGCGGTTCAGTCATTGCCCTGGATCCGCTGACGGGGACCCAGTTATGGAGCAGCACAGACCAGTTCATCTTTAATATCTGGCATGATAGCGCAGTGCGCGAGATCCATTGGGAGAGCCCGATCGTTGCGAATGGGCTCCTGTTCATGCCCGACAACCGGGGAAACTTATTGGCTTATGGTATTGATGCGGTTGATAGCCAGACTCAGGTCGGCAGGATTTTTCTGATCAGTATGGGTGGGGGTATTTGTATCGCCCTGGCTTACCGGACGATTAAACGGAAACCAAAAGAAAAATAATAGATTATGTCATCTTCGACACAGCAACTTCTGCGGACGATCCTTTACACGAGGCGCTCCTACTCTCCTTCTCATCCGGATAGACGCCTGAGAATCCAGACCGTCAAGGTTACAAGAACACCGCTTAGCGCGAGCACGAGCAGCCCTTCTATTCCCTGAAACAACCAGAAACGCCCGGCCGGTTGATAGAAAGTCCGGGTTTGTATTCCATTATTCTGCTGGCAGGCAGGAGACTCATCGGGGCAGAGACGATTGAGCGTTGCCTTCGAGACTGGGCGGCCCTCACGATCAATAACCACAGGCGGCGCAATCTCCCATGCCCCTCCTGTCGCCCTTGTATCGGTAATTGAGCTTGCCCCGATGAGCATCAGGTGATTGGGGGTGGAAGGCCCGGCCACATCGGTGTAATAATGATCGCAGAGTGCAAACTCGTGTGCATACTTCCAATAGGCTGGGATTACACTGCCGTCATACTGCTGCCTGACCGCATTTGTGGCCCGCTTCAGCCAGGCCTCGTGGGTATGAAGAGGATCTGAAGT
>Ga0066793_10000190_pt1 | contig 21995 bp, 20 predicted proteins | sample PersoiDNA2013189_FD_83876 | JGI IMG/M metagenome (GOLD analysis project Ga0066793, IMG submission 83876) | Permafrost soil microbial communities from the Arctic, to analyse light accelerated degradation of dissolved organic matter (DOM) -... | ecosystem: Environmental > Terrestrial > Soil >... | reverse complement strand
TTGGCCTTCTTCTCTGTTTCGTTTTCCTTTCATTCTATCACAGGTTTCCGAATAAGTTCTAAGAGCTGGACGAGTATGAGCAGCGTCATTCCTGGCGAAATGAGGATCAGCAATCCCACAAGAAACGCCGCGATCCCTACGATCATGACAAGCCACCAGGGAATAGTGGCAACCTGTGTCGTTTCAGTTGTGGATGAAAAACGCGGAAGCATGTTCATCTCCTATGCTCTAATTACCGTTTGGTCGGCGGCGAGACTGCTCTCGCCGCCGACCATCCACGTGCACGATCTTGCCAGTGAAACGATTTTTGCAAGTCGAACGCTGACAGACTAGTAAGCTGCTGGCCCCAGCATTTCGTGCAATTGCTTCTCATTCTCCTCAGAGAGTGAGGTCTGGATCACCTCGAACTGGAACTGCTTCAATTCAGGCAGGATCTTGTCGGCAATCTCGTCACGGGTGAGCAAGAACAGAGCGGCTTCGCCGGGATGGATCGCGCTGCCAACCTGTTTGATAAAGTTATCGTCGATGCCTATATCGCTCATTTTCCCCGAGAGAGCACCCATGCCCGCGCCAATCGCAGCGCCTAGTAAAGGGTTCAGGAACAGCAGCCCAATCAGCATGCCCCAGAAGGCTCCGCCCAGCGCTCCTGCTCCTACCAGGTCATGGGCCTGACGGATCTTTGGCCTGCCGTTCGAGCCTAGTGTCACAAGAGCCGCATCCTCAACAACGATCAGATGCTGAGTCTGTAAGCGCCTCAGCGTACCGATAATGTTTTCTCCGGTAGCCTCATTGGCGCATTTAAGAACAAATAGATTGCTCATGCATATTCTCCTTTTTCCTCTTTTTCAGAGTGTTTTCTAGCGCCATCCCATGATGGATGCGCAGCGTTCGCTTCAAGTATAGAGTTTGCGGAGATCCCTCTACATCCCTCATACATATGATTTCCTAGTCACCCAAATAGGGCGTTTGCAGTATCACCCTTTTGAGCGATGCCTTTCCAGGTGTTTCCGCTGTATTCTAGCAAGATAAGACGTGTTCTCCCAGGCGACCTTCTGGCCGCTCTAACAAAGGTGGAATCAGATGAAAGCAGCTGCGGTTTTTCCAGGGAAGCAAGAGGTCAAGGTTATTGACCATCCAGAATCCTCTATCACGCTGCCCGATCAGGTAAAGCTTCGCATCCTCGATGTCGGTATTTGCGGCACGGACAAAGAGATCAGCTCCTTTGAATACGGCACGCCACCACAGGGCTCTGACTACCTGGTGATCGGACATGAGGCGCTTGCCCAGGTCACGGAAATCGGTTCAGCCGTCAACCGCCTGAAACCGGGCGATCTGGTTGTGCCAACGGTACGTCGCCCCTGTTCTCATCCAGAGTGCCGCGCCTGTCGTTCAGGGCACCAGGACTATTGCTACACTGGAGATTTTACCGAGCGTGGAATTAAGGAAGCGCACGGTTACATGACCGAATTTGTGGTTGATTACGAGCGAAATATGAATCTCGTGCCAGGAGACCTGCGCGAAGTGGCCGTTCTGGTTGAACCTTTAACTATCGCTGAAAAGGCTATGGCACAGGTTTTCTGGCTGATGCAGCATCGTCCACCGTGGATTAGTGCAGAGACACCGGGCGCGCAGTGGGGACGAGGACAAAAGGCGCTGGTGCTCGGCGTGGGGCCTGTCGGGCTGTTGGGGGCGATGATGCTGGTTATGGCTGGTTTCGAGACCTATGTCTACTCACGCGAGCTGCCCCCTAATCCAAGAATCGATCTTGTCTCCTCAATTGGAGCAACCTATCTCTCCACTCAGACTACGAATATCGATCAGATGCGCGAGCAGATCGGTAACATTGACCTCGTCTACGAGGCGGTAGGCCACTCGCACTTCGCGTTCCAGGTGCTCAGGGTGCTCGGGATCAACGGCATCTTTGTGCTCACTGGTGTCCCCGGCCTGCAGGCGTTTATCGAGGCAGACCCGGCTCGCCTGATGCGCGATATGGTGTTGAAGAACCAGGTGCTTCTTGGCACAGTGAATGCGGGGCCAGAAGCCTTCGCAGCGGCTATCCAGGATCTTGATGACTTCATCAAACGCTGGCCCGTTGCCGTTCGCGCGCTCATCGCGGGGCGCTATCCACCAGAGCAGGCTTTTGAACTGATCCTCGGAAGACCGACCGGTATTAAGAGCTTAATCTCCTTTGACAGGGCGCGTGTTTCGTGAAGGAGGATCGTCATGAAGCTGATTGTGTTAGGTGGAGGACCCGCCGGATTGACAGCGGCCCTGCAGGCGCGCGAGCTGCATGCAGAGGTGACTTTGCTTGAGAGCACGCGCGCTGGAGGGACCAGTGTGAACGAGGGACCAGCACCAGTACGTACACTCGCCCGTGCTGCGCGTCTGGCCCGTGATGCGACATCCTGGGAGACGTTCGGGTTAAAGGGAGCGCGCCCCCACATCGATCTTGCTGCTGTGCTAACTAATGCCCAACGGGTGGCGCGCTATGCTCACGAGAAAAAACACCTGGCAGAATATATACGCAGCACAGGCGTCGAGCTTATCGAAGGAGCTGGCCCGGCACGTTTTCTCGATCAGCATACGCTGGGCGTTGCCGACGGACGAACGTGGCAGGCTGATGCAATTATCATCGCTGTGGGTGGGCATGGGCGCGTACTGCCAGTACCAGGAGCTGAATTGGGCCTGACATACAGCGATATATGGACCCTGGAGCAGTTGCCGACCAGGATAGCGGTTGTCGGTGGCGCAGCCACTGGCTGCCAATTGGCGTCGATCCTCAAGGATTTCGGCTGCCAGGTGTCCCTGCTCGAACTTGCTCCTAGACTTATTCCCCAGGAAGATGAGGAGATCGCCCTGGCCCTGGCCGAGGCATTCGGCAAGCAAGGGATTACAGTCATTACTGACGCAGGAACCGAGCGCCTGGAAAAAACCGCTAGCGGCATCCAACTCCATTACCGTAGGCAGGAGCGTTCAGCCAGTCTGACCGTAGACGCGGTCTTCTTTGCCGCTGGCTGGCCCGGCAATGTAGATGCACTCAATCTGGCTGCAGCCGGTGTTGCGACCAAACGCAGTTATATCCCGGTCAACGATTACCTGCAGAGCAACGTGCCGCATATCTTCGCGGCAGGAGATATCAACGGGCAGAGTATGCTTGCGCAAAGTGCCCGCTACGAGGGCCGGATTGCCGCCGAAAACGCGGTGCTTGGACCTTATCGTTACTTCACGCATGAGATTGTGCCCAGCGGCAGCTTTACCGATCCTGAATACGCCAGCGTTGGATTGACCGAGGCCGAGGCCCGCCAGCAATACGATTGCGCCGTTGCGATTGTGCGTTACGATAATTTAGTGCGCCCCGTGGTCGATGCCCATCCCGAGGGATTCTGCAAACTGATCGTCGAACGCCGTCGCCGGACTATTCTAGGGGCACACGTCATCGGAGAATACTCGGTGGAAATCATCCAGATGGTGGCGGCCTGCATGGCAGGCGGTATGCGCGTCGAGCAAGTGGCTGAACTGCAACTGGCGTACCCGACGTTCACCGAGGCTGTGGGGATGGCGGCGCAGATGGTAGTTCGTGAGCTGGGCCTGGCACCATTACCTCAGTTATGGAGCGATATTAAGTAGTGCGCTGCACGACAGGCCGCTCTCAGTCAAGGGAAAGAGAGGCGAGAGCCTATGTCAAGCGCTATTGAGATGTTGATCATTTTGCTGCTCATTCTGGCGAACGGCTTCTTTGCGGCGTCAGAAATTGCTATCGTTTCAGCACGACGGGGGCGGCTACAACAGCAAGCAGATGCAGGCGATGCGGGTGCGCGCCAGGCACTTGAACTCACCGTGCACCCTGAGCGCTTTCTAGCAGCGGTACAGGTGGGCATTACGCTGATCGGGACCTTTACCGCCGCCTTTGGTGGGGCGAGCATCAGTGACGATCTGGCACAGTGGTTCAGTGGATTTCCCCTGCTCAGCCCATATGCTGAAGTGCTGGCCCTGGGCAGTGTGGTCCTGGTGATTAGCTACTTTTCGTTGATTCTGGGAGAACTCGTCCCGAAGCGCCTGGCACTACAGTCAGCCGAGCGGGTTGCGGCCTTTACGGCACCGGTGATGACGGGTATGGCCATCGTGATGCGTCCCGTGATTGCTTTGCTCAACGCCTCGGTCAATCTGGTGCTGCGCGTGGTGGGTCAGCGGAACACTGCCCCCCTTGCTGTCACGGAAGAGGATGTTGTCCAGCTCATGCATGAAGGCATCGCCAGTGGCACCATTACGGCAGGCGAGGGGGAGCTGATCCAACGTGTCTTCCGTTTTACCGATCGCCCTGTGAGTGCCGTCATGACTCCCCGCTCCAACATCATCGCCATCACAGTCGACACGCTGCGAGCAGAGGTGCTGCAAACATTTGCGCGCGCTGGTCATAGTCGGCTTCCTGTCTATGAAAATTCTCTGGAAACGATTGTCGGCGTGCTGCATGCGAAGGATATAGTGCAAACATACCTGGGAGAAGAGCCGGTCGAACTCAAGCGGCTAGCCCGCGAGCCTTTATTCATCTCGGAAGATCGCTACGCCGATGACGCGCTCACAATGTTCCGCCAGACGGGCATCCATCTAGCCATTGTTCTCGATGAGCATGAGCAGGTCAGCGGACTGGTCACGCTGGAGGATCTGGTGAAGGATCTGGTCGGCGGAATTCAGGGCGAACATCAAGCTAGCGATGAGTAGTCATGCATTATCGAGCAATCTGGCTTTTCACCAGACATGAGATCTGACACCCGGTGAGCATCAGGTCTCATGCCTGGTGAACATCAGGTGTCGGGTACAACCTCTATATGTTGTTCTTGCGCTCGTTCTGACGGAGCCAGTTCTGGCGCTACAGGAGGCGCTTCCAGAGGAAACTGCTCGGGATGCCTTGCCTGATATCTTTTCCAATATGCGATCACGATCTCCTGGACGAGGCCAGTCACGGGGACCGCGAGCAGCGCGCCAAGAATACCGAAGCGTTCTAAGCCTGCGAAGATGGCGAAGAGGACAAGAATGGGATGGACGCCAACGGTGCTGTGAAAGATACGGGGTTCGAGTATCAACCCCAGGATGACTACCTGCAGGATTATAATATAGATACCAACAATCAGGGCTGTCTCCCACCCCTGGGGGAGCGCAAAAATGATACAGAGCAATCCTGCAACAAAGCCACCTATGATGGGGATAAAGAAAAGGGCAAACGAGACCACTCCGAGCAACACGGCAAATGAATTGCCAACTATTTGCAGAAAGACGCCCGCGCCTATCCCTGCTATGATGGCAAGAATAAGCAGACCACGAAAGTATCCGCCGCCTGCCCGATCGGCTGTACGTAGCAGAAACCCGATCGGATCTCTATATTTCAGCGGTGTTTTAATATGCAGCCAGTTGATGATACGCTTGCCATCAAGGATGAAGTAGATGCTGAGTGTGGCAATAGTGACCACGAGGATGATCCAGCTGAATATTCCCCCGACAAAAGGAAGGGCACCGGCAAACACACTTTGCATTTGAGAAACAAACTGATCGCCGAAGCCGGTAAACTGTGCTCTTGTGATACCAATCCTTTGCAAGACATCCAGGAAAGGTTGAATGCGCTGTTGACCTTCTGGGCTCAGCAGATGCGTGACATATGTTACGAGAGCGGCCAATTGTTGCACGAAGGAAACACCTACCAGATAGAGGAGCACGGACAGGGCAATGAGCAGGACCAGATAGACAAGGACGACCGCGAGCACACGCGGTATGAAGCGTTGAAAGAATGAGACGAATGGAAAGATAATGTAGGCCAGCAGCCCGGCGACGAGCACCAGGGTAAATGCCTCACCTATCAGCCAGATGACAAAGAGGAAGAAACAGCCTATGGCTACCCAGGCTATGATATTCAGCGCGATGAGCAGCCGTTTTGTCCAGGGCGAAGGAGAGACTGCCGGGTCTGTGGGCATCCGTGCCTGGTCGGTATGTGAAGACATCTTATTCTAGTCCTACCTTCCGTAACTTCCTGAAAGAAAGCATACATTACAATAAACCTGAACCCGACACCTGATGAAAGGCGCAGCGGCTCTGATGCCTACAACAGTGCAAAGACGATGCAGAGCAGGACAATCACGACTCCTATCGCAAGAGCAAGGTAGGTAGAGAGACGTCGGTGCATTACTATATCCTCCTGCTTAGACTAAGTTGAACTGCTCGGCATGGAAATTACCAATAAACACTCCCAGTTGCACTAAATCTCGCTCTACAGCATCCATTAAAGGTTGAGGGCCGCAGAGAATAACCTCGAAGCTATGCGGCTCTCGCGCTGATGGCAGGTACCGTGCTAGCAACTCCTTTGTGACATAGCCGCTCTCACCCTGCCAGTTCTCAGGTGGATTGCGTAGAACATACACCACCTTGAGCTGTTTGAGGCGCTGGGTCAGCGCCTCAAGCTCTTCGCGGAACGTGACGCCCTCCCAGTTATCAGCAGCATAGATCAAGAGCAGAGGCCGCGTATCATCGCCGCGTTCGGCTACGGTCCGTAGCATACACATCAAGGGAACAATGCCAATTCCTCCTGCGATAAAGACAAAAGAGCTGGCATCAGGGTAGTGGTCGATACTAAAGATGCCGAAAGGTCCATCCAGGTAGACGCGTTGTCCCGCTGGCAACTCTTTGATCGTGCGCGTAAAATCGCCAAGTTCTTTGATCGTAAACGTGATGGGGTTGGTCTGTACCGCGCTGGAAGAGAAAGAGAAAGGATGCTCGGTCTCAGAAAATGGAGATCGCCCGAAGGTCAACCAGGCAAACTGACCAGGCATAAAGCGCATTCCCGCGTGTCCCACCGGTTTAATGCTCAGGGACCAGGCATTCCCACGCTCCTGTACCACCTGCTCTACCTCATAGGGTTTGCGCAGGAGCAGTAAAGGTTTGAGAATACGCACGTACAGGAGCAGCACAATCCAGATGGCACCATAGACAGTCCAGAGGATCTCTTTGAGAGGTGTGTTGATATAAATCCCTACCAGAATAACGTGAATCATGGCCAGAATGAGAATGAGCGCCCCCAGGATGCCATGCGAAACGCGCCAGGGTGTGTAGTCCAGGCCTATTTGCTTCCGCCACAACGAGAGGGCAATCAAGATTATCAGAAGCAGGGTTGCAGCGACCGCCGCACGGGCGCGCCAGGGCGCAGTGACGAAATTCAGCAACCCCAGGGTGCGCGGATCGGCGACAAACAGGATCAGCGGATGTGCCAGAACGAGGGCAAAAGCAACCAGTGAAATCTGGCGATGAAAGTGGTAGACGATGTCACTCCCATACGGCGCTTTAAGGGTTTTGAACCGCGCAGTGAGCACAAACTGAAGGGCCATCATGGCCAGACCGGCGAAGCCGAGTGCGACAGATAATAATTGCCAAAAACCCTGTCTCGGCGACTTTGGTCCGATCAACAGCAAGAGCAATGGCGCAAGTGCGAGCGCGATGTACACGGCAATCCAGAAGATCGCTTGCAGAATACGCTGTGTTCTCATGAAAAATCCCTCTCTTTTCTCGACCCGCTTGAGGGGACTGAAACTAGATTGCCGGCGGGCGCTCGTGTTCGTATCTCTGGGAGTAGGAGCTGCCCGGTTTGGCTGGTAAGATGGCACCGACGAGCCAGAGCACAGGAATGAAGATGCCAATGATGCCTAGGAGGAAGTAGCCTTTCCTGAATGTCAGCGAACATACGGTGAAAAGACACGTCAGGTAGATGACGACTAAGATCGTCGAGAGAATTACATCGAGTAGTGTCATAGGATAGAACCTCCGCTTTGCTCTTAACGTCGCGTATTCAGCTACGCGTTTCATGCTGCTGCTAGTAGTATAGAGGGAACCCGATCCTTGCACATCATAACGGCGAATGATTTTGGGATACTTCTTTTGGGTGAGGCCCTTTCCACTTGAGTAAGCAAATAAGTGCTCCAAAAATCACCCTTTTTGGAGATGTGCCGGGAGCATTCCTGCCTTATACTTTCACTCAGTAGGGATGGGGCTGGCCCCCATCCGCTTGCCCATCCTGGTATTCGAGCCGGATGGGGGCCAGCCCCATCCCTACTGGTGAGTTTTGCTCTTGAAAGGAAATGTAAGGAATGTTCAAGCGAATTCTTGTTCCTCTGGACGGGTCGGAGCGTGCTGAACAAGCCCTACCTGTCGCTGCACGTATGGCACGCGGTTCAGGTGGATCGGTGATACTTCTGCAAGTGGTAGATATCGCAACATTTTCATATAGCTATTTAGCATTCTCCCCGATGGGGAACATTATGGAGACAAGCCTGGACGAAGCCAGGAAATACTTGACCGATGTGACAACATCCGCTATGTTCAACGGTGTCCCAACGGAAGTACACATTCCCTTTGGCTCTGCGTCCTCTCAAATTCTGGCGGTGGCTGACTCCACCCAGGCTGATAGCATTGTGCTTACCAGTAAGGGCTACACCGGAGTAACCCGTTGGGTTCTGGGAAGCGTGGCAGAGTATGTGGTCCGCCATGCCTCTCTACCCGTTTTGCTGTTGCCAGAGGGTGACGCATTCGATGCCAACCTTCGTTCAGAACACGCACAGGGCGTGCGTGTTCTTGTTCCGCTTGATGGCTCTTTCTTTGCAAAGACGGCCCTTGAGCCTGCCGCTGATCTAATTTCCGCATTAGGCGCACCTGCTCGCGGCATGATGCACCTGACGAGGGTGGTAAAACCAGGTAAGATTGCAGGGGAAGAGCGAAAAAGCTTGCTACACAAAACGGAGCAATACCTTCAGGTGATAGCCGATCAGGTGTATGAAGAGCTGCTTGCGGATGCAGAAGCGCCTGATCCGAGAATCACCTGCTCTGTCGCAGTCTATCAGGACACAGCAGAAGGGATTCTCAGCGTAGCAGAAAACGGCGAGCATAACGGGGGAAATGGTGTCTCTGGTCGCTGTGATGTGATAGCTATGGCGACGAATGGACGAAGTGGACTGCAACGATGGATGATGGGCAGCGTTACAGAAGGTGTTCTCGCCAAAACCAGGTTGCCCCTGTTGATCGTGAGACCGACTGAGGAGACGGACAAGAGCCGTGCAACCTCGGAACCGCAAGAGAGGGAATTTCCCCTCAGCCGACCAGGCGCTGTGAACCCGCACCACTATATTATGGCGGTCATCGATGAGGTGAAAGAGGCCCAGGACGCGGTCAGGGCATTGCAGAAGGCAGATATTCCGGCAGAGGATATTCACCTCTTTGAGAGGCATAAGATTATAGAGTATGTTGAGCACACAGAGCAAACCCGTAGCTTGCGTTCAAGTATCGCCGACGTATTTGAGGCATTCTTCTCGGACGACGATGCTCATGTGCTGATCTACGTCGAGGAGGCGTTGCGTGGACACGCCGTTCTCAACGTCTATGCATCCACATCTGAGCAAGTAGAGCGGGTCAAAGACATCTTAGTCGATCATCACGCTCGCAACATTAAGTACTTTGGACGCTGGGCAATCAGCGTCTTGCATCACTAAATACTTCCAGGGGAGATGCGATGCAGGCACATTGCATGAAAGGACAATCGACTGATGAATCTACCAGTGCGCATCATCCTGAGTCTCCTGATCGTGCTCGTGGCACTCGCGCTGGGTTTTTTCATTCGTGCTGCTCTCGCCAAACGCTTTACCAGAGCTGGCCTGGGCTACCAGCTGGCACGGGCGGCAGGCGTGAGTATCATCCTGCTGCTGCTCCTGCTGGCCGCAGTGCTCAGTCTGGTGATTGTCACGGAGGATGTGGCTCTCTTTGCTCTACTGCTGGGAACACTGAGTACCCAGCCGACAGTGTTCCAGCGCGTGGTCAATCTCCTCTGGGGTCTCGCCCTGACAGGGACCATCTGTATCGTGGGTTTGATGATCGCAGAGTATTTCAAAACGGTCTTGAGCAGGAATCTGGAGGAGCAGCAGGTCGAGGCTAACCTGCGCACGCTCGCCGTGCGTGCTAGCTACGCTTTTGTTCTGGTTCTCGTCTTCCTGGCGGTGCTCATGATCTGGGACGTGCAAATCGCTTTGCCCATCACCATCATCGTTGGTGTGCTCACCTTCGCCTTGCGCGATTTGATCAGGGATCAGATCGCGGGAGTCTACATCCTGGCGGAGCGTCAGTTTCAGATTGGCGATCAGGTCACCATCTCCTCGTTTGAAGGCACGGTGACACATATTGACATGCGGGCGACGTCGCTACGCCTGGTCACAGGAGAAGCTATGGTCGTCCCCAATAGTCGTTTTCTCGATGAAAGCGTGCGCAACAATACGCGCTACAAAGACAGGCGCGCCACCATTATCGCGATCTTTGCCCAGGCGAATTACGATGAGCATACCACCCCGCTCCAACTCGTACAGGTGATTAAGAATACAACCATCGTGAGCAAGGAAGAGGAACCAACGATAATTATGAATGCCGTGAAAGGCCGGGTCGAGGGCTTCCATGCGGAGGAAGGCGGTTATAGCAACGAGACAGTGACGCTCGCGGTCCGCTTCTGGGTCGAGAGCAGGAACCGCGTTGCCGTCACATCTGTCATGGAGGCGCTAAAGTACGCATTTCCCCATACCGACTTTGTCGTCCAGGAATTCGCGGCGAGTGTTTGAAATGGATGTGCTGCTACTGCCCTAATGCTGCAGATGTTTCGCGCAAACGCCCTGGAGGCTGCTCACCGCAATACTAATGCTCCCCCTCCATGTCAACAACGATAGTCCCTGATATCATGCTCGCATCGTGACAGGTCCAGGAGTGGAATACGCAACCTGGGTAACTAACCCCAGCTGCATCGCGACAAGAATGGCCTGAGTGCGACCCTGCACGCCCAGCTTTTCCAGAATATGGCGAACATGCGTCTTCACAGTATCCTCAGACACATACAGGATAGCGGCGATCTTGCGATTGGAGTACCCCTGAGCAAGTGAGTGTAGCACTTCCATTTCACGAGCAGTCAGTCGTTCGGTAGTTGCCAGCATCCTTACCTCCTCCATCAGCGACGCCGAGGCCTGAGGCGAGAGGTAAACTTCTCCGCGGGCGACCACTTTGATGGCGTTGCGCATTTCCAGCGCCTGCGTGTCCTTGTGCAAATAGCCATTTGCTCCCGCGCGGATAACCTTCAATAGCGATATCGTGCCAGGTCCAATGGTAAGGGCTAATACCTTCGTTTCGGGCACTTCACGCCGAATCATCGCGATGGCCTCAAGGCCGCCGATGCCAGGAAGCAATAAATCCATCAATACAACGTCGGGCCGTAGTCTGCAGGTTTTGTCGACCGCCTCGGCACCATCGGTAGCTTCGTCCACAATCTCTATTTCGGGGTCCCGCACCAGAAACATGCGTAACCCTTCGCGAACAACGCAGTGATCATTGACAATTAAAACGCGAATCATATCTATTCTCCTTACACCTGAATCAGGAAGTGGGAAAGTACCTTCCGCTGCATAGTGATCCGTGCGATTACTCCAAGCCCTCGTTGTGAGCCAGATGACCCTTAACCATTTGAGCTTACCTTATTTAGGGGTAAAAAGCATCATTAAAATTGAGGAAATGCGAAGAAGGGCGTTCAGGCTTCTCTCACCCGAATTGAGTAGAGAGTTAAACATTTTTGGAAGGATCGTTTGCGTCAGGGCTGGCTCCGATTTGAGGAGGGAATTTTCTAGATCATGGTAGTAGCTTTTCGATGGCGTTCAGTAGATGGCCCACCTGCAACGGTTCGCGGATAAGGATGAGTCCATAGGATCTTACCTCATCCGCGAACCGTCCAAACTGCTTTAAGTCGAAGGTCCCAACAACAATGGTGGGTGTCGCTTGCATTTCAACAGGAGTATGCAGTTGGTGAGAGAGCCCAATGGCGTTCTGAGCATCTGGGCAGTGCAAAACAAACATGTCCGGCCTGACATATCTGGCAAATTTTAGCGCGGCCCGGCCATCGGAAGCTACAAAGACTCGATGGTGCGTCACTTGTGAAAGAACATGCGAGATAGGTACACCACCCGCATCTGCATCCTCCACAATCAGGATAACTTTCGTTAGAGGCCAGTCAGCAACGGGCGACTGTTCATCCTCATGAGACATAAACTTTTACCTTCCTCCAGTTATGCTTGCGCGCCAGGTAAGCGTCCAGGCTGATCGCCCAGGGAATGTTCACGCTGTTCAATCACCGCCTGGATGGTTTCAACCACGCGCTTCTGATAGCTCAGCCCATCCTTGAGTTTGCTCTCTGCATCGAAGTACCCATGGGGGTCGTTATGTTTGAAAGGACCTATAGCTATCATTGAGATTTTGCCTTCCGCCTTCGCCCGGTTCCAGGGCGAATATGGGAGTAAAGGCCAGCGCCCGGCATACGCGATCGCCCCAACTTTTTGGATGGGGTCCTTGCTGCCGTAGAGATGGTACAGGTGATCAATGTAGTCCAGCCCCGGATCATCCGCTATCACGCCACCAAGCGAGATAATGCGCAGCGGCCCCCTGATCATAGCTTTCAGGTAGGTTGCCGCGCCTATCGCAATTTGTCCGCCGCCGCTATACCCGAGTAAGGTAACGGGCTTGCCGCCACCAACCCGGTACCCATGCTGGAGGAGACTGTCCAGGATCACCTGGGCCGTTCCATAATTGTAGATCGGGCCGAAGCGCCTATCGGCGGAGACGGCTACCTGGAACAAATTGCGTAGAACGACCAGGGCTACGAACGCTTCCCTCCCGTTCAGCATGCTTTTTTTCACCCAGCGCCACACCGAGGCAAAGAAGCGTTGCCCGGTCAGGCCATTGTTGTTCATCGCATAGGGAAATACGTCCCTCAGGACGAGCGTGCCGGGGATGGCCGCTTCGAGTTCATCCAGCAAAGCGACTTCCGCGTCGAAAAGATAATCCCCTGAAATGGCACCGATACCCGAAAGATAGACCAGGTAGTGATCGGCTGCGGGCAGAACCTGTTCGCTGCCTACCCCTCCTTCGGGAGCACGCGCATCAGGGCGAGGGGATGAAGCCCCAAACCAACCGGCCCACCATCCCAGGGACTCAAAGGGTGATAAGGCCGCCATTATCAGGATGAGAAAAAGACCAAAGCCCAGCACCTTGAAGAGAATGGGCAGCAGCTCAATAGTATGCAAGAAAGTAGCGATATAGCTTAGCAACTGACTCATCGCGCTTCTCCTGGTGGACCACCCGTGATTTCCTCGTTGAGCATTTTAATAAAATCATGCGTGCGAACCACCCGGGATTCGCCCATCATCCTGTACTGCCGGGCGAGAACCAGCTTCCCGAGGAAATATTTCGCTACTTGAACGATTACCCAGCCCACGAGCGTACATACCAGTGCCTGCCAGAAGTGCAGGTGCAGCGTCACGATCACGGCCACTATGATTGCGAGAAGCGACCAGACTTCTAGCACATGTTCGACAAGGGTTCCCATGTAGGGCAAGAGGACGAAGAAACCGAACAGGAGCGGAGCATAGCCCAGGCTCACCTCCCGCATGATGCTGGTAATCGGTTGATCGGCGTGAAAAATGAAGGTACCAATGAGCCAGATTGTGATTATCGAGACGAGCACACCAAAGATAAAGATCGCCCCGGACAACGCGAGGCTAATGGCGAAGCGGCGCGGTGTCACCTTGTTGGCGAACAGAACCGCGCTCTGTCCCAGTGTCTCAGACACGCCCGCCAGGAAGAGGATCAGCAGGGTGAGCAGGTTCGCTCCGCCTGTGTTCGGGACGGATCTAAAGGCATTAGAATCTAACAGTAACGCGCCCCTCGCCAATCCCAGGAGGGATGCTATGAAATGGAAGAACGTTGTCGTGTCTATCGTATACATGCTGGACCTTAAAGTGCAGGCACTCGGGAGTGCTGAAGTACGCATTCAACTACCGCTAATCCCTTCTAAGGAGCCTTGCCGCGTTGGGGGCCTTTCGCTCCTGGAGTACTGGCAGGCATTGTGCTTGTGATCAGGGCGAGTAGCGTCGGGTAAATCAGTACTGTTTGTTGTTCGAATTGCTGAGGGTCAATGATATCATGAATGAGCTGGTGTTCCTCCCCAAATTCAAACCCTTCAAAGCGTTCCAGTCCCCTCGCGCGCCATCTGTCCACCAGTAGCCAGGAGATTTCATTATTCACGGCCTTGTCGCACATGTTAGTGATTAAGAGTATGGACTGGACGGCCACTTTAGTCCTCACTGCTGAGACGAATACGGAGACTCCCAGGCGCATCACTTCTGCCAGCGAGCGCGAGGAAAAGCCCAGGTAACTGTGTTCGGGCCCATCCTTAAAGGGCATGATGTCCTGAGTCTTGATATTGGGCAGGAAAAGAAGGGGCAGCAGTGCAAGGGTACCGCGGCGAACGCCCAGGTGAGGACTGATTGTAAAGGATGGAGCGATCAGCACCACTTTATCAACCTCAGGGCGATGCTGTGCGACCCAGGCTGCCATAACGCCGCCCGCCGAAAGCCCCAGATAGGTGACATGTTCGCCGAGTCCACACGCGATATCAACGGTGGCATTACTACAATCGCGCAGCTCTTCTGCGGAAAGATTCTTGAGGTCGTCCGTCATGCGATCGGTGAGGCCATGACGCGGTACGCGCGGGATCAGGACATTGTACCCTTGCTGGTGGAGCAAGGGGCCGAATTCGGCATACTGCTGGGGACAGTTGGTCAGCCCGTGTACCAGGACGATAGCGCGCTGCGTTTTGCTCCCATGCGTGAGTAATTGCGAGCGGCACACGGGATTGACGGTATCGCCGTCCTGCGCCTGCAAGCGGGCAAACTTTGCTATAGCTGTCTCGTAGTCGGTGGCCGGGTCATCTGTGTGAGCGTCAAGCCCTCTCCCTACGCTACGCAGGAATATCCTTCCCAAGAGCGTAGCCACGCCAGTAGCGATGATGAGGGCGATAACACTGACGGACAATTTCTTGCTAAGACCCGGTTTTGCCTTTTGTTGCATGCTCCCTCTTTTCCAGGTATGCGTAATCGCCTCCCGCGAGTTATAGTTACTAGAGAAGTATAGGAGAAACGCGGTCATGTCACATCACGCTGATGAGCGATTCTCAGTTCCTCGTTAGAGAGAGGATAGCTCACTCCAAAGAGTGATAAGTTAAGCTTGCCACTCGCGGTAGTTGGGGTAGATCGCTATCTCTCATTCTTGCGGGAGGTCTCGGCTCTTGCAGATGCTAGCATAGTAGAGGTGAAGGGAAATTATGATGGGGCCTCCGCATTTGAACTGGCAAAGATCGTTTGGCCGCAGATGGAGATACAACTAACCGCGCCGCGTCATCAAGTGCTTGAGGACCTGGATGTAGCGGTAGGAGCGCAGAAATATGTTTCGACAATCGGCGAAGTATGGCGGTTGGCGTATGAAGGACGTGGCAGGACACTGGTAGTGGAAGAGAACTTTCATTATCCGGCAATATCCGATGAAAGCGGTATGCACATTACACCAGCAAGCGACGCTGCGCTTCCAGGCGTAATAGATGATGCCGTCGATGAAGTGATTGAGACCGTGCTGGCTAAAGGGGGCCAGGTTGTGTTTGTAGATGATGGCACACTTCAGCAGCATCAGAGCATTGCATTAATTTTGCGGTATTAAGTCCGCAGTTTTCGCTCTCATTACGTATCCTGTGGGTGCTGTCCTCGCTCCAGTACTTGCTCGATCGCGAGAAGGATAATTACCAGAGCGGCAGCAGCGCCTAGCGAGGCCACGCTGCCCCACAGGGGGCCGACCATCCCCAATGTCAGTGCGATGGCAATCCCTAGAGCGCGTACGATGATTGGCCGTATGCGCATCACCCAGCGGAACACAACGTCGCCCAAAAGATAGAGCGCTATCCCGCTCGCCAGCAACCACGCCGCCCCATGTATCGGCCCCGCGTCGTTGGCGATCACCTCTTTGACGCCTGTTGCGATCAAGACGATACCTGCGATCATGGCGAGATGCGTATACCAATATCCAAGCAACCCCAGACGTGATCGGGCTTCCGGTGAAGCCGAAATCAGGGTGTGCTCGGCACGTTCGTCGTCGTGATCGAAATAGCTCCACCAGAGCGCGGCGATGAGGATAAGTGAGAGAATGATTGCAGCAACCGTCTGCTGATCGCGCACGCGATCAGCGGCACCGGTGCCGATGGCGACGACTGCTTCCCCCAGAGCAATGATGATGATAAGTCCGTGCCGCTCGGCGAAATGCGTAGGGCTGAGCAAGAAACCTTGTTCGCGGTGGAGGGCCGTCGCAATGGCGACGAGTAGTGCAGCGCCAAGAAAGAAGAGCCAGGTCCATGCAGCATGAATGAGTCCAGCCGCGATCACGAGAGCAGCTGCGCTTAGATTGAACGGAGCGATACCGAGCAGCGCGCGCCGTGCGCTCTGTCCTCCCTTTATGAAGAAGGTTACAAGTTGGAGCACGATCACAAAAAGATACGCGATCCCGAACTCAAGCTCGTCGGCACCAAAGATTCTAGAGAGAGAGAGCGCCATAACGAGAAAGCCGACCATAGCCGCGAAGAGCACCAACCGCATCGGTCTTTGAGTACTGGCTTCATTCGCCAGCCACGCATAGGAAGCGTACATCCACCAGATCAGCATTAATACCAGGAGTGCTAGCAGAAAGTCGAGCGGCCTTTGTGCGATCTCAACGAGGTGCGTCAACTGGGTAACGGTAAACACAAAGACGAGATCGAAAAACAGCTCTATGGTCGAGACATGCACTTCCTCCTCGTATCCTGCTGTAAGCTTCTTCATCGTCATTATACCTATTCAGGTCTTCCTCCACTCAGTAGGGATGGGGCTGGCCTCCATCCGGCTCAGGAGTCATGTGGGGGAGCCGGATGGAGGCCAGCCCCATCCCTACTGAATAGTTTTGCACCATGTGAGTAACTACGCAGGCTAAGTAGTAGCCGATAGCTCACTCAATCTGGCGTTGATCGTCAATTGCTTGCCCCCACGATAGATCTGTACAGCCACGGTATTACCAGGGTTTGTGAGTAAGAGCGCATTCGCCAATGATTGGCTATTGGGCACTGCTTCGTTACCGAGGCGAGTGATTACGTCGCCGGTCTGCAGACCAGCCTGAGCCGCAGGGCCATTGGGAGCTATGGTCACTATGAGCGCACCCTGCTGCACGGACAGGTTCATCTGCTCCGCCACCGCTGCATCAACGCTCACGGTATTCACACCCAGTGTTGCCCGTCCAGTATTGGTGACACGCCCATTCTGGATAAGTTGCGGCACAATGAACTTCACGCGATTCGAGGGGATGGCGAAACCAACGCCACTGGCAGGCGAATTGAACGTCGGGTTCACAATGGTCAGCGTTGGAACGCCGATCAGGTCGCCCTGTAAGTCGACGAGCGCTCCCCCGCTATTGCCAGGGTTGATGGCCGCGTCGGTCTGAATGGCATCAGCGATCAATACACCCGGTCCAGCTGGGATGTTTCTCCCCAGGGCACTGACGATCCCCGATGTGACTGTTTGCGTGATACCGAGGGGATTGCCGATAGCCATCACATATTCCGCGACGTTGAGTTGCGAGGAATCCCCGATCTTCGCTACTGCCATATGCGGCGTAGGCTGAATCTTGATGACGGCCAGATCATCGGGTGGATAGATGCCAGTCAATTGCGCGGATACATGCGTGCCATTGTACAACTCCACCTGGATCTGCTTTTCCCCCGAAATCACATGGTAATTGGTCACAATGTAGCCGCGGCTGTCGATGATTGTCCCGGAGCCTAGCCCATCCCCTTTCGCGGTGACGACATTAATCTGCACAACGCTCTGCCTGAACGTTGCTGCAATCTGTTCAGGCAGGGCATTGATAGCTGCGGCAGACCGAGTTGTTGGAGCCGTTGCTGTATTGGATTTGCCAATCTGTGTACCAATAAATAACCCCACGCCCAAAAGCACCAACGCCAGAATCAGGGTTGCGACGGTCCGCAACCCACCACCAGAAAGGCCAGAACGAGCCGGTGGCGTCGGAGGGGGAGCGGCCTGCGCATGCTCATGTACAGGCTGCGATGAAGCCGCAGACGTTTGCTTCGCATCGGAAGCGCGTTGCGCTGGTGTAGTATTGGATGTTGGTGGAGTTTCTTTATCTTGCATGTTTTTATCCTCCATGATGAGCAGCATCTCAGGCCGTTTCCTTATGTGCAGCGTGCTCAGAAAAGCACCGCCACTTTCTACTATATGCTGTGCTGCACGAGAATACATCCTCAGAATACATTGTTTTCGTCGCGTGATCACACAGTTTTTTGCCGGGTGGTCTAGCGAAAACTCGCTAGACCTGGCGTGAGTGATAGTGGTCGTAGTGGACATTTACGAAAGATAATGTGTTCTCGTGATGCATTTTCTTCCCCGAGCAACTACAATTAAGCGTATAGGTAAATTTAGCGCTTGCATGAACTACTTTCTTAACTTGCTTCTACTTTGCCCATTTCTACTACAGTGAGCCGCGCGAAAGAGAAGGAGTGCTTCTATGGCTCTTGGTCCACTAGAATACCTGGTTGTTGGATGTGAAGAAAATCGCTTCACGAACCAGATTTTGCCGGAACTGCGCGCTGCATGGGAGAAAGGCATCATCCGCATTGTTGACCTGTTCTTGTTCAGTAAAAATGAAAGTGGCAACATTGCTACGCTGCGACTGAGTGATTTGAGTGGTGAGAAAGCCAACCATCGTGTTCTGCTGACCGACGATCTTCTGAGCCTGCTCATCCCTGACGATATCGAGCAGTTGGCACGCGCTATACTTAACAATCGTTCGGTCGTCATCCTGCTCTTCGAGCACCCCTGGACTATTGACTTGAAGAAAGCGGTCAAGCACGCGAGCGGCATATTTATGGCCGAGGGAAAGGTGACGCCTGGCGTACTACAGAAGCTAGAAGAAGCCTTCCAGGCGGGACCGCAGCCCGCCGGGCAGGATAAAGCGGCAGGAGGGGTAGCTGATAACACGGACCACGACGTGCTCAGGCAATTAAAGCAGCTTGGGGCGTTACGCGATTCTAAAGTTATTACAGAGGCGGAGTATGAGAGCGCGAAGAGGGCACTCCTGGACGGCTGAAAATTAAAAGAGGGCCTTATCAACCAAGTCCTTGTTCGATGGCATAGCGCGTTGCAGCTGCGCGAGAGGTGATCTCCAACTTCTTATAGATCGAGTTCACATGTATATTGACGGTGCGGGGGCTGATCACGAGCCGATCTGCGATCTGCCGGTTGGTCAGTCCGGCGGCCAGCAGACGCAATACTTCGCTTTGACGCGTGGTCAATATGCCAGGGGAGGAGACGACGGAAGTGGTCGTGCGCTCCACTGGCGGGTTAGCGTCGGCCTGCTCATTGCCAGATATGGCCAGCGCCTCCTCTGGGGTCATCGCTAGCCCTTCTGCCCACAGCGCGGCAAAGACCTCTTTGCTGAATTGGCTGCGCGCCCTTGTCAGCGTATCATCATAGTACGGCTGCTCCATCCCTATCGGATTAAGATGCGTGCCACTGATACGCAGGGTCTCTGCCGCCGCGAAGAGCCGAATGGTCCAGGCGGCCTGCCCCTGGCCTAACGCGATCTCCCCCAATCCCTCCAGGCAGCAGGCAGGTATCCATTTTGTCTTGATGGTTAATCTAGCAGAGGCCCACAATTCTATCAGCCCTGCCAGGCATTGCTTATAGAACTCGCGTGCTTGCTCCATATTGCCCCGGCGTAGGGCCAGGTGGCCCAGAGCGCACAGCGTGCGCGCCACATCTTCGCGGATCTCTCCTTGTTTCGCGAGTACCAGCGCCTCCTCCAGGAGTGAAGCCGCTGCAGTTTCCTCGCCCAGGGCGACCATTTCGTATGCCAGGATATCCATCGCTTCCACTGCAACTCCAGGATTGCCTAGCGTTCTGAAGAGGGCGACGCTCTCCTCTGAAAGACGGCGTGCGGTCGCATAAGCCCCCCGGCAGTAGGAAGTCCATCCGAGCAGGTGCAAAGCGATGGCGGTATGCCACGTATCGCCCAGTGCTCTAAACGTGGCCAGACTCTTATTACAGATCTCCCACACTCTAGCAAACTCTCCCTGGAAAAACGCCCGTGCGCCCAGAGTAAACTGTATTATAACGGTTCCCCCCGCATCTCCAACCCCTCTAAAGAGCTGCAAGCTTTCCTCGAAGAAGGCGTCCGCTGCAGTGCTATGAGTGCCGTGATTGTCCTCGATAATGCCAAGCTGGCGTAGTATGAGAGCCGCGCCTCGTGTATCTCCTTGTTGGCGAGAGAGTACCAGACCCTCTTCTGAAAACCTTCTGGCCTGCTCAACGTCAGCCTGCCAGTATGCGAGCGAGCCAGCTGCATAAAACGCCTTCGCCCTTACCTGGGGCGATACAGTGATGTTGTCTTCTCTCATTATAGTAAACGCGTCATTCAGGAAGCGGTGGCCCTCGTTCAGGCAACCACGCCAAAACCAGAACTGCCGTAGCGCTCCCAGCAGGCGCAGAGCCTCCTCTAAAGCTTTGCGCTCCAGCAGCCAGCGCAGCGCAGCGGAGAGATTGTCATGCTCCTGTTCCAGTTGTTCAAGCCATGTGCCTTGACTCAGCATTGGCTCCGCCAGTTTCGCCAGCGCCAGGTAGTAGTTGGCGTGAGCAAGCCGCGCGCTCTCGATCTCTCCGCTCGCTGCCAGGCACTCCAGGCCATACTCGCGGATGGTTGTCAACATCAGCAGATGTGATGAGTCGCGCTTCCGCTTCTTCTGTTGGAGCAGGCTTTTATCTAAAAGGCTCTCGATTGTCTCAATGAAGGGCGTGCTCACCTCGCCTGGGGCAGCGCAGACAGCCTCGGCGGCTTCAAGCGTGCAGCCGCCGACGAAGATGGAAAGCTGCCGGAAGACGCGCTGCTCCTCGGTTGTGAGTAGCTCATAGCTCCATGCGATCGTATCGCGCAGCGACTGATGGCGAAGTGGGAGATCTGGCCCCCCGCGCGTCAACATGTCAAGCGGTTTTTTAAGGTGGGTGAGCAGCTGGCCAGGGGGAAGCAGTTTTATATGCGCGACCGCCAGTTCAAGCGCCAGCGGCAAGCCGTCCAGCCGTACACAGATCTTTGCTATGGTACTGGCGTTCTCCTCGGTCATGCGAAAATCGCGCGAAATCGCCTGCGCGCGCTGTACAAAGAGTGTCACCGCGCTGTACAGCATCAGGGCTTCTGGCGACGGAAGGTGGCGTAAGTTGGGGACGGACAACGGCGGGACGGGGAACTCGAATTCGCCTTGCATATGTAGAACAGCGCGGCTGCTTACCAGGAACTTGAGCCGGGGGCACGCGGAGAGGAGTTCCGAGAGCAGAGGAGCCGCCGCTGGCACCTGATCGAAGTTGTCCAGCAGCAACAGAAGGTGCTTCTCGTGTAGAAAGTTCTTCAGCCGCGTTGTTAGCTCGCGCCCTCTCATACGCAGGCCAAGAGCGCGTGCAATGCTAAGCGCTACCTGTTCGGGGTTAGTGAAGTAGGCAAGCTCCACGTAGCAGCACCCATCGGAGAAGTTCCTCTGAGCATCTATTGCGACCTCTAAGGCAAGGCGTGACTTCCCAACTCCCCCTGGCCCAGTGACGGTCAAAAGGCGTACCTCTGGTGTTCCCAGCATGCTCAATGCCCCCTGTACTTCGCGTTCGCGCCCAATCAACGGAGTGAGGGGGAAAGGAGTATTGTGGGAATTCCGCTTTGCTGAGCCGGGCGAGTGTCCTGATATGACCGCCTGTAAGGGGAGATGATCGGTTATCACAGTTTCTGCCTCGCTTTTTGCTAGTAGACGCATACCTTGTGTAGATAGTGTAGCGTACCATTTCTATACTATATATAAGATAACACGCATTCCATAAACGGGTAATAATTGTTTCCTACCAGCAATAGAGGCCCGTGAAGTGAGTAGATATACATGGCCGGGTCTTTAGGGAAGAGGATAGCCAACCCTATTCGCTTCTACATTATTGTTAAGATAGTAGACGCTCGCTACTCTTTAAGATGCGAATTTTCTCCCCGCATAAGTATAC
>Ga0066793_10000189_pt1 | contig 22011 bp, 17 predicted proteins | sample PersoiDNA2013189_FD_83876 | JGI IMG/M metagenome (GOLD analysis project Ga0066793, IMG submission 83876) | Permafrost soil microbial communities from the Arctic, to analyse light accelerated degradation of dissolved organic matter (DOM) -... | ecosystem: Environmental > Terrestrial > Soil >... | reverse complement strand
GCTCTATGCTGTCGACCATGCGGGTCCAAAGACCACCGGCAGGATCGGCAGCGAGCGCAACCAGCGGTGAGCGGATGACGACGTCGCCGTTCGCTGCGGTGACCGTGAACTCGCCGATGCTCTGGCCGGCCGCAATCGGCGCAATGAGCGGCTCTTTGACACTGGCGCTGGTGTGCAGACTGGCAAGCTGGCCGCGCCCGACGGTGACATAAAGATCAGCCGGTGAGCCGGCGGCGACCTCGGCCGTTTGGCCCTTGTAGACGTGCGGTTTGACGATGAGATCGCCGCGCGCCTTCACCTTGCCGGTCTCGAAAAAGGTGTACCCGTAGTTGAGCAGCGCCGCGCTCGCATCCTCGCGCGCCTTGATCGACGGCGAGCCGAGCACGACCGAGATCAGGCGCATGCCGTTTCTCTTGGCGGAAGTGATCAGGCAATAGCCCGCCGACTCTGTGTGTCCGGTCTTGATGCCGTCCACGGTCGGGTCGCGCAACAGGAGCCCATTCCTGTTGTGCTGCGTGATGTTGTTCCAGGTGTACTCGCGCAGGCCGTACCATGTGTAGTATTGCGGAAAGTCATGTATAAGCGCCCGCGACAAGAGCGCCATGTCGCGGGCAGTCGTGAAGTGATTGGTACTCGGCAGGCCGTCGCTGTTTTCGAAGTTCGTCGCCTTCATCCCCAAGCGCTTGGCATAGGTGTTCATGATCTGCGCGAAGGCACTCTCGGTTCCGCCGACCTTCTCGGCGAGCGCGATCGTTGCGTCGTTGCCTGATTGCACGAGCATGCCCCTGATGAGGACCTCAGCCGGGATCTCGGTGCCCACCTGCACGAAGGTGCGCGAGCCCTCGGCTTTCCAGGCATGCTCGCTGATGGTCACCATATCGGTAACCTTCAGGCGTCCTTCCTTCAGCGCAACGAACACGGCATAGCTCGTCATGAGCTTCGTAAGGCTCGCCGGCTCCATGCGCTCGTCGGCGCGCGTTTCGGCCAGCACGCGCCCACTGTCGTGATCAATGAGGAGGTAGGTACGTGCATCTACGGTGGGCGGCTGTGGAATCGGGCTGCCGGCGGGAGCCGCCGCCGCGGTTTGTGGCGCGGCAGCTTGCGGCGTCGCCGGCGTGGCTGTCGGTGCCGGGGCAGCGAGTGCGGCCGATGACACAACTAATAGCAAAGCTCTCAATAATAAGCGCGACATTCTTTGCGACCCCACGAAAGTATTGACTTTGAATGACCGACGATTCTAGCGGAAGCGCGCGCGCCTATGTGCGCGCTCGATCTTAATCCGGTGCGAGCCGCGCATCGGCGATGCCCAATGCGGCGAGGCGGCCTGCGAGCTCATCGAACTGCGCAACGCTTGCGACCGGTCCCACACGCACGCGAAATAGATGCGACTTCGTCGCAACCGGCGGCACGACGGCGACGCCCGGCATTCCCGCAGCGCGCAGGCGCGCGAGCAGACGCTCGGCGTTGTCCTTGTCGGCGAAGGCGCCGGCTTGCATGTAAAGCTCAGGCGGCGGTAATTCCGCTGTGCGGGTCAGCGTATCCGACGCGGCCGGGCTCAAGGCGCGCACTTCCACGAGCGTCGTGCCTTCGCGCAGCATGTCAAGCTTGGCGGCTGCGGTATAGGAGAGGTCAATAATACGGTTCGCAACGAAGGGACCGCGGTCATTGATGCGCACCACGATGCTCTTGCCGTTCTTAAGATTACTGACGCGTGCGTACGCCGGCAGCGGCAGGGTCTTGTGCGCGGCCGTCATGCCGTACATGTCGTATGGCTCACCCATTGAAGTACTGGCGCCATGAAAAGTGGGCCCGTACCAGGATGCGACGCCGCGCTCGACATAGCCATCAGCCGACGCCAGCACGAAATAGCGTTTGCCGAGCACGTCATAGAAGGGAGGATTGCCGTGATGGCTGCGCAGCTCAAAGCGTGGCACGGCATCCGGAATGGATGCGAAGTCGCGCGGCCGCGCCGGCGCTGCTGCAGACGGAGGGCCGACTGGCTCGGGGCCGGGCGCTTGGCGGCGCGGCGCGCTTGCACACGCGGCAATGAACGCTGCTGCGCACACGACGACAAGCAGTCGCGTGCGCCTCACGGTGGCGCGCTCGGGGGAATGCGCGCGAGAATCGCCTGCGCCAGATCGTGTACCGCCATCGCGTAACGTGCGCTGTGATTGTAGCGGGTGATCACCTGAAAATTCTTGAAGCCCAGGCGATAGGCTGGACCGTCACGCTCCTCAGCGCTTACCAGCACCACCGGCGTTGTGGCCGCTGCGGTCAAATCGCTGTCCACGCCCTGGGCATTCAAGTCGCCGAGTGTTTCATTGAGATCGAGATTTCTTAAGTCGATGTGGAAGGTCGCACCGGGCTCGACGAACACAGCGCTCATGACCGGGGTGGCCGGCTCCCAACCATGTTCGCGCAGAAAGTTTGCGATGCTCGCGAAGATGTCAGCCCAGTCGTTCCACAGGTCGCGGTGCTTATCGCCGTCCGCGTCGATGGCGAAGCGCCGGTAGCTTGAGGGCATGAACTGCGGCGCTCCCATTGCGCCCGCGTACGAGCCCGTGACCGTCAGAGGATCGATACGCTCCTCGCGCGTCAAGAGGATGAACTGCTCAAGCTCGCTTCTGGCGAGCTTGCTGGGCACCGGCTGACCGAAGGCCAGCGTCATGAGCGCATCGAGTACTCGATCATGGCCGGTCATATGACCGTAGAAGGTTTCGCAGCCGAGGATTGAGACAATGTATTCGGGCGGCACGCCGCGCTCGGCCGCGATGCGTTCGAGCGGCTCACGGTGCTCGAGCCAGAAATCAACTCCGGCCGCAATGCGTTTCTCGGTGACGAAATGCGCGCGGTACTCCCACCAGGCGAGCACGCGCTCCGCCGGCTGCTCGGTGCGCTCGATGACTTTTGTCTGCGGCACGGCATGGCGCAACAGTGCGCGCACGACGCGCGGCTTTAAGCCGTTGCGCGTTGCGACTTCGCGAATGAAATCGCGGATGTCGGGGCGATTCAAGTCAAAGTGCGGCGCCTGCGGCGGCGGTGCGGTACCTGCATCCGCGGGCGTCAGCTGCACGAGCGCCGCGAGCAACAGCAAGCGCCACAGTGTATGTAGTTGGCGTCGCACTCCTAGGAACCCATGAGTTTGCGATGCGAATACAGCGCCATTAAAATGCCAAAGCCTGCGAGTAACGTCACCATGGAGCTGCCACCGTAGCTCACGAGCGGCAAGGGCACGCCGACGACCGGTAGCAGCCCGCTCACCATTCCTGCATTGATGAACACGTAGACGAAGAACGTGAGCGCAAGACTGCTCGCGAGCAGGCGCGCGAAGGTGTCTTGAGTCTGCATCGCAAGATACAGAGCGCGAGCGACCACGAAGGCGTACAGCAGCAGAAGAAGCGCAAGCCCGAGAAGCCCGAACTCCTCGCCGATTACCGCAAAGATGAAGTCGGTCGAACGCTCCGGCAGAAACTGCAGCTGCGCCTGACTGCCGTGCATCCAGCCCTTGCCAAACACACCGCCCGAGCCGATTGCGATTTGCGACTGGATGATGTGGTAGCCCGCGCCCAGGCGATCGGTGCTCGGATCGAAGAAAGTGAGCACTCGTTTTTTCTGATAGTCGTGCATGAAGGCCCAGCCGAACCAGCCGCCGGCCGCACCAATCGCCGCGAGCCCAGCGATGATGCGCATCCGCAGGCCCGCCATGACGATGACGAGGCTGCCGGCAATTGCGATCAGCGCAGCGGTGCCGAGATCCGGCTGCAGCACAACCAGGCCGACCGGCACAAAGACGAGCGCGGCCAATCCAAGGAGCGTGCCCATTGTTGGGGGCAACGGCCGGTCATGCAGGAACCAGGCGCACATCATCGGCACCGCAAGCTTCATGAGCTCGGAGGGCTGAAAGCGCACCACGCCCAGATCGAGCCAGCGCTGCGCACCCTTGCCGATATAGCCGATGCCATCAACGACGAGCAGCAGGATGACGCCGAAGAGATAAAGCCACGGCGAGCTGCGCCTCAATAAATTGGGGTTGACCTGAGCGAGCACGAGCATCGCGACTGCGCCCATTCCAAGATGCACACCTGCTCGGATGATGGTCGGCAGGCTCTGGCCGGAGGCGCTGTAGAGCACGACAAGTCCGTAGACCGCGACGAGCGCAAGGCCAATGATGAGAGCGCCGTCGAGCTTCAAGGCGGCTGCCATGTGCGCGGTGCCGGTCAATGTGCGGCGTGTGCGCGATCCTGAGGTGACCTCTTCGTACATCAGCTTGGCGCCTTCGCTGCGACTTTCAATTTGCCGTCGGGACCGAGCAAATACGCGTCCATGACCTTACGCGCGATAGGCGCCGCGGCGCTCGCGCCGAAACCGCCATTCTCAACCAGCACCGCGACCGCGATGAGCGGTGCGTCGACCGGTGCGAAGGCGATGAACCAGGCGTGATCGCGCAGGCGCTCATCGACGGTCTTTTCGTTGTATTTGGCGTTCTGCGCGACCGTGAACACCTGCGCGGTGCCGGTCTTGCCCGCGATGGAGTAATCGGCGCCCTTGCCGCTCGCTCTGGCCGTGCCGTAGGTCGCAGCGCCCACCATGCCGTCGATGACGCGCACCCAATCAGCGTCACTCACGCCCTCGATCGATTTGCCGGCAACGGGCGCGATCGGCTGTATGTCGCCTTGCATACCGCGCAAGCCAGTTACGAGGCGCGGGCGGAAGTTTTTGCCGCGGCCGGCGATAACGCTGGCGACGTGCGCAAGCTGCAACGGCGTCACCAGAAGATAGCCCTGGCCCACCCCGAAATTGACCGTCTCGCCGGGAAACCAGATCTGGTCCTCGGGCCGTTTGAAAGCCAGTTTCTTCCATTCCGGGGTTGGCAGGAGGCCGGGCTTTTCGCCGCTGATGTCAATCCCCGTCACTTTGCCGTAGCCGAACGGCGCCATGAACGAGGCCATGCGATTGACGCCTATGGTTGCGGCGAGGCCGTAGAAGTACACATCGCAGGACTTGGCGATAGCGTCTTGCAGGGCTATGTGACCGTGCCGCCCGGTTTTGCCTTCGCGGTACAGGTGGCTGCTGCCGGGCAGATGAAACACGCCGTCACAGAATTCCACTTTGTCCGGATTGAGCACGTGGTAGGTCAATCCCGCGAGCGCCACGACCGGTTTGATGGTCGAGCCCGAGGGATAGGCGCCGCGCAATGCGCGGTTCAGCAAAGGCTTATCGATGTTGTCCGTGAGAGTGGCGTATTCGCCGCGCGTGATACCGCGCGCGAACAGCGAAGGGTCAAAGCCTGGCCGGCTGGCGAGCGCAATCACGTCGCCCGTCTGCGGATCGAGCGCGACGACCGAGCCGCGCCGCTCGCCGAGCGCGGTTTCTGCGACCGCTTGCACCGCAAGATCGAGCGACAGCACGAGATCGTCACCGGCCGTAGGCGGGCGCGTGTGCAGATCCGGCACGAGCGCACCTTGGCGCTGCACCGAGCGTCCGAGCGCATTGACAAGGATCTCGCGGAAGCCGTTGCCGCCGTGCAGTTCATGCTCGTAGGCGCTTTCGACGCCGAGCTTGCCGATGAGGGCGGTGCCGGAGTAGGCCGCGCGGTCGATGCGCTGCAGATCGGGCTCGCTGATCGCGCCGACGTAGCCCAACGCATGCACCGCAACCTCGCCCTCGGGGTAGAAGCGCGTCTGGCGTGTCTTGATGTCGAGGCCCGGGAACTCGAAGCGCCGTACCGCGAAGCGCGCGACGTCCTCCTCCGACATGCGCAGGCGCACCGGCACGCTGTCAAACGGACGCCGTGAGCGGATCGTGCGGCGCAGATCGTCCAAAGTATCCGCCTCAATGAGGCCGAGCTGCACAAGCGCCTTCAAAGACGCGTTCAGGTCGGGCACTTCCTCGGGCACGAGCTCAAGCTGATAGGCCGGCTGATTGCCCGCGAGGAGCTTGCCGTTGCGATCGAGGATGAGCCCCCGCGCCGCCGGAATGGGCTCGGTCCTGACGCGATTGCCCTGCGAGAGCTCGGTGTAGTAGTCGTGGCGCATCACCTGTAGGAGGAACAGGCGTCCGATGAGCGTTAGCGTGAGGGCGACGATTAGCAAGCCCGCGACCAGCGCGCGCCGCTCGAACAGGCGCTGCTCCTGCCAGTGATCCTTGATGCGCACGCCCTGAACCACTAGCGGCGTACCTTTGTGAGCTTGGGAACTTTCATCGGGGTGCGTGGCTTCTGCCAAGAAGCGCCGCCGCGAGCGGCCACAAAATCGCTCCGGTCAAGATCTGTAGCCAGCGTAGCGGGCCGTAGAGCACATGCCCGGTCCAGCCGTCGATGGCAAATACGACGAACTCATATATAAAAAGTAAGCCCATAACGATTAATGACTGCTGAAAGACGGGCTTCGAGCGGATCTTCTGATGCTCGCGTACCGCGATGTAGGTGACGAGAGTCAGAGCGAGTGCATGCTGTCCCAACACCGAGCCCTGAAAGATATCCAGAGCCAGCCCCGCGATCCAGCCGAGCGTCAGCCCGCCGGCCCGCGGCACAGCAATCGACCAGTAGAGTACCGTCAATACGAGAAACGCGGGGCGCGCCGCATCGAACCAGCTTGGCACCGGCACCACAGACAGAAAGAGCGCCAGCAGCACCGTGAAAAATATGCGCCCAATGGGCTCACGCATCCGCACGTTCATTTGACAGCGTCCTCGGCCTCCTCGGGAGGAGCCGATTTGGGGGTCACGTCGGGCGGGTGCGCGGGAGCTGGTGTCGCAGCGGACTTGGGAGTGAACATCGGCACTGGCGCTGCCACAGGCGCTGGCGCGACCACTGGCGCCGCCGCCGGCGCGCTCTTGTGCGGTGCCGGTTGCGGCTGAATCTCAGGATTATTGACGCGTGCGTCCTTGAACCACACCAGCGCCACTTCGCGGTCGCGATCGATTCGCGCGAGCGGCACGGCACGGATCTGCGCCAACGGCTGCACGGCGTCCCGGTGGATCTCGGCCACGCGGGCCACCGGATAGCCCGGGGGGAATACCCCGCCCAGGCCCGAGGTGACGAGCAGATCTCCCGGCTTCACGTCCGCGTTCGCCGGCAGATAGGGCAGCGCTAGAGTGCCCTCGTTGCCGGCGCCGACGGCGATGGTTCGCAGGCCGGTGCGCTCGATTTGCACCGGTACGGCGTGCTCGGGATCGGTGATCAGAATTACCTCGGCGCTCCACGGACCGATATGCATGGTCTGGCCTAGGAGCCCGGCGTCATCGAGTACGGCTTGGCTCGCGAACACGCCGTTGGTGGTGCCGCGATTGATGAGTAGGCGCTGGCGCAGCGTCGTGAGCTCCACGTTGACGATTTCGGCTACCAGCCAGCGATCCGCGATCGGCGGCAGTGCTTGCCTAAGTCCGCGCAGCTGCGCGTTCTCGCGCGCGAGCCCCTCGTAGTTGAGCGCCCGCAGCGCAAGCTCGCTTTCCCGAATGCGCAGGCGCGCAATCTCCTCGCGCAGCACCTCACGCGTCTGCGTGCTCTCTTTCATCCATGCCCAAGCCGCTGACGGCGAGCTCACCGCAAGCTGCAGAGGGTACACGGCTGCCTGCAGGAGAAAGCGCGCCTGGTTCAGCCAGCCGCCGCGCTGATCCAGAACCATGACGACAATCGACAGCAGCGCGTAGAGCGTGAATCGGAAGCCGGGCGGCGAGCCGTGTCCGGTCAGCCGTCGGTTTCCACCTACGCCGAATGCGGCCACGCCGTTCCGCGACTATTCGAGTCCGAAGTGACCGGGGCCCATGGCGTCCATCAACTCGAGAATGCGCCCGCCACCGCGAGCAACACAGGTGAGGGGATCATCCGCCACGACCACCGGCAAGCCGGTTTCTTCGGTGAGGAGCTTGTCGATGTCACGCAGGAGCGCGCCGCCGCCGGTCAACACGATGCCGCGGTCGGCGACGTCAGCGCCGAGCTCCGGAGGAGTTTGCTCGAGGGCCTGTTTGACCGCGCTCACGATGCTCTGCAGGGGCTCCTGCAGCGCCTCGAGGATTTCATTGCTGTTCAAGGTGAAGCTGCGCGGTACACCCTCGGAGAGATTGCGTCCCTTCACCGAGAGCTCGCGCACTTGCTGGCCGGGATAGGCCGAGCCGATCTCGATCTTGATGCGCTCGGCGGTCGCCTCACCGATGAGAATGCCGTAATTACGACGCACGTAGTTCATGATGGCTTCATCGAAGCGGTCGCCGCCGATGCGCGCCGAGTTCGCGTACACAATGCCATTCAACGACAGCACCGCGACTTCCGATGTACCGCCGCCGATGTCGAGTACCATCGAACCGCGCGGCTCGTGAACCGGCAGGCCGGCGCCGACCGCAGCGGCCATCGGCTCGCTCACGATGCCAACGTTGCGCGCGCCCGCGCCCTCGGCGGACTCTCGGATCGCACGGCGCTCCACTTGGGTCGAACCGAAGGGCACGCACACGAGGACCCGCGGCGAGGGCTTCAGCATGCGGTTGCCGTGCACCTTGTTGATGAAGTATTGGAGCATCTTCTCCGTATAGGTGAAGTCGGCGATGACGCCATCCTTCATCGGACGCACGGCATTGATGTGGCCTGGCGTACGGCCGATCATGCTTTTCGCCTCGGCGCCGACGGCGACGATGATCTTGCCGCCGCGCGTGGGTTCGTCCTGTACAGCTACGACCGACGGCTCATTCAGAACGATGCCCTTGTCGCGGACATAGATCAGCGTGTTGGCCGTGCCCAAATCAATGGACAGATCGCTGGAGAAGTAGCCACGCAGGCGTTTGAACATGAAGCGACCGGATATTTGCGAGGCGGGAGGACGCCAAAAGTGGCGCGTAATCTATCAACCGACAGGACATTGAGCAAGGCAAGCTGTATGATTTTGAGCTGTTTTTCGCACTTTTACTCACGCCCATGGCCTTGACACGAGCCGCGATCGAAAGCATCGCGCAGCTGGCGCGCCTCGAGCTAAATGAGGCCGAAATCCCGGTTTACCAGGACAGCTTGAGCCGCATCCTCGATTTTGTCGGGGAATTGGAGCGCGCCACGACGACCGGCGTCACACCCATGGCGCATCCACTGCCTGGACAGGCGCAGCGCCTGCGTGCCGACGTCGTCACCGAAGCGGACGAGCACACGCGCTATCAGCAGAATGCGCCGCAGGTCGAAGCTGGGCTGTATCTCGTGCCGAAGGTGATCGAGTGAGTCTCTACAAAAAGACTCTGGCCGAGCTGGCCGCAGGGCTGCGCGCACGCGAGTTCTCGAGCGTCGAATTGACGACGCTTTACTTGCAGCGCATTGAACGACATGCAGGCAGGCTGAACGCCTTTATCACGGTCGCGCACCAGTCGGCGTTGGCTGCCGCGCGCGCGGCGGATGCGGAGCTCGCGGCTGGTCGCGCGCAAAGGCTTACCGGCCTGCCGTTGGCACACAAGGACATCTTTTGCACGGCGGGCCTGCGCACTACCTGTGGCTCGCGCATGCTTGATCAGTTTGTCTCGCCGTACGATGCGACTGTTGTCGCAAAGCTCAAGGATGCGGGCACTGTATTGCTTGGCAAAACCAACATGGACGAGTTTGCCATGGGCTCCTCCAGCGAGACGAGCTATTACGGACCGGTGAAAAATCCCTGGAACATCGAGCTTGTGCCGGGCGGCTCCTCGGGAGGCTCGGCGGCAGCCGTTGCGGCGCGGCTTGCGCCGGCGGCAACGGCAACCGACACCGGCGGATCGATCCGCCAGCCTGCGGCGCTCTGTGGCGTTACGGGGCTCAAGCCAACCTATGGGCGCGTGTCGCGCTACGGCATGGTCGCCTTCGCATCAAGCCTGGATCAGGGCGGCGTCATTGCAGCGAGCGCCGAGGACGCGGCGCTCATCATGACGGCGATGGCGGGCTTTGACGTGCGCGACTCCACCAGCGTCGATGCACCGGTGCCCGATTACGTCGCACTGCTCGGCAAATCCGTCGCCGGTCTGCGGGTGGGAGTGGTCAAGGAATTCTTTGATGCTGGCCTTGACGCCGATAACGCTCGCAGAATCGAGGAGGCGCTCGCCCTGTACCGCAAGTTGGGTGCAACGCTTAAGGATGTGAGTCTGCCGAATCTGCCCCTGTCGGTGCCGACCTACTACGTCGTCGCACCGGCGGAGTGCTCTTCAAATCTTGCGCGCTTTGATGGCGTGCGTTTCGGGCATCGTTGCAAAGAGCCGCGCGACCTGCAGGATCTTTACAGCCGCTCGCGCGGCGAGGGATTTGGCGCCGAGGTGAAGCGCCGCATCATGACCGGGACCTATGTGCTCTCGGCAGGCTACTACGATGCCTATTACTTGAAGGCGCAGAAAGTGCGCCAGCTGATCGCGCAGGACTTCCGCGAAGCCTTCAAAGAAGTTGACGTGCTGATGGGGCCCACGACCCCGACGCCCGCGTTTGCAATCGGCGCGAAGATGGCCGACCCGATTACGATGTATTTGAATGACATCTACACCATCGGCGCCAACCTTGCAGGCTTGCCCGCGATCTCGATTCCCTGTGGGCTGGTGGCGGGCTTGCCGGTCGGCCTGCAGCTCATCGGCGCACACTTCGCGGAAAGCACGCTCCTGAACGCGGCACATGCCTATCAGCGCGAGACCGATTGGCATCGCCACATCCCCGAGGCTTTCGCATGAGCGCCGCCGACTGGGAAACCGTAATCGGACTTGAGATCCACGCGCAGCTGTCGACGCGTTCAAAGATCTTCTCGGGCGCCGCAAGCAGCTACGGTGCGCGCCCCAACGTGCATGCCAGCCTCGTCGATTTGGGCTATCCGGGCGTGCTGCCGGTATTGAATGGCGAGGCGGTGCGCATGGCCGTGAAATTGGGGCTTGCGATTGACGCAACCGTTGCGCGCACCTCGGTATTTGCCCGCAAGAATTATTTCTATCCGGATCTGCCGAAGGGCTATCAGATCAGTCAGTACGAGCTGCCGATCGTTGCACAGGGCGCGCTCGATATCATCCTCGAAGACGGCACGCGCAAGCGCATCGGCATCACGCGCGCGCACCTTGAGGAGGATGCGGGCAAGTCGCTGCATGAGGGCTTGCCCGGCGTCTCCGGCATTGATTTGAATCGCGCCGGCACGCCGCTCATAGAGATCGTTTCCGAGCCCGAGCTGCGCTCGGCGAAGGAAGCCGTTGTCTACATGAAAAAAGTGCACACGCTGGTGCGCTACCTTGAGATCTGCGATGGCAACATGCAGGAAGGATCGTTTCGCTGCGACGCCAACGTATCGGTGCGCAAGTACGGCGCGCCGGCCTTTGGCACACGTGCGGAGATCAAGAACCTCAATTCCTTCCGCTACGTCGAGAAGGCAATCTTGTTCGAGGTTTCCCGGCAGATCGACATCCTCGAGTCGGGCGGCCGGATCGTGCAGGAGACCCGTTTGTACGATGCGGACAAGGGCGAGACGCGCTCGATGCGCACCAAGGAGGAGGCCAATGACTATCGCTACTTCCCGGATCCGGACCTCTTGCCGGTCGTGCTCACGGAAGAATTCATCGCACAGATAAGAGCGAGTCTGCCCGAGCTTCCAGACCAGAAAGCCCTGCGCTTTGCCGCGCAGTACGGCCTGTCGGCTTACGACGCCGGCGTTCTGACGGCGAGCAGGGAGCTTGCGGCGTACTACGAGGAAGTAGCGCGCGAAGTGCCCGGCGAGCCCAAGCTTGCGGCGAACTGGGTGATGGGCGAACTTGCCGCCTCGCTTAATAAGGATGGCCTCGACATCGCCACGAGCCGGCTGTCCGCCGCAAACCTTGCGTCACTCCTGCGGCGCATCGCGGACCAAACGATCTCGGGAAAGATCGCAAAGGAAGTCTTCGAGGCGATCTGGTCGAGCGGCCAGAGCGCCGACGCCATCATCGAAGAGCAGGGCCTCAGGCAGATTACGGACACAGGCGCCATCGAGCGGGTGATCGACGAAGTCATGGCAAAGAACCCCGCACAGCTTGCCGATTACCGCTCGGGCAAGGACAAGCTCTTCGGGTTCTTTGTCGGCCAAGTCATGAAGGCGACTGGCGGCAAAGCCAACCCGGCCGAGCTTAACAAGCTCTTGAAAACGAAGCTTGCAGGCTGACCACCCGCGCAAGCGCCCGCCCCGACTTTCAGTAATCCAAACCAGTTCGCTTCTTTTAAGCGTCCGACTCTGCTAGGCTTTAACTTAAAGATATGTGCAATTATGCAAGTTAAGACAGAAGCTAGCCACCTCGTCGCTTGGCTGCGCGCCGCCGGAGAGCCGACGCGCTTGCGCTTGCTGGCGCTGTGCGCGCAACGCGAGTTTAGCGTATCGGATCTGACGCTCGCCGTCGGGCAGAGCGGCCCGCGCGTGTCCCGGCATCTGAAGATTTTATGCGCCGCGGGCCTTCTGGCGCGCCTGCGCTCGGGTCAATGGGTGCATTACCGGCTCGCACAGGATCCCGGCGCTGCGCGTTTTCTCGCGGGACTCCTCGCGGACCTTGATCCGGCGGATCCGCTACTCGCGCCTGATTGCGGTCGCGTGAAGGCGGCCGGGATCACGTCCGCGGAGGATTCCGTGGGAAGGTCGCGTTTGGATCAGGCTTTATCCACTTTCATCAAGGCGAGCGCGGGTAGCGAACGCTTTCGGCGCGTCCTCGTGGTGGGCACGGAGCATCATGCAATGCTCGCGAGCGCCACCCAGCTCGCGCCCGATTGCACTGCGGTCGCACACGGGCGCCGGGCGGCGCAAGCCGCGAGCGCGTTCCTGAAACGCGAGCATCTCACCTGCCGCGTGGTCCTGACGCCGCAGACGGGCGAGGCGATCGGAAAGAGCCTCCTTGAGGCGGGGCCGCAGTTTGATGCGGTGGTCATCGACCGCTCGAGCGCGCACGCCGTTGCGCTTCCCACCTGGCTCGCAGCCGGCCGACGCGTGCTCGCAAGTGCGGGGCGCTTGTGGCTCTTCGAGCACTATGAGTCGTTTGACACGGCAAATGCCGGAGCCAGCGCTAAGCCACTCGCGCTCTTGCGAGATCAACTCGATGAGGCCGGCTTTGCTTGCGAGCGCTTAAGCCCCATTCGAGCCGAACGGCAACAAGTGCTGGCCGCGGTCGTCGTACCGGCGCGCGCGCTCCACACCGCAAGCGAGGCCTGATCCATGCTCAATATTGATGTCTCATTCGAGTTCTTCCCGCCGAATGATGCGCAGATGGAGGCGACGTTATGGCGCTCCGTGGAGCGCCTGGCGCCGCTTGCGCCACGCTTCGTATCCGTGACCTACGGCGCCGACGGTTCAACCCGCGAGCGCACCCACAAGCTCATCACTCGCATCCAGCGCGAAACCAAGTTGACCGGAGCGCCGCATCTGACCTGCATCGGCGCGCCGCGCGGGGAGATCCTCGCGATTGCGCGCCAGTATTGGGATGAGGGCATCCGCCACATCGTTGCGCTGCGCGGCGATCCGCCGCGTGATGCCGCGGGCTATGTACCGCACGCGGAAGGTTTTGCGTACGCGGCGGACCTCGTTTCCGGCCTTAAAAGCGTTGCGGACTTCGACATTTCCGTCGCCGCTTACCCGGAGATGCATCCGGAAGCCGCGTCCGCCAAATTTGACCTTGATAATCTTAAGCGCAAGATTGATGCGGGCGCGTCGCGCGCCATAACCCAGTTTTTCTTTAACACTGACGCATTCTTGAGATTTCGCGACCAGTGCGCTGCCGCCGGCATCCGCGCTGCGATCGTCCCAGGCATCCTGCCGATCACCCGCTTTCCGCAGGTGTGCAGCTTCGCCGCGCGCTGCGGCGCGAGCATTCCTGCGTGGATGCCACAGCGCTTCGCGGGACTCGACGAGGATGCGGAGACTCGCCGCCTGATTGCAGCAGCGGTTGCCATCGAGCAAGTACAGACGCTCGTGCGTCAGGGCGTGCGCGAGTTTCATTTCTATACGCTCAATCGCGCTGAGCTCAGCTACGCGATTTGCCACGCGCTCGGCGTACGGCCTGCTGCAGAAGCGCACGATAGCGCCGCGCCGCGCGCCATCGCGATATGAGTCGCGAGCACACTCATGCACCGCGCGCACTCGAGACAGTTCCTGCCTCGCCCGCGCGCGCTCTGGCGGTGCCCTTTGGGATAGCCCCCATTGATGAGACTGCGCGCGCGCGGCGCATCGAGCGCCTAAAATCCCTACTCGAGGAGCGCATCGTGCTCCTTGATGGCGCGATGGGGACCATGATCCAGGGCCATAAGCTCGATGAGGCGGGCTTTCGTGGCGAGCGCTTCCGCGACTTCGGCCGCGATCTGCAAGGCAATAACGACCTTTTGACGCTGTCGCGCCCGAACATCATCGCTGATATCCATCGCGCTTATTTCGCGGCGGGCGCTGACATCGTCGAGACCAATACCTTCAATTCGACGGCGATCTCGCAGGCGGACTACGCGACCGAGGCGCTTGTGCCCGAGCTCAACTATCGCGCCGCGCAGCTTGCGCGCTCGGTCGCGGATGAGTTCACGCAGAAGGATGGGCGCGCCGCATTCGTGGCCGGTGCACTCGGACCGACGAGCCGCATGGCATCGCTCTCCCCGGACGTGAACGACCCCGGTTTTCGCAACGTGAAGTTCGACGAACTGGTGGCAACTTACACGGAAGCCACACGCGCACTCGTCTTGGGTGGTGTCGATCTCATCATCGTCGAGACCGTGTTTGACACGCTGAATGCAAAGGCGGCCCTGTATGCCGTGCGCGGCGTGTTTGACGAGCTCGGCCGCGAATTGCCGCTTATTATTTCCGGCACCATCACCGATGCTTCGGGACGTACGCTCTCCGGGCAGACGACCGAAGCGTTCTGGAATTCGGTCCGGCACGCGCAGCCGCTCGCCATCGGTCTTAACTGTGCGCTCGGCGCAACTCAGCTGCGCCCCTACGTGCACGAGCTTTCGCGTGTGGCCGACACCTATGTGTGCGCCTATCCGAACGCAGGACTGCCAAATGCCTTCGGTGAGTACGACGAAACGCCGGAGGAAACGGCGACCATCTTGAATGAGTTCGCCGCCGCCGGCCTTATCAACATCGTCGGCGGCTGCTGCGGCACGACGCCGGAGCATATTCGCCTGCTACGGGCCGGGGTCCTTGCACATCCGCGCCGCGCCCGGCCGGTGTTGCCGGTGAAGTGCCGCCTCTCGGGGCTTGAGGCACTCAATATTGGGGACGAGTCTCTGTTCGTGAACGTCGGTGAGCGCACCAATGTTACGGGCTCCGCCAAGTTTCGAAAACTTATCGAGGCGGGCGACTATGCGGCCGCGCTCGACGTCGCGCGCCAGCAGGTCGCCGGCGGCGCGCAGATGGTCGACGTCAACATGGACGAGGGCATGCTTGATTCGGAAGCGGCCATGACGCGCTTTTTGAATCTGATCGCCGCCGAGCCCGACATCGCACGCGTGCCGATCATGATCGATTCATCCAAATGGACGGTCATTGAGGCAGGCTTGAAGTGCGTGCAGGGCAAGCCCATCGTCAATTCCATTAGTTTAAAGGAAGGCGAGGAGTCGTTCCTCGCGCAAGCCCGCAAGGTGCGCCGCTACGGCGCGGCCGTCGTCGTCATGGCGTTCGATGAAAACGGCCAGGCCGAGACCGCCGAGCGCAAGCTTTCGATCTGCGCGCGCACCTACAAGCTCCTGACCGAGACCGTAGGTTTTCCGGCCGAGGATATTGTCTTCGATCCCAATATTTTCGCGATCGCCACGGGTATCGAGGAGCACAACGGCTACGCGCTCGGCTACATCGAGGCGACGCGCGAGATCAAGCGCACCTTGCCGCATGCGCTCGTGAGCGGCGGCGTTAGCAACGTGTCTTTTTCGTTTCGCGGCAACGATTCGGTTCGCGAGGCGATGCATTCGGCGTTTCTCTATCACGCGATCCGCGCCGGCATGGACATGGGCATCGTCAACGCCGGGCAGCTTGCGATCTACGAGGATATCGGCGCTGATCTGCGCACCGCTGTCGAGGATGTCATTCTCAACCGGCGGCCGGACGCGACCGAGCGGCTGCTTGAGATTGCCGAGCGCTTCAAGGGCGAGGGCGGTACGAAGCGTCAGACGGATCTTGCGTGGCGCAGTCTGCCGGTTGCCGCGCGACTCGAGCACGCACTCGTCAAAGGTATCGATGATTATGTTGTCGAGGATACGGAAGAGGCGCGTTTGTCTTTCGCCGAGCCGCTGCACGTCATCGAAGGGCCGCTGATGGACGGCATGAATGTCGTCGGCGATCTATTTGGTTCCGGCAAGATGTTTCTGCCGCAGGTGGTCAAGAGCGCACGCGTCATGAAGCGCGCGGTCGCGCATCTTCTGCCCTTCATCGAAAAAGGCAAAGTCGGCACTGCGCGCACCAATGGCCGCATGGTGATCGCAACTGTGAAGGGCGACGTACACGATATCGGCAAGAACATCGTCGGCGTGGTTCTGCAATGCAATAATTTTGAAGTGATTGATTTGGGCGTGATGGTTCCGTACGACAAGATCCTTGAGACCGCACGCCGCGAAGAGGTCGACTTCATCGGGCTTTCGGGCCTCATCACCCCGTCGCTTGATGAAATGGTGAGCATTTCACGAGAAATGCAGCGCCAGGGCTTCACGATTCCGCTCCTCATCGGCGGTGCGACGACTTCGCCGACCCACACGTCAGTCAAGATCGCCCCGCACTACAAGTCGCCCGTCGTGTACGTCAAAGATGCCTCGCGCGCCGTGGGCGTCTGCCAGGCACTCATTACGCAGTCGCAGCGCGAGGCTTTCGTCACGCACAATGACGCCGAGCACGAGCGCCGCCGCCAGCAGCATGCCGGCAAGAAGCTGAAGTCGCCCGAACTGCGTATCGAGCAGGCGCGCGCCAACCGCCGCCGCATCGATTGGGCGGCGCCGGCGCCGTTCGCGCCGCTTGCTCCCGGCGTGCACTGTTTCGATCATTATCCTCTGAGCGATCTCGCCGCGAGCATCGATTGGATGCCGTTCTTCAACGCCTGGGAATTCACCGGGCAGTTTCCGGCGGTGCTGACGGATCCCTTGGTGGGGGAGGCGGCGAGCAGCCTGTACGCTGATGCGCGCGAGATGTTGAAGCGTCTCATTGCCGAGCGCTGGCTGCGCGTGCGCGCAGTCGTGGGCCTGTTCCCCGCGAATGCGGTCGGTGATGACGTCGAGGTGTACACCGATGAGCGGCGTAGCGAACTTGCCACGACATTGTGCTTCCTGCGCCAGCAGAAGAACAAGGCGCCCGGCTTGCCGCACGAGTGTCTCGCGGACTATATCGCGCCCAAGGAAAGCGGTGTACCCGACTACATCGGCGCGTTCGCGGTCACGGCGGGTATCGGGATCGAAGAGCACCTGGCGCGCTTCGAGCGCACGCACGATGACTACTCGAGCATCATATTGAAGGCGCTCGCGGATCGGCTCGCCGAAGCCTGCGCCGAGCGTTTCCATGCGCGCGTGCGCTGCGAGTTATGGGGTTATGCGGCCGATGAGAAACTGACGAACGAGCAGGTGATCCGCGAGGAGTATCGTGGCATCCGCCCGGCGCCCGGCTATCCCGCCTGCCCGGACCATACCGAGAAAGCGAAGCTCTGGAGCCTTCTCGACGTTGACAACAATGCCGGTATTCGCCTCACCGAATCTTTTGCGATGTATCCGACGGCCGCGGTCAGCGGTTGGTATTTTGCGCATCCGCAGGCGCACTACTTTGGCGTCGGCAAGATCGATCGTGATCAGGTCACTGACTATGCGCGCCGCACCAGCATGACGCTCGCGCAAGCGGAACGCTGGCTGTCGCCAAATCTGGGATATGAGCCCGCGCAGTGAGGCGCTGCGTTGCCTCGTTCCTCGCTCTGGCGCTGGGCGCCTGCGCGCTTGCCGCGCAGGCAGCCGACGTGCTCGCGCATGGGCGTTTCAGTAAGGTCGCCGTCTACCGTCCCGCGGGTGAGATTAAACAGTTCGTCCTTTTCTTATCCGGTGAGAAGGGCGTCAGTGCCAACATCATCGATGTGTCATTTGCGCTCACGCGTGCGGGTGCGATGGTCGCGGTCATCAATACGCCCGAGCTTTTGGCCAGTCTCGAGGCTGACGCGGCGCGCTGCACATCTCCCGATGGGGATCTTGAGAACTTAAGCCGCTATGTGCAGGCCTATTACCGCCTGCCAACCTATATGACGCCGATCCTCGTCGGCTACTCCGCAGGGGCAACCTTTGCATACGCCATGATCGCGCAGGCTCCTGCTGACCTGTTCGCGGGCGCAGTCTCGCTGCAATTCTGCCGCAGTCTTGCGCTCAAGCGTCCGCTCTGCCCAAATGGGGCGCTGCAGTCCAAGCCCGACGCGCAGGGTATCGAGCTTGCGCCGGCAACGCATCTGCAGGTTCCATGGTTTGCGGTGCAGATTGAGGCGGATGGCGCCTGTGCGGCGCCTCTCACACCGGAATTTGTCGCCTCCATCCCGCACGCCGAGCTTATATCCCTGCCGGCGCTCGGACATGCGTGGGCGACGACGGCGAGCTGGTTGCCGCAGTTTATGGCCGGCTACCAAAAAATCGCCGCGCAACGTGTACCGGATGCGCCGCCGCCCGCGAGCCTTGCCGATTTGCCGATTGTTGAAATGCACGTGGAAGGCCGGAGCGATCTGTTCGCGGTATTTCTATCCGGCGATGGCGGCTGGGCGGGCATTGACAAGAACGTTGCCGCAGCGCTCGTGGCGCGCGGCATTTCGGTGGCAGGTGTCGACTCGCTGCGCTACTTCTGGACGGCGCGCACCCCGCAAGGGCTTGCCGGGGATCTCGATCGCATCCTGCGCTACTACGCCTTTCAGTGGAAGAAAAAACGAGCATTGCTCATCGGTTATTCGCAGGGCGCTGACGTTCTGCCGTTCGCCATCAATCGCCTGCCCAGCGCCAGCCGCCGGCAAGTTGTGTTAGCCGCGATGCTGGGGCTCGATGAGAGCGCGGATTTCGAATTTCACTTGAGCAACTGGGTAATGAGCGGCGATTCAGGTTTGCCGGTACGACCGGAACTCGACAAGCTTGCTATGCCTGCTGCGCTTTGCATCTACGGCGATGACGACGCGGACAGCCTATGTCCGCATCTGCAAAATTCCCGCGTCAAGCTCGTGAAGCTTGCCGGCGGCCATCACTTCAATGGCGACTATGACGCGGTGGCTCAAGTCGTTGTTGAGGCCGCGACCCGCGCGCAACCACACTGAGGTAGTTGCCCTCCGCGAGGGTACGCATTTGCTCCAAGATCCAATCACGCCGCTCGCTGACATAGCGCGACGGTCGATCGACGTGCAGGCGCTCGGGGTTCGGCAACACCGCAGCTAGCAGCGCCGCCTCGCTCGCCGTGAGTCTCGCAGCGGAGGAGTGAAAGTACTCGCGTGCAGCAGCCTCGACGCCAAAGATCCCGGGTCCGAATTGCACAATATTGAGATAGGTTTCGAGAATACGCTCCTTCGGCAACAGAGCCTCGAGCAATGCTGTGAACCACGCTTCGAGTCCTTTCCTAACGTAGCTCCTACCGGGCCAGAGAAAGAGATTCTTCGCGAGCTGTTGAGAGATCGTACTCGCGCCGCGCAGCCGGCCACCCTCTTCGTTATTTCTTTCGGCCTCGCGGATTGATTTCATGTCGAAGCCGTGATGAAACGGAAACTGCTGATCCTCTGAGGCCATGACAGCGAGCGCAGCCTGCGGGGAAATAAGTGCGTAGTCGACCCATTCGTAGCGTATGCGCTGAGGTGCTGCGTGCGCGCCGGGGGATTCCAAGAGCGCGCGCAGCATGAAGGCGCTCGTAACGGGATGCCAGACGCGCAGCAGCAGCACCGCCGACGCCGAGAGCACGATCGCGCTCAGGATCGTGACAGCGATCCATTTGAAGAGGCGCTTCGTTCTATGTGGCATCTACACGTCGCACGGAGACGATGAGCGCGTCTTCGAGCGGCGCGTCCTGGTATTGTTTGCGCGTGCCGGTGCGCACGCGCGCAATCGCGTTGACTACATCGAGGCCTTCGGTGACGCGACCGAACACCGCGTAGCCGTACTGGCCCTTGGTATGATCGAGGAAGGCATTGTCGGACAAGTTTACGAAGAACTGCGAAGTTGCACTGTTGACGTCATTGGTGCGCGCCATCGACAGCGTACCGCGCTTGTTCTGCAAGCCGTTAGTGGCTTCGTTGGCGATCGGAGCGCGGGTTTTCTTGGCGCTAAAGTCAGGCGTCAAGCCGCCGCCCTGAATCACGAATCCGGGAACGATGCGATGAAAGATCGTGCCGTCGAAATGCCCGTCATCGACGTAACGTAGAAAATTCTCGACCGATATGGGCGCGTCTTTGTCGAAAAGCTCAACGGTGAAGTCGCCGTGTGTTGTCTGAAAGCGGATCATTTTGTTTCTCAAGCCTCATTTGGAAGTTGTGTGCCCCATTGGGCCTCGGTCATGCGCTCGTGCCCGGCAAGATCGCGTTGCGAGCGTACGTGACGAAAGCCGCGCACGACAAGTTCGCGCGCGACCTCGTCGGCCTGCGTCGTGCCGTGTTCAAGCAGGAGCCAGCCGCCGCGCCGCAGGTACCCGGGCGCTCTTCGAATGATGATCCGTAGATCGGCGAGCGCATCATCGCCCGGCGTCAGCGCCAGGCGCGGCTCGTGGCTGAGCGTTGCGTGAAGGAGCGCGGGATCATTCGCGGCGACATAGGGCGGATTGCTCACGATGAGTTCAAAGCGCCGCTCGGCCAAGGGCTCGAACCATGAGCCACACAGAAACTCGACCTGCGGAAGTCTCAGGGCGACGGCGTTTTTTGTCGCGAGCGCGAGCGCGGGCGCGCTGAGGTCCGTAGCCACGATCTGCCAGTGTGGCCGCTCGTGAGCAAGTGCGAGCGCGATGGCGCCCGTACCAGTCCCGAGATCAAGCGCGCGCAGCGCCGTTGGCGGCGCGAGCGCGAGCGCGCGTTCGACCAGGAGCTCAGTTTCAGGGCGCGGCACCAGCACCGCGTAAGTTACGGCCAAGTGCAGTGACCAGAATTCCTTATAGCCGACGATATAGGCAACGGGCTCACCGGATGCGCGCCGTTCGATGAGGCGCGCAAAGTGCGCGCGCTCCGCCGCGCTGCTCGCCGCGTCCGCATGTGAGTGCAACCGTACCCGATGACGGCCGAGCACATGGGCGAGGAGGACCTCGGCATCAAGCTCGGGCGTGTCCGAGGTCGCCGCGAGGGCGCGCGCCGCTGTGTCGAGAAGCTCCCGGGTCGTGAGATTCGTCCTCATAGCCCGTATTATTGGCCTATGTCAATGCAGTTGTATCCGTCCGTGCGACCGCAGACGATCGGTGAAGTGCTCGACACCGCGTTTAAGATCTTCTCGACTTCGCTCCTCAAGGCGCTTCCTTACGGCATGCTGATGACTCTCATAGGCCAGCTGGGAAATATATTTGACCTTGCGAGCGGCCGGCCGCCGAGGCGTTTCCCGCCGCGCGACTGGATTTCATGGCTCTTGTTCGCGCTAAGTATGATCGTATCGCTGTCGCTCTGGGCTGCGCTTTTCATGCGGCAACGCGCCATCGCGCAAGGCGCGCCTGTCTCCATGCGCGCCGAGCTTGCAAGCGTGCTGCACAGGCTGCCGGCGCTGCTGTTGCTCACGATTTTAAATGTGCTTGCCGTTGGCGTCGGCTTCGTCTTGTTGGTCGTTCCGGGAGTGTATCTGTTGATCGCGCTGTGGATGACAGTGCCGGCGCTGCTGTTGGAGAACCAAGCGCCGCTCGATGCGATGAAACTCAGCTTGCGTCTGATACGCGGCAACTGGTGGCGAACGCTTGCCGTCTTGCTGGTTACGATTGTCATCGTGTTCGTGTTTTATGCTCTGTCGGGTGTTTTTGCCCTTATCGTCGTCCAGTTCGCGCGCGGAGCGGACATAGCGGTTGTCACGGCGACCTTCGCCGTGTTCGTCATTTCGCTGGGCGCCGTTAGCACACCGTTCTTAGTAGCGATAACGCTCGCGATATTTAGCGATCTGCAGTCGCGTCGCGCGCTAGT
>Ga0066793_10000187_pt1 | contig 22036 bp, 13 predicted proteins | sample PersoiDNA2013189_FD_83876 | JGI IMG/M metagenome (GOLD analysis project Ga0066793, IMG submission 83876) | Permafrost soil microbial communities from the Arctic, to analyse light accelerated degradation of dissolved organic matter (DOM) -... | ecosystem: Environmental > Terrestrial > Soil >... | reverse complement strand
TGAAATAGTGGGTACCGTAAAGAGCCAGCGAGGCGCTGTAAACCATGGCCAGTCCAAGGACCATCAGGGTCGCGACGATGCCGATGAGCGGATAGTCGAGCGCACCCGTCGCCGAACGATCGGTCGCGACCGTTTCGACGGTAGGTGTGGCAAGCCGAGGCGCCGGGCGCGGGGCAGAGGGTCGGTCGTTGGACGCCGGTCCAGGCCGCCGTTTGCTGGACTGGGATTGGACAGCAACCACTGCCGCGCGGCGGACGGCCGGCCGTCGCGCGGTCGCGATCCTGGTCCGCCCGTCTGTCTCGCGCCTGCCGAAAGCGATCATGGCAACGCCTCCACCAACTGCCGGAAATGCTGCCCGCGCGCGGCAAAGTCCTGGTAAGCGTCAAAGCTTGTCCCGCCGGGGGACAGGAGCACGACGTCGCCGGGCCGCCCGATCCGTTCGGCGACCGACACCGCCTGTTCGAGATCCGCGCAGCGGGTCACGGCGAGCTCTTCGCCGGACACGCTGTGGCTCCGAGCAGTCAGCGCACCGGCTATCAGCTCGGCAGCCTCGCCGAAGAGCACCACCTGGCGGGCCCTCTGTCCGGCAATGGCGGCAAATTCCTCCCACGGAAGGTGCTTATCCCGGCCGCCGGCGAGCAAGATGACCGGCTCGACAAAGGACTGCAAGGCGGCGATGGCACGCTCCGGAGTGGTGGCGATCGAGTCGTTTACCCACAGCACCCCGGCACGCTCTCGGACGACTTCCAGACGATGTTCCACGCCCCCAAAGCTCGTCGCTACGCCGGCCATTGCCGCCACATCCGCGCCCGCCGCGCCCGCCAGGCAGCAGGCGGCGAGGATGTTCGCCACATTGTGCCGGCCGCGCAAACGGATATCGCTCGTGCGGCAGATCCTGGCGTCCGGCAGCCCTAACCTGCGCCATACCAGCACGTCGCCGGACAGGAAGGCGCCAGAGGCGACTTCCCCCATCAGGCTGAAGCCCAGGCAGGTCGCGCGCAGGGGATAGTACACTCCCGCCTGGCCCGAGCCTTCCACGACCTGGCAGCGGCCACTTAGCAGCCAGGGTCCGGTGTAAGCGTCGTCGGCATTCAAGACGCAAATGTCGCCTGGCTCCTGGAAACGCAGGATGTTGGCCTTGGCCGCCGCGTAGTGGCTCATCGACGGATGGCGGTCCAGGTGGTTCGGCGTGATGTTCAGGATCGCTGCGATCGCCGGGCTATGGGCGAATAGCTCCAACTGGAAGCTGGAAAGCTCCATGACCGCCTTATCGCCGGGCCCGAAAGAGGCCAGCCGGTCGATCAGGGGCACGCCGATGTTGCCGCCGACCTGAACGGTAAAGCCCGCGGCCTGCAGCATCAGCCCGACCAGCGTGGTTGTCGTCGTTTTGCCGGCTGATCCAGTGATGCCGATGATCGGCACCGGACAGTGCCGCAGGGTCAACTCGCCGTCGTTGCTGAGCTGGATACGGCGCTGCGCAGCGGCCTGCACGATAGGCAGGTCCGGTGAGACGCCGCCGCTCAGGCAAAGCAGATCGGTATGGTCGAGCAGGGCCGGCGGGTGACCGCCAAACACAAAGTCGGGCGCCGGCTGTCCTTGTTGGGCGGCGTATTCCAACATCTCACGGCGCGCCTCGGCCAGCTCCTCGGCCGAACGCCGGTCACTGAATGTTACCCGGGCGCCGGCCGCGATGAAGAAGCGACCGAGGGCCAGGCCCTGGCGCGCCATGCCCAGGATCGTTACCTTCAAGCCTGCGTAGTCCCTGCGCGCTTTCATAAGACCACCCATGCGTTCGGCCAGTGCGCCTGCCAACGTTCGGTCAGAGCTGCCGCGGCATCGACGGCTGCAGCGCCGTCCACCGTCCAGTTGCGGTAGCTGATCTGTACGGCTGTCCCACCCTCGATCAGCGTGCCGTCGGCGGCGGACGCCCACGGTAGGTCCTCGAGCTCGACGACCAGCACGTGTACGCGCCCCTGTTCGGCTGCCAGAGGCTCGCTCGCTGCGGCAAGTGTGTCGCAGACGTCGCAGGCGGCCCGGTAGGCGATCTGCAGGGCGGCTGTCTGGTCACCCCCGGCGAGAGCACGGTTCATCTCCGCACCCAGCGAATCGCTGAGTGGGACCAGGGTGCGCCTCAGCAGGCTCTCGTGCACCAGCTTCAAGCGGGGCTCTGCGTGGTCGGGAGCATGGCGCGCGCCCGGTACGCCGGAGACCTCGTCTGGCGGCGGGAGAAGAGCCTGGAAGTACGTCACTTGGTCCACGTTACCTCGATTTAGAGCAAGGCCAACGCGATGCCCAACATGCCGGCCAGGATCGCGATCAGGAAGAAACGTTGTGAGACGTGCGTCTCTGACCAGCCGAGCAATTCGAAATGGTAATGCAACGGCGCCATCTTGAAGATGCGCTTGCCCTTGCCGGTACGTCGCTTGGTCCACTTGAAGTAGCCCACTTGCAGGACGTCCGACAGCGCCTCGGCCACGAAGACTGCGCCCACGATCGGCAGCAGCAGCCACTGGCCGGTCATCAGGGCGACCGCGGCCAATGTCGCGCCCAGCGCCAACGCGCCGGTGTCGCCCATGAACAGAGCGGCGGGATACGAGTTATACCACAGAAAGGCGAACAGCGCGCCCACCATGGTAAAACAAAACGACATCAGCGGGTATTGGCCCTGCAGATAGGCGATTACGCCATACGCCGCGAAAGCGACTGCGGTCGTTGAACCGGCCAGACCGTCCAGGCCATCCGTCAGGTTAACTGCGTTCGACTCGGCGATGATGATGAACATCGCCATGGGAATGTAGATCAGCCCGAGGTTGATCTTGTCTTTGATCCCGGGCACGGCCACGCTGTGCAGGCCCAGAAAATAGTAGAGGCCAAGCGCAGCCGCCAGGGCAAGGACGAACTGATAGGAGGCCTTGATTTTGGCCAACAAGCCCTGGCCGTCGCCGCGCTTGCCGCGGATGCCGGCCACATCGTCAATCGCGCCGAGGTAGCCGAAGGCCACCAGAACCAGCAGCGGCACCAGGATGGATTTGCCTATCAGCGGGCTGCCCTCCGAGAACTTAAACAGTTTCAGCATCGCCTTGCCCCAGCCCACTCCGCTCAGCAAGTTGGCAAGATTAAGCACCACAGTAACCAGGAAGACCGGGACGAGTATCATGATACCGCCCATCGTCGGCGTGCCCATCTTGGTCTGGTGCCCACCCGGCTCCTCGATATGGATCTGCTTGCCCATCCGGCGGCGTTTGAGCTCGTTGATGAGCGGACGGCCCCAGATAACGGCCAGCAGGAAGGATATCGAGGCGAGCGTCAGCGCAAAAGACATGGGTGCTTCCTGGAACATGGTTTCAAGCTTTCATTCCTGCGATCGAGCAAGTGCATCGACTATGTTCTCCATTGACAGGTCACGGGAGCCTTTGATGAGGACAATGTCTCCCGGCTGGATCAAGCCCTGCAGCAAGGCCAGGGCGTCCTCGTTATTGTCGACCGCGTAAACGTCAGCGGCATCCATCTCATCGGCCAGGGCCTCATCGGCGATCCAATGGGCGCGCTTGCCGACCGTGATCAGCTTGCCGCGCGCCCGTTCGTGAACCCGGGCCGCTGCCTCGGCGGAGGGGTGGTGCGGGCCCTTGTCCGCCTCAGCGCCGGTAGCATGGGCAGCCGGGGTAAGAATCTCAGCCGCTCGGCCGCCGACGACACGGTGGCCCTCTTCTTCGTACTGGCCAAGCTCAAGCATGTCGCCGAGCACCACCACGCAGCGATGCTCTGAGTTGGCGATGTCGTCCAGGAGGTTAAGCGCGGCCAGCATCGAAACCGGGCTGGCATTGTAGGTGTCGTCGATCAGCGTTGAATCGCGCAGCCCACGCGTCACCATCAAACGGAGCTGGCCTCGGACTTCCTGCAAGCCGGTGATGATCTCCGTCCAACTGAGGCCCTCGACCAGGCCTACGGCAGCGCCGCGCAGGGCAGTATGCACGCTGTGGCGGCCGAGCAGCGGCAGATGAACGTAGATTTGCTCGTCTTTGTAGTGCAGGCGGAAGCGAATGCCCTCCAACCCCTCGCTACTGACCTGGTCGGCCCACAGGTCGCTGTCGGAACTCAGCCCGTACGTGAAGACGCGTGCACGTGTCTGCGCCGACATGGCCCGCACATGCGGGTCGTCGGCATTCAGGATCGCCACACCGCCTTCTTCGGCCGGCGGCAAGGCTCGGACTAACTCGGACTTCGCCTCCGCGATACGCTCGATGCTGCCCAGTCGCTCGAGGTGGGTTGGTCCCACGTTGGTTACCACCCCGATGCGCGGCCGGGCGATCTCGCACAGCCGGTTGATCTCGCCCAGGGTGTACATGCCCATCTCGAGGACAGCGCGTTGATGCTCGGGCGTCAGGCGCAGGAGCGTCAGCGGCAGGCCGATCTCATTGTTGAGATTGCCCTCGCTGCGCAACGTGCTGTAGCGCTTTTCCAGGACATTGGCCACCGTCTCTTTGCTGGTCGTCTTGCCGACGCTGCCCGTGATGCCGATCACCGTGACAGGCAGTTGCGCGCGCCAGAAGGCAGCCAGGTTGTGCAACGCCTGCAGGCTATCCGGCGCGACGAACACATAGGGCGTCCGAGCGCCGGCCCCGCCGAGGACGAGGGGACGCGGGGACGCGGCCTGCTCCTCGCCGCGTCCCCGCGTCCCCTCGTCCTCGCTCGGGAGGCTGCGCTCGAGGATCGTCCCGTCCTGAAGAATGAAGGTGGCGGCGAGGCCGGGAATCTCCCGGGCCTGCGGCCCGGCAATGGCGGCGACCGCGCCGCGCGCAAAGGCGTCGGCCAGGTACAGGCTGCCGTCGGTCTTCTCGCCGCGCAGTGCCACAAACAAGCTCCCGGACTGCGCCTTACGCGAATCGACCACGGCATCGCGCAGGGCCACGTTGGCTAATTCGGTAGGCGCCTCGAGGTGACCCAGGAGCGCCTGCCAGACGTGAGAAAGCGTAAGCATGATTTGCCTGTCTCGTCACGGTGCGTATTCGTGATACGTGAGGGGTGATGCGCTACTGGCAGTTGATTCCGCGTCACCTTCTCACGAATCATGCAGCCGCCCGTTCAGTTTGGACTGATCCCCAATATCCTGACCGTTTCGCTCGCAACCTTCGCAAACACCGGGACAGCCACTTGCTCGGCCCAGCGAGACTTCAGCGGCTTATCCAGCTTCACCATGATCACCAACTGCGGGTTGTCGGCCGGCAGGAACCCGATGAAACTGGTGATGCTGGTGCTCAAGACGTAGCCCTGCGGCGTTGGGATTTCGGCGGTACCCGTTTTCCCGGCAACCTTATAGCCCGGCACGAAGTTTGCATACGACGAGCTGCTAACGTCGTAAACCATCATGTCTTTCATCTTCTGGGCGGTGTCGGGCTTTATCGGCCGGCCGATGATGTGCGGACTCACGTAATAGACTAGCCCGTCTTGTACCATTGCCCGCACCACGTGCGGTTGCAGCAGTACCCCTCCGTTGGCGATCGCAGCTACCGCATTGATCATCTGAACCGGCGTCACCGAAATACCCTGGCCGAAGGAGTTGGTGGCCTCGTCGAACGGGCTCCAATCGCTCTGGCCGCGCTCTTTAACGATGCCTGCGCTCTCGTTTTTCAGGTCCAGTTCGGTCAACTTACTGAAGCCAAAGCGACGTAGGTAGCTATAGAAGACCTCCGGGCCCATGTCCAGGCTCATACGCGCTGAAACGACGTTAATCGAATGCGCCAGGGCCTGTGTCGCAGTCACGCGGCCATACTTCATGTTCTGCGCGTTGTGGATCGTTTGTCCATTCACCGTCAGCGCGCCGGTATCTTCAAAGACCGTCTCAGGCGTGATGCGACCGGAATCCAGGGCAGCGGACATGGTGACGACCTTGAAAACAGAGCCAGGCTCGTACACCTCGCTGACCGCTGAGTTGACCCAGGTCTTCGGTTCCACGTCGGAATACTGATTGGGATCGAAGGTGGGATAGATTGCCAGAGCGTAGATACCGCCTGTGCGCGGGTCCATCACGATGATCGTGCCGCTCTCGGCCTGATAGTCGTCAAGAGACTGGCGTAGGATCCTTTCTACCACGTATTGTAAAGGTGCGTCAAGATACAGAACCAGGTCGTGGTTCGCCGGCGATGGCAGGTAGAGCTTCCAGGCGTCGGGCAGAGGCATCGCGGTGCCGGACAAGCTATTGGCCGGCCAGTTGCCGTCGGTGCGCAGCCAGTCGTCATAACTCGCTTCGACGCCATAGACTCCCTCGCGGCCGGAGTTGACGAACCCGAGCAGGTGCGCCCCGAGACTCCCTTGAGGATACGCTCGCTCGCGCACCCAATCGCACCAGACCAGCCCTGGCTGCTTCAGTTTGCGGCCTATCTGAGTGCGAACTGCGTCGCACTGTGCGTCCGTCGCGCTGTGTTCGAGCGCCACCAGCGGCTGATTGGCCGGAAGCTTCTCCGCCAGGGTGTCCAGCGGCTGGTCGAAGATCTTGGTTAAGCTGACAACTACGGTTTGGCCTACGGATGAGCTATAGATGTCCGAAGGGCGGGCCCACACCACCTGCCGGAAATCGTCGGTTGCCAACAACAGCCCATTGCGATCGACGATATGCCCACGCGCGGGCTCGACTGCAAGAGTGGGCACGGGCGCCGCCAGCTTAGTGGTCCGATTGATCGGTAGCTGCCACTGCGCCAGGCGAAACATCACGACGAGCATGAGAATGACAAAGACCGCAATCGGCAACCACAGCCGCTGGCCCACGGTGTGGAGGTGGTCGGGCGCCGTTCGAGTCTCTTCACCCTGTTCGCCGCTGTCGTCCATGCCGGGCGCATCCTCGGCTGCCGGCAGCGGGGCCGTCTGTGGGTAGCGTTTCCATTCCATAAGCGTTCACCCATTGACGATAACGGCCGGTCGTCAGGCGGCCAACCGTTGGTAGGGCTTCTCCATCGGGCTCAAACTCCAGGCCCTCCGGGCGGGCCAGGCGACGCGCTGTAAAGCGGACGCTCAGGGGAGGGCCGGCTGCGCAAGACCAGATTCCCCACCTGTGTTGGCCGGCGCGGCCGAACCGGGCGCCGCGACGAACACGGGAGTTGCGGCGGGCACCATTCCCCGTGCCCTGGCCGCCTGCTCGATCTCGCCCGGCGCGTTCTGGGCAGCGACTTGCCCGGCCAATTGCGCGTTCGTATGCTCGAGAACCGTGGCCGTGACCTTCATATCATCGATCTGGTACGTTATGTTGGCCACCGTGCTCAACTGTGACAGGTAGATGTACATCAGGCCGAAGGCAAAGAGCAGCACCAGCAAGAAGCGCAGCAACGGCGTGACCGAGCTGCTCCACGTGCCGGCTAACCCGCGTCCGGGCGCAAGCAGGGTGGGGACCTGCGACGCACTTTGCTCATGCCCCGGTGCAATGGAGGGTGCCCGAGCAACATGACGGCTTATCTTGGCCATGGTACCTGCTCCCTAAAGATGAACGCGCAAGGTTGCGCGCAGGCGAAGGCTACCAACAATGACGCACTATGTGAGATACTCCCATGTCAAGGCTGGGCGGCCGATGAGAGGCGAGCAGCTGGGCCCTTTGGTGGACGCTTGGCCGCCCTGATGTGGGGCTGCTCGTTTTAGGATACGGACGCAGGAACATATCTCTCGTACGCATTTTAATATACCCTATATTCGTCAAAACACAAATAGCACAGGACCGTGGTCATCAATAATCGCCCTTTTTAATGGTTGTCTCGAGTCGTTCCGCCACGCGCAGCTTAGCACTACGGCTGCGCGCATTGCTGGCTATCTCAGCCTCGGTAGGCTGGATCGGCTTGCGTGTCACAGCCCGCAAAATAGCGTGATGGCCGCATTGGCACACCGGTAGTTCAGGCGGGCAGATGCAGTCACGCGTCTCGTGCTGGATGAACTGCTTCACGATCCGGTCCTCCAACGAATGGAACGTGATGACGGCGAAGCGGCCGCCGGGGGCCAGCAGATCTACCATCTGCGGCAACGTCTCCGCGAGGGCCTTTAGCTCGTCATTCACCGCGATGCGCAAGGCCTGGAAGGTCCGGGTTGCCGGATGGATCCGCTGTCCGGCACGATGCCCGCCCAGCGCACGCGCTACCACATCCGCCAGTTCGCCGGTAGTGTTGAGGGGCCGGGCCTCCACGATCGCCCGTGCAATGCGCCGTGAGTGGATTTCCTCGCCGAACTGGTATGTAATGTTGGCAATGTCCTCCTGTGGCCATTGGTTGACGATCTCGCCGGCTGTAAGCGGCGCTGCCGGGTCCATGCGCATGTCCAGCGGTCCTTCGTTCCGAAAGCTGAAGCCTCGCCCGGCTTCCGCCAGCTGGTAAGACGAGAGGCCGAGGTCGAGGAGGATGGCGTGAACCGATCCAGCCTTGAGCCCATGAGCGGCCGCTACTTCAGCCATCCGGGCGAAGCTGGCCTGCACCAGGTCGATTCGGCCGGCATAAGGAGCGAGGCGTTCGGCGGCACGCTCTACCGCAGAGGGATCCAGGTCCAGGCCAAGCAACTTGCCTGTTGGAGCCGTCGCGGTCAACATCGCCTCGGCATGACCGGCGCCACCCAATGTGCCATCGATGCACGTCGCATCGGGGAATAGCGCCAGGCCGGCGATAACTTCCGCCGGCATAACCGGAGTGTGCCCGGTCAGAGTACCAGGCCGCTCTTCGCCAACAACTCGTCTGTGACTGCGCTCCGTTCGGTGCGCACGATCCTTTGGCTTTCTTGCCATTGTTCCAGGCCCCAGATCTCTAGGTGATCGACCATGCCGATGATCACCACGTTTGTATCGAGGCCAGCGTCCCGGCGCAAAGAAGGCTGGATCAGGATGCGGCCCTGTTTGTCAACCGGGCAATCGTCCGCGGCGAGCACCATGCGAGTAAGATCGCGTACGGCACGTAAGGCCTGGTTTTGTCCGGAGAGGATCTCGGCAATCCGCTGCCAGGCTGCGATGGAGGACACATTGATCTGGCCGTCCATGGCATACCAGATTTTCACCGGGTCGCCCAATGCCTCGCGATAACGGGCGGGCAACGAGACACGGTTCTTCTCGTCCAGTGTATATTCGAAGCGGCCTGAAAATAACGGTCCCATCGCTGGCTTGCCTGATCGTAGAGGACGTAAAATAGGGTTGGCTTCCCACCCCTCCCCACCTGGTGCCAGTATAAGCCACGCGCGGGATGTTGTAAAGCCCCGATAACCGAAAAACGCGAAAATTTAAGGTTCCAATTCGATAGGAAGTCTCACATTTGCGAAGGCCTTATCTCTCCTATTATTATGCGGCTAATTTTCCCTTAATTGGTACTTGACAAGAGTTCGCATTGGTGGTATTATCCTTGCTTGCTGTCCGTTAACCCACATCTAGCCATGGCAAATTGACCATCTCAATATCCTCAGGTTCTCAACGACCGAGAAATTTAGCCCAAGTCATATATGACTTGGCTTTTTGCTTTGCATGAAGGAGAGAACACTTCATGGTGATGGATTTTCTGAGCGGCGGCGACCATGCCGCGCGCAAAACGTACGCCCGGATTAAGGACGTTTACGAGCTACCCCGTCTGATTGAGGTGCAGCTTGTTTCCTTCCGCTGGTTCCAAACGGAAGGACTGCAGGAGTTGCTGGACGAGATCTCGCCCATCGTCAGCTTCAACAAAAACTTGGAGCTGCACTTTGGCTCCGAGCCCGGGCCAGAAGGTTTCTGGTTTGGCGAGCCTAAGTATTCGGAGGCTGAATGCCGCGATCGCGACATGACCTTTGCCGCGCCCCTCTGGGTGCGCGTCAAACTGGTCAATCGTGAGACCGGCGAGATCAGCGCCCAGAACGTCTTCATGGGTGATTTTCCCTTGATGACTGAAAACGGCACCTTCATTATTAATGGCGCCGAGCGCGTGGTTGTCAGCCAGCTGATCCGTTCTCCCGGCGTGTACTTCACGGTGGAAGAGGACCGGGTCACCGACCGCCGCCTATGCTATGCCAAGTTGATCCCGAACCGCGGCGCCTGGCTGGAGTTCGAGACCAGCAAGCGCGACGTGATTTCGGTGAAGGTCGACCGCAAGCGCAAGCTGCCGGTGACCGTGTTGCTGCGCGCGATCGGTTACGGCGCGGATGACGAGATTTACGAGCTCTTCACCGAAGTGGACAATGTGCAAGAGCACGCGTATATCGCGTCGACCCTCGAACGTGACCCAACTAGCACGCCGAACCAGGCCGACCGGGACGCGGGGATCAACGCCGCGCTGCTTGACTTTTATAAGAAGCTGCGACCTGGCGATCCGCCCACCCTGGACAATGCCAAGAGCTTCCTGCAGAACCTGATCTTTGCGCCTCGTCGTTACGATCTTGGCAAGGTGGGGCGCTACAAGCTCAATCGCCGGTTGGATCTGACCGTCCCGCTGGCGCATCGCACGCTGACCAACGGCGACCTGGTGGCAGTGCTGCGGCACATCATCCAGATCAACAACGGCGTCGAGGGCGAGGACGATATTGACCACCTCGGCAACCGGCGCGTCAAGACCGTGGGCGAGTTGATCCAGAATCAACTGCGCATCGGCCTGTTGCGCATGGAGCGGGTGGTGCGTGAGCGCATGTCGATCCGCGACACCGAGCAAACGACGCCCCTGTCGCTGATCAACATCCGCCCGGTAGTGGCAGCCATCCGCGAGTTCTTCGGCGGCTCACAGCTGAGCCAGTTCATGGACCAGACGAACCCGCTGGCCGAGCTGACTCACAAGCGCCGCCTGAGCGCCCTGGGCCCCGGCGGCCTGCGCCGCGAGCGCGCGGGCTTCGACGTCCGCGACGTGCACAATTCGCATTATGGGCGCATCTGTCCGATTGAAACACCTGAAGGGCCGAACATCGGCCTGATCGGCTCGCTGGCGACCTATGGCCGGATCAATGAGTTCGGCTTTATCGAGACGCCGTACCGCCGCGTGTTGAACCGGGTGCCCAACCGTCCTGAGATGCTGTTGGGGCATGTGGTGCGCGAGCGGATTGCGCTGCCCGACGGCACGCTGATTGCCGAAGCTGGTACTCTGGTGGATGAGGCCCTGGCGCAGAAGATCGCGCTACTGGGCGATGTGCTGCCCGAGGTCCGGGTCATCGCCGAGGTGACGGACGAGATCTTATTCCTCTCGGCCGACGAAGAGGACCGCTACTCGATCGCGCAGGCGAATGCGGCGACTGACGCACAGGGCCATTTCAGCGAGCCGCGCATTTCCGTGCGCCGCAACCAGAAGTTCCTGTTCGAGTCGCCGGATCACATCGAATATATGGACGTCTCGCCCAAGCAGATCGTCTCGGTATCGGCGGCGTTGATCCCGTTCCTGGAGCACGACGACGCCAACCGTGCCTTGATGGGCTCGAACATGCAGCGCCAGGCAGTGCCGTTGTTGCGGCCTGAGGCCCCGACGGTCGGCACCGGCATCGAGCGCCAGGCGGCCGTGGACTCCGGCCAGGTGATCGTGGCCAGCCAGCCCGGTGAAGTGGTGAGCGCCACCAGCGATGAGATCGTCGTGCTCGAAGCCACGGGCACGCGCCGCCCGTACCGGCTGCGCAAGTACCAGCGCTCCAACCAGAGCACCTGCATCGACCAGCGCCCGGTGGTCTACAAGGGCGACCGGGTCGAGAAGGGCTCGGTGTTGGCTGACTCCAGCTCCACCGATCTCGGCGAAATGGCGTTGGGCCAGAATGTCGTGGTGGCCTTCCTGAGCTGGGAAGGCGGCAACTACGAGGACGCGATCCTGATCAGCGAGAGGCTGGTGCAGGAAGACAAGTTCACTTCGATTCACATCGAGAAACACGAGATCGAGGCCCGCGATACCAAGCTGGGTCCCGAAGAAATCACGCGTGACATCCCGAACGTGGGCGAGGACGCCTTGAAGGACCTGGACGAGCGCGGCATCGTGCGCGTCGGCGCCGTTGTGTCGCCCGGCGACATCCTGGTCGGCAAGATCACGCCCAAGGGCGAGACCGAGCTGAGCCCGGAAGAGAAGCTGCTGCGAGCCATCTTTGGCGAGAAAGCGCGCGAGGTTAAGGACTCGAGCCTGCGCCTGCCGCATGGCGAGTACGGCAAGGTGGTAGACATCAAGGAGTTCAGCCGCGACGAGCATCGCGACCTGCCGGCAGGCGTGGAACGCATGGTGCGCGTCAGTGTGGCCCAGCGCCGCAAGCTGATGGAAGGCGACAAGATGGCCGGGCGCCATGGCAACAAGGGCGTCATCTCCAAGATCGTCAAGGTCGAGGACATGCCTTTCCTGCCCGACGGCACGCCGGTAGACATCATCTTAAACCCGCTGGGTGTGCCTGCCCGTATGAACATCGGCCAGGTGTTGGAAACTCACCTGGGCTGGGCGGCGGTGCGCCTGGGCTTCCGGGCCCAGTCGCCGGTATTCGACGGGGCGCGCGAACAGGAGATCGAGGCCGAGCTGGCACGCGCGTGGCTGGCCGACCGTGCCTGGGAGAAGGCGAGCAAGCGCGCCTGGGACTGGCTGGTCAAGCACGGTTACTCCGAGAGCGATGTCATCGACGACGATGAGGCCCGTGCCCTTTACCTGGCCGACTGGCTCGGCGAGCGGGGCTACGATCCCGAGCGGGCCTACAACGAACCGACCTACGCGCGACGTTCTGTGCTGCGCGAGTGGCTGCGCGAAGAGCCGCAGGGATATGATCCCGATGAGCTGCTCTCGTTTGAAGACGATGGCCGGCCGTTGGAAGTGCGCCAGAAGGCCGACGAGATGGCGCGCGTGGTCTGCCTGCGCGAATGGCTGAAGTGGGTGGTGCGAGAGCGGATGCGCGTGGCGCACCTGGAATTGGTGGCGGGTGGCGCAAGCGCACCCGAGACCAACGGTCATGCGAGCGAAGCGGCCGACTACGCCGAGCAGCCCGAGAGCAAGGAAGAGCGCCAGGTTATGTATGGCGAGATGGAACGCATCTCCGAGCTGACTGACCAGGAAGTGGTGGCACAGGCCGTCCGCCTGAGCCACGAAGATAACTTGCCGCTGCCCACCTGGGGCAAGACAGTCCTTTATAACGGCAAGACGGGCGATCAGTTCGATCAGCCGGTGACGGTCGGCATCATTCATATGATGAAGCTGCACCACCTGGTAGAGGACAAGGTCCATGCCCGCTCGACCGGCCCGTACAGCCTGGTAACCCAGCAACCGTTGGGTGGCAAGGCTCAGTTCGGCGGTCAGCGCTTCGGCGAAATGGAAGTGTGGGCGCTGGAAGCCTATGGCGCAGCACACACCTTGCAGGAGATGCTAACAGTCAAGTCTGACGACGTGACCGGACGTGTCAAGACGTACGAAGCGATTGTCAAGGGTGAGATGATCGAGTCGCCGGGGGTACCCGAGAGCTTCCGTGTGTTGGTGAAGGAACTGCAGTCGCTGGGCCTGTCGGTCGAAGTGGTGGATGCGAAGGAAGAGATCATCCAGTTCGGCCGTGAGGATACGGAAGAGAAGCTGCCAAACCTGGGCTTCAGCCTGAGCCTGCCCGGCCCGATGAGCAAAGGGATGGAATAAACCGTGGAAGTAAACGAATTTGATGCCATTCGTGTTTCGCTGGCTTCGCCTGAGCAGATCCTGAACTGGTCGCATGGCGAGGTGACGAAGCCAGAAACCATCAACTACCGCACCCTGCGTCCCGAGCGCGACGGGCTGTTCTGCGAGCGGATCTTTGGGCCAACCAAGGATTGGGAGTGCGCGTGCGGTAAATACAAGCGCATCCGCTACAAAGGCATTGTTTGCGACAAATGCGGCGTCGAAGTGGCACACAGCCGTGTCCGTCGCGAGCGCATGGGACATATCAAGCTGGCCAGCCCCGTGAGCCATATCTGGTATGTCAAGGGCGTGCCGTCTCGCCTGGGCCTGCTGCTCAATATCAGCCCGCGCAACCTGGAACGTATCCTGTACTTTGCCCAGTACGTGATCACCCACGTCGACGAGGCTGCGCGCAATCGCACCATCTCGCGCGGCGAGCGTGATCTGAACATGCGCCTGGCGCGCATCGAGGGCGAGGTGCAAGCGCACATCACGCAGGCCGAGACCGAACGCACCGAACGCCTGGCTGAGTTGGATCACCAGGAAGAAAGCGAGTTGGCCGCGCTGTCCGAGCGCCTGACCACCGAGACCGGCGAAGTGATTGCGGCCGGGCAACGGCTGCAGACCATGCTGGAGAAGCAGGTCGGCAAGACCGCGCTGGAGGCCATCCGGCTGCCCTGGGCGGCCGCCGACCAGGTGATGATTCCGGCAGGTGCGCCGGTGACGCGCGAACGGCTGGCCGAGCTGAACGACACGATCCAGAACCGCTTGAGCGAGATCGAGGACGCGATCAACAGCGAGCGCGACCAGAGCCGCAGCCTCATCGCCGCCCGACGGGACCTGGTGCGCCGCGAGGCCGAGCAATCCATCGATGAGCAGCGGAACCGCGTCGAGGAACAGAAGTCGCAGATGCGGGCCGCGCTGAACGACCAGCTCCAGGAGCTGAAGGAGCTGAGCGATCGTGATCTGCTGACCGAGAGCGAATTCCGCGACCTGACGGAGCGCTGGGGTAACGTGTTCCGGGCGGGAATGGGCGCCGAAGCCGTGCGCGAGCTGGTGGCGAAGATCGACCTGGACGCGATGGTGAAGGAACTGCGCTCCGAGATTCAGACCACGCAGTCGAAGCAGCGCAAGAAGAAGGCGGCCAAACGCCTGCGCGTGGCCGAGGCGTTCCGCAAGAGCGGCAACCGGCCCGAGTGGATGATCCTGACCATGCTGCCGGTGCTGCCGCCGGAACTGCGCCCGATGGTCCAGCTCGACGGTGGCCGGTTCGCGACGTCGGACTTGAACGACCTGTACCGGCGTGTCATCAACCGCAATAACCGCCTGAAGCGACTGCTGGAGCTGGGCGCACCTGACGTGATCGTGCGTAATGAGAAGCGCATGCTCCAGGAGGCCGTCGATAGCCTGATCGATAACGGGCGCCGCGGCCGCGCGGTGAGCCGCAGCGGCAAGCGCAAGCTGAAGAGCCTGTCCGACATGCTGAAAGGCAAGCAAGGCCGCTTCCGCCGCAACCTGCTCGGCAAGCGCGTCGACTATTCCGGCCGTTCCGTGATCGTGATCGGTCCTGATCTGAAGCTGAACCAGTGCGGCTTGCCTAAGAAGATGGCGTTGGAGCTGTTCAAGCCCTTCGTCATGCGTCGCCTGGTCGAGTACAATTTCGCGCACAACATCAAGAGCGCCAAGCGCCTGGTGGACCGGGAGAGCCCCGAGGTCTGGGACGTCCTGGAGGAAGTCACCAAGGAGCGCCCGGTGCTGCTGAACCGTGCCCCGACCCTGCACCGCCTGGGCATCCAAGCTTTCGAGGTCGTTCTGATTGACGGCAGCGCGATTCAGATCCATCCGTTGGTCTGCGCCGCCTTCAACGCCGACTTCGACGGCGACCAGATGGCCGTGCACGTGCCGCTGTCCGAGCAGGCTGTGAAAGAAGCGCGCGAGCTGATGATGAGCTCGTCCAACCTGCTCAAGCCGTCGTCGGGCGAGCCGATCGTCGGCCCGTCTAAGGATATGGTGCTGGGCTGTTATTACCTGACGCTGACCAATCCCAGTGTCACCGGGGCCGACTGGGTCTTTGTCGATTCCGATGAAGTGCAACTGGCTTACGACCTGGGCAAGGTTCACTTGCACACGCCGATCCGGGTGAAGTTCACCGATTGGGCCGATGAGGTGCTGGTCGAAGGTCTCGCGCTGGACGACCGGCTGCAGGCGGCGCTGTTGCATTACGGCCTGCGAACGGCGGGCGACGTCGTGCGCATGGTCGTCGAGGACCGCGTGGAGATGGCCCAGAAGCTGGGTCTGGAGCGGGATGATATCGATGTGATCCGCGAGCACCTGAAAGCGCAGCGGGTCCAGCCCGATAAGAAGCCGCAGACCGGCCTGGTCCGGACCACGGTCGGGCGGGTGATCTTTAACGCTTCGCTGCCCCGGCCGCTGCAGTTCGTCAACGACATCATGGACAAGAAGAAGCTCAATGACTTCGTGGGCGTCTGCTATGACCTGATGGGGCCGGACGTCACGGCGGACGTGGTGGACGAGATCAAGCATCTCGGCTTCACCTACGCCACGGTCTCCGGCATGACGATTGCCGTCAGCGATATCACTGTGCCGCCGAGCAAGCAGGCCGTGCTTGACGATACGTCACAGCGTGTGGAAGAAACGGAACGGCAGTACCGGCGTGGCCTGATCACCGAAGAAGAGCAATACAACAAGGTGGTCGAGCTGTGGACCCGGGCAACCGACGACATCACACAGGCCGTGAAAGGCCTGTTGGACCCGTACGCTGGGCTGGGCGCGATGGCGACCTCCGGCGCAACCAAGGGCGGTATTCAGCCCATCCGCCAGTTGGCGGGCATGCGCGGCCTGATGGCCGATCCGTCCGGGCGCATTATCGCTCTGCCCATTCGCTCGAACTTCCGCGAGGGCCTGACAGCCCTGGAGTACTTCCTGAGCACGCACGGCGCGCGCAAGGGCCTGGCTGACACCGCTCTTCGTACGGCTGACGCCGGCTACCTGACCCGCCGCCTGGTCGACGTGGCGCAGGACGTGATTCTGACCGAGGAAGACTGCGGCACGGCGGCCGGCATCTGGTTCAGCCGGCCGGGTGCAGCCGAGGTGGGCGAGAAACTGGGCGAACGTATCGTGGGCCGCATGGCCGGCGGGCCGATCACCGATCCGAAGACCGGCGAAGTGATCTGCGAGCGCAACCAGATTATCGACGACCTGGTCGTGCGCGCCATCGAGCGAGCCGGCATTACCAAAGTCTTCGTCCGCTCACCTATGACCTGCGAAACCCGTTTTGGCCTCTGCCGGGCCTGCTACGGCAGTGACCTGGCGCGTGGCGGCATGATCGGGATGGGCGAGGCAGCCGGCATCATCGCCGCTCAGTCCATCGGCGAGCCCGGCACGCAGCTCACCCTGCGCACGTTCCATACCGGCGGTGTGGCCGGCGCTGAAGACATTACGCAGGGCCTGCCGCGCGTTGAGGAGTTGTTCGAGGCCCGCACGCCCAAGGGCGAGGCGGTCATCGCCGAAATCGGCGGCGTGGTGGACGTGTTCTGGGAAGACGACGTGCGTACGCTGAAGGTGACCAACACCCGGCTGCGCCGCAAGACGCACCACGTGCCGGCCGGCTACGAGATGCTGCTCGAGAGCGAGGACCGCGTCCAGGCGAACACTACCATCGCCAAGGCGCTGAGCTCGGACGCCGATCCGCAGGAGATCCTGGCGGTAATCGACGGCCATATCTACATCGAGCCTGAGAACGAGGGCGGCTATCGGGCGGTCGTGCGGCGTGAAGACGTGGAAGAGTGGTCCACGCCCATTGCGGCCTCGGCACGCCTGCGTGTTGACAAGGGCGATCGCGTGGAAGTGGGCGAGCAGCTCACCGAAGGTTCCAAGAACCCGCGCGAGGTGCTGCGCATCCAGGGACGCGAAGCGGTGGAAGTGTACTTGCTGGACGAGGTCCAGCGAGTGTACCGCTCGCAGGGTGTGAGCATCCACGACAAACACATCGAGGTGATCATCCGCCAGATGCTGCGCCGGGTGCGCGTGCTGCGCAGCGGTGACACCGACATGCTGATCGGCGAGCTGATCGATCGCTTCGAGTTCGATGAGGCCAATGCAGCCGTGGTGGCCCAGGGCGGCGAGCCCGCTCGTGGCGAGCCGGTACTGCTTGGGGTGACCAAGGCCTCGCTGAACACCGAAAGCTTCCTGGCGGCGGCTTCCTTCCAGGAGACCACGCGGGTCCTGACCGAGGCAGCCGTGCGCGGCGCCAGGGACAGCCTGCGCGGCTTGAAGGAGAACGTCATCATCGGCAAGCTGATCCCGGTGGGCACTGGTTTCGCGGCCCGCCAGCGGGCGCTGGCGCTGGCACGCGGTGAGGGCATCGAAATGCTTCCGGCCGATGATGTGCAGGAAGGCGATGACATCGGTGATGGCAGCGAGGGCGACGGCGCCGACGGCAATGGGCTGGGCGAGGGCGATGAGACTGAAGCGACGACTGCCGCGATGTTCGGCCTGGGCAACCTGGGCGACACGCAGGCGGACGCGCTGGAAGACATCGATGACCTGGCCGGGATGCGCGAAGTGGCGGATCTGGGCGACGACTTCGACGAGGCCGAAGCCGCCTGAAGCAGCTGGTAGCAGAACGTAGGCCGCGCCGGCAGCAGGGCGTCCTCCGCACCCGCGGAACGTCATGTTGCCGGTGTGGCCTATGATTGTGAAATGGCACGTGATTTGACCGGCGCGCACTCTTATGCTAAACTAATAGTTCGTGGGCCAGATTCAGACATAAATCGGCCTGCGGTCTTATTGTTTGCAGCGTAAAGGTAAAGAAAACAGGGAGGATATCTTGCCGACTATCAACCAGCTTGTGCGCAAGGGACGCAAGCCGCTTGCCAAAAAAGAAAAGGCTCCCGCTCTGCAATTCAGCCAGAACGCCATCTCTGGCCGTTTGCGGCGTATGAGCAAGGGGAACCCGTTCAAGCGCGGTGTGTGCACCCAGGTGCGTACGATGACGCCGAAGAAGCCTAATTCGGCGTTGCGCAAGATCGCCCGCGTGCGCCTGACCAATGGTATCGAGGTCACCGCCTATATTCCGGGCGAAGGGCACCAGTTGCAGGAGCACTCGGTGGTGTTGGTGCGCGGTGGTCGTGTGAAAGACCTGCCTGGCGTGCGCTACCACATCGTCCGCGGCGCGCTGGATAGCACCGGCGTTGAGAACCGCAAACGGGCTCGCTCGAAATACGGCGCCAAGATGCCGAAGGCCAAGGCCGCAACCGGCAAGCCGGCTGGCAAGAAATAAGAAGACGGGGTGAGGAATGGCTCGACGTAATCGTCCGGAACGACGGGAAGTGATCCCAGATGCGCGTTATGGCAACGAGACTGTGGCGCGGCTGATCAATAAGGTGATGCAGCGGGGCAAAAAATCCACTGCTGAAACCATCGTTTACGATGCGATGGAAACGCTGGAGAACCGCACGAAGAAGCCGGCTGTGGAAAGCCTCGAGCAGGCGGTGCGCAATGCGACCCCGCTGATCGAAGTGCGGCCCCGGCGCGTCGGCGGTGCGACCTACCAGGTCCCCATGGAAATCCGTGATGACCGGCGCATGACGCTGGCCCTGCGCTGGCTGATTGCGAGCGCGCGCAAGCGCCCCGGCAAGAGCATGGCGGATAAGTTGGCCGGCGAGCTCTCGGACGCCTTCCAGAACCAGGGTTCGACTGTCAAAAAGAAGGAAGACACCCATAAGATGGCCGAGGCCAACCGCGCTTTCGCCCATTATCGCTGGTAGGCGCTGCTTTCCCAGCGGCTCAGGCAGACTGCCGGCCAAGCGAAGTCTCCTTCCCTGTTTTCATCAGCCAATGAAACCCGGCTCCGTTGGACGCCGGGTTTCGCCGCTTCATTAGAGAATATTTATGTTAGACGACGCTAGATTGTCACGATTGCGAAATATCGGCATCATTGCCCACATTGATGCCGGCAAGACCACGACCACTGAACGTGTCCTGTACTACACGGGAAAAACGTACCGGATGGGCAACGTGGACGAAGGCACCACCGTTACCGACTGGATGGTCCAAGAGCGGGAGCGTGGCATCACGATCACTTCGGCCGCTATCACCAGCGAGTGGAAGGGATACCAGATTAACATGATCGATACCCCTGGCCACATCGACTTCACGGCCGAAGTCCAGCGAAGCCTGCGCGTTCTGGATGGCGGTGTAGTGGTCTTCGACGCGGTGGCAGGCGTGGAGCCGCAATCCGAGACCGTCTGGCGGCAGGCTAACCGCTATGGCGTACCGCGCATCTGCTTTGTCAACAAGATGGACCGCACCGGCGCCGATTTCTGGCGCACGATCGATATGATCCACGAGCGGCTGGGTGCCAACCCGCTGGCCATCCAGATCCCGATGGGCAAAGAAGACTTGTTCCAGGGGATGATCGACCTGATCGAGCAACAGGCCTGGACTTTCACCGAGGCGCTGGGCGCTTCGCCGGAACAGGTGGATATCCCCGATGACCTGCGGGCGCTCTGCAAGGAAAAGCGCGATCTGCTGATCGAAAAGATTGCCGAGACCGACGAAGGGCTGACCCTGAAGTACCTGGAGGGCGAGGAGATCACGCCGGATGAGCTGCGCCGGGCGCTGCGCGCGGCAACGGTTTCTGGGAAGTTGGTGCCGGTGTTGTGCGGCTCTTCGCTGCGCAACAAGGGCGTCCAACTGTTACTGGACGCGGTCATCACCTACTTGCCTTCCCCGCTGGATGTACCCGCCGTCACCGGCGTCAATCCGGAGAGCGGCGAGATCGAGACGCGGCCGCCCGACCCGGATGCGCCGGTGGCAGTGCTGGTCTTCAAGATCCAGACCGACCCATACATCGGCCGCCTGGCTTATGTCCGCGTTTACTCGGGTGTCATGCGTACCGGCCAGACTCTGAACAATGCGAACAAGAACCGCAAGGAACGCGTGGGGCGGCTCGTACAGGTGTCTGCCGAAAAGCGCCAGGAAGTGTCCGAGCTGCGCTCCGGCGACATTGGGGCCGTAGTAGGGCTGAAGCAGACATTCACCGGCGAGACAATCGCTGATCCGGATCACCCGATCGTGCTCGAAACCATCGAGTTCCCGGAGCCGGTTATTTCCGTGGCGGTTGAGCCCCGCACCAAGGCCGACCAGGACAAGCTAGGCAACGCCTTGCAGCGCCTGGCCGACGAAGATCCGACCTTCCGGGTACGCGTTGACGACCAGACCGGTCAGACCCAGATCAGCGGCATGGGCGAGTTGCACCTGGAAGTGCTGATCGACCGCATGCAGCGGGAGTTCGGCGTGCAGGCCAACGTAGGGCGCACGCAGGTGGCGTACCGCGAAACCATCCGGCGCAAGTCGCGCGTCGAGACACGCTTTGTCCGCCAGACGGGCGGGCGCGGGCAGTATGCGCATGTGATCATCGAGCTCGAGCCGCTGGGCAAGGGCCAGGGCTTCGAGTTTGTGGACAAGGTAAAAGGCGGGGAAATCCCGAAAGAGTTCATACAGCCCGTCGCACAAGGCATCCGTGAGACGATGGATGACGGCGTGCTGGGCGGCTACCCGATGGTGGACGTCAAAGCCACGTTGCTGGGTGGCTCGTGGCACGAGGTCGACAGCTCGGATATGGCGTTCAAGGTGGCCGGCTCGATGGCCTTCAAGGAAGCCGCGCAGAAGGCCGATCCGGTGCTGCTCGAACCCGTGATGAAGGTGGAGATTGTGGTCCCCGAGCAGTTCACGGGCGACGTGATCGGCGACGTCGTGGCGCGTCGCGGGCAGATCGGCGGGCTTGATCTGCATTCAGCCGGCTTGCAGTCTATACGAGTCACTGTTCCTCTGGCCGAGATGTTCGGCTACGCGACCGCGCTTCGCTCGTCGACGCAGGGACGCGGCACGTTTACGATGGAGTTCGACCATTACGAGCCGATGCCGCCCGATCGCGAGAAGCAGGTACTGGGGAAATCCTAGATTCTTATGTAGTTTTGCATTCTTTGATCGTTCGATTTGCCAAGCAGGCATAGCTTCTAGTATAATCACCAAGTTGCCGCCGATTGGAAGGTTGTCCGTTTACGGGCACGCGTCTCGGACCGGCATCAGGTGCCTCGCCAGCTAAGCTAATAGACGTCTGAGGTGCCGACGTAGAGCAGTTTGCCGGGACAGGTACAGACTGCAGATTGCAGCCTGGGCCTGTCTTTTACTGCCCCGTCGCCTTCTTTGGGTGTATGACGCCCATAGTTAGCACGGGGCAATCTTTTGTCTAAGGCTATCCCATTCCCTGTCCCTGGCGAGGATCAGGGGCAGCCATCCAGAAGGAGTGCGAGGTCAGCATGGCGAAAGCAGTATTTGAACGCACGAAGCCCCATGTGAACGTGGGGACGATTGGGCATATTGACCACGGCAAGACGACGTTGACGGCGGCGATCACGAAGGTCCTGGCGATGAAGGGCTGGTCGGATTTCCGGGCGTTT
>Ga0066793_10000186_pt1 | contig 22070 bp, 9 predicted proteins | sample PersoiDNA2013189_FD_83876 | JGI IMG/M metagenome (GOLD analysis project Ga0066793, IMG submission 83876) | Permafrost soil microbial communities from the Arctic, to analyse light accelerated degradation of dissolved organic matter (DOM) -... | ecosystem: Environmental > Terrestrial > Soil >... | reverse complement strand
GGTCCGGGTAATAACAGTGGGGCTCAATCCGTCCAAGAAGGAGTTCCCCGATGCGAGCCCTTTTCTACGATTCCCTGCCGCGTCAGCATTAGATCGCACGGCGGCCGGCTGGGAGAAACTGCACGTAGCCGCCCTAAACAAGTACTTCGATGTTGACCCCTACACGAGCTGGTTTGGAGCCTGGGAGCCCGTGCTATCAGGCATCGGGGCCAGCTTCTACGGAGGGAACAATGTGGCGCTCCATACCGACCTATGCTCACCCCTTGCCACCAATCCAACCTGGACTCTGCTTGACGATGAAGCGAGAAGACTCCTGGAGTTGGCCGGTAATCGTCTTTGGCGTGGGTTAGTAGCGCTCCTCGAACCGCATATCGTCCTCATTTCTGTAGCGGCCCGATATCTCGTCGCGCTGGGTCAAGCGCCACTCAGCGATTGGCTTATCTGCCATACCGTCGAAGGACCAACTCGACGTCCTCTAGACGTCAGAGTCACCTGGGGTGATTTGGGGACAGCCCACCGACCGATGTTGGTCTTCGGGCGTGCTGCCAACCTTCCTCTTGGAACCGTATCGCATTCTGACAAGGTCGTCGTGGGTCGGGCTGTTCGTGCGGCATACCTTCGGTCAACAGAGTAATGCGCGGATACCTGGTCAACCATCAGTCCAAGCTTTGGGACGGCATTCGCGCCGACGTCTATCGGAACGACCCATACGTATGGGCTAATCCGTATCTATGGACGTTCTGCCACACCAATCAGCGGCCGCGGGTTGAGGCAGGCATGACGATTCTATGGATGTCGAAGGACGAGGGTGGGAAGTACGTCTGTGACCTCGTCTTCGTGGTGGAAGAAATCCTGCCTTTCTCTGTTGCGCTGAGTCGGTTCCGGACTAGGGACGTTGGACTAGCCTTAGACCACTTTCTGCCCGGCATTGAATATCACTTTGACTATGTCAGGCAACCGTATGCACGGACGTTCGTTGCCGACATGTCCAAGTCGTTCATCCCGCAGCCGGCAGTGGAGCTGGAACAGGACATCGACTCAGTACGGAAGAAGGAACGACCGGGATGCAAGCCTTTACGCGAGGCTTGGGGACGCCAGACGACACCGCTTGTGATCAACGACTTGAATCCGCTTGCTGAGGCAGTAACCAGTAGGGCTTTGCAGAAAATCAGGGGAGCCTTGCCCGCAGGCGACTGGATTCCGGGGCAAGGACCTGCTTTGAAGTGACCTCGTCGGAAGGTCCTAATAGGGATTGATTATCGCGACCACCGGTGGAGCCCACAGTGAGGTGCTCGGCCCGACGATAAACCAACGAGGCGGAGGCCACCGTCGCCATCGTCTAGTCGATGTTTCCGTATGGTGGTGCTTCATGTCATCCTTCCCGGCGCCTACGTTCAAGGCACCGTTACGCCTTCAGTAACAGTCCATGCAGCGGGTCAGTGGCACTGCCTTTAGACGTCTGCTCGCCCGCTACGGCGAGTTTTGGTAGGTCAGCACACCGTTGCTGAGGAGCGCTAGGCCGGCCCAACGGAAGGTCCGTTTCCTAGCGACGAAAGGCCTCTAGTGATTGCTCGACCCCGAAGGCACCTGCCTCCAACATTTCATCGATGGCATTCAGTGCCTGCTCGCGAACGAGGTCGCTTGGGGTTTGCGAGTAGGCCCGAATCAGCATCACACTGACCTCGGATGCGTCGGCTGAGGCGCCAGTCCGGATATCTCCAGCCTCACGTCCAAATGTTTTGATGAATCGTTCGGCAGCTATCGCGACTACGTCGGCAGGCACATCCGGACTCTCTGCAATTTTCCTGAGAAGGTGATGCGAGTAGGCCGCATAGGAAGGACTGTTTACGAAAGCGATGCAAAGCTCACGCTCTCGGGCGACTGCGTGCGCCGACAGTTGCCAAAAGCATCGACTCGCTGCCTCCCTTACCGATTCGTCTGAGTCGGAGAACAATTTCACCAAGCCTCTGCGGCAGGTCTCCGCATACGCGGCGACAGGGATGTTCGAAGCCAGGACGACTGCCGTGCCACGCCTGACCGCGGCGGACACGTGCACGGTCAACTCATCGATGTCAGCGCCAATCAAGAGGGCATTGAACGCTTTGACCTCGCCAGCAGCGAATTCGGCATCATCGATGCCCGAGACAGCCAAGCTTTCAACAACCGCGCTGATCCGGCTATAGGCAGTCCGAGCAGCCTGCAGCAGCAACCCTCTCCCGTATTGGGTCCCGAGGACCGCCGGATCTCGCGCCAAATCCGGGATCAGCTCGAAGGCGAGCTCCGCCTCGATACCAACAACCACTGCCAGCAGCCTGGCCGCGCAGGACTGAACCGCTGCTGAAGGGTCTCGCGCGAGGCTTTCGACTGCCGTTCGCATGGTGTTAAGAGCATCGGGGTGCCGCCTCAGCACCTCGGCCAACGCTTCCGATGCGCTGCCCCGCGTCGTGTTGATTCCTGAATCGAGTAGCCGCGGAGACCCATTGCCGGCGCGGATTGGACCTTCACGGTCGACGGGGTCGGGGTCATTCCTGGCGTACCAGATGACCGCGTTGAGTATGTCAGTCGGTATGTCACGAACTGCCGCTGCTTGCACAAGCCAAACTAGCCATCGACCGACTGGATGGCCATGCAATGCGTGGCACTTTCGCACCACCCCCCAAACGGTCTGATCGTCGAGAGCGCTTACTTGCTTGGCGCACCCGCGGAGGCCCGCGTCGAAGTAGACGGTGCGCACCGTTTCAGAGAGCCGCAGGAGCAGCGCTGCGAATCGGCGGGGATCAGCCTCAAACTGCTTTTCAAATAGGGTCGCGATCTCGTAGGCACCGCCCATTAGGCGGCCGCTTGGCAGCCAATGCTCGGAATCGGGCACATCCGTTATCCGTTCGATCCAGTCGTCATCGGACATGTGCGCGAGCCTGTCCGGAGCTATCGGTGAGAGGACCTCCCAGTCTTGATCGTCAGGCTCCGGTTCGGCTTCTGGGACACTTTGCGGACCATACTCACGATCGAGGTCGCGGAGCCTCGCCGCCGCTTGGGCCCCAATCCGTTTCTGTGGCACGACCGCCAGTAGACGGTGCTGCACCCGCGTCCGCCAGGCCTTCTCCTCGTCATTCTTGACGCCATTTGGATAGCTGATGATGGCCTGGACGATCGCACGCCTCATTGGTGGACTAGCTGCGGCCAAGAACTTGCGCACTATGGTCTCGGCGGCCTTGCATGCTCTGCCATCGATGTCTAGGACCAATCGGTCGGGGACTGCGATCAGGAATTGAAGCGCCTCTTCACCCCGCTCTGGCGGAGCGGCGCAGTAAGCCAGCCCAACCAGATAGTTTCCTGTCTCATACTTCCCGCGTAATAGCCTTCTGGCCAGCTGATCGAATTGTTTATCCGCGACGATCGCGACTAGCGCTCTCTCCATCCCGCGAAGAATTGCGGCCGTCGGCGAGAACGTGGGACCCGTTGTTCGGAACCTCCAGAGGCTGTCTTTCTTGAAAGCCCAGCGCCGCGAACGTACGACATTTGCCCGCATCAGCTGGAGCATTAGCGGAGTAATGAGGCGGGCAAACTCGCTGGGGGCGGCCTCAGCAGCTCCAACAATTAGCTGGGCCGCCCCGTGCGCCGAGTTGAGGTCTTCCGGGTCGAGCCGCCCACCATGGGCTTCGATCTGCCGCTTCAGATGAGCGGCGATGAACTCACACGCCCAACCTGGTCTGTCGCGCTCGAGCCCATGCCCCAGAGACCAACTGTCCATTCTGAAGAAGCCGATGGGTGAGCCTTCAAGAACACCTGCTCTCAGCAACCCCAACACAGACTCGAAATAGGCTCGATCTTGGCCAATGTCTGATCCGAAACCGACAATTGCGCGGAGCGCAGTAGGCCATGAGTCCACGTCGTGTACATGACGACTCAGCAGAGGAGCCACGAGGTCGGGGCGTCGGCGCTGAAGCGAAATCGCGATGTTGATCGCTCTCTCCTGATCCGACGGTGAGCCGGCCAGGTTCGTCTCCAGCCAGCCGCTAGCCAACAGGTAGTCCTGCCAGTTGGGCGCATCGCGGACCATGCGAACGAGTCGATCACTGAGGGGCGTCTGTTCACCGCTGAGGAGGGGCGCTATCCGCACCCACTCCGACTCCGTCGGCTCATCAATGGCCGCGATCAGGGACGCAACTACGTGTTTGACGTGGAATCGCACGTTAGGGGCTACGAGCACCCCGAGCATTTCACTGAAATAGCGCTCGCGTTCGGTATCGTGCAGGTACAGCAAGACGGATCGCACCTGCCAGCGGCGAAACAGCTCTTGGTCAGTGGATTGGAGGAACTGAACCACGCCGTCATATTTGCGGAAGAAGCGGCGGGCGAAGGCGTAATCAAAAAACGATTCATGGAAGAACGCAACGCGGGCATCACGAATAACGAGCACATTCTCTGAGGCCATCGCGTCGACGGTTTGCCGCTGATCGTCCACTATGTAGTTCGGCGCTGATAGTCGGCGCTCACGGCTGAGATACTCGATCAGGACATCTATGACAGATGTCCAGGCAACCTTGTCGCCAACACGGACTCGGCACGCCCGCTCTTTCTCGGTCCAATAGAGGTCCAGGAGATCTTTGGGTGTGGTGAAGGCCAACTCGCGTGCGGCCGAATCGGTTCGTACTTGGCTGAGCAGGTAGAGATGGAAGGGTGAGGAGAGAAGTTCGATCTGGTCGCGACGCAGCCGCTCGGCCGAAAAACCCAAGGCTGAGACAGTGGCACGAACCGTTTGCTCCGAAAGTGGTTGAACGCTAACTTCGAAGGTGTCGTCACCTGCGATGAGGCCGCGCAGGCGATTGTCTGTTTCGAGATCGAAGTTCCGGCATGAGACGACCACCTGTACTTGCGGGTGGATCTGAGCCTCGTACAGGAGTTCACGAATGGCGTCATACGTCGCCAGCTGTCGGCCGGAAGTGACGCTAATCGCATCCAGCTGATCGATCACGAGGACCTTTCGGTCGCCAGCGGTGTTGAGCACAATGGTCACCGGAGACTGAGTTAGGCCGAGTTGCTGACCAATCTCAATTGAAGTCAGAGCATTTCCTAAACGATCGACCCTAACTGGCAACCACGCCCAGCGGCGTTCATCGCACTCTTGCACGACTGCTCTTAGGACTTGGCTCTTGCCGATCCCAGCGTCGCCAGTCAAGAGGATTAGGTGTCGGCCCTCTTCGATCTGCTGGACGACCGCTGCTGCTTCAGATCGATCGATCTGGACGTCCGGTATGGAGAGTGCACCGAGTTCTCCGGAAAAGACTGCCTGTAATTCGCGGACGCGTTGGGCGATCGCCGGGGCAGGCGACACCAACCGAATGTTCGCCTCTTCCAGCGCTGATACGATCTCGTCGCGAGAGACGCGCTGACCGACTCGCTCAAACACGTACTCGAAGAGAACCGATCGGGCAGCAACCGCGTCCTCGCGGTCAACGAGTACACCCAAGCGGGCCTTCACAAGCTCAAGAAGTTCCGGTTCCTCGATTGTTGCCAACCGGATCCGCTTGAGGAGCGGCCAGGTCTCACCCACTGTGGTCCCCCAGTAGGTCGCCAACCTAGTCGCTGAAGGTTTCAGATGCTCTGAAAGGCGCTCGACGAACTCTTGCTCGGATATCGCGAGATCAGATTGCTGTCGCAAGGTACGAAGGTCATTGACGGAGACCGTCGATGCGAATACACAGACCGCATTCGGGTCGCTTCGCAGACGCGTGCCGAAGTCCTCGATGACCGGCTTGAGCTCGCTGATCGTCCAACCGCCCACCGCGGGGGTTTGGCGCTTGACTTGGTGAAACTCTGCGGATCCCCCGCGGTCGACGCGAAACTCGAAACCTTCTTCCTCGGATATTCGCTCGAGCCAGACAGCCTCGGCTTGCCCTTCAATTACATCGAGCAGGAACCGGATCGTCCAACGCGCTTCATATCGGTCACCCCACTTGCCCCAGATCCCGCCACGATCACGAGATCCCCTCCGACCTGCTGAGTTCATTGGGCCGGAGTCTAGCGAGGGTCCAACAGTTCGCGGGATGGATGAGGTCCAGGTAGTCGAGTGTTAATCGAGACGTAGTCACACGAACGGCTTCAGCGATTCAATTCATCCAATGCTGTCTCAAGCGCAGTTCGTACAGCAGTTAGGCGCGCTGGCACCTCGACCTCCAACTCGTCTACTCGACGCCCCAGTTGAGGATTGGATCCTCGGCCAGCTGCGGCATCGTCCAGGAGGCCGCGCTTGATGCCGTACCACTGAACGATCCGGCCGTTGATCGCAATCAGTTCGTGTTTCGTGCCTCTGAGTTCATCCTCGAGGACCCGATCGATGCGTCGTCGCGCGTCTCGGATTGCCTGCGGTGCTTCACCAACGCCGGCGGGTGGATCGTTGGTTAGATGCGATGCCAGCGCATCGAGGTCGCCACAGACTTGGATGAGTTCACGAACAGCTGGAACAAGCCGTTCTCGTGCCGCTGCGTGATTCTCGCGGCTTGCACGGTTTACCTCGGCGACGCTGTCGTGCCTTCGTTGCCGCGATCCATTTATGAGAAGAAACGCGCCGCCAATCAGCGCAACGACGATTGCACCGACGAGTCCCAGAACCGGCCCGGGACCTGTGATAACTGCCCAGTTGAGTAGCTGACGAGCACCCGACGCGACATTCACGCGTCATACATACCTGATCTGCTCGTGTGGATACGGCAGGAAGGCCTATCTCCGAGTCTCTACTTGGCCGCGCAGCTGATGGCTGCTTCTTCTCGACCACAGTGGCCAGGACCGGTGGCTTCCGAGAGTGCAGGAGTCCTGATCGTGATCGTCGCAGACCGATTCCCGATGCCCCTTATTGCTTGCGGCCTCGGCGCCCTTTTCTCCCCCTCTTGGTTGTCGATTTAGTGACCGTATGCCGGAGCGCCAACGGTGGCCGTTTCGTTCGTTGCCGGTGCAACGAATGGCGGTCCCAGGTCAACCGGGTTCCGTCTTCGTATTCAAGACTGACTCGGACGATGCGCTGTGACAGTTGCTCTGGGAGCTCTGGAGGAGGCAGCGGTTGCCCCGCAGGGCGGTGAAAATGCCGGAGATAGTGAATGACAATCGCACCAATGCCGAGAAGCCCGGTGTCAGCTAGACCGGGCCAGAGCTGCTGAACGATCCAAAGCACGGTTGCCTGGTCTATGCCAATGAGGACAATCAGGCTGCCCCGCTCGATGGTCCTAATCTCAAGTCGCGATTCCAATTCCGTCTTATGTTGATCGACCACGTTTAGCCCAATGGGCGGGGTCAGGCCAGCCTCATCAGCGGTCGCGTCAAGGGCAGCCTCTACTCCAATGACAGCCGCGGCCCTCGCTATTGCTGCCCCGTCGGTATCCGATATATCGCCTAGCGCGTCTATGCTGACCCTGAACTGAGCCTCTTCTGCCGGTGGTGGGTCAGTCATCGACGAATCCAAAGAAGGCGCCCGTACATGGGCACGTCAGTCAATCCAGCTCCCATGCGGTCACTTCGTCAAGTGACGGGAGGCCGCACTCAGATAGAGCCCACGGGAGCCAATCGGGCTCGGACTCGTAAAGGTCGCGCCACATGCTGGCCTGCGACTGCGCGTCTGGTCGGAGCGGAACGATGATCGTTTCTCTTGCGCGCATCGGTGGGACCAGACGCCGCTGCCCTAGTGCGCCATCGGCTGCATAGAAAGTCATTTCCTCAACAGAACCGACTACCAGGCCAGCCCCGCTCGTGAAGATCGCTCCACTTAGGCCAGACGAGGCGAGGACTTCGGTGACTGCACCCGATAGGCGTTCGGTCTTCTCGGCCATCCCGCCCCTGGACCATTCCGTCAATTGCCAAAGGCCGTCCAACACGTCGACCCGAAGCCAAGTCGCGTTTGTTCGCTCTGCCTGTGCGGCCTTGTCGCGGAGTACGGACGCGATCCTTGGCCAACCGTTCGAGGCTTGTCGAGGACCGCGAAGCGTAGCTTCCGAGGCTCTCGAGTCTGGGATGACATCGATGCTTCCGGCCCGATGTCGAAACGTTCGAGTTTCCCCATCGGACGCGACCTGGCGTGCTGAGTCATCGAGTCCCGCCAACAACTCTTCCAACTCGCTCCCCGCAGGTACGAAGTCAAGTCCGCCTCCAAAGACAACCCCATGGTTCGCCTCCAGCGGGAGCAGCCCCGTGGTCAGGCGATCCCAATCGGCCTCGGCAGCACGAGAAGAGGCATCTCTAAGAACGACCCTCGTCTCCGCTGCGATTGTCCCGTTGGTTGTTGTGAACCGAACATCCGCGGGGCCACCACCATCAGCGATCGCGACTTCCATCGCAGGATCCAGGCCCAAACGCATAGCGAGTCCGGCAATCTCGAGCTGAATCATGCTGTGGTGTCTGCGCTCGTGGCGATGATCCCTGCGAAGGTCCCGTCGTACTTTGCCATACCCAGGTGTCGATCGAAGCATCGTCAGGCGAAGAGCCAGCTCTAGGAGTCGTGCGAACTCATAGGCGTAGGCGAAACCAAACACTTCCGACGGAACCGAGCCGGCGCTGTCGAAGATGTCTTCAGGCCACCGCGGCCCCAGCACTTCTTCGAGAACCTTGAGCGCCCAGACGCCCGCCAACTTGCCCGCCACAGATCTGCGAGATCGCTGCATGAGCTCGCGCCAGGTAGCCCAGTTCGGCCGTGGCACGTCCTGTTGCATGGGTCGATTCTGACTTGCACCGGCCGCCGAGTCAGGCCCAGAAGGAGGTCCACCAACTGCTGCAGAAGTGATGCAGCATGACAGCGGCGTTATCGCGACAGCGTGGTGGTCCCGAAGGCTTCTGAATTCAGATTTTGGTCGGGGCCCGTCATCGGTGCGGAGAACCTGAACCGGTTCTGTGGCAAGGCCGTCCATGCCGCCAGGATGCTGACCACTATCCGGACGCCTATCCAACTCGGGCCCGAGAGAACGTGGATGCACGCAAGTAGAGGAGATCGGATCCATCGAGGCAGGACCCAGCCGCATTCATATCGCTGCTGGCCCAGCCGATTTGAGCTGGTGGATCGAGCCGGCTGACTTTATCGATTTGGGCGTGATCGAAGAGACGGGCTAAAGGTGCGCCCGTTACCATGGCGAACGCATGTTCGATCGAGCGCACGCCCTGGTCGAACTCGCGGCCGGCATATGCGCGTGCCGCGGCTGCGACGGCGAGCTCACTGACGCCGCCCTTAGTCGCGGCAACTGGCGCTTCTGCCGGACCTGCCGCTGCGCCTGGAAGGTCGCGATTATCGACGGTCAGATCTATGCGACCGCAATTCATTCACCTGCCCATGCGTTACGGACGAAACAAACCGATCCGAAGCGCTAACGAAGCCGTAACTCCTGTCGCTACGACCTGGGGGAAATGGGCCGAGGGGACAGCCTCGCGGCTCAGGTGACAGCGGGCCACCGCCCGACTTACTGGGTGCGTCGACCGGTGAACGGCGTCCCGGACCCGCTCTCTCGCAGATAACGATGTGGCCGCGCCGGGTACGATGCCCGAGGTGGCGGAGATAGAGATAATCGGTGTCCGACACCCCCGAGACGAGGCGAGCCGGGTCGGGGCAGGACCTGGGAGCTGGCAAGTGGTTCAGTCTCAGACGCCACGACGTGGCGATCGGTACCCCATCTTTTCCTGGGCCATCATCGAAGAGTGTGTGGGGAGGCGGGCAGCGGCTGATCTCGTAGGGCCACTTCGAGGGCCCGTCCAGGGCCCGGGTCGAGCGGCCAGCTAAATGGACGTCTTTGCCCTTCGAGACTCCCTCATCAGCGACTACGAGAACTACGTCAAGAGCTTCATCGCAATCCGGGACGACCGAATAAGGACGCACGTTGAAGCCGAGCTCGCGGGCGGAGCTTTCTGGCCCGAGCCGAGGATTGGTCTCAATCCGGCTTTCGCGCCAGGCCGGACCGTTGATGAGCTCGTCGCCGACGGCGTCCTCCATTCGGAATGCGAGCGCATCTTTCGGGTCAAGGAATCGGGCGGTGGCTCGCGCCCGTTGCGTCTGCACAAGCACCAAGAGGAGGCCATCTTCGCCGCCCAGACAGGGAAACCGTATGTCCTTACCACGGGCACGGGATCGGGCAAGAGCCTCGCCTACATCGTCCCGATCGTCGACCACGTGCTACGCAATGGAAGTGGTAACGGGATCAAGGCGATCGTCGTCTACCCGATGAACGCTCTCGCCAACAGCCAGGAGGGGGAACTCAGAAAGTTCCTCGAACTTGGTTACGCGGCAGGCAAGGCCCCGGTCACGTTCAAGCGCTATACCGGACAGGAGGACAGAGAAGCCCGGGATCAGATCCTGGCCAATCCGCCGGACATCATCCTCACCAACTACGTGATGCTCGAGCTGCTTCTGACTAGGGTCTACGAGAAGAAACTAGTCTCTGCGGCGAAGGGTCTCCGCTTTCTCGTCCTCGACGAATTGCACACGTATCGCGGCCGGCAAGGAGCCGACGTCGCCTTCTTGGTCCGTCGCACGCGCGAGGCCACGGAGACCCCAGACCTCCAGTGCGTCGGCACGTCGGCGACCCTGGCAACCGGCGGGACATTCGAGCAGCAGCGCCAGGAGATCGCGAAGGTAGCCACCGCGTTCTTCGGCTCCAAGGTTGAACCAGCCCAGGTCATTGGCGAAACGCTCCGCCGCGTCACCTTCGACGCAGATCGTGACGGGTTGCCATTCCGCAAGGCTCTCGAAGCAAGGCTAAGCACCGCTCCGAACTCGAACCCCACAACCTTTGGTGAACTTATAGGGGATCCACTTTCGATCTGGGTTGAAAACTCGCTAGGCGTGACGGAAGAAGCTGGAACTGGACGGCTCGTCAGGGCAACTCCGCGGACTCTCAGCGGTCCCAACAGCGCGGCGGCTATGCTCGCCGAGCAGGTCGGGCTCCCAGAGCCAACCTGCGCGGAAGCGATCAAGGCGCAGCTCCTTCTCGGGTATGACCTTAGAGACAGCGAGACTGGCTTTCCGACCTTCGCCTTTCGCCTGCACCAATTCATCAGGCGAGGCGAAACGGCCTACGTCTCTCTCGAGCCGGAGGCCGACCGCTACATCACGCTCGAGGGTCAGCGGTTCGCGCCCGGATCGCGGGACAAGCTGCTGTACCCGCTCGTCTTCTGCCGCGAGTGCGGCCAGGAGTACTACAGCGTGCGTCTGACCGGCGAGGCTGGGAACCACATCTTCGACTCGCCAATGGGAGAGCAGTTGGACCCGGAAACCGGCAGCACAGGGTACCTATACGTCAACCAGTCAGACCCATGGCCTGATGCAGAGGCTCCGCAAGTTGAACGAGTTCCTGACGACTGGGTCGAGGAGATTACGTCGGGACTGCGTATACGACCAGATAGGCGAAGGCATCTGCCGGCACGATTCGAAGTCAACGCACTCGGAGCGCAGGCCAGCAACGGGCCCACAATGGTCGTGCACTACATCCACAGCCCTTTTCGATTCTGCCCGGCATGCGGTGTCGCCCATAACGCTCGTCAGGGCGACTTCGGCAAGCTAAGCACCCTCGGATCAGGGGGCCGAAGCTCGGCAACCACGATCCTCAGCCTGTCAGGGATCCGCTACCTACGCGACGATTTGGACCTTCCGTTGCACGCCCGCAAGATCCTTACCTTTACAGATAACCGGCAGGATGCATCGCTTCAGGCCGGCCACTTCAACGATTTCGTTTTGGTCGGTTTGATGCGCTCGGCGCTTTACAAGGCCGCGGCGGCGGCCGGAGCCGAAGGAATCAGTCACGAGTTCCTCACACAGAGGGTCTTCGACGCGCTCGCGCCTGACATTGACTTGTACGCACAGACGCCCGACGCCAAGTACGCCGCCCTCACCGACATTCAGCGCGCACTGCGCAATGTGCTCGGGTACCGCCTCTACCTTGACCTTCGTAGGGGTTGGCGCGTCACTTCGCCGAACCTCGAGCAATGCGGGCTCATTGAGATCGCCTATGAGTCGTTGGACGAACTCTGCACAGATCAGGACCCTTGGGCTCAGGCTCACCCAGCCCTCCAAACCGCTAGTCCGGAGGCTCGCAAGGCTGTTTGCAAAACACTTCTCGATTTCATGCGACGTGAGCTCGCTATCAAGGTTAATTACCTCGATACGCAATTCCAGGAAGCTCTCCAACAGGTCTCTAATCAGCGGCTGAAGGAGCCGTGGGGCCTAGACGATAACGAGCGCCTCGAGCACGCGAGCATCCTGTTGCCCAGGTCCCGACAGCCTCATGACTATGGCGGCTTCACTTACCTGTCGCCGCGCAGCGGCTTCGGCCAGTACTTGCGCCGCCATAACACCTTCCCCCACTACAGCGACCGGCTCAAGCTTGTCGACTCGAATCAGCTGATCAGCGACCTTCTGGCCGCCCTCAAGACTGCCGGCCTCGTCGAAATCGTTCGCGAGGCGAAGAGCCACGACGAGGTGCCCGGCTACCAGGTGCCGGCCTCCGGGATGAGGTGGCTTGCGGGCGACGGCAGCCGTGCGTTCCATGACCCGATCCGGATGCCAAGGCAGCCAAAACAAGGGATACGCCCTAACACCTTCTTTATCGACTTCTACAAGAACGTGGCCCAGTACGGGCATGGCCTGGAGGCACGCGAGCACACTGCCCAGGTCCCAAGCAAGGTCCGCGAGCAGCGCGAAGAAGCCTTCCGCTCCGCCAAGCTGCCGATCCTCTATTGCTCGCCGACGATGGAGCTCGGGGTCGACATCTCAGAGCTCAACGTCGTTGGGATGCGCAATGTTCCGCCCACGCCAGCCAACTATGCCCAGCGCAGCGGCCGCGCCGGCCGAGGTGGGCAGCCGGCGTTGGTGTTCACCTATTGCACTGCAGGCAGCCCGCACGACCAATACTTCTTCGCCCGCCCGGAACAGATGGTGGCTGGACAGGTCAGCCCGCCCCGGCTTGATCTCGCCAACGAGGATCTAGTCCGCGCCCACGTTCACGCGATCTGGATTGGGGAAGCGAATCTCAATCTGGGAAGTTCGCTGAAGGACCTCCTCGATGTCTCCGGCGATCAGCCTTCCCTGAAGGTCCTGGACTCGCACCTTGCTGATATCCGCAATCCCCAGGCACGTACTCGCGCGATCCAACGCGCCGGTCGGGTGCTCGACAGCGTCAAGTCCGCACTTCAAGACGCTCCGTGGTGGACGGAGGACTGGCTCGACGACACGATCGCTCGAGTTGAACGCAGCTTCGAATCTGGGTGCGAGCGATGGCGCGGACTCTACCGCGCGGCCTTGGCACAGTCCCAGGCTCAACAGCGGATCATCATCGATGCGTCCCGTCCAGCCCAGGACAAAGAGCGAGCTAAGCGGCTTCGCCGCGAGGCCGAATCGCAACTCGAGCTCCTGCTTGCCGACCGTGACGGCGCGTCTCAATCCGACTTCAACAGCTATCGCTACTTCGCCAGTGAGGGGTTCCTGCCCGGCTACAGCTTCCCGCGCCTGCCGCTCTCCGCGTTCATCCCCGGCCGTCGGGCGAAGGCCGGGGAGGATGAATTCCTGTCGCGGCCACGATTCCTAGCGATAAGCGAGTTCGGCCCTCGGAATCTCCTGTACCACGAAGGCAGCCGCTACGAAATCAACAAAGTGATGCTGCCCGTAGTCGAGGCCGACCCTTCAGCGCCACGCTCAGCTCTGACCCAGTCGGCCAAGCGGTGTCCGCATTGCGGCTACCTCCATCCGATGAGCGACGACGTCGGTCCGGATCGTTGTGAGCGTTGCAATGAGTTGCTTGGCGGGCCGCTGCGCACGTTGTTCCGCCTCCAAAACGTCTCAACCCGCCGGCGCGACCGCATCAACTCGGACGAGGAGAACCGCCAGAGGCAGGGCTACGAGATAAGAACTGCGATCCTCTTCCCGAAGACGAAGGGCGAGGTTGCAGTCGAGACAGCCGAGGTCAAGAGCGGCGAGGAGGTCCTCGCCAGACTTACATACGCCCACACCGCAACGCTCTGGCGGATCAACATGGGATGGCGGCGGCGTAAGCCCGAAGACATCGGATTCGTGCTCGATGTTGAGAATGGCTATTGGAAGTCGCGACAGGCGTTCACCGACGGCCAACTAGAGCCCGTCGACGATCAGGAGCCTATCGGGCCCAACGTTCAGCGGGTGATCCCCTTCGTCGAGGACCGCCGCAACAGCTTGATCTTCGATCCGGGCGCCGATATAGATGGTCCGACCCTCGCCTCCCTCCAGTGGGCTCTCACCCATGCGATGCAAGCCGTGTTCCAGCTCGAAGATGGAGAGCTGGCCAGCGAGCCGCTTCCCGACGAGAAAGATCGGAAAGTGATGCTGTTCTACGAGGCTGCCGAAGGGGGCGCCGGCGCCATTCGCCGGCTCATCTCTGAACCGACTTGGCTCGGGAAGGTCGCCCGCGAGGCTCTCGAGATCTGCCATTTCGATCCGCAGACCGGGGCCGACAGGGGACGATCGCTTCGTTCGAAGGAGGACTGCGAGGCCGCATGTTATGACTGCCTCCTCAGCTACAGAAACCAACTCGATCACCGCCTGCTGGATCGCAAACTGCTCCCTGAACTTCTGCTGAAACTATCGACGGCCGCGGTTGAGGCAGCACCGGGGCGCAAGTCGCGGGCCGAGCATCTCAAGGACCTGATTGCAGCCGCCGACTCTGAGCTAGAAAGGTCCTGGTTGAAGCTGGTCGACGAACGCGAGCTCCGCCTTCCGGACCGGACCGGAATCATCGTGGGCACCACGAAACCAGATTTCATTTATGACTCTGGGGTCGCTATCTACGTGGACGGCCCGGTACACGACTACCCAGACCGAGCCAACCGAGATCAGCAGAAGAAGACCGAGTTGGAGAACATGGGCTACACCGTGCTCCGCTTCCGGCACGACGAGGAGTGGCCCAGCCTCCTCGCCAGTCACCCCTGGATCTTTGGAGGTGGAGATTGAGTTTCGCGGTCGGTTCTTTGGTCCGGGCCAGGGGACGAGAATGGGTGGTACTTCCTGATTCCAGCGACGAGCTGGTGATGGTCCGACCGCTGGGTGGCACGGAAGACGAAGTGACCGGCATCCTGCCAGAGCTCGAGCAAATCCAGACCGCCACCTTCCAGCCGCCCGATCCAGCCCAGGTCGGCGACGATCGATCGGCACGGCTTCTTCGCGATGCGCTCCGTCTCGGCTTTCGCTCGAGCGCTGGTCCGTTCCGGTCCTTCGGGAGCATTGGTGTCGCACCGCGGCCTTACCAGCTAGTCCCGCTCCTGATGGCGCTCCGGATGGACACGGTTCGACTACTCATCTCGGACGATGTCGGTATAGGCAAGACGATCGAAGCTGGGCTCGTTGCTCGGGAACTCTTGGATCAGGGCGCAGCAAAGCGGCTTGCGGTTCTATGCCCGCCTCACTTGGCTGACCAGTGGCAGGACGAACTCCGCTCAAAGTTCCACATCGACGCCGAACTGGTGTTGCCCTCAACGGCAAGCCGATTGGAGCGGGATTGCAAGATCGGGCAAACGCTATTCGAACTCTACCCCCACGTTATCGTCTCGATGGACTTCATTAAGTCAGAACGAAGGCGCACGGAGTTTCTGCGCACGTGCCCCGAGCTTGTGATTGTCGATGAGGTGCACACGTGCGCCTTTGACCCCGGTGCCCCGGGTACACGCCACCAACGACATCAGCTCATCTCAGATCTGGCGCGGGACATCGGCCGCGACATGATTTTCGTGACTGCGACTCCCCACAGCGGCAAGGAGGAGGCGTTCCGCTCACTGCTTGCCTTCCTAGACAACGATTTCGCGCGACTCCCGGAGGACCTGTCAGGTCCGCAGCGGGCGGAAGACCGCCGCCGCATCGCCCGGCACTTCATTCAGCGCCGGCGCGCAGATATTCGTGACTACCTCAACGAGACGACGATGTTCCCGGATCGGGAGGAGGCAGAGGAGACCTACAAACTCACTACCGAGTACAAGCATCTCTTCGAGCGGGTACTCGATTACGCCCGCGAGTCAGTGACCGATGAGAGCGGTGGCCGGCATCGCCAGCGAGTTCGCTGGTGGTCTGCGCTGGCACTCTTGCGATCGGTGGCATCGAGCCCTGCCGCCGCGGCCGCAACACTCAGGGCCCGGGCCGCGACCGCGGACACAGAAGACGCTGCCGAGGCTGATGCAATCGGGCAGACCACGGTGCTAGATGTCGCCGGCTCCGGGGATGAGGAAAACCTCGACGTCACACCGGGCAGCGACTACGAAGACCCCGACCAGGAGTCGCGAACGCGCAACCGCCTCAGGGACATGGCCCGTGAAGCGGACCGGCTCAAAGGGTCGGGCGATGCGAAACTCAAGAAGGCCACGGCGCTGGTCCAGAAGCTACTCAATGACGGCTTCAATCCAATTGTCTTCTGCAGGTTCATTCCCACGGCTGAGTACGTTGCTCAGCAGTTTCGGAAGGACCTGAAGGGTGGCGTGGAGGTTTTAGCAGTAACTGGCGACCTGCCGCCGACCGCAAGGCAGGAGCGGGTCATCGCATTGGGCAAGGCGCCAAAGCACGTACTTGTGGCGACGGACTGCCTGTCAGAGGGCATCAACCTCCAAGAGAACTTCAACGCCGTCGTCCACTACGATCTCTCTTGGAACCCCACCCGACACGAACAGCGGGAAGGCCGCGTCGACCGTTATGGACAGCCTCATCGAATCGTTCGCGTCGTCACCTACTACGGAGTCGACAACCAAATCGACGGCATCGTCCTTCAAGTACTCCTTCGCAAACATCAACGGATTCGCCAATCGCTGGGAATCTCTGTGCCAGTTCCGGGGAATGCGAATACGGTCGTGGAAGCGATCCTCGAAGGGCTCATCCTGCGCAAGGACCGGGGAACGGGGCTGGAACAGCTCGTGCTATTCGAAGATGAGTTGCAGCCGAAGGAGAAGCTCTTGCTTGAGGAATGGGCGAGGGCGGCAGATCGGGAGAAGCGCTCTCAGACCATGTTCGCTCAGGAGCTGATCAAGGTAGAGGACGTCGCGCGCGAGCTCGCCTCGGTCCAGGAGGCAATCGGGTCCGGCGCCGACGTCAAGCGCTTTGTAATCACAGCGATCGAAGCGTCCGGCGGAACAGTCATTGGCAACGGCGTGATCACTGCACATGTCGCCGAGACTCCTGCTCCGCTTCGGGAAACAATTGGCATCTCTGACACATTTCGCGCGGTATTCGAGCCGGGCGGGCCGTCCGACACCACCTACCTCAGCCGGACCCATCCGCTAGTGGAAGGCCTCGCGTCCTACATGTTAACTACCGCCCTAGATCCAATTCTGCCAAGCCCAGCCAGGCGATCCGGCGCCATCCGGACTCGCGACGTCCTGCGCCGTACGACGGTCCTTCTGGTGCGTTATCGATTCCACCTGCTTTCCCAACAAGCCGGCCGCGACAACGCGATGCTTGCCGAGGAGAGCGCTCTTCTCGTCTACGAGGGTTCTCCGGAAGAACCCACTTGGTTATCAGCCGAAGAGGGTGAGCGGCTTCTCCAAGCCACGCCCTCAAGCAACCTCCCCAAGGAGGTCGCCATGAGCAATGTGGCTCAAGTGGTGGCCGGCCTTGAGACGCTGGCTCAGGAGGTGGATGCCGCTGCCCAAAGCCGGGCCGAAGCGCTTCTCGAAGTCCATCGTCGAGTCCGACAGGGCGCAGGGCTTACAGGCACTCGCTTGCGGGTGGAGCCGACACTTCCCGCCGACATTCTGGGCATCTTCGTGTACCTACCCGAGCTTGCCGGTAACCGCTGATGCCGCGTAGAACGGACTTATTCGCTACGGTCCGGACCGAAGGTGGACTACTGCCTTCCGACGTCCTCGCGCGGATCGCTAACAACGATCCAGGCCTTGCAGGGCTCAAGCCTCTTGACTACCACCTCAACGCGAATGAACGCATCGGCGAGATGATCAACCGATCGTGGAACCGCGCGATGGGCGCGTGGGCCGCGTTCAATGAAGCACTCGCAAGGCTCGCTCCGGAGGACACGGCCACGACCGTGACTCGCGAGAGGTGGCTTCTTGTTCTCTTCGACGAGCTCGGGTTCGGACGACTGCAGCCTGTGCGGGCAACTGAGGTCGATGGCCGCCAGTTTCCGGTCTCCCACGAGTGGAGTGGCCACGTTCCACTCCATCTTGTCGGGGCCAGGATAGATCTTGATCGCCGCACAGCTGGCGTCGCCGGCGCCGCTCGGAGCAGCCCGCATAGCCTGGTGCAAGAGTTGCTCAATGCTTCGCCGGACCGTCTTTGGGGGATAGTCAGTAACGGCCGGCAGCTTCGCCTCCTCCGAGACAACGCTGCGTTGACGCGGCAATCATTCGTTGAATTTGACCTAGCCGCGATGATGGCTGGACAGGTCTACCCCGACTTCGTTCTCCTCTGGCTCCTCCTACACGAGAGCCGTTTCGAAGGCGAGCAGCCTGCCAACTCGTGGATCGAGAAATGGGCCAAGGAGGCGGAGGCCCAGGGCACACGAGCCCTCGACCAGTTGAGGATCGCCGTCGAAACGGGTATCGCAAGCCTCGGTCAGGGCTTCCTGTCCCACCCTCACAACGGTCGGCTGCGGGAAGCGCTTTGGAATGGGCAACTCGACAAACAGGACTTCTACCGCCAGCTGCTGCGGCTCGTGTACCGGCTTCTCTTCCTTTTCGTGGCGGAGGACCGCGACCTCCTCTACGACCCCGATGCGAGTGCACAAGCTCGTGAACGTTATGTCCGCTTCTACTCGTTAGATCGATTACGGCGCCTGGCTGAGCGTCGACGCGGAACGCTTCATTCGGACCTTTACGAGTCGCTCACGGTTGTCACGCACGCTCTGGACGAGGATGGGAGTGACGCCCTCGGGTTGCCAGCACTGGGCAGTTACCTTTGGAGCCCTGGGGCGGTGACGGACCTTGACGGGGCTAAGATCTCCAACCGCGACTTCCTTGCTAGCATTTACGCACTCGCGTTCCACGTGGCCAATGGCGTACGAAGTGCGACCGACTATCGGAATCTGGGCGCTGAGGAATTGGGCAGCGTGTACGAGTCGCTGCTGGAACTCCATCCAGACCTCAATGTTGACGCCGGCACCTTCGTACTTTCTACAGCGGCGGGCCACGAGCGGAAGAGCACCGGGAGCTACTACACCCCGACCAGTCTCATCGTCAGTTTGCTCGACACAGCCCTGGAGCCCGTCCTAGACGCAGCAGCGATGAGTAGCGATCCCGAGTCGGCCATCCTAGGACTTCGGGTCGTGGATCCCGCATGTGGTAGCGGACACTTCCTGATCGCCGCCGCCCACAGGATCGCCAAACGCCTGGCGACGATCCGGACTGGCGATGATGAGCCTGCGCCGGGCGCTCTGAGGCGATCGCTGAGGGACGTCATCGGTCACTGCATATATGGCGTCGACATGAATCCAATGGCTGTGGAATTGTGCCGGGTGAGCCTTTGGATGGAGGCGCTAGAACCGGGCAAGCCCCTTTCGTTTCTCGACCATCACATCCTCCTGGGAAACTCGCTGCTGGGGACAACACCTGAACTAATGACCAATGGCATCCCCGATGAGGCTTTTCGCCCGATCGTCGGCGACGATTCCAAGGTCGCCTCGAGTCTTCGGATACGCAATGCGGCAGAGCGAGGAGGGCAACACGAGCTCAGCCTTGAGTGGGCGGATACAAGTCTCATCGGGGAACTAGGTGCAGGTATTGCGTCGATCGATACCATGCCCGAGGAATCCGTCGAGGATGTCAAGGCGAAGGAACGCTCCTACAGAACTCTGCGTGATTCATCGCAATCTTCCTGCGCTCAAATGGCAGCGGACAGTTGGCTGACAGCTTTCATGGTCGAGAAGCGAAGTGATTTCCCAGCGATCACGCATTCCGTCGTTGTGCAAGCGGTTCATTTGCCTGCGCAACTGAGCCCGGAAGTCGCCACGGTGGTCCGCGACAACGTCGTCCGCTACCACTTCCATCATTGGCCGATTGCCTTCCCGAGCGTCTTCGACCGCCAAGACTCGGGCTTCGATGTGGTCATCGGCAATCCGCCGTGGGGGCAGGTCGAGTTCAAAGAAGCAGAGTGGTTCTCGACCCGGAATCTGGAGATTGCCGGCGCCGAGGGAGATCATCGTAAGAAGCTGATCGACCGTCTTCAACAGGACGACCCGGGCCTATGGAAGGAATATCAAGGCGCCCTCAGGGAGACGGAGGCGGTTGGTAGTTTCCTGCGTCACTCGGGGCGGTTTCCCCTGAGCGGCACTGGCAGGATCAACACCTACGCGGTTTTCGCTGAATTGATGCGGTCAATCTTGAGCAGCCATGGGCGTATGGGCGCGATCGTCCCTCCTGGGATCGCCACCGAAGACACGACCAAGGAGTTCTTCGCCGATATCGTTCGCAAGAGTCAGCTGGTCAGCTTGTTTGCTTTTGAGAACAAGCGACTCCTCTTCCCTGCCGTGCACGCTCAGCAACAGTTCTGCCTGCTGACATTGAGCGCCTCGAACGTGGAACAGCCCGCCCAGATTTGCTTCTACGCACATGATGTCGCCGACATCGCCGATCCGTCACGGCGCTTTAGCCTGACCGCGGCGGAGATACTCGCTCTCAACCCAAACACCGGTACCTTGCCTGTGATAAGGACCTCGACGGATTCGCGCCTACTGGCGAAACTCTATGGGCAGTGGCCGATTCTCATACGGAACGGCGGACCGAATCCGTGGGCCTTGGTCATGCGGCAAGGCTTGTTCAATATGAGCACCGCCTCCTCCTCGTTCCACGAGGAGTCCGAACTTGACTCTTCAGGCTGGAGGCTGACCGGCAATCGGTTTCGTCTTGGCAATGATGAGATGTGGCCCGTGTACGAGTCGAAGATGTTTCACCTTTTCGATACTCGTTGGTTAACTCATGTCCGAGGCGAGGAGCGCAAAGTTACACCGGCTGAGAAAGGTAATTACGACCTGTTCGCCCTCCCGCGATATTGGATGCGGAAGAGTGAGGTAGTCGAGCGCTTGAGGGATTGGGACAGACCTTGGCTTCCGGTGATGCGCGCCATCACCAACCCTATGAACGAACGCACCGCGATTCCGGCCCTAATTCCTTTATCATCCGTCGGTCACAGCGCTCTCGTATTGTTCGTTGGTCGGGAGCATAGACACCTTTCGCCATACCTGGTGGCCTCACTCTCCAGCTTTGTTCTTGACTTCGTGACGAGACTGAAGCTGGGGGGGCGAAATCTGGGCCTATACATTGCTGAGCAACTGCCCGTGCTACCGCCAGAAGTCTACGCGGCGACGTATCCCTGGACGGACCAGCGGCCACTCGTGGAATGGATGGCGCCTCGACTTGCCGAGCTGTTCGGCGCATCGGCCGACATCGCCGATGTGTTGAAAGAGTTGCCTACGGACTACCGACCCAGCTCATGGAATGAGGATGCTCGGTGGCGTGCGTCCACGGAACTGGATGCCGCCTTCATGTTGCTGTATGGGTTGACCTACGAGGAAGCGGATTACGTCATGGACAGATTTCCTGTGCTTGCAGCTCGCGAGGCAGCTCAGGGAGGCTTCCGGACCAAGGAGGCGGTGCTCGGGACGATGGCGCGGTTCCTCGGCATTCACCCGAGTGGTGGTCGGTTGGCCGGCGTTCGTACCTGAGCCGACCTTACACCGCGCGCGGGCTCGAACCCGAGTACTCCTCCCGGCCGGGCCGTATTCAGTTGTTAAGGTGCTTGTGCCCGTCGCGGACCGATGGTTGGTCGGTTACGCGTCCAGGGCGTGGTCGCGTTGAAGCTCGGCGGCTCGGGCTACTTGGCCCGTCTCGAGATAAGCCGCGCGGAGCTTCCGGGCTAGGTCCTCCCTGTCGGGCTGCCGCTCCAGGGCCTGTTCGAGGAGCGGAATCGCTCGGCTGGGCTCTTGGCGCGCCATCAGGTTCGCCGCGAGGGCGCCCATCAGGTCGATCCGAGCGGTCTCGGCGCGCTGCCGGAGCTGGCGCACGAGATCGCCGGCCGCGCCGCGGGCGCCGTTCACCTCCTTCTCCAGCTGCTCCCATCCCGGTAGGAATTCGCCCGCTGACGCGTCGAGGAGGGC
>Ga0066793_10000183_pt1 | contig 22141 bp, 22 predicted proteins | sample PersoiDNA2013189_FD_83876 | JGI IMG/M metagenome (GOLD analysis project Ga0066793, IMG submission 83876) | Permafrost soil microbial communities from the Arctic, to analyse light accelerated degradation of dissolved organic matter (DOM) -... | ecosystem: Environmental > Terrestrial > Soil >... | reverse complement strand
AGCATGCAGGCGCCCGACACGACCTCGATCACGGGTGAGGCGGGGCCGATCCGGGCTCCGCACGTGGCGCAGCGCCCACGCCGCACCACGTAGCCGACCACCGGCAGGAGGTCGACTACAGTCAACACGCGCCCGCAAGTGCGGCAGTGCGAGCGGGGCCGGACGATGGATTCGCCCCTGGGCACCCTGTCGGCCACCAGGTTGATGAAGCTCCCGAGCATAAAACCGACAAGGGCAAGGTAAGCGCTCAGCAACGGCGCACTGCCAACCATATCTATTCCTGTTCTGAGCTCAAATAGACTCGACAAGGGGCGCCACCAGGTGGCGGCGCCCCTTGAATCTGGCTAACGCGTCCCTATTGCGGGGCACATCCGTTGGGTGCGCCGACAATCGGGGCGAGGATCTTGCCATGGGCGTCCCACTGGTAAGAGAACTGGGTCTGGCCGTTGCGAGTGTAGTTCGGGCTCCCCGGGCCCGGATTCGCGTTGAATAGCGACAAGCCGATCGCCGGGGGTGGGGTGCCGATGGGAAGGAGGACGGCCGACATTTGGTTGGTGGGTCCGCCAGGGTTGATGGTGTCCACGTTGTTCGCCGCCATGAAGGCGTCAAACGCGGCCTGCACGGTCTTGTATTCCGATTTGCAGGACTGCACCGATGCGTTGGTGGTCAGGCCGACGAGGCTGAGCGTGACGATCCCGGCCAGTACGCCGAGGATCGTGACCACGACAAGGAGCTCGATTAGGGTGAATCCCTGCTGCCCCTTCTTACCGCGCAGGTTCTTGTTGAACCATCCGTAAAGACCTTGACGATGCATATGCTTCACTCCCCTAACCCTTCCCAACACCTCGCCGTAGACGGCTGGCTCAGGATTGCTTTGATCGGCTCTTAAGACAATCTAGGAGAGGGGGCCGCAAACCTGAATAGAGGGAATGACCCACTTTGTGGGCGCCAGTCCCAAGCCGCGCCTGGGTCTGATCGTGGTGGGACTAGTGAAGTCCCACGAACAGAGCGGCCGAAGCAGAAAGGATGAGGGCCGAGCCGAACAGGGCACAGCCCCGCCTCGCCAGGTTCGTAGGGCCCGTTTTTGCCTCTGCGATGAGGTTGATCTCCACCAGCTGACGACGCCGCTCCACCCTCTCGACCCGCTTCTGTTTCATGTGGCCCTCCGCATGAGGAGGCCGAGGCAGGTGAGGTAGGTCGCGAAACGGATCTCTGGTGGGAGTCGGGTCGGGCCGGGCAGCGGCACCACAGGGTGCTCCAGCTGCTGGCTCAACGTGGTGGCAGCATGCGCCGAAAGCATCTGTTCGCCGGCGATGAGGATCGGCGCCGATGGATGGAACTGGGTGTCTCGGCGGCGCTCATAGAAGCGCAGGACGGTACGCAGGGGGCCCGCCAGGGCCTGGCCGAGGTTGTCGCCCGCCACTGCATCCAGGTGGACACTGTGGCAGACCTGCGGTACGTGACCGTCGACCAAAACGATGTCAGCGGGGGTTGAGGCGATGTCCACCATCACGTAGGCAGGTTCGGCAACCGCCCGCGCGACGCAGGCCGACTTCAGGTCGATTGCGATCGGGTCGAGGCCGGCGGACCTCGCGGCTTCGGCGACGTTCTTGATCAGCGAGCGATCCCAGGCCACCGCATATACGAGTCGAAAATTCTGGTCGGAGCTCAGGGACAGCCATCGGGTGGACATTCGTTCCGGGTCGAGTGGAAGCTCCCGCCCCACGGCTGCGTCGACGTCCTGGTCGCTTGCGGCCGGTGGGAGCTTGAGCACCCTGAAAGTCGCAACCGAGTCGCTTGCCGCAATCAGCGCCCGCGTCTCGGAGATTTCGGTCCGCGCCAGAAGCTGACGCAGTGCGGTCCCGACTGCGGACGCGTCAAGAACTTTGCCGTCGACTAAAGAGCCCGCCGGTGTACCACCCGATCCGCATCGCATGGGCCCGCCCAGGGCGCCATCGACAGCTCGGATCAAGCTTCCGGTCAGATCGATTGCAAGGCGGGTTGCAGGTGGCGGCACGGGTCACGGCGAATAGTACGACCAGCCTTGAACGTGAACTGTCTGCGGGCTGCCGGCGGCGCCCACCTCGACGCTGGCCCACAGGCGAGGTTTGTCGCCGGAGCAGGATGGCGGTGTGTTGGAAATGCACGACGTGATTACGGCATCTCGGGCGTCAAGCTGGACCACGTAATCGTTGGTGCTCGTTCCCAGGTACGCACACAGGCCTGCCGGACAGGCGCCTACCTGCGCGCCGCTGCCAACAACCCCTCCGAGTGGCCCAAACCGCGCCACCACTGCCATCGTGGGTTGGCCGGCCGACTGCTGGGCTTCGTACAGGTAGCCGTTGTCCGCGCCGAAGAACCAGTCGCCCTTTCCGTCAGACTGCGGCGTGGTCGAGATGGCCGGCCCACCGGCCGGCAGCGCCGCCAGCGTGTTGAGCGACGGATCGAGCAAGTAGAGCGCTCCGTTTCCGCCGCCGACTCCGATCACGTCGGCTGAGCCTGGGCAGTGGCACCAGAACGGCGAGTCGGAGATGGAGGTTCCCAGAGATGTGTTCGCAATCACCGACATTGTGAAGTCTGTCTGGATCCGTACCAGCGCGACGCGTCCTCCCGCGAACGTGATGGACAGGCGGGCCGGCAGGCTGGTCCCGTCAAAGGCCAGGCCTTTGGCACTGGGCGCGGGTAGTGGTAGGCTCGAGACTTCGGTCAGAGTCGGCCCGGTCTTGGCATCGACACGGTAGGTGTAGTAAACCAGGTAGCTTGCCACGTTGTCTCCAACGACTACATAGACCGCGTCGGTGCCAGACTTCTTGCCGGACCCCGGCATGACCAGCGGCCCGGCGAGCACCCCATCATCGCCGTCGGTCGTTGGCGCAGAGGCCTTGAAGGCGCAGCCCCCGTCTTCGGTGGCGTCATATGCGTACAGGCTGCCCACAGCGTCGCCGAAATACGCCAGGCGTGGGAAGTTCTTGCCGCTGGCCGCCGCCGAGACGACGGTTGTGCTTGCCGGCATATAGCACTTGAGAGAGGGTTTAACGCTTGGGAGACCCGACAGCAAAGCCACGCATGCTTGAGACGAATCGCAGCCGGCGGCTGCCGTGGTGGGGTGGCTCACCGGCACCAGGATCGAGACGTCGGGTGGGCCGCTGGGGTCGACCATCGCCATCGCCGGCGCGGTGGTGCTTCCTCCCAGGGCCACCGACCAGCCGCTCGTCTGGCCGAACCCATAGTCGTGAACCGTTCCGCCTGAATCGCCCACGATGTAATCGTTCAAACCCGACGCAGGCAGGGCATGGGTAGCGTCCACGGTGTAAGACCCGGAGGAAAGCGGAGTGAACTGCGGTTCTCCGCGGCGGAGGGTGGGCCAGCAACTCAGGTACGACGGCACGGCGATCCGGCCGTTCATGGTCACGGTTGCGGTGGCGATGTCGGGACAGCCCGCGCTGATCGGAGTGTTCCCGAGTTGGTTCATCGCCAGCTCCGCGGCGGAGTTGACGGTGGCCTCTGTGTTCACCCGATTCACCAACGCGTTCGACAGCAGGAAGTTGGTCGAAAGCTCGGTCATCAGCGCGCCCGAGATGATGGCGAGGAAGGCCGTGATGATCAGCACTCCACTGAGCACGCTGCCCCGTTGAGACCGCCTCCGGTCGGCGAGGATGGCGCGAACCGCGTTCACGGATTCACCCGCGGATAGAAACGCAGCGCCTGGGTCTCGACGTAGGACTGCACTGTGATCGAAATGTTCACCACCACCGTCTGGTTGGGAGGCGTCCCGTCGAGGTACCAGGAGAAGGCGGTAACTCCAGTGGCCGAATCGAAATTGACTGGCGAATTGGCGCCCACCCGGGTCTGCCGCTCCAGGAGACCCACGCCGTCCCACGTATAGGTCACCTGGTAGGGGGAGATCGCCGGCGGGGTGGCGTTGCTGGCCTGGACGCCCTGCAGGACGATCGGAGTCGTACACGGGCTGTTTTCCGTTGCGCTGCAGCCGGAGGGGACCGGAAGGGTGCTGAGCGCGAAATCGTCGTAGGCCTGGAACTGGAAGTTGCGGATCTGCCCGCTGGCTTCGATCCTGCTCGTGGCAACGGTGTTCGCGCGCCACGCCGACAGGACCACCGACGTGAGTCCAGTCATGACCATCAGGCCGATCGCCGAAGCGACGATCAGCTCCACGAGCGTGTAGCCGCCCTGGCTCCTCACATAGCGCGATTGCCCTGGTCTCACCTGTCGACCTTGATGATCTGGACCGGTTGGCCCACTTGCCCGGCACTCGGCCACGTGACCACGGTCACCGACCACAGCTGCGAGGTCGCGCTCGGCCCGGACCCAACCGCCACATCCGCACGCAGTACGTATGAGCTGCCGCCCGGGCATGCACCTTCAAAGCTCGCCGCCGCCACAGGTGGGCTGCTGGCATCCTCGGTCGCGAAGCAGTCCGAATACGATGAGGGCGAGGCGTCGTACGCGCCACCGCTGACCTGGTCGAGCTCGTACTGAACGACCCCTGCAGCCGCGGTGTTGCGCTTGGACAGGGCGGCATCGAGGACCCCTGTGCTGAACGTGCCCACGATCAGCGCCAGCGCCGTCCCCATGATGACCACGCTCACGAGGAGCTCTACGAGCGTTGCCCCCGATTGGGCCTGGCGCCGGTCATCCGGCAACCAACTGAGCAGCCGCCGCATCAGTGGACTGCTTTGAGCAGGCCGTACATGGGCAGGATCACGGATACGGCGACGAAACCGACAGCCCCGCCGACGGCGATCACCAGGGCCGGCTCCATCAGGGCGATCATGTTCTTGACCTTGTAGTCCATCTCCTCACTCAGGAAATCGGCGATCTGCTCGAGGCTGGAGTCGAGCGTTCCCGTCTCCTCGCCGACGCGGATCATGCGGATCATCATCGGGGCGAACAACCCGGTCGCTTCGAGCGGCCCTGAGAAGCCATCGCCGGTGACCATTCGCACCTTGACCGACTCGAGGCCGCGCCGATACTTGATGTTTCCCGAGGCTGCGATGGCCACGTCGAACGTCTGGCTGATCGGGATGCCGGCCTTGAGCATCGTCGAAAGCGTTCGGGTGAAGCGCTCGATGATGCCGTACGTAACGATTTGTCCGATCACCGGAAGGCGAAGCAGTGCATGGTCCCAGAAAATGCGCCCCATCCGGCTCTGCATGAACAGAAGGATTGCGACGATGGTGAAAAAGAGGCCGAGCACGATCTCAATCCGCCACGATTGAGCAAAGACCCCGAGCCATAAGAGGAAGCGGGTCGGTAGCGGAAGCTCCGCGTGGAACTCCTTGAAGATCGACACGAAGTTCGGCAGCACAAAGACGACGAGGATCGTGCAGACGGCTACCGCCAGCACGAGGATGACCGCAGGGTAGATCATCGCGCTCCGCAGCTTCTTGATGGCAGTGTCCTGCCGTTGGAGGTATGACGCGACCTGGGCCAGAACTCGATCTAGCGTGCCGCTGTACTCAGCCGCCCGAACCATGTCGACGTACAGCTCGTTGAAGACGTTTGGGTGATGCTTGATGGAAGCAGAGAAAGATTCTCCTGCGTCGAGGTCCTCGCAAATGTCTTCCAGCGCCGCGCGGAATGCTCCCGAGCCGGAAGCCGTCTGCAGCAGCTTGATGGCGTCGGTGATCGGAACTCCGACCTTGATAAAGGTCGAGAGCTGCCGCGAGAAGAGAACCAGGTCAGAGGTCCTGACCCGGAAAAAAGTGGGCAGCTCACGGTAGACCCAGCGCCAGCCGTTTTTGGCCGGCCTGACGGAAACCACGCGAAAGCCACGATCGAGCAGGTTGCGATGCACGGTCGCGGCGGTGCTGCCGGTCGCGACCTTCTCTTCGAGGGTCCCGCCTGGGGAGTACGCCCGATACGCGAACTTGCCGATGGTTCTCCTCTCCTTAGATGATGTAGACGCTGCGCAGGACTTCCGAGACCGTGGTGACGCCGCTAGCGATCTTGTTCCAAGCATCGGCACGAAGCGGCACCATTCCCGTCTTGACCGCAGCGTCGCTGATCTCTTTGTGGCTCGACTTGGCGATCACAAGCCGCTTGATGTCGTCTGTCATAGTTAGTACCTCGAAGACGCCGAGCCGGTCGTAGTAGCCGGTGCCATTGCAGCGGCTGCATCCCTGCCCGTGGAAGAGTTGCGCCGGTGCAGAGACCCCGAGAGAAGCCGCAAATTCGACCTCTTCCGCGTTGGGTGCACTTGGCGTCTTGCAGCCATCACAGGTTTTGCGCACAAGGCGCTGGGCCACGATCGCGATCACCGACGAGGCGATCAGGAAACCTTCGATCCCCATGTCGGTGAATCGCAGCAGAGCTCCCACCGCATCGGTCGCGTGGAGCGAGGAAAGGACCAGGTGACCTGTAAGGGCCGATTGGACGGCGATCTCCGCCGTCTCGCGATCACGGATCTCGCCAACAAGGATGATGTCCGGGTCCTGGCGGAGGATGGCTCGAAGGCCGTTAGCAAAGCTGATGTCCGCAAGCTTGTTGATCTGGCTCTGGTTGATGTTGTCGAACATATACTCGACCGGGTCCTCGATCGTCATGATGTTGCGGACCTGCTGATCGAGCTCGTGGATCGACGCGTAGAGGGTCGTGGTCTTTCCGCTGCCGGTGGGGCCTGACACGATCATCATTCCGTACGGGGAGTGCAGCATGCGGTGGTACTCCTCGTACGCGCCGCGCGTGAAGCCGAGTTGGGGCAGGGTGATCAGCGACCGGCTTCGGTCGAGCAACCTCATCACCAGCTTTTCTCCCCAGATCGTTTCCATAGTCGCCACCCGGACATCGAGCTCGCGTCCGTCCACGTTGACGCTGATCTGACCGTCCTGAGCTCGCCGGCGCTCGACGATGTTCATGTTCGCCATGATCTTCACTCGAGATGCGAGGGCTGCACCTGTAGAGGTGGGTAGATGAGCCATGTCTTGAAGCACGCCGTCGATCCGGAACCGGACTCTCAGGAACTCCTTCTGCGGCTCGATATGGATATCGGACGCCCTGTCGCGGAGGCCCTGTGTGATCAGCAGGTTGACGATCTCGACCGCGGGTGAGGTCGACGTGATGTTTGCGAGCTCGAGGGTGACCGCGCGGTCGAATCCCAGCTGCGGGCGTGACTCTTGCAGGGTTCGGGCGGCTTCCTGTAGACGCGGACGCATGGTATGGACTCGGCTGAGGATTGCCAGTATGTCTGAAGGGCTTGCGATATACGGGGCAACGGGATGGCCCGTTATCAGCCTCAAGTCGTTCAGTAGTGAGAGATTGCTCGGGTCGCCCATGGCCACTGCCATGTGGCCGTTATCGCGGCGGAGAGGAAGCACAAGGTGCCGGCGGGCAAAGTCCTCGGGCACAGAGCGCGCCACGTCGGCGTCGACGTCCCCGTGCTTCAGGTCTGCGATCGGGGCCCCGAGGTGAACGCTCAGCACGAGGGTTAACTGGTCCTCGTGAACCGCGCCCTGGCTGACGAGCAGAGTGCCGAGCGGAGCCGGGGTCAAGTTTTGAGCGGCCAGCGCGCGCCGAAGTTGATCCTCGCTGATGAGGCCCTCGGCCACCAGCACTTCTCCAAGTCGCCGTTCGGGGGAGGGCGTGCCGTCGGGTGGCGCATCGACAAGCTCGAGCACGCTCTGATGTTGGCCGTCGCGCGCTCGCTTGGTAATGGGAATGACCCGACCTTGAGGGTCGTTTGTCCCAGGTGACGGGGGCACTGATCCTGATTCGGGACCAGGACCGGTGAGTGGGCCAATGCTCATCGAGAAAGGTGTGGACCCCGAGCGAACCTAACTGCGACTGAGTCCTGAACGTGCGGCCCACAGCATTGCTTCGGTGCGGCCGTGGAGCTCGAGCTTGCGATAGATCTTGGCCAAGTGGTTGCGCACCGTCTTATTGCTGATGCCTCGACTGGCGGCGATTGCCGGAATGGACTCGGCGTCGCCGATCATGACGAGGATCTCGAGCTCGGTTGGAGAAAGCTGGTGGCCCGCTTTTCTTGAATCGTTCGTGGCTTGGGGATGCGTCAGCCGGTTCAAGACCTGACCCATCAGACCGGCTCCGATCGCCCGGTGGCCGGAGAGGACGGCCTCCACTCCAACGAGGAACTCCTCGAGGCTGGAATCCTTGGTGAACAGCCCCGCGGCCGGAGACTGAAGCGCCTCTGTCAGAACCGGCCAATCGTCGTGCTCTCCCAGGAGAATCACGGGGATCGACGGTTGCTCGGAAGCGAGCAGCCGGATCAGCTCCAGGCCTGACAGGGGCTCGGCCCCGACCTCGCAGAAAACCAGGTCAGTCTGTTGATGGCGCAGGATCTCGAGCGCCACCTCTGAGCTTGCGCACGCGGTGACACGTGCTGAAATCGGCGGCGCAGAAAGCAGGCTGCCGAGGGCGTCGCGAAACAGCGGCTGGCGATCGATGAGGAGTGTCTCGATCGGGCGGGACGCGTGTGACTCGCGAGCCAACGGGCCCTCTGTCTGCGCCGGCACCACGACCACAGGCCGAAATGTATGGCCCACGCTCCTTTGCGGTAATGGGATCGATGTCCTATGCCCGAGACACGGCAACGTCTACGATCGGGACTGCCATAGTCGCTTGTCAGAGCTCCGTGACCCGGCGCTGGCGCGGCGTATGCGGAATCTCCAGGCCGGCCGGACGTGTCGCCAGGATGAATTGTCTCGACACCAGTCGGGACACCCTTTGAGAAACAGCCTCACCTGACTCGATTCGGAGGCAGCTGGGGGTAGAAGCCGCCTTAGCGCTGCGAAACCCCTTGGAAATCTCGAGCATCGGGGTTGTGTGAATTCGTGGCTCGGTGCGCTTTTTGCCTGCAGGCTCGATCTCGCGTGAGCCAGCCGAACCCGGGTCCTGGGACATTCGCCTCATTGGCGTTCGCGTGTGTACGTGCGACAGTCACGAAATGGAAAGAGAATTTCGGGGCGCCCGCGGCCAATCTGAGCGGGCTTCGGCTACGAAGGTCCGGCTGTTCTATCGCGTGTTTCTACCACTGGGTGTGCTCGCCAACCTTGTGCTCGCGTTCTTCATACTGGGCGGGCTGGGTCCGGACGGCTGGGCGGGCTGGCTGAGGATCGGCACCGGTGCGTTCTGCTGCATGGTCGCCGGCTGGCTTGGGGCCGCGGCCTGGTCAACGTCCTACTGGAACAACAACATGGCTCGGCAAGTCGCGGTTTGGCACAGGATTGCGGATACCTTTTTCGGCTGGTTGGAAGAGGCGCCTGTGCCTCCTGACGCGCTTAAGAAGCTCAAGCAATCATTGGAAGACGCGGTCCCCAACACCAAGCTCAGCTAAGCAACGCGGCGGAACTGGCCAAGGGCTGGGGTTTTCGGAGGCCAACCGATCGTTTAGCCGCGACCACTCAGTAAATGCTTGGCTTTTGTCGAGCACTTGAAGTCAAACGACCATGATCCAAGTGTCCCGAGTTCATGTACTGTTGGGCGCGGCGCGAGTCTCGGTCAGGGGGCGCCCAAAATTTGAGGGGGAAGGGGGCACTCGACGTGATCCGCGTTGGCATCGTGGACGACCATCCGGTCTTCCGGCTGGGGCTCAGGGCAACCTTCGAGCGCCAACGAGATCTGAAGGTCGTCTGGGACCTCGGCAGTGCCGCGCGACTGCTTGCAACCGTGGCCGAATCCCCAGTTGACGTGGTGCTGATGGATCTTGATCTCGGAACGGGTGCGGACGGCCTGGTTGCCACACGAGCCCTGAGGAAGACTTATCCCGACATCAAGGTTGTGATCATCACGGCTTCATTCGACCTCGCCTCGAAGACGGCATCGGCCGCAGTGGGCGCCAGTGGCTACCTGGCCAAAGACCTTCCCGTGGCTGACATGGTTTCGGCGGTCAGGACGATTTCAACGGCGCGACCCGTCCGAAGAGCCGCACAGATGCACCCGCGCGTCACACCTCCAGCTGCTATCAGACCCTGGTCGGCAGCTCGCGGCCTCAGCAAGCGGGAGCAAGAAGTCCTGACCGGACTCAGTCGGGGCGACACCAACCGAGACATTGCCGCGCAGTTTGGGGTGTCGGTCACGACCGTCAACAAGCATGTCCACATGGTGCTCAAGAAACTCCACGTCAGAACCCGAGGCCAGGCGGTGGCGCGGATGCACGCGGAGTCAGTGACGCACGGGATCCTGGAAGCGGACGTCCCGGTCGGGTTTGGGTCAAGTCGGCAACAAAATGGTCATTTCTGACCATTGACCCTTCACCTGTGTGTGATTAACCTCACTTACCAGGGAAGGGCGGGACACTAAAGGCCCGGGGGGTCGGGCCACCAGTACTCAAGGCTCCTGCTTTGCGTCTGGTTCGTCCCGTTTCGTTTGTTAACGCGGAGAGTCCTGTGTCGTCCGCCAAAGAAGGAAGGGAGGTAATTGGGGTGGCTTCGCCGCCAGCGTCCGCGACCGCCAGCACGCGGCTACGCAGCCGGCAGTCGGTCCTGGAAGACGATGTCAAGCGCCTGGTCGCGCGGGAGCTTCATGATCGCGTCGCCCAAACCCTGACCGGCATGCTGATCGACCTCGAGAACTTCAAGACCGAGCCAGTCGACTGGAAAGATGTGCTTCGCCAGCTGGACACCATTCAGGACTCAACCCGCCAGGTTCTCCAAAGCTTGCGCGAACTGCTGCACGACCTGCGAGGAGAGGAGGCGGTTAAGGACAGCTTCGTCACCGTCGTCGGCGCCCTGGTCTCGAAGTTTGAGGAGAAAACTCGAATCGCGGCGCAGCTCACCGTCTTGCCAGGCTGGCCGGACCTGATAACTCAGCCGGCCTCGGTCAATCTCTATCGCATTATCGAAGAAGCACTTACAAACGTGAAGATGCACAGCGGCGCCCACGAAGTGCGGGTCGTGCTCCAGCTGGACTCTAACGACGAGGTGTCGGTGATCATCGGAGATGACGGCCAGGGCGTCGATGCAGATGTGACCCGAAAGCCCGGCTTCGGGACCGTCGGAATGAAGGAGCGAGCTGTTCTTCTGGGTGGCCAGATCCGAATTGAGAGCGAGGCCGGGCATGGCACAACGGTTCGCGCGAGCTTTCCGAAATACCTTCTTACAGGCAAGGAAGGCCGAGTGCCTGACACCACATTGGAACCAAAGGAGATTCCCGCATGACAGTCGCCACGAGACAAGCCAGGGTCCTGATCGCGGACGATCAGACCCTTTTCCGGGCCGGATTGGCCCGACTTCTCAACGAGGATTCACGCGTCGAGGTGGTCGGCCAGGCGCTTGACGGCAATGACGCCGTCAAACAGGCTCTGAAGCTGAAGCCTGACCTCGTTCTCATGGACCTCAAGATGCCCGGCGTCGACGGGATCGAAGCCACGCGCCAGATCACCGAAGCCGACCCGAATATCAAGGTGCTGATCCTTACCACGTTTGAGACCGACAGCAACGTCATCCAGGCGCTCAAGGCGGGTGCCAGCGGTTATGTCCTGAAGGACTCGTCGGCGGATGCCATCTGCAGCAGCATCGTCGCGGTCGTGTCCGGCGAGCGCGTCATGGCCGGCGCGGTTGCGAACCGCGTTCTGGAGATGCTGAGCGGCACCACCACACCGAAGCAGTTCTACGACGGCCTTACCAACCGGGAAATCGAGATCCTGAAGCTGCTCGCGAACGGGATGGCGAACAAGCAGATCGCATTCCGCCTCTCCATAAGTGAGAAGACAGTCCGCAATCACGTCAGCAACACTTACGAGAAGCTCGGCATCTACGACCGGTCTCAGGCCGTGCTCTACGCGGTCAGGAAGGGCCTGGTCGAGGTCTGACCCGGCGAGGTTCGACTGCTGCGGTCTCCTGCACAGTCGAACCTCTCGATTCGCGCCTTACTCCCGCCACCGCCAATGCGTAGCTCAAGTTGGGCCCGAGCGGGTAGGCCCTCTTGGGACACCTGTCCTAGGTCTCCGCTCGCTCGGGACCGACTCATTCGAAGAACGCCTATTTCGTTCCGACATGCGCGCCCATACGCTTCGCCTGTGGCCTCTACACAGCAGCACGTACGCGGGCGCAATCGCCGAGCCGAGGATCAGCTTCTTAGCGCACCTTCGCAACCGCTGAACATCTCCGCCGGTGCCGCTGACCGTTCGGACCCCGACCTGGAGCGAGTCGACTGGGATCAGGAAACCAGGCAAAACGCCCAGGCGGCTCCGGCGGTCAGAGTGGGGGTCATCGGCTATGGCTACTGGGGCCCAAACCTGGTCCGAAACTTCGCCGAGTTTCCCGGGTCAGAGGTCGTCGCCATTGCAGATATGCGCCTGGACCGCCTGGATCCGGTCCGGCGGCGGTATCCAAGTATCGCCACGACCACAGACCACCGGGAACTCCTGAACGACTCCGGGATCGACGCGATTGTCATCGTGACTCCGATCTCGACGCATTTCGACTTGGCCATGGCGGCGCTGAAAGCGGGCAAACACGTTCTGGTCGAAAAGACTCTGACCGCCACCTCGGAGCAGACCATGCGTCTGATCGACGAGGCAGAGCGCCGCGGTCGCGTGCTGATGGTGGATCACACCTTCGTCTACACCGGGGCCGTACAGAAGATCAAGCAAGTGGTAACAGAGGGCAAGCTCGGGAGCATCTACTACTACGACTCCGTCCGCGTCAACCTTGGCCTCTTCCAGCACGACGTTGATGTGCTCTGGGACTTGGCGGTTCACGACCTGTCGATCATGGATCACGTTTTGGGCGAGCTACCCTGCGCTGTGGCTGCCACCGGAATCGCAAGCGTGCCGGGCCAGCCGATAAACACCGCGTACCTCACCTGCTTTTTCGAGGGAAATCTCATCGCACATTTCCATGTGAACTGGCTTGCACCCGTGAAAGTCCGACGCACTTTGATCGGCGGAAACGCCCAGATGATCGTTTATGACGACCTCGAGCCCAGCGAGAAGATCAAAATCTACGACCGCGGTATAACGGTCGACCGGCCGTCGGAAGGGGTGTACGACCTGATGGTCGGCTATCGCGTCGGAGACATGTGGGCTCCCCAGGTGAGCCTCGCGGAAGCTCTGAGGGTCGAGACGCAGCACTTTGTCGACTGCATCAACAAGGGCACAACGCCGTTGACGGACGGGCATGCGGGGCTGAGGGTGGTCCGCATACTCGAAGCCGCGACAGAGTCGCTGAAGGGCCGCGGCCGGCCTGTGGAGATCGAATGGGCCGGGACGAACGCATAGTCCCCTTGGTCGATCTAAAGGCGCAGTACGAGAGCATCCGTCAGGAGCTCGACCCCGAGGTGCTCCGCGTGCTGGGCTCCGGAAGCTATGTGCAGGGTGAGGAAGGGCGTCTCTTCGAGCGTGAGTTCGCCGATTACTGCGGTGCTCGTCACGCGGTAGCCGTCAACACCGGTACCAGCGCCCTGCACCTGGCCCTGCTGGCTGCAGGGGTAGGCCCAGGCGATGAAGTGATCACCGTCTCGCACACCTTCATTGCGACCGTGGCCGCGATCGTCTACACGGGCGCAACCCCGGTTTTGGTCGACATCGACGCTCAGACCTTTGCCATCGACGTGAATCGGATCGAGGCTGCGATCACAACGCGCACCAGGGCCATCGTGCCGGTTCACATCTATGGACACCCCGCCGACGTGGATCCCATCATCGACATAGCGCGGCGGCACGACCTGACGGTCATCGAGGATGCGGCGCAGGCCCACGGAGCCCGTTACAAAGGGCGGACCGTAGGTGGGATCGCTGATCTCACCTGCTTCAGCTTCTACCCGAGCAAGAACCTGGGAGCGGCTGGCGAGGGTGGGGCGATAACTACCGACAACCCCAACCACGACCGCGCCCTGCGGATGCTTCGGGATTGGGGAGCCGAGCAGAAGTACCACCACAAGCTCAAGGGATACAACTACCGGCTGGACGAGATCCAGGCGACCATTCTCCGAGTCAAGCTCCGTCACCTGGATGGCTGGAATGAAGCCCGACGGCGACATGCTGTCGCATATACCGCCGCACTCAAGGGCTCTGACCTCGTGGTCCCTCAGGAGATGCCATGGGCACACCACATCTACTACGCGTATGTGGTTCGCAGCCAGGATCGGGATGAGCTGCATCGCTGGCTCAAAGCCGAGCGCGGCGTGGAGAGCGGGATCCACTATCCGATTCCGGTTCATCTGCAGGAGGCTCACAGGGATCTCGGGTACCAGCAAGGAGACTTTCCGATCGCCGAGCAGGCGGCCCGTGAGGTGCTGTCCCTGCCCATCTATCCGGAGCTTCAATCGAGCCAACGCGACCAGGCCATATCGGCGATTCTTGACCATGGTCGGCGCACAGCGCCAGCAGAGGCTCTAGAGGCTGCATCCCAACCAGCGTGAGCGTCCATGAGTCTCGTTCGCGCGTGCTGACCGCGTCCACAGCCCCAATTTCCACGTACCGGGACCATGAGCGGGCGTCCTTGAAGCGCATCGTTCTGGTCCTGCAGTCGACCAGCGTCGGGGGCATGGAGACTCACTGCGTCGACCTTGCGGAGGAGCTGGTGCGGCGAAGCCTGACTGTGTTGGCCATTATCCCCGAGGCGGACACGTACGGAGAGCTGGCCGTGCGCTTCGTGGCGGCCGGCGCTCAAGTGCATCGCCTGGACACTGATGCCAGGTCGGGGCGGCTGACGCAAGCGTGGAACTTGATTCGGTTGGCCCGCATCCTCGGCCGGTGGCGGCCACATGTCGTTCACCTTCATACCGGTGGCGCCACTGGAGGCCTCGCCGCGACCCTGGTGGCGCGTCTCCTGACCTCCCGAGCAGCGGTGGTCACAGAGCACGACGTGCCTTCGATTGAGCCGGGTCTGAAGCAGCGGGCTTCGCGAATCCTTATGGACCGATGCGCCGACGCCATCGTCGCGGTTTCTCGGCGCAACGCACATGTGCGCATGGAGAGGATTCCTCCGCCGAGGGGCAGGATCGTGGCGATCTTGAACGGCGCACCAACCGTCGATGCCTCGCCCGAGGTTCGCCTGCAAAATCGCCGCCGGTTGCGTGCCCAGCTGAACATCGCTGAGGGCGATCTCGTGATAGGCAGTCTCGTCAGGCTTGCCGCCGGAAAGGGGCTGCATGACCTCATCCGGGCATTCGCGCTGGCTCGCCGCTCGAGATCCACCCTGCTCCTCGTGGGGGACGGACCTCTGCGTTCCGAGCTCGAGGAGCTTGCGCAGCAGCTGGGAATCCGTGCCTATCTCCGCTTTGCGGGACACCAGGTGAAGGCCACCCCCTTCCTTGACACGATGGACATATTTGCCCTGGCGGTACCGGAAGGTTCGATGTCGATGGCACTCCTGGAAGCCATGGCGCGAGGACTGCCATCGGTGATCACGTACTGCGGGCCTGAAGAGCCGGTGATCAACAACCAGACCGGGCTTTGCGCGCCGCCTTCAGATCATGTGGGCCTGGCCCGGGTGCTAAGCCGCATCAGTGACGATCCCGAGCTGCGCGCTCGATTGGGATTTGCCGCGGCCGCCCACACAACGGCGCACTTCTCTGTGGGGAGGGTCACAGACGACCTGCTTGCGCTGTACCTCGTTTGCCGGTCAGGCTTGCTGCCCAGCAGGTTGCTCGCAGATGAGGCATCACCTGTCGCGCCAACAGGTGAGAGCGATCCGTGCGGACCAGAGGCGGCTCAGAAGTGATTGGGCTAGAGGGCCCAGTGAAAGCGGTGGCCAGAAAGGTGGGCATCCGTCGAGCCACATTGAGCGCATTCCGGACACAGTTCGAACGCAGAGCTCTGGCGGCGACGCGGCGCCCATCTGCCACGGCCGCCGGCCGTATTCTCTGCTATCACTCCGTAGGCACTCCACGATGGGGGGTCAACGACGTCAGCCCGCGGCGATTTCGCCGCCACATTGAGCAGGTCCTCCGTCTCGGCTACACATTTGTCCCTGCCGCCAAGATCGCACATGGAAAGGGCGGCCCCAACGACGTTGCCATCACCTTCGACGACGGGCTGCTCAGCGTGGCTACGACGGCGGCGCCCATCCTCGACTCCTACAGCATCCCGTGGACCTTGTTCGTGGTCGGCGGCTGGATAGACGGGCGCCATGACTTCGGAGAAGGGGTCATCATGGGTTGGGCCGAGGTCCAACACCTGGCCGCCCGCGGCGTGGAGATCGGGAGTCATTCCATGAGCCACCCCGACTTCGGAGCGCTCGAGGGTCGTGCCGCATACATTGAGCTCGTCGAGTCACGCCGGCTCATCGAGGCTCGGACGGGCCTCCAAACGCGCGCCTTCGCAATCCCGCTCGGCCAGTCGACGAACTGGTCTCCGGAGGCGCAATCGGCTGCCGGCGAAGCCGGCTATCAGCTGGTGTACGCGCAATCAGTGCGGAACCGTCCCCAGGGCACGGTCCCGCGAACATTCGTGACCCGCGGCGACGATACCCGCATGTTCAAAGCCGCCCTCGAGGGGGCGTTCGATGGGTGGGAGGAGCGCTTGTGAGCGTGGCCGTTTCTGTGCGCCGGGTTTCGGTGATTGTTCCGACGCGAAATCGGGACGGGTTGCTGCGTGAAGCGCTGGCCAGCATTGAGGCAAACCGCTCGGTCGGGTTAGCCATCGAGGTCATCGTTGTCGACAACGGCGATGGGGAGGAGACGAGTGCCATTGCGGCGCAGTCCGGTGCTCAGTACGTGCGATGTACCCACTCAGGGGCAGCGGCAGCACGCAATCAAGGCTGGCGGTCCGCGGATGGGGAGTACATCGCATTTCTCGACGATGACGACGTCTGGACGCCAGGCCACCTCATCGTGCAGGCTGCCTGGCTCGACCATCATCCAGAATTCGGCGCAGTCCTTGGACAGGTCTCCAACGTCAGCCCCGACCTCTCCGAGCGGGGGAGACCCTGGCCTGATGGACTCCCGACCGATGGCTCCGTCTTTCGCGCGCTGCTTCGCGTCCAGCCGCAGGTGGGCGCAACGCTCGTCCGAAGGTCGGCCCTTGAAGTCGCGGGTGGGTTCGACGAAACCCTGGTCAGCGACGAGGACTGGGACTGGCACCTGCGCTTGGCCCTTCGGGAACGCATCGGCTTCGTACCGGTGTTGTGCGGCCTTTTTCGCGGTCGGGCAGCAGGGACCGACGATGAGCTGCAATGGATGCGCTTCCCGTTCCTGCACGTCGTGTACTGGACGAACGTGAGGCGCGGGAAAGGCCTGGCGCCGGTCCTACCGTCCTTGCTCCGTACATACGTGCATCATCTCGGCGCCTGGTATGGCGGATTCCTCGCAAGCGCGAAGGCGCATGTGAGTCAAAAGCAGACGTCGAGCGCTCGGAAGGCGCTGGTTTACGCGGCCCGGGTTTCTCCTGTTCATCTTGGCTGGTCGCTGATCACCGACCCCGAGGCCAGGCGCACGGTGGCCGCGGCCGTGATTCCATCAGACATTTTCACGCGGGCCATAGGTCGCACCTTGCTCGCGAGGAGGTCGCGGTGAGCGTCGACAAGACACACCATTCAAACGGGGCCTCGAGCCCGTACGCCCAGATGCATCTGGCCGATGGGGTTTCAGAGCACTACGACCAGGTCATGTACGCCCCGGACAGCTACGACACCTTGATCTGGAGCCTGGAACGACCGTTCCTACGGTCGGTGGCGGCTTCTATGGTGCGCCCACCGGGCGGCCTGCGGTTCCTCGATTTCGCTTGCGGCACGGGTCGGATCATCAGCGCGCTGGAGGACCTTGCCTCAGTCAGCCTTGGCGTTGACATTTCTCCCGACATGCTGTCGGCGGCGAGGACAAAGGTCCAGCATTCCGACCTTCGTGTCGGCGACATCCTCACCGACCCACATGTGGCCCCAGGCCCTTACGACCTGATTACTTCGATCCGCTTCTTCGTCAACACGGAAGAGGAGATGCGCCGGCGCGTGATGCCATCTTTGCGCAACTTGCTCGCCGGCCCGGACAGCCGCCTCGTGTTCAACATCCATATGAACACGATCAATCTTTTGCCGAACCGTCTATACCGCTTGATTCACGGCTGGCCGCCGTACAGGTCGATGACCGTGTGGCAGGCGCAACGCCTCGCGCGAGATGCAGGCCTGGAAATTCTCGAGCTCCACGGGTTCGGTCTCTTGCCGGCGCGCCTACACCGTGGAGGTCTCGCAAGGGCCGCCCGCTGGTTCGACCAGCTGGCTGCGGGTCGGTCACCGATCAACTGGCTGTGCCGAGACCTCGTTTTCGTCTGTCGACTCGCGCGAGCCTAAGCCAACATGCCGCGGCAAGAGCAGACGCGGCGCGTTGCGAAGATCCTGCTGATCCTGGACAAGTGCGGTCCGGGGGAAGCCATTCGCGTGGCGCCGATGCTGGCGGCAGTGAGGCTTGCGCATCCGGCCGCAAAAATTGATCTCCTGGTCGGCGAACAGGCCTACCCACTGTTCGCGCACGACGATCGATTCGACAAAGTGGTGCTCAGCTTGCTGTACGAACGGCGACACCGCAGGCTACCTCGGCTTTGGGCGGCTTTGACCGCCTGCGCCTTGATTGCTCGACTCGGCCTCGGTTATGACCTGGTCATAACCTATCTGTGGGGCAGCTCATGGCTGAACCTGATCGCCGGCGCCGTGGGGCGCGGACGGCGAATCGGCTATCGGCATCGATTCCCCGGGTTGTTGACGAGCGATCTCGGTACCTATGGGAACCGTGGCGACATACCCGCCAACCTGCGCTTACTGGAGGCCGCCCGTATCTCGCCGCCCGACTCCCGAAGCCCGTTGGCGCTAGTCCCGGACGAGGGCGCGGTCGAAGCTGCATCGCGCCTGCTGACCGCCCGCGGGCGCCGGCAGAAGGGGCCGCTGGTCGTCATGCACACCGGCTCGGATTGGGGATGCCAGCAGTGGCTGCCCGCACGCTGGGCCGCCCTCGCGGACCGAGTTGTCGAGGAACACGACGCTGACGTGGTCTTCACCGGCCTGGCCAGCGAGGTGGGATACGTGGAGCACATCCGCGCCAAGATGAGGTTGGCGTCGCTCTCCATTGCCGGTGAGACGAGTCTCTCTCAGCTGGCGGCTGTGATTGCACTTGCCGATCTATGCGTCACTGTCGACAGCGTCGCACACGACATGGCGCAGGGACTCGGTACACCGACCGTGGTACTCGCGGGTCCGAGCCGCCCTGAGGTCGCAGCCGGAGGGCAACTAAGAGTCGTGAATGGAAGCTCAGCTGAGCTCCAGCGAACAATTCTCGACTGCCAGGAGCATTTTCCCTCTGGGTTCTGTCACGACTACTCGTGCCCATGGGCCGGTTTGCGCCATATTACGGTCGAGGCCGTGGCGGAGCGGATCACCTTGACCCCACGAGCGGCGGCCCATGAACGATGAGCAACCGGATACGTTGCCCATGGCGTCCCAACCGCGCCCGGGTCTTTTGACCTAAACAGGGCGTACTGTCTCGGCCATCCTCATGCCCTGCGTGGCGGGTAACCATTGCAAGGCTGCGGAGTCGTGGTTTCCCCGAGAGCTAGGGCTGCCTGGCTCGGTCACTTGGCCAGGGGCCGATCTCACGGGCCGGGGTTCCGGCGACGAGCGTGGCGCCCGGCACGTTGCGTGTCACCGTAGCGCCCGCAGCGACCATCGAACCCTCGCCGATCGTGACCCCGCACACCACGGTCGCGCCCGCTCCGATGTTTGCGCCCCTACGCACGATGGTGGGGGTTACGGTCCAGTCATCTACGCCGAGCAGCTCACCTCGCGCACCCACCGCTCTCGGGTAGAGGTCGTTTGTAAAGCAAACGTGAGGCCCAATGAACACGCCATCCTCGATCGTGACCCCAGTCGGGATGAAAACAAATGCTTCAACCTTCACGTTGCGGCCGACCACCACGCCTTTCTGTATCTCGACGAAGCTGGCGATCTTAGTGCCCTCGCCGATGTTGCAGCCGTAGAGGTTGACCAGCTCTGGGTGGTGGATGACGACGCCGACTCCCAGAGTGACGTCCTCTGCAATCACTGCCTGACCAAGCCGAGCAGCCACGCGATCCCTTGAGCCGCGAGCGCAGAGCCAATATGCGCGTGGCCGGCTGTGACCTTGCGGTCGGCCCCTGCCAACGGAGTCGGTTGTTCCCTGTAAGTCCTGGTCTTTTGATCGACCGGCAGGCGGACTGAACGGACCGCTCCGATCCACGGATAAACGAGTTGGCAGTAGCCGAGGTACACGGGTTTGATGCTTCGCCACTTGGGCAGGCCCGCGCCCAAGCGGCGAATACCAAGCTGCCAGGTCCAGGTTGCCCAGAGGATCGCGCCGTACGCGTCGCCGCATCGCAGGTGCTTCATGAAGACCGCGCCGGCTCCGATGCCATACGCGCGCTCCCTCGCTCGCCGCGCCGGCCAGGCGCGCCAGTCCTTGTGGTAGGACACCGCCGCGGCGGTGTACACCAGCCGGCCGCCCCACGCCAGTAGCCGGTACGCGCTCTCGAGATCCTCTGCCGCCTCAAGGGTTGCGCCAGGGCCGAGACAAACGTCGAAGCCGCCGACCTCAGCCACCACAGCTCTTCGCAGCGCCCTGCTGGCTCCATGTCCCACATACCAGGGCGGGACTCGCCGTCGAACACCTGACGCTCCGGGGAATCCTTGAAAACGATCTCGGATCCATTCCGCGTTGTGAATCCGAGGGGCACGATCCGCCCGTAGACGCCGACGAGCCTGGGGTCATCGAACTCGCGCATCAATGCGTCCAGCCAGCCTGGTTCGACCACGCAATCGTCATCCGCAAATGCGATGACGTCTGTACTCGAGAGCTCGACCGCGAGATTTCTCGCTTCGGACACGCCCACGCTGTCCGACCGGACAACGGCCACGCGCGGGTCGCCTCTGGTCTCGGCCTCGACGACGAGGCGGGTCTCGTCGCCCGTGCTCTGGTCGATGACCATGATCCGGATGTCGCGCCTGTCGAGAGCAAGTACAGAACGCAAACAGTCCTGGATCATCGAGCCGCGATTCCGTGTGGGAATCACAACAGTGACCGTCAAGCGGTCGTGCCCAGATGCGTCGCGGCCAGGTACCCCGCCCATGGCGAGCTGATCCCGTCCGGTTTCTGCGCTGTCAGGGTTGGTAAAGGTGTCTATGTCAGCTCACCAACTCGCGGGGGACGGCGGGACTCCTTTGCGCGCCATGGGCAGCGCCTGCAGTCAGGAGCGACTCCACGACGAGCTGCTGCTCGTCATCTGTCAATCCTGGGAAGAGTGGCAGCAGCATCGTGTCTGCCGTGCACGCTTCGGTCACGGGTAGCTCGACGTCCGGGCAGAGCCGCTTGTAATACGGCTCGAGGTGAATGGCCATCACACCGCGGCGGGTGGCGATACCGCGATCTGCCATGTCGGCCATGATCGCCTCCCTCACCTCTGGGGATCCAAGCCGGATGCAGTAGGACTGATACGTGTGGAATCGGTTGGGCGGCACCCACGGTATCTCGAGCCATTCGCAGTTGCCGAGCAGCGTGGCGTAGCGAGCTGCCAGCCTCCTCCGCTCGGCCAGGACCGAGTCAAGCTTTCGCATCTGGACCACTCCGATGGCGGCCTGGATATCGGTCATGCGGTAGTTGTAGCCAAGCTCCCGATACTCTTCGAACTGGATCGTCTTTGACCGGTACCGATTCAGGTCCGACGTGGAGGCGCCGTGTGAGCGGATGCGATGCAGCCGCCCCGCGAGGTCGGGATCGTCGGTGGTGATGATCCCCCCCTCGCCGGTGGTGATGCTCTTGCGTGGGTGAAAGCTGAAGCACGTCATGTCGCTCAGGCTGCCCACCCGCCGGCCGGCCACCATCGAACCGAGGGACGGTGCAGCGTCCTCGATGACCTTCAAACCGTGTAGCTTCGCGATCGCGCGAATCGCCAGGATGTCGGCCGCCAATCCGATCTGATCAACGGGCATCAAGGCCTTCGTCCGACGCGTGATCGCGGCCTCGATCAGCTCGGGATTCATGTTGTAAGTCCGGGCATCGATGTCGACAAACACGGGACGGGCTCCGGCGTGCACGATCGCGTTGGCGGTCGCAATGAAGCTGAACGAAGGGCAGATGACCTCGTCGCCAGGGCCGATCCCGGCGGCCACCAGGGCGAGGTGAAGGGCCGTGGTGCAGTTGCTGACGGCGACCGCGCGGCCGGCGCCGACGTAACGTGCGACGGCGGTCTCGAACTTCTCAACGTGCT
>Ga0066793_10000182_pt1 | contig 22146 bp, 22 predicted proteins | sample PersoiDNA2013189_FD_83876 | JGI IMG/M metagenome (GOLD analysis project Ga0066793, IMG submission 83876) | Permafrost soil microbial communities from the Arctic, to analyse light accelerated degradation of dissolved organic matter (DOM) -... | ecosystem: Environmental > Terrestrial > Soil >... | reverse complement strand
TTCCTGCTCAAACCCACATACATTTCTTTGAGCGCCGCGGCGGTCCTGGTGGCGCTGGTCGTTGCTTTCACCCGGCGTTCCTGGCGCCAGGCTGCCGGCCATTTGGGGCTGTTGGCCGCTTCCGGTCTGGCGCCTCTAGCCGTTGTGGCGATTTATTTCAAGATCCGCGGCGGTTTTAGCGATTTGATCTTCGCCGTATTCGCCCACAACACCCAGTACGTCCAGCAGGGTTTTACATGGTGGCAGGCCAAACAAACCTTCCTGAAATTTCTCCTCGTCCAGCCGATGACTTACCTTTTTGGATTAGCCCTGGCAGCCGCCGTGGTTTTCGTCGCCGAAAACTGGCGCATGTTGATCCCCTCTAAACTGACTCCAGAGCCTTCCGTTCCCGCTCCCGCGGTGATCTCGGCACCCGCGGCACGCCGCTGTTTGGTTCTGGCCGTGTTGATCTCCATCCCTTTCGAGCTATTTTTTGTCACCCTATCCGGGCGCGATTTTGGGCATTATTATCTGCTGCCCATCCCAGCCTTAGCGGCAGCCAGTGCTTATCTGTTTTCGGTCGTCATCGCGGCCCTGCCGGATGCATTCCACCAGAAATCCGGCGTCGCCTGGGTAGCCGCCGCGGCCTTGCTGGTATTTGCCATTCCCTGGGGTAATGAAATCCTCAAGCAGGAGCGACCGCACCGGGCCGACCTGGCCGACTATTTCAAGAACCCGGGCATCACCACTTACCATCTCACGCAGTTGGAGCAATACATCCAGGATCACAGCCGGGCGGACCAGTCCGTACTGGTCTGGTCAACTCACCCCAGCCTCAATCTGGTCACCGGGCGGCGCTCGCCCACCCGGTACGTGTACGCGCTGCACGTCCTCACCCCCACTCCCACAGGCAGCACCGGTTTCCCAGAGCTGATTCGATCCCTCAGCCAGGACCCACCCGCCCTGATCGTTGCCCAAAAGGCATCCTCCGTCGGCCTGCCCGATTTCTGGTCCGATGACGCCAGCTTATGCCCGGGCTGCACCCCCCAGGCGCACCAGGGTCTGCTCGACCTCAAGACTTATATTAATAACCATTACAAACTGACCATCCAGATTTTTGATTGGTATATTTTCCGGCAGAAGTGATGATGTCTACCAACGATAAAGATTATGAATTGCAATATCAATCACCGTCTATTCGAATGTTAAGTGACTACTTTGCATTCCTGCAACATGGCCTGCCAGGCTCCCCTGGCAGCCTGTGTGGAATTTGATGGCGGCAACCCCACGCCCATCGAACAGGTCGAACATATCGCTGGCCCAGTATTGGGGTGCTATGGGGGGGGGAGGATAACCGCATCAACCAGACTCTTGACCAGCTTATCAAGGCCATGTCCACTTATAAAAAATATTTTGAAATGCGCATCGATCCAGGCGCGGCCCCATGCCTTCTTTAATAACGACACCAGATCATCCACGTACCGGGAAGGCGTGGGACCAGGTTCTGCGTTTCTACCCAAGGACCCTATTGGATGGCTGATGATTTGCTTTTTTTGCGGCGGTCCATTAAATTTACGCCCAATAACAAGACGACTACCCCCGTGTCGATACAGGCATCCGCAACGTTGAACACGGCGAAGGTACTCAGTGAGATAAAATCGGTCACCTGGCCAATGAACAACCGGTCGATCAAATTGCCGACGGCTCCGCCCAGCATCAAGATCATGCCTGACCGGATCACCCAACCCTGGCCGGCGAGGCGCGGGTAATAATAAATAATCCCCGCTGAAACCACAATCGCGAAAATCATAAATATCCAACCAAAACCGGACAGCATGCTGAAGGCCATGCCCGAATTTTGCGTACGCAAGACGCGCCCGTAAGGCAGCAGCCAGCTCCACGGGGACCAGACCGCGCCTGGCGCCAGGTGGCTGCGCACCAGGTATTTCGTGGTCTGGTCTATCACGACGATCAACCCCGAAAGCAGAAAAAGCCAGAGATATTGGGATCGCGGGTTCTTCATTTATTCCATGTTCAACCGGCGCAAGGCCCTGGCGATCCGTCTCAGACTCTCTTCTTTGCCTAAGATGTCAGCGATTTCGGTCGCCCCCCCGGGGGTGGTTAGCTGACCTGATAATGCGATCCGGATTGGCCACATCACCATGTTGGTTTTCAGACCAGTCCGCGCGATATACGCTTGCAGCTCAGTTCGAAACGCCTCTTCATCCCATTTGACCATCAATTTTATCAACGGCGCGACTTCACCCAACACCTTGCGGCTTGACTCCAGGCTTGACCGGCTCTTGTCATGCACAAATAACTCAAGGTCATAGTCTGGAAGATCCGCCAAAAAGCCGACCACGCCCGGGATATCGGTTAAAACCGCTGTGCGGCTCTGGATCACCCGGCTCAGACGGGCTGTGTTGCAGGTTTCTTTTATCTTTTCCGGATAATAAGCCTGGGCCAGCGCATGAAAACGTTCGGGAGGTAGTTTATGTAAATGTTCGCCATTCAACCAGGCCAACTTAGCGATCGAAAAAGCGGCTTTAGACTTATTGATCCGGTCGATATCAAAATCACGCACCAGGTCTTCGAGGGTGAAAAATTCCCGGTCATCGCCCGGAGCCCAGCCCAACAAAGCGACCCCATTGACAATGGCTTCAGGTAGAAAGCCCTTGGCGATCAGGTCCTGAAAGGAGGCGTCGCCAGCGCGTTTGCTCAATTTCTTGCCGTCTTCTTTAACAATGTGGGGTAAATGGACATATTCGGGGACTTCCCAACCAAAGCTGGCATAAAGCAGGTTGTATTTGGGCGTTGAAGAAAGGTATTCCACACCGCGCACCACGTGGGTGATGCCCATCAAATGGTCGTCCACCACGTTCGCAAAATTATAGGTAGGGAAGCCATCCGATTTTAGGAGGACCTGGTCGTCCAACTGGCGATTTTGGATGGTGATACTGCCGTAAACACGGTCGTTGAAGGTGGTAGCGCCGCTTTCAGGTATGCGCTGGCGGATCACGGAAGAATCACCTGCTTCGAGCCGGCTCTTAATCTCGGTTGGCGTCAGAAAACGGCAGGGATTATAACCTTTAGAACGCGAGCTTTTTTTCTCGGGTTCGTCCTTCTGGCAAAAACAGAGGTAGGCCGCGCCGCTTTCGACCAACTTTTTGGCGTAACCACGATAGATACCCTGCGCCTGGCGCTGGCTCTGGACATAGGGGCCGCAACTGCCCCCTTTATCCGGCCCTTCGTCGAAATCCAGGCCAGCCAACTTCAGACTGTCGTAGATCACCTGGATAGCTTTCGGCACATTGCGCTTGCGGTCGGTATCTTCAATGCGCAAAATAAACTGTCCGCCGAAATGCCTGGCAATGCAATAAGCATACAAACCCGTACGCAGGTTGCCAATATGCATAGTCCCCGTCGGACTGGGTGCAAAACGAGTTCTAACCATAACCCTTCCCAACTTTACAAAAATTGTGTAAATCTTCAACTCAAGCTGAAAGTTACCGAATAGGAGGTGTTTTCGCTTACCAGGAAAGCGCATATACCTCAAATTTGGGTCATTTTCACAATAGCCTGAGCAGTTAAATATTGCTTGCCATTGTACCCCAGATTTCAACCAGAAAATCTATTAATTATTTCTAGTGGGGTCCCTTATAATTAGGGATATGAAGAAAAATTGGTAAGAAACCATATCGGTAAACAATAAGGCGTATCCTATGGAAGAGACTGTTTTGAATAAGTTATCCCTGGAACAATTAGCCGTAATAGACGATGAACAGAAGGCCATCTTTAGCGTGCTGTCAGAAGCCGACCAAAAGTTCTTTTCACAGACGTTCAAACCGGCGGACCTCCCGGCAGTGCTGAACCGGAAAGGCGAAATCTTAAAGCGCAATAAGTTCAACCGTGACCGCATGGACAAGGTCAAGGATGCAGTGGCAAAAAGCGCAGCCGAGGTTCCGGTCGAAAATACCCCTGAGGATATTCTGACCGCGGTAGCCGGTATGGTAGGCATTGGCGCTGCCGCGGTGGCCGTGGCATCCGATAATTCTGCCAGCTGGCGGGGAGTCAGACCCAATGATCTGGTAGCGCCCTTGCGCACCGAATTCAATACCGATAAAACCCAAATCAGCGTCGCCGGGAATCCCGACGCCGTGGCGGTCAATATTCTCCTGATCAGCTATGGCCGATATATCCCGGCGCTGACCATCAACCTGGCCACCGTAGAAAACGGCACCGAAGTTAAAATGAGCGACCTCACCTCGCAAGGCGCCCTGGAAACCCTCAAAGAAGGTGGCAAAAAGGTGTTGGGCATCGCCGCCGATAGCCTGCGCCTGCTCACGCAAAGTAAAGCCAGGATCGCCTCGCCAGCCGACATTCTGAACACAGCCAATCATACCTTCAGCCAAGGCGCCGACCTGGCAGACATCGCTGGAAACCTTAAGCTCAAGGACCGTGCCTGGAAGGTGATCAAGCAAACCGCGGAAAGCATTGAGGCCCACTATAACAGCGAACAGGAAGCTGCTCGCCAGGCACGCTTTGCGCTGGAAAGGGCCTGGGATAATTACGCCCACTGCCCCACCTGCGGTGTGTCCTTCGGTCCGGACGAAACGACCTGCCGGGTGTGCGGCACAGCCCGGCCTGAAAAACCATTGAAAAGCGATCCTCGCCAACAATAAATAAACTATTGGGCTCATTCGGAATTGATGGGATAACGACCCCCGGGAAATCCTGAAGAAGCAAATATTTATGGGTCAAGTTCAGAATAAAAAAATACCTCCGGTTCAAACCAGGTTTAAAAAGGCTGATTTGACCGGAGGACTTTTTATTAGGTTTAGGGGGTTAGGAAATTATTGCAACAACATGCATTGAACCCACACTATCTTTATTAAAACGATTGAGCAGCCTTTATGGTTGGGTAATTTGTGATGATCAATTCAGTCATTTTACCCCGCCGATTCCCGTACCGATTAATCGCGCGGTTAGCCCAAACTTCATCGATCACAAATGCACCATCCGAAAACAATTCACGCACCATTTCTGTATCTGAATTGGATAAAACAACTAAAATATGCCGCCTGGACAGTTCAATACAAACATCTCTTAACCGACATTGGTCATTCGCGGTAAAACCATCCGCGTGATATGAGGTGAAGTTAGCAGTAGATGACAACGGAACATAAGGGGGATCGAAATAGACAAAATCGCCTTGTTTCGCGAAGTCCAACACACTTTCGAAGGGCGCGTTTTGGATCACAACTTTTTGCAATGCAATGCTAACGGATTGTAAATTCTCCTCATCTAAATATTTTGGGTTCTTATACTTCCCAAAGGGAACATTAAAATACCCCCTTTTATTGACACGATATAAACCGTTATAACCAGTTTTATTCAAGTAAATCATTCTGGCGGCCCGGGCAGGTAGACTTAAATCAAAAGGGTTAAGAGAACGCAGTTTATAGAAAAAATCTTTATCATGGGGATATTTCGATAATTCCCGAATAACTTGCTTGTGATTCTCCCGGATGGCACAATAAACATCAATCAATTCTGCATTGATATCCGAAATCCTGGCATTTTTGATTTTTCCATCCCGGAATAATTTAAAGAAAAAAGCTCCTCCCCCTAAAAAGGGCTCGTGGTAATCCTCAAATGAAACGGGCAGTCGCCCCATTAATTCATCCACCAATTGAGTTTTACCACCAGCCCATTTTATAAAAGGATGGGGAAACGAATTTCCATTCACCACGGCCACTCATCTCCCCGATAATCGATCAATGACAATTTATCCTCATCTGCCCTGGCTTTCAGGAAAAAAGACAATGCAAAGGCCGCGGCTTCGTCGAGATCCAGGTCGGCGCGCGTATTTTTGCTCCCGCCCATGTAGGACTTCATCCAACCCGGGTGGTAAACCCGGAAGGTATAGCCTTCTGGACGCAAGGCGTTGAACAAGATTTTGACGCCCATATTGAGCGCGGCTTTCGACATACAATAGCTGAACCAGGCCGTACGCGACATGCGACCGATGCTGCCCGCTTCTGAAGAAACGAAACAGAGGCGCTTCAATGATCCCCGGTCCAGCAAGGGTAAGAAAGACTCAACCACGCGCAAAGGGCCTAAGGAATTGGTATCATACAGGCGGTGCATCTCGGGGTAATCCAGCCCTTCCCGGATCGAGCTGTGGTTGGTGGGAGAATTTACTCCGGCATTATTAATCAGCAGGTCAAGGTGATCACCCCTGGTAGATGCCACCTGCATCGCCGACCGGGTTGAGTCATTCGAGGTGACATCCAGTGGAATGAGTGCCAATTTTCCAGGGAAATCTTGCGCCAGCTCCTTTAATTCAAGCCAATCTGGCATATATTGGCCCGCCAGAACAGTCCACCCTTGAGCCAGCAGTATTTTACACAGCGAAAAACCCAGGCCGCGATCCGCGCCAGTGACCCATGCAATCGATTCCATGTGGCTCACAAAACCGGATAATAGGTCGATGGCAGTTTGCGTTCAAGGGCCTGTTCTGCCGTGAAAGCGATCTGCAACAGCAGGTGTTCTTCCCAATGCCGGCCCATCGCTTGCATACCCACTGGCAGACCCGCATCGTCATATCCGACAGGGAAGGCGATCGCCGGATGGCCGGTGAAATTTCCGGGAAACACAAAACGCATCAGTTCTGTAACCGTACCCAGATCGGACCAATCCCCATTAATCCTACCCCCCGGAATGACCGGGGCTGTGATGGCTGTGGCGGGTGTCATGATCACATCGACTTCTTCATAGGCTTTCTGAAAGATAGCGATCGCCTTCGTGCGCATGCGTTGGCTTTGCAGGTAATCGTATGCTGTCATATTTCTGGCCAGTTCAAGACTGATGCGCACACTATCGCCCTGTTCATTTTTATGGTCCGCGTAACGCTGGGTCGAAGCCGCCAGCTCGGTCAGGATGGTAACGGCGTGGGCCACGCGCATGGCATCCAGATCAGGGATGGTGATCTCCTTCAAAATTGCCCCCGCCTCAGACAATTTCCGTAACATGGCCTTGCATGTTGCCACAACCACCGGGCTGGCATGCTCAAACCAGGCCGGGTAAATTCCCAGGGTTAAACCGGATAAATTGGGGTTATTCCAGCCATCCACGCGCACGGGCGGCTGGTATTGGGTATTACCATCCAGTGGATCGACCCCCGCCATGATCTGGTAAGCCAGCGCCACATCTCCCACACTGGCGCCGATCGGCCCAAAATGGCCCACGCTCCACTCCAACGGTGTCGAGCCGTACCCGCTCAACCGGCCAAATGTAGGTTTCAACCCCACCAGGCCGCACAGAGAAGCTGGAATACGAATCGAGCCGCCACCATCTGCACCGATGGCCAGCGGGCAGAAACCCGCTGCAACCGCCGCCGCGGACCCACTGGAGCTGCCACCCGTATCATGGTCTTTAGCATAAGGATTACGCGCCAAACCGTAGTGGGAATTATATCCATTCGGGTTGATCCCAATTTCATGCATATTCGTTTTTCCGAGCAGCAGCGCCCCAGCGGCGCGCAACCGCGCAACCACGATTGAATCTTCCTTAACCGGCTCCTGACCAATATAACTGGTCCCGAAGGTGGTCGGATAAGGCGCGAGGCTGAGCTCATCTTTGATCGCTACCGGTACGCCATCCATCAAGCTGAGCGGCTTGCCGGCTTTAAACCGCTCCGTCGAGGCCTGTGCCTGTGCCATGACGTCTTCACGATATAATGCGATAAATGCCCGCAAAGGGGGTTCTGCCTGATCGCTGGAAACGATAGAGAAAATGACCTTTTCCGCCACTTCGAGCGGCGTCGTTTTACCAGCGCGATAAGCCTCGGCGAAATCGGCGATGGTCTTAAATGGAAAATTCACCGGGTGCGATGCCGCATCGATGGGGTGCTGCTCGACGGGCTCTGGTTCTGGTTCAAGGGCCACCAGCGGCAATAAAGTCGGGGGCTCATCAATCACCAGATGGCGCAGCTTAATGATCCCGCCATTCTCGAGTAAATTTCCAATGATCATTGGGCGCAGCACCGCGCTTTCCAGGGCCGACCTGAAAAATGAGAGTTTCAAACCACTTAATTTTGGCAGCCGCAGAGATTTAAGTTCATATTCGGACATTTAACTCTCCCAGAATTTCAGCATCGTAGCTTGGACAAAATGAAATGCATAAGGACCGAATTTTAGGTGTTTGCGAGTGCTTCGCACTCGCAAACACCTAAAATTCGGAGACTCTTTTCTCGCGGTTGGGCAGTTACGATTTTATCACGTTATTCAGGATAAGAAAAATAGAGCAGCCCAGTGCAAAACGTATCCGATCTCGGCGTTTTTTGGAGGAATTGTGTTACAATCTTTCCGAATTAGAGGATTGATATCAGCTTATTCAAGGTTCTTATACAGAGGATGGCAGAACAGACATGACCGATACAGCAATTTATGATATAGCAATCATCGGCGGCGGTGTGGTCGGCCTGGCCACAGCCATGGCCTTGACCCAACAGGTTCATCTTCCGATGATCGTCCTGGAGGCTGAAAATCGCCTCGCAGCCCATCAAACGGGTAATAACAGCGGGGTAATCCATTCTGGCATTTATTACAAGCCCGGTTCATTAAAAGCGCGCAATTGTGTTGAAGGCCGCCTGGCCTTATATGAATTCTGCGCGGAGCACGACATCAGCCACGAGCACAGCGGTAAAGTGATTATTGCCACCACCCCTGGTGAGCTTCCCCGCGTAGATACCCTTGAACAGCGCGGACATGCCAATGGCCTGGAAGGGCTGCGGCGGCTTTCACCGGAACAGATTAAGGAATACGAGCCACATGCCGTCGGGTTGGCCGGTCTTTATGTGCCCCAAACCGGGATCGTCAATTACACCCAGGTCACCGAAACTTACGCGAAAATCGTCCAAGATGGCGGGGGCGTCATCCAAAAAAATTCACGCGTATTATCGGTCAAAAAAATAGCGGATGGCTACGTGCTTGAAACCACACAGGGACCGGTGCATTGCCGCAGCCTGATTAATTGTGCTGGGTTGCAGTCGGACCGCGTCGCGCGTCTGTGCGGTACCAACCCTGGCCTGCAAATCATCCCATTCCGTGGCGAATATTATGAACTGGCCCCAGAGCGCCACTATTTGATCAACAACTTGCTCTATCCGGTTCCCGACCCGCGTTTCCCCTTCCTGGGTGCACATTTCACCCGCATGGTGCGCGGCGGGATCGAGATTGGCCCCAACGCCGTGCTTGCTTTCAAGCGCGAGGGTTATAAGATGACCACCATCTCACTCCGCGATATGGCCGAATATGGTTTTTACAGCGGGTTCTGGCGCATGGGCTTGAAGTATTGGAAAATGGGTTTCAACGAATTCTACCAGTCACTCAACAAACACGCATACTGGAAGGCCCTGCAGAAAATGGTGCCGGAAATCCAATATAATGATATCCACCGCTCAGGTGCGGGTGTCCGCGCTCAGGCCCTCACCCCCAACGGCGAACTTTTAGACGACTTCTGCATCGTTGAAGCGGCCCACATGATTCACGTGCTCAATGCCCCCTCGCCCGCTGCCACCGCATCCATCAGTATTGGCAAAACCATTGCGAGCATGGCGATCAAAAATTTTGCCGTCGCCTGATCGACTGAAAAAAGTTCCCAAAATAGAGGTGTTTGCGGGTGCTACGCACCCGCAAACACCTCTATTTTGGTCTTTCATATTTCTTGCTTAACCATGGCCACAGCGGGTTGAGGCTGGCGCACAAAGCGAATGAAAACCAGCATTGCCAGAAAACGACCTATCCCAGACAGGATGAACACCGCGTGGTAACCAAACTGACCTGCGATCACCCCACCGATGGCCGCACCAATCGCGGATGCGAAAGCAATGGCGATCTGGTTCAGCGCCGTAAAACGGGCGCGATGCTCGGGTGGGGTTAATGCGAGTAGGAAATTGAATGTGGCCAGGTTGAAACCACCCCAAAGGATGCCGCTGCCGATCTGGATGGGAATGGTGTGCCAGACATTTGTGGTAAAAACCCAGGAAATAGGGAGAATGGGGATCAACAAACCGGTTAAAAGCTGCACCCGCCGCGGCCCCCAGCGATCGGAGAGCTGTCCAAACCAGCGCTGGGCCGGCAAACCGGTCAGGCTGGCTACCAGGCTGGTCACCCCCACCATGGCTGCCGTAGCGTGTAAATCCTGCACCAGGTAGATGGTAAAGAACGGTCCGGCGAGATTCATCGAGAAATTCCAAAACGCATTATACAGGCAAAAGGTGGCAAAGTTGGAGTCAGCCCTCAGGCTCGCCAATAGCCCGGCTGGCGAATAAGAACGCAAATCCTGAGGGATGGCCGGTTTATTCGGCTCACGGATACGCGCATAGCTGTAAGTCGAGACCGAGCCCACGATAAAAGCCACCATCAAGGCCAGTTGGTAGCCCACGGGAGCATGGGTGTGTGTAATGAGCTGGCCAACCAGGAGGATGGAGACCATATTGCTGATCCCCATCATAATATTGCGCGCGCTAAAATAGCGCCCGCGCCAGGCCAGCGGGACCACGTCCCCGGTCATCGACGTCCAGGCCGGTAAGGACAGGTTAGCGAAAGCATCTGCCGTCACCTTCAAGGCAATAGCAATATACACAGCGGACGGGCCAGCAAAAAGCAGCGGGGTGAGCGCCAACAGCGGCAGGGTCAAGCGAGTGATACCACCCCCACCCAGCAAGACAATCAGTTTACGCTTACCCAAGCGATCCGCCAGGATAGCGCCTGGCAGCAACAACAGGGTGGCGCTTAAACTGGCTAAAGAGGCCATCAAACCGATCTGAGTGCTGGTTGCGCCTAATGCCAGGATAAACAAAGGGATATAGGTCACCGTAATGGCATCGCCGGCCGAGGCGAAAAAGCCATCGAAGAAGAACCAGCGCAAATTGTCACGAATATCTTTGGGCAGTTGTTCTGACCAGGTTCCCCCCGCGGTCATCAACGCAGCATTTTGTCTGATCCGCTGCCAGGCGGCCTTACTGGAACGATAAGGTGTCATAGAATGATGAGGATCAGGCTCGCGTGAGCAGTAAAAGCACCACCCACAGCCTTACTGATCCCCTACACCTGTTCAAAATAAGGTGTGTTGACGATAAAAAGCGTCGCGCGGTGCTGGTCCGGTTCAGCCGGGCAGCAGGTCTCTTTCAATAAATCCACAGTTGACTGAACTTTTTCGTCTTCAACACCAATCATCAAGGTCACATTTCCCCGGCGTAAAAAACCACCCGTACTGGCGACACGGGTCACCCGTAAACCATGGCTGACCAATTGATCAATCACAGCTTCGTCATCGCTATCGCGTACAATTGCCAGAATTAATTTCATGCGCCAATTCCTTTAAAATTGTTCAAATTGTTCCACATCCAGGACATAGATACTGGCTCCCCCGACCTCGGCCTCGATCATCATTGGCTGGCCCTGCAAAAGGGGATTCTCAACCCGCGCCGGAATATAAGTCCTGCGAACATGGCAGGATTCCCGGATAATTTTCAAAAGTATTTCACGCCTGGCGCGATTGATTCCGATAAGCAAGCACACGGTAGAATTTTGTAAAAATCCACCACTACTGTCTACCAGGGTGAAATAAAATCCGCCTTGCACCAGGTGGTGTGTGAGATCACCGCCCTGTTCGCCGGCTGAAACAACTACAATTAATTCGTTGATTGGGTCGCTGGTTGCCAATTTTTATTCTCCCGTTATCACAATTATACTGAGGTTTGGAAATTAATGTGATATAAAATAAAACCTGACCGCTCAAACTGTCTCCAAAAGACCCGAATTTGAGGTGTTTGCGCTTACCAGGTAAGCGCAAACACCTCAAATTCGGCAACTTTCACCCTAAGCTGAGTAGTTTGACAATGTCATGTTTCGGTTGGCTTTTCTTGATGTGTTCGTAAGCGAGATTTGCGAGAACGGGTACGGTTGATCAAATGTTCAACAATCAAGTCAGCTGCTTCTTGAATCGATAATTTTGGCAAAGGGATTGCGGCTCGCAGCAGTTCGCGCACATTTCTAACCGAAAACAAGGGCAAGACTTCGACCTCGTACTGTTTGAGCAAAGCCGGATCTAGGGCATAGCGCTCGTGTAGCGGCCGCGCTTGACAACGAGTCATTACGGGGAATGCTGGCTCGGATTCTACACTCCGAAACAACGGCCATCATCCCTTGGCTTGTTGCCAGTGCTGTCATTGTGTGTATTGCCATTGCTGTAATTTGGTTTTCAGCTAAGAATGGCGAGGATAATATGGGCGTCACAGCAATAGCATTAACTGGGTTATTGATATCACCAGTTTCGTGGCATGCATTATGGGTATGGATCGTCCCCATTTCAATTTTTACAGCTTTATTCCGCTTATTGCAATCGGAGCATATTCCTCTGGGTTTGTGCTGTAGTACCGTTTAGTATCGTAGCTTTTAGAATGGATAAATGGTTCATTCCTGACCCTTGGCATACGCGTCCGTTGTATGGCATACAATTAGTTACATCAAATATAGTTACATTTGCATCCGTCCTCTTGATTATATGTCTCCTACTCTACTTAACTCTCAACAAAAAAAACGCGCGGAGTAACAAGCTCCAAGTAGGTTAAAAAACGGTCGGCGGATTTTTTCGCTGGGCAGGGGTTGCATGTTATATTATTATTCATGCAACCTCCTGTTATATAAAAGTATTTAAAGAGAATCTTGTTCAATAAGGAAATGAAGGAAATGGAACAAACAAGTGTGGTGTTGTTGCATTTACAGCAATGGGCCGAAAACCAGGAGTCCGTCCGAGCAATGCTATTGACAAGTTCGCGAACTAACACAAATGCTAAAGTGGATATCTTTTCCGATTATGATGTTATTCTGGTGGTTAAGGATATCCATCCTTTTTTTAATGATAGGAAGTGGTTGCAGGATTTTGGAGAGGTTCTAGTGACATATTGGGATCCGATCCACCCTATACCTGAATATGGCATGGAAATAGTAGCCAACGTTATTCAATATGCAGATGGGTTGCATATTGATTTCAATCTTTGGCCGATTGAACTTTTGCGTCAGATCGTGAAAGCAACCAGATTACCTAATGGTCTTGATGATGGTTATACAATTCTGGTCGACAAAGATCACCTGACTGAAGGGATGGCGAAGCCTACCTACCAAGCCTATATTCCGAAACCACCCACCGAAGATGAATATCATAAGGTGATCGAGGACTTTTTTAGTGACGTTCCCTATGTCGTAAAATGTCTTAAACGCGATGAGTTGATGCCCGCAAAATGGTGTTTGGACTTTGATATGAAGCAAAATTTTCTTCGTCAGATGCTTGTATGGCAGATAGAAATCGATCATAACTGGTCCGCGCCGGAGGGGAACCTGGGGAAGGGTTTGAAAAAAAAGTTACCTCTTAGTATTTGGACAGAATTGGAAAATACTTATGCTGCCGCTGGCATCGAGGAAAACTGGGAAGCGTTATTTAGGATGCTTGCCTTATTTCGCAAAGTTGGGATCGGGGTGGCGAACCATTTGAAGTTTGACTATCCACTGGAACTCGACGAAGGGGTCAGAGCCTATGCCCAGAAAATGAAATACATCGAATTGATCACTGGCTAGTAGGGTTAAATATAATGAGTGATGTTCCTCCTGATCGAGGTCGAGACAGCGAACTCATACGCCATTTGAAAAGCATTGCAGAGGGAATTTTTCACCAATAAGGCATAAATTTTAAGGATGCCAAACGAGCGGGGGGATGGTCAAATGCCACCTGGTTGGCCGATGGACTGGCGCTGCGCCTATCGGTCCAGCAAGGGAAAGAGGATATTCGACGCGAGGCCAAACTTGCTCTACTGCTTCCTCCAGAAGTTGGCTATCCTCCGATCCTTGAAACCGGAGTGACGGATGGTTATGAATGGAGTCTTTCCAAAAAAATACCTGGAAATAATTTAGGAGAGATATGGCCTACGTTAGATTGGGATCAGCGCATGGCTGCGCTACGCCAATTATGGAAAAAGGTGGCAGCGGTTCATTCTGTTGATATTTCGGCGGCGGCTGAGCTATTTTGTTACCCCTTACCCCCCGTAGGTCAAAAACTCTGGATTAGGACAGAAATACTCCGATTCTTTTTTAATGTCGGAAGAAGACTAGCTTTATTCCCCTCTTGGCGAGGTAACTTGACATTGTCAAAGTAGTTATAAAAAAGAACAAAATTTTCAGCCATTCAGCTTATTTGGGGAATGGCTACCTTCGCCTGATTTCTAGATAACTCAGGTCCATTTTCGACTTATACGCCAGGATAGGCTGGCACAATTGGAGGGATCAGATTTATAATGATGGATGGCATGGCTCAAATGAGTCAAGAAAGTTGTCTCTTTTCGCGAGAGCAGTTACCCAATAATGATGAACATCATTTTCAGGAGGACCTATGAATTATAGACATTTGGGAAAAGCAGGGATAAAGCTCAGTGAATTATCACTGGGATCGTGGGTTACGTATGGTGGGCAGGTGGGTGAAGACACCGCCTTTCAATGCATGCAGGCTGCTTATGAGGCTGGAGTAAATTTCTTTGACAACGCCGAAGCCTACGCAGACGGCAATGCGGAGATTGTCATGGGCAACGTGCTCAAGAAAACCGCCTGGCGCCGCGAAAGCTACGTTGTTTCTACAAAAATATTTTGGGGAGGCCAGGGGCCAAACGACACAGGGCTATCTTACAAACACGTGGTGGAAGGCGTCAATAATGCCCTGCGCCGCCTGCAACTGGATTATGTAGACCTGGTTTTCTGCCACCGGCCCGACCCTGATACACCGATTGAAGAAACCGTGTGGGCGATGGACCAGGTGATCCGCCAGGGAAAAGCTTTGTATTGGGGGACTTCCGAATGGAGCGCCGCTGAGATCATGCGCGCCGATGGCCTGGCGCGACAAAACGGGCTGCGACCACCCAGTATGGAACAGCCCCAGTATAATCTTTTGAACCGCCGGCGGGTCGAGGTAGAATTTGCGCCGCTGTTCCGCGACCTGGGCTACGGCACCACCATCTTCAGCCCACTGGCATCCGGGCTGCTCAGCGGAAAATATGCTAAAGGCATTCCCGCCGACAGCCGCGCTGCCCTAAAGGGATATGAATGGCTGAAGGAACATGTGGTGACGGCAGAAAATATTGCCCGCATCGCTCCCATGCATGATCTGGCGGCTGAATTGGGCTGCAGCATGGCTCAGTTGGCCCTGGCCTGGTGCCTTAAGAACCCCCACGTCAGCACTGTGATAACCGGCGCCAGCCGGGTTGAACAGGTGCGCGATAATATGAAAGCCATCGATGTGATACCTCAGCTCACACCCGAGGTGATGCAGCGCATCGAAAACATTGTCGGGAAAAAGGAAAACGAGGCCTAAACGGACCCGGCTTGTTTAGGCCCTTTGCCCAGGCCTTTCATATAGGTAAAACCAGCCATACCACCCTGCATGGAAAGCACATTCGTCCATCCATTCCGGCGCAGCCACACCGCGATTGATAGACTGCGGGCGCCTTCCTGGCAAATCACAATAATTTCCTGTCCTTTATTCAACACAGCGTTGGGGAAGATGGCAGTCCCCAACGCTGACAATTGACTTAGAGGCGTGGTAACTACCCGCTGATCCTCCATGGGCATCCGGCTAACCTCATAAGGCTCGCGCACATCCAGGATAATAAACGGCTGGTCGGTGGTCAATTTTACGCTCACATCTTCCAGACTGATTTCGAATTCATTTTTTGGAAATTGCATCAGTCTCCTTGGGTTTTCTTACCCGGTGGGGTTTAGGCGGTTGGAACATCTTTTGGAGATCTTCCGCCATTCCGGGAGTTAAATACATATTCACCGGACCAAGGAAAGGTACAGGGCCGCCCCAACCAATAAGGGTCATTGTGGCTGTATCGATGCTCAAGCGTTGAAAATTATCCAATGGCAGTCCCAAGGCGTATGCCACCAGCAGTCGAATGGCATCGGAGTGGGAAAAACAGGCGAGCATATCCATTTTGTCGTGCCCGGCGACGATTGCGTCTACGCTTTGGGCCAGCCGACTTTGCGCTTCCGCGAAGCTCTCTCCACCTGGAAAGCGCATGGAGGCAGGGTTCTCCTGGACCGTTTTCCATATTTTGCGCCGGCGCAGCCGGCCGATGGACAGACCTTGCCATTCGCCAAAATCTATCTCGAGCAATCCAGGTTGAAGATTGACGGGTAGACCCAGGGCATCCGCAAGCGGCTGCGCGGTTTCTACCGCGCGGTCTAAAGGGCTGCTGTAAATGGCTTTGAAAGGAAGACGGCAAAGCGCCTGAGCCACCACCTGGGCTTGCTGCCGCCCATGTTCGTTCAGGTGAACATCCGGCAGGCGGCCCGCCAGACGCTTGCCCACAAAATCATTGGTACCATGACGAATAAATAAGATAATTGACATTTAGATTTTCACTTACCCGTAAATGATTATTTTTTTGGTAACCTTTCAGCGCCTCATGAAAAGGGCCCGAATTTGATGTGTTTGTGGATGCTTCGCATCCACAAACACATCAAATTCGGTATCTTCTTCCAATTGCTGGGCTGTTACAATTTTTTATTTTCGTTTGCCAGATCGGCCAGCGCTTTGGCCTGAGCCTCACGCCAACGGGCTACCCGCTCTGACACCTGGGCTTCATACCCCAGATCGGATGGCGCATAAAACGCTGTCCCCAATAAGCCAGTTGGCAAGTATTGTTGGGGGATAAAATGACCGGGGAAATTGTGCGGATACTGGTAACCCTCGCCGTGGTGAAGTGCTTTTGAATCACGGTTACCATCCATCAGGTGCTGCGGCACCGGACCAGCCCCTTCTTTTTCAATGCTTTCCCTGGCCTTGAAATAACCACCGGTCGAATTGGATTTTGGCGCCGTCGCCAGGTAGAGGGTTGCTTCAACGATGGGATAGACGCCTTCGGGCATCCCGATATATTCAAAAGCCTGCGCGGCGGAATTGGCGACCACTAAACCCAACGGATCTCCCAGACCAATATCTTCACCGGAAAGGACGATCAGCCGGCGTAAGATGAAGCGCGGGTCTTCACCCGCATATAACATTTTTGCCAGCCAGTATAGCGCCGCGTCCGGATCCGAGCCTCGCACTGACTTGATAAAAGCCGAAATCGTGTCATAGTGGGCATCGCCATTCCGGTCATATAACACCGCCCGCTTCTGGATCGATTCCTGGGCGATATCCAGGCTGATATGGATCACACCCCGTTCATCCACCGCCGTGCTTTCGACCGCCAGTTCGAGCGCATTCAAAATATTGCGCGCGTCGCCCCCGGCCACCTGGATCAGATGCAGCCTGGCGTCGGCATCCAACACGATCGGTTTACCGCCATACCCGCGCTCCACATCGCTTAGAGCCCGGTCTAGAATGGTGGCAATATCTTTTTCAGTCAGCGGGTAAAGTTCAAAGACCCGTGAACGCGACACGAGCGCTTTAATTACATCGAAGTAGGGGTTTTCGGTCGTCGCGCCGATCAGGGTGACCATGCCGATCTCGACATGAGGCAGCAGTGCATCCTGCTGCGCTTTATTCCAACGATGCACTTCATCGATAAAAAGGGTGGTGCGGTGCCCGTGCAGCCGGCGCCGCTCGCGAGCTTCATCGATCACCCGGCGTAAATCGGCCACCCCCGCCAGCACCGCCGACATGGTCTCAAAATGGGAGCGGGTATGGTTGGCGATCACCCGCGCCAGGGTAGTTTTGCCCGTGCCGGGTGGTCCAAAAATAATAATTGAAGAAAACAGGCGGTCTGTTTCAATGGCCCGGCGTAAAAGCCGGCCCGGCCCGATGATATGCTCCTGCCCGACATACTCTTCCAACAGGCGCGGGCGCATTCGATCAGCCAACGGCGCCTCGCGGGTCATCCTTTCGTTCATCGCATGCTCAAACAGGTCCATAACTTATGATAATACAGCCATCCAGTCTTCCCGTCAACCATATCGCCAACCCTCTGGCCCAAAAGGTGGGGAATAATCGCCAACCAGATTACAGCTTATTGAACGCCTTATCGATTAACATCCAACCTATCTATCTGCCACAGGTGGACAAGCAAAAGTAGACTTTGAATTCAAATCCGGTTAAAAAGAGCCGGACTCAATCTTTTCCGCGTGTTTATTCGCGCCGGCTGGCGCGAATAAACACGCTTTTATTTTACTCTCCGCCCGTGATGAGAAGTTACGCACACCTTTCTCTTTTGCAGTGAAGGTTCTATAATCGGATAGGGGACAAATCCGATTATTCGATTAAACCAAGCGGAGACATCTTTATGCAGACCATGCTGGCAGCTGTATTACATGACTTCAACCAACTTTCCCTGGAACAGGCGCCCATCCCCGAGCCAAAAAGTTTTGGAACGGTGGTGGTAAGAATTAAGTCTTGCGGATTTTGCGCCACTGATTATAAGGCCATCACCGGGCGACGGCGCAATGTAACCTTCCCATTCATACCCGGCCACGAGCCGGCTGGCGTGGTGGCGGCGGTTGGCCCTGGCGTCACCCACTTCAAAGAAGGCGATGAGGTGATCGTGTCCCCTTCGGGTTCCTGCGGGATGTGCCATAACTGCCGCGGCGGCACACCGCATTATTGCGAGCACGCCTTCACCACCGGCGGCGACGGCCCGGTAGACGTGTGGCCGGGGGCTTTTGCCGAGTATATGCTGACCATGGAAAGCTGCCTGTACCACAAACCGGCTAACCTGACCTTTGACCAGGCCTGCCTGACCGAACCCCTCTCAGGCGCATGGAAAGGGGTTATCCAATACAGCCAGATGACCCTGGGTGATGATGTGGTGGTCATCGGTGTGGGCAGTATCGGCTTGATGGTTATGATGGTGGCCAAAGCAGCCGGGGCGGGTCGCCTGATCGCCATCGACTCGAGCCCGTATGCCCGCGAAAAAGCCCTGGCGCTGGGCGCTACTCACGCGCTCGACCCGGCCGCGCCCGATATTAAAGATCAGGTAGCTGCCGCCATGCCCAATGGACCCGATCTAATCGTTGAAGCGGCTGGCCCCATCGATGCGGTTAAGCTGATGGTGGCCCTCCGCAGGCGCGGCACGCGCTGGAACATCTTCGGGATCACCACCCATGAAACTTTTGAGTTGGATGGGGGTCTGACCCATTTCCTCGAAGGGCGCATGGACGCCAGTTTTGGCACGACCCCACTGGCCATGAGCAAATCGATCCACTTGATGGAATCAGGATTGATCGATATCGAAAAAACCATCACCCACCGCTTCCCATTGAGCCAGATCCACACCGGGGTAGCAATGATGGGCCAACCCAACCGCAACAAAGTCATCATCCAACCATGAAAGCCATCGTTAATACCGCCCCCGGACAATTATCCTGGTTGGACACCCCACAACCCATCCCAGGCCCTGGCCAGGTGCTCATTCGCACCGCGGCTTGCGGAATTTGCGCCACGGATATTTCCATGATCGCCGGCTGGGACCGCACCCGCATCCCTTGCATCCCTGGCCACGAATGGTCAGGCCGAGTCGATGCGGTTGGCACGGGTGTCGACCCATGCCTGGTTGGCCAGCCCTGCGTGGCGGAAAACGTCCTCGCAGACGGGGGTGAGGTCGGGTTCGAGCATCCTGGCGGGTACGCCCAATACCTGCTGAGTGAGGCGGGCAACGTGTATCCGCTCCCTGAGGATTATCCCCTCAGGCAGGCCGCCCTGATCGAACCCCTGGCTGTGGTCGTACGCGGCCTGAAACGCCTGGGGATCGTGGGTCGCCCCCCGGTAAGCGGACGCAGCGCGCTGGTCTTTGGCGACGGCCCGATCGGTTTGATCGCGGTACTCCTCTTGCACCATTACGGGCTTGAAGACGTGACCCTGGCCGGGGGGCGCGAGCCGCGCCTGGCCTTAGCCGCATCCCTGGGTGCGATTGATACGATTAATTACCACACTCGCGGCGATGCTTTGATCGCAGCCATCCTCGACCACCACCAGGGTCCTTTCTCTTATGTAATCGAGGCGAGCGGATCGGCGGCGGCCATGGCTGCTGCCATCAAGACGGCCGCCAGAGAAGGTAAAGTGCTGGTGATGGGCGATTATGGCTCCAGCCAGGCCAGTTTTCTATGGAACCACCTGCTCCATCACGAGATAGAGTTGGTCGGCAGCAATGCCAGCGCCGGCGCATGGCAGGAAGCGGTGGACCTGGCAGTCCACGCCAGGCTGCCCCTTGATCGTTTGATCAGCCACCATTTTCCGGCGGTTCAATTCCAGAGGGGTTATGACCTCACACGCGGGCGCGCGGCGGAGGTGGTGAAGGTGGTGCTCGATTGGGAAACCTGACCGGACTTCTGGCAGGCTGGCATTGGACTTATGCGCTAGTCTTGCTTTACGGGCTGGTCGCGGGGTGCTTGTATCTGGTCCGGCGCAAGCTGATCCACCAACAGGCCATCTGGCGCCAACCCTTAGGTGAAGATGAAGAATTTCATTGCGGCGTTAAGGCCCGTTTCGGCCATGTAGGCGCCATCTTGTTGGGATTGGCTTTCATTTGCCTGTTCATCGGCGCTGACCAGGACGGTTTTCTCCCAGGCAAAGTCTTTGATGATACCGGCATTTTACTGTTGACGGCCAGCTTTATTGAGATGGCCATTTACCCATGGTCACCTGCCGCGCTCGAAATAGGCAGCGACTTGCGCCCGCATTGTTATAATGCCAGCCGAAAAAGATTGACCGGCGATTGGGCCAGCCAGCCCACCATCCAGGTCATCTCACTCGACCATATCCGCGTCCAGGGCACGCGCATGCCTCGGCGGACAGGTGCACCACCGGAGGACCAGCGCCTGGATTTATACCGCTTTGATCTAGGTGACCGGACATTCGAACAGCTTATGGGCTTCATCGAGCGTAAAGCCCACGTCCATTTACCCGTAAGGGAATAAAAGCCTTCAGAGCCCACCTATGACCATCGATCCCCTCATCCTTGCATTTACCGGTGTCGCTTTATTGTTAACCCTCACACCAGGTGCGGACACCCTGCTGGTGGTGCGCAGTGTGATCTCGCGCGGCCAGCGCGCCGGGTTTATGGCCATGTTCGGGATTTCAACTGGCTTATTTTTCCACGCCACCCTATCCGCGTTAGGGCTCTCTGTCATCCTGGTGCGCTCCGCGGAGGCATTCGAGATCGTGAAGTTGGCCGGCGCCTGTTATCTGGTTTACCTGGGCGGGCGATCTATCTGGGGCGCTCTGCGGCATAAAGCAGGTGATGGCCTGGCTGGCGGCCGCGGCCAGGGTAACGCAAGGCCCGTAGAAACACCTTCTTCTAACGTCCAACCGGCCGTCGCAGGTCGCAAATCGTATTTTGAGGGATTGACCACCAATTTACTTAACCCAAAAGTGGCCATCTTTTACCTGGCCTTTTTACCCCAGTTTATCCGGCCGGGCGAACCCGTGTTGGGCAAGTCCTTGTTACTGGCCGGGATCCATTTTATCCTGGGAATCATCTGGCTTTCATTGGTCACCCTCTTTCTGGATAAAATGCGCCGTTGGATCACCCACCCGCGCACCCAGCGTATTCTTGAAAGCGTGACCGGGGTCATTCTGATCGGTTTTGGTCTTCGCCTGGCGGTTGAACGCCGTTGAGAGCAGGTTAAAAGGAGGGATCGATGCCACGAAATTTGGATCAGGTGCTACCAGGCCGGCTGCTGGCGGGAGCGATGATCGGCCTGGTAGCAGGCACCATACTGGAGCTGAATGTCCATCCTGCCATCATTGGCTTGCTGGTAGGGATCGCCGTTACCCTGATCGCCGGCGGGGTGCCCGGACCGCTGGAAGGCGCAGTGGTTGGGATCATTATTGGTTCGTTCGAATACATTTTGCTCGTATCGCAAGAAATGATTACCAATCCCATTGTCGGGGAGAAACTTGCCCTGCTGAGTGGGGCCATCCTGATCGGCAGTCTGGTCGGCGGCGGCGCGGGCGGGTTAATTGGCCTGGTATTTTTATTGCTAAATAAGGAAGAAAAGTAACTACTCAGCCTTGGAGTGGAAGTTTCCAAATTCGATATGTTTGCGGGTGCTTCGCACCCGCAAACATATCGAATTTGGGTCTTTTTCACACGGGCCTGAGTAGTAACGATAAAGA
>Ga0066793_10000181_pt1 | contig 22167 bp, 26 predicted proteins | sample PersoiDNA2013189_FD_83876 | JGI IMG/M metagenome (GOLD analysis project Ga0066793, IMG submission 83876) | Permafrost soil microbial communities from the Arctic, to analyse light accelerated degradation of dissolved organic matter (DOM) -... | ecosystem: Environmental > Terrestrial > Soil >... | reverse complement strand
TCGCGACAGCAACGCCGCCCGCGGTTCCCGCGAAGCCTGCCACTCCCGGTCCGGCGCTTGCTGCAGCTGGGATTCACCATCCGACCGGTGCCGTATCCGTCGAGGTCGCGCAGCTTGAGAGCAAGCAAGACGCCGAGCAGATTGCCAAAGTAGGCCGCCCCGCTGCGCGGGCGGAGCCCGTATCAGCGGCCCAGGCGGAAGCCTTGAGCCCCGCTCTCGGACCCGGTATCGAAGTATCGGTGAGCGCGGATCCGACTGATTACTCGATCGCCAAAGACGACACCATCAAGGTGGCCGCCGTGGAAACGCTCGGCCACTACGCGGACTGGCTCGATACGAGCGCCGCCCGACTGCGCGTAATCAACCACCTGACGTTCAAAAAGCAGGTGTTGATCGGACACAAGATCAAACTTGAATTTGCCAAGGTGTCACGCGAGGAGTTTGAGCAGAAGCGGCGCGATTTTCATCGCGAGCAACAGGCGAGCTACTTCGCCGCGCATCGCATCGTGGGCACTCAGGTGTATCTGGCGCGTCGCGGCGATTCGGGCTGGACGGTGACGCAGCACAACTCGGAGCTGCCGCTGTGGCTCCTGCAGCAGTACAACCCGGACCTCGATCTGTCCGAGCTGCACCCGGGCACCCAGGTGGTCGTGCCCAAGGTGGAAGAGGTCAGCGCTTCCGGGGGCTAAAGACCCTTCGTGCCGCGCCGCGCCGCGTAGGCCTGCATAACGGGAAAGCCCGTCGTGTTCTTCGCGCTCTCAACTTGAAAATGCAGCAGCTCTCCTTTGGCGTCCGGAATCTCGAGCGCCATGACCTTTGCACGCGCCAAGCATCCGAGCGCAGAGTCCGTGAGTGAGAAGTACCATTGCTTACCCCACGGATCGGGCGGCTCATACGGTGGCTCGGCGAGACCCAGATCCGCGAGGCTGCCTTTCTGCAGAGGAAGATCGACGAGGTTGCCGTCGCATTGAATGACCGGCACGACCGTTGCTGACACATCCTTCGGCACCAATACCCACAAGTAAAGCGTGCGCTTACCCATCTCATCGACCTCAAATGGCCCGAGATACGCGAAGGCGCCGGTGCGTGCGCCCAGATAGCCGGAGGTCAAGAGAGTCACGGGATCGGGAAGCACGCTGACGGTAGAGCCCGTTTTCGGGTCGAGCTTATCTTGCACGGGCGCAGGCGGAGCCGTTGCACAAGCCGCGAGCAACAGAACAAGGACGCCTGGAAGTAATGGGTTCTTATGCAAGCGAGTTTCTCGATGGACCGCTCTGATTATAGGAAGCACGCTGTGACGGATGCACATCGCGGCAGGCGCAAGGAGCGCTTATAATCCAAAGATAGTTATGCAAGTGCTTGTTTAGTCTCAAGATGATATCAGCCTTACGCTTTGTGGTCGGCGTTCTCGCCATCGGCACCCTCATCGTCCCCGCGTATGCGGATGAGGCGCCCGCGATGCAGCGCGTGATGATCCGCTCGAGCGAAGCGCTGCCGATGGCCGATCGTATCGTGGTCCACAAAGGCGAGCGGCGTCTTGATCTCATGCGCGGCTACAGCGTGCTGCGCACCTACAAAGTAGCGCTTGGCTTAAATCCCGTCGGGCAAAAGGAGCGCTCCGGTGACTTCCGCACTCCCGAAGGCACGTACTATCTGTCGCGCCGCAATGCACGCAGTGATTTCTTCCTCTCCGTTCAAGTGTCCTATCCGAACGATGCGGATCTGGCGCGCGCGCGCCGCAAGCACTGGCAAAGCGGCGGCAGCATCATGATTCACGGCCTGCCCAATTCCCTGAAGCATCCGCCCGAATACTACGAGCAGCACGACTGGACCGACGGCTGCATTGCGGTGACCAATGCCGATATGGTGGAGATCTGGCTGCTGACGCCGGATAACACCCCGATCGACATCCGTCCGTAGCGCGCGATACCAGCAGGCATCACGCGCGTGGAAGCGAGCATTGTCATTCCGGAATTCGTTGACGCGCGGGTGGGACCGCGCGGCAGCTTGGAGAATCTCTCTCAGGATGAGATCGACAAGCTTCTCGACTCAAGCCACGGTGGCTTGTACACGCTCTTTCGCCAATGCGCGCTCGCCGTTTTAAATAGCGGCGCGGACACCGACGACGCCAAAGAGATCTTCGATCGCCATCGCGATTTTGAGATTCAGATCGTGCGCCATCCTTGGGGCATTAAGCTGCAGATGCGCAACGCGCCGGCGGCCGCATTCGTCGATGGCGAGATGATCATCGGCATCAAGGAGCACCTGTTCGCGGTGCTGCGCGACATCGTCTATCTCTCGAACGAGATCATGGCGAGCGGGCGCTTCGATCTTAGTGATTCCAACGGCGTCACCAACGCCGTGTTCCAGATCCTGCGGCATGCGCGCCTTCTTGAAGTCAAGGCGTCGCCGAATCTCGTTGTTTGCTGGGGCGGCCATTCCATCGGTCGCGAGGAGTACGAATACACGAAGAAGGTCGGCTACGAGATGGGCCTTAGGGGCTTGGATGTGTGCACGGGCTGCGGGCCTGGCGCCATGAAGGGTCCAATGAAAGGCGCAACCATCGGACATGCCAAGCAGCGCATTCCGCACGGCCGCTACCTTGGCATCACTGAGCCCGGCATCATTGCCGCGGAGCCGCCGAATCCGATCGTAAGCCAGCTCGTCATCATGCCGGACATCGAAAAGCGCCTCGAGGCGTTCGTGCGACTCGCGCACGGCATCGTGGTTTTTCCTGGCGGAGCGGGCACGGCTGAGGAGATCCTGTATTTGGCGGGCGTGCTCTTGGATCCGGCGAATCGCGAGCAACCCTTCCCGGTCGTGCTCACCGGGCCGCGCGAGAGCGCCGCCTACTTTGAGCAGATCGAGCGCTTCATCGGCGGTACCTTGGGCAAGGCCGCACTGCAACGCTTCACGGTGATCGTTGGCGATCCGGCCACGGTCGCGCGGCATTTGAAGCGCGGCATGGAGGCGGTGCGCGAGTTCAGGAAAGAGAACAGCGATTCGTACAACTTCAATTGGCTGTTATCCGTTCCGGCGGAATTTCAGCGGCCATTCGCGGTCACGCACGCATCGATGCGTGCGCTGGAGTTACACCGCGGTCAAGCCGTGCATCGGCTGGCCGCCGACCTGCGCCGCGCCTTCTCCGGCATCGTCACCGGCAACGTCAAGGAAAACGGTATCCGCTCGATTGAAAAGCATGGCCCGTATGAGCTCTCGGGCGACCCGCAAATCATGGCGCTCCTCGATGACCTATTGGCAGCTTTCGTCGCCCAGCGCCGCATGAAGCTTCCCGGCACCGTTTATCGCCCCTGCTACCGTCTGGTCGCCTGACATAACGAGCGGGCGCGGTGTACACGTGAACCAGTTCCTGCGGCTTTCGATTGCGAAGCCGTAATCTGTAATGAGCAGATTCAGGAGCGGAAATGAGTTCATCAAACAAGGAGCGCGGCATCCCCACCGCGTCCGACCCGAAGGTGGTGCCAAGCGCCGACCCGGCACCGGGCTTCCCCGTCGTACCCGATTCGTATTCGAACTGGCTCGATCGCACGCAGCGTGCCCGCGCGCGCCACTCCGCGATCACCCAGAATCTGTATTCGTGGGCGAATTACAAGAACTGGGCCGACCGTATGAAAACGACCTGGGAAGAAGAAAAGAAATAGCTTTCTCGTATCGCCTCTTCAGGCGATAGCGACGACCGGCGCATCAGGCCCTGCAGGATCACGCCGGGGAGCTGGCTTGTCGAGCCACTCGATGAGCGGCAACCACTGCTCGACGTCTTCACGCACCATGTACGGCTTCATCTCATGCACGCCGACGCCGAGCTCCGCTGCGCGTATGTAGTTCTGAGAATCGCGGATGGTTGCGATAATCGGGATTCCGAGCGTCTGCAGAAAGCGGATGAGCGTTTGGTAGATGCGCGTGTTGCTCTTGGTGCGATTGGCGATGACGCCGATGCGCTCATCCTCGCGGCGCACCTTCGCGACCAGGAGGAGGTCGCGGATGCAGCGCGAGCAGGCATGGATGTCGATGTCCGAGGGGCATACCGGCACCAGGATCTTGTCCGCGCCGCGGGTGATGTCCGGCAGCTGCGGAGCAGCAAGCGCTGCCGGTGTGTCGACGATGACGTGGGTTGCCGAGGCGGGCAGGCGCAGCTGAAAGCTGCGCGTCGTGCGCCCATCGTTCTCGAAAGCCGCCACCACCTCGATCGGGGCCTGGTTTGCTTGACGTTTCTTTACCCAGCGCAGCGCTGCTCCTTGCGGATCCAAGTCCATCAGGACCGGTCTTTGCTGGCGAGAAGCGAGATAACTCGCAAGCGTGATCGCGATCGTCGTCTTGCCCGAACCGCCCTTTGGATTCAGGACGACGATGCGTTGCATGGTGACCTTATGTCTTACGTCGCAGCGGTTAAAGCGTACCCGCAGCGCACAAGGTATCGCAAGCGCACAGCGCTTCGATGTCGGTCTGTGAGATCGAACACTCCCACTGAAACAATGAGGCCGTAGAGTTTGTCCGGCATGGAAAGACTACTTTATCTGTGGGATGAGCTCGACGACTTGAGCGGCGCCGGGCGCCACCTCGTCGTCTCCGCCACAAGCTCGTTCGGCGCGCTCGCGACGCCCGTCATGAGTGGCTTTTCGGCGCTTGCCATCTGGTTCGTCGCGCCACAGTTTCATGTGAATGCCGCCTTCTTAGGCTTGACGGTGGCTTTCTGGGGCACCTACCGCTCAAGCGTGCGCGTCGGGCGCTAGAAACCTTCCCGCGCCGCTTGAAAAGCGGCCCGTAACTCCCAAAGATCGCGCAGTTGTCCTTGCGATGCGATGGGATTTTTTTCATGACGGATACCCAGAAAGAAACGCACGGCTTTCAGGCCGAAGTGCGCGAGCTTCTGAAGCTCATGATCCATTCCCTGTACAGCAACCGGGAGATCTTTCTCCGCGAGCTCATATCCAACGCTTCCGACGCGAATGACCGGCTGCGCTTCGCCGCCATCGCTGATCCTGCGCTCTTGGGCGCGGACGCGGAGCTTGCGATCTGGGTGGACGCCGATGACAAGGCGGGGACCCTTACGGTCCGCGACAACGGCATCGGCATGACGCGCGAGGAGGCGATCGCGCACTTGGGCACGATCGCCAAATCCGGCACTGCGGAATTCTTTCGCGCCCTCTCCGGGGACCAGCAGAAGGACTCGCAGCTCATCGGCCAGTTCGGGGTCGGCTTCTACTCCTCATTCATCGTGGCCGAGCGTGTCGAAGTGCTGACGAGGAAGGCCGGCGCGCCGGAGGATTCCGGCGTGCGCTGGGCGTCGGGCGCCGACGGTGATTTCACTGTGGAGACGGTGAACCGCGCCGAGCGCGGCACGGCCGTCATCCTGCATTTGAAGGCGGATGCCAAGGAATACGCCGAGGATTATCGCCTGCGCGGGCTCATCCGCCGCTACTCCGATCACATCAGCTTTCCGGTGATGATGAAAAAGACGGGCGAGGCGTCTCTCGACTATGAGGCCACGAACCAGGCGAAGGCGCTCTGGGCGCGGCCGCGCACCGAGATCACGGATGACGAGTACGGCGAGTTTTACAAGCACATCGCGCACGATTTCACGACGCCGCTCGCCTGGAGCCATAACCGCGTCGAGGGCAAGCGCGAATACACGAGCCTCATGTACGTGCCGGCGCGCGCGCCGTTTAACCTCATGCAGCGCGACGCTGCGCGCGGACTTAAGCTGTACGTGAAGCGCGTCTTCATCATGGACGACGCCGAGCAGTTTCTGCCGCTTTACCTGCGATTCATCAAGGGCGTGGTCGACTCCTCGGATCTGCCCTTGAACGTGTCGCGCGAACTGCTGCAGCAGGATGAAGAGGTCGAGGCGATCAAGAGCGGCTTAACGAAGCGCGTGCTCGATATGCTCGCGCGCCTGGCGCAGGACGACCCTGAAAAGTACAAAACCTTCTGGCAGGAATTCGGCGCCGTGCTGAAGGAAGGTGTCGCCGAAGACCCTGCGAACCGCGACAAGCTCCTGCCGCTGCTGCGCTTCGCAAGCACCAGCGAGTCGCACAACGAGCCCTGCGTCAGCCTCGCGCGCTACATCGAGCGCTTGCAGCCCGGCCAGGAGCGCATCTACTTTCTGATCGCCGAGAGTATCGAGGCGGCGCGCGCGAGCCCCTATATCGAGCGCCTGAAGGAGCGCGGCATTGAAGTGCTTCTGCTCGCGGACCGTATTGACGAATGGGTCATGGGACAGGTCGAGACGTTTGAGGGCAAGCGCTTCAAGGATGCCGCGCGCGGCGATCTTGAGTTGGGCGCGCTTGCGAACGAGGCCGACAAGCATGATGCGGATGCGGCACTGAAGGAGAGTAAGGGACTCCTGAAGCGCGTGAAGGACGCGCTCGGAGAGCGCGTGCTCGAGGTGCGTCCGAGCACGCGGCTCACGGACTCGCCCGCGGTCCTCATATTGGGCGAGCACGATCTGCGCACGACCATGCGTCGCGTCTTGGCGGCGGCCGGCCAGAAAGCACCGGAGTCAAAGCCTGTGCTGGAGCTCAACGTCACGCATCCGATCGTGAAGTACTTGGACAGCGAGTCAAATGCCGAACAGTTCGCGCAGTTGGCGCAACTCCTTTACGATCAGGCCTCGCTCGCCGAGGGCGGCCAGCTTCAAAACCCGGCAGAGTACGTGCAGCGGCTTAACCGCCTGCTCATTCGCCTCGCGGGCGTCAACGAAAGAATCATACTAAGCGCACCATGACCGACACCAAGAGCGGAAGCGGATCGCCCATCAAAGCGGGGCAAACGGCGGTCGTGCACTACACGGGCTGGCTTTTTGTCGAGGAGGCGCCCGACAACAAGGGCGCGAAGTTCGACAGCTCCCGCGACCGCAACCAGCCGTTTCGTTTTCGCGTCGGCGCAGGCGAGGTAATTAAGGGTTGGGATCAGGGCGTCGCCGGCATGGCGGTCGGCGGGCAGCGGCTGCTCGTCATTCCGCCTGCGTTGGGCTATGGTCAGCGCGGCGCCGGCGGGGTCATTCCGCCGGGCGCAACCCTGCTGTTCGACATCGAGCTGCTTGGAATCGAATAGGTCGCTTGCGCGCGGGCAGCGCCTGACGCTCGCAGGACCTGCGGGCGCCATCGAAGCGCTCATCGAGACACCGGCCGATACAGAACCGGCCGCCTTTGGCGTCATCTGCCATCCGCATCCGCTCCACGGCGGCACCCTTGAGAACAAAGTGGTGCACACGCTCGCGCGCAGCTTCCAGGACTTGGGCGCGGCGACGATCCGCTTCAACTTTCGCGGCGTAGGGGCAAGTGCTGGGCGCTTTGCCGAGGGCTTAGGGGAAACTTACGATACGCTTGCGGTCATCGCATCGGGCCGCGCGCGCTGGCCGGGCATCCCACTGTGGCTTGGCGGATTTTCTTTCGGCGGCGCGGTCGCCGTGCGCGCTGCAAGCGAGGCACTTCCGCGCCAGCTCGTCACGGTGGCACCGGCGGTGACGCTCATCAATCTCAACGATATCAAGGTCCCCGATTGCCCGTGGCTCATCGTGCAAGGCGGCGATGATGAGCTCGTCGATGCCAAAGTTGTTGTGGAGTGGGCGGCGCGTCTTGAGCCAGCGCCGACGGTTGAATTATTGCCGGGCGTGGGCCATTTCTTTCATGGCCGGCTGCGCGAACTCACCCAGGTGGTGAGCAATTTTGCGCGCGAGCGGGTGCTCACAAGAGAGTGAGAAATCCGGGTGAAGCGCATTCTCCTCACCCGGATTTCTCGAAGTCTTACGGACTCGACTTTAGGAACGCTTAGGAATTGACCATTCCCTTCAGGCTCTTCAACGGCACGGCCCGAACTTTCTTGCTCGCAGGCTTCGCCTTGAAAGTCATCTTCTCGCCTGTGAACGGATTGACACCTTCACGCGCCTTCGTCGCCGGCTTCTTCACAACCTTCAGCTTCAGCAGGCCTGGAAGCGTGAAAAGGCCGTTGCCGCGCAGGCTCTTCTTGATCACACCACCTAGCGAGTCGAAGACGGATCCGACTTGCTTGCGGGAAAGACTCGTGTCCTTCGAAATCTGAATTAGGATCTCCGACTTGGTCGGTGCGCCACCTTTTTTCGCCATTTCTCGATACTCCTCAGCGTTGTCACGGGTGAGCGCGGCTTTGCCGCGCTGAACGAATCGGCGCGGAAAATAGCACATGGGGCCGCGTTAGCAAGCGTTTTCTTATCCGCATGCATGCTTCAAATGCCTTTTTTTCCAGGGTTTGCGCATGCCGAACGTCGCATTCTGGCGTCATGTGCGCACTTTTTGGCGCACTTTTTGGGCTCGACTCTCGTTGCAAAAGTGCAGCTAAGATCTTGGCGCATCACAGTGCGCATCAGCGCAGCAGGATCAAAATAGCCTGAATCGCAATGCCGGCCCACAGCGGCGAGAGATCAATTCCCGCGATCGACGGAATCAAGCGGCGAATCGGCCGCAATACCGGCTCGCACAGTGACGTGAGCAGTGAATGAAACGGCGTGTAGCCGCCCGGCGCGACCATGGAGATGAGCGCGTAGAGAAAAATGGCGTAGAAATAGAACCATAGCGAGGTGCGCGCGATCTCAAGCGCCGCCAAACGCAGCACGAGCACAGGATCAAGCGTAAATCCGCCCAGGCTTGTGATGATCACGACTTCCACAATCGCAACCAGGATCACGGCGACGACCGATGCGGTGTCGACCTTGCCCATCGGCGGCAGGACGCGGCGCAACGGCACGATGAGCGGATTGGTCAGGCGCACGATCGCCTGGCAGATGGGATTTCTGAAGTCCGCCCGCGCCCACTGCAGGAAGAGCCGCGCCAGCACGACGAACAGCGCAAGCGTCAACAGCGATTGGATGATGTATATCAATGCGCTCATGAATGGACTCTAGCTCAAGTGTCAAGCGAGCTCACGGCTGCGGCGCGTCGCGGCCTCAAGCGCGGAGAAGACGGTCGCGGCAAGATCGGCGGACGCGAACATCTTAAGCGCCGCCTCCGTGGTACCGCCTTCGGACGTGACCTCTTCGCGCAGGCGCTGCAAATCCCCATCGCTTCCCTGCGCGAGGAGTCCGGCGCCGTAGAGCGTGCCCACGGTAAGCTTGCGTGCCGCTTCGGCTTCAAGCCCGAGCCCGACCGCAGCCTGCATCATCTCCTGCGCCAACAGGAAGAAATAGGCGGGCCCACTGCCGGAGAGCGCCGTGACGACATCGAGCGCCTCCTCGTTTGCAACCCATACGACCTCGCCGACCGCGGCGAGCAGGGACGCCGCATCTTCGCGCGCTGCAACATCAACCGTGAGAGGGGCAAATAGCCCGCTGACGCCGGCGCCAACCAAAGCAGGACGGTTGGGCATGGCGCGCACCACCGGGACCTCATCTCCGCACCAGAGGGCGAGAGATGCGACGCGGATGCCGGCGGCAATTGAAACCACAAGCGGACGCTTCTGGCGCAGGAGCGGGCGCAGCGGCGCAAGCAGCGATGCGACGTCCTGGGGTTTGACGGCCAGCACGATGACGTCGCAATCGGCGATGCTGGCTGCGATGTCAGATGTAGCCGTGATGGCAAAGTCCTGCCTAAGACTTGCCCGGGCGTCGGCACGGACTTCAGCGACTTGGATCTTCTCGGGCCGCATGCCGCGGCGCAGGAGTCCGCCGATGAGGGCGCGACCCATGTTACCGCCGCCCAGGATCGCAACATGATTAGCGGACATAGCTTGCAATTGTAGCCAAGGCGCCCTAATTCCTCGCCCCGAAGAGCGCCGTCCCGATGCGCACGATGGTGGCGCCCTCCATGACCGCAGCCTCGAGGTCCGCGCTCATGCCCATCGAGAGCGTATCAAGGCAGGCGCCGGCGGCATTCAAACTCGAAAGCAAGCCGGAAAGTGCGGCGAAGCGCCCCCTTTGAACAGTCATATCGGCATCAGCCGGCGGGATGCACATGAGCCCGCGCAGGCGCAGACGCGGCAGGACCGCGACGCGCGTGGCTAGCGCGCCGACCTCGGATGGGGCGACTCCGCCCTTTGTGGCTTCGGCGGCCAAGTTCACCTGCAGGCAGACGTTCAAGGCGGGCGCGTGATAGGGCCGTTGCTCCGAGAGCCGCTCGGCGATACGCAGGCGATCCACCGCGTGCACCCAGGCGAAATGCTCAGCTATCGCCCGGGTCTTGTTAGCCTGGATATTGCCAATGAAATGCCAGGTGAGCGGCAGATCCTGCAGGACCTCGATTTTGGCCAGCGCCTCCTGCAGGTAACTCTCGCCGAACTCGGACAGGCCCGCTTGGTGCGCCGCCCGGATGCTCGCGGCCGGCTGGGACTTGGCGACCGCGAGGACTGTGACCGAATCGGCGGGCCGGCCGCTCATCCGCGCCGCCAAATTGATGCGTTCTTGCACCCGGCGGAGATTTTCCGGCAAATTCTGCGGACCCATTAACATATTTGTAGCCGAACCCCTCCGCTATAATGCCGGTTAATCGCAGGCCGCTTTCGCGCTCGCGAAAGGTCCGCCTGCTGGAGTCCGTGTCGATCGCAAGGAGTCCTGATGGCCGTAGATATCGCGCAACTCCTGGCGTTCGCAGTCAAGAACAACGCCTCGGATCTGCATTTGTCGGCCGGTGTGCCACCGATGATACGCGTGGACGGCGACATGAAACGCGTCAACATGCCTGCGCTTGCCCACAAGGAAGTGCATAGCATGGTGTACGACATCATGAACGACAAGCAGAGGAAGGCGTTCGAAGAGTTTTTCGAGACCGATTTCTCCTTCGAGATCCCGAAACTTGCGCGCTTTCGCGTCAACGCCTTCAACCAGAATCGCGGCGCGGGTGCGGTGTTCCGCAATATCCCCTCGGTGATCCTCAGTCTTGATGAGCTGGGGTCGCCCAAGATCTTTCGCGACCTGTGCATGCTGCCGCGCGGTCTCGTGCTCGTGACCGGGCCTACCGGCTCTGGCAAATCGACGACGCTCGCCGGTATGGTGAACCACTGTAACGACAACCGCCCCGACCACATCATCACGATCGAGGATCCGATTGAGTTCGTGCATGAGTCCAAGCGCTGCCTCGTGAACCAGCGCGAAGTGCATCGCGACACGCTCGGCTTCACTGAAGCCTTGCGCTCGGCGCTGCGCGAGGACCCGGATGTGGTGCTGGTCGGCGAAATGCGTGACCTTGAGACGATCCGTCTTGCGCTCACCGCCGCGGAGACCGGACATCTGGTGTTTGGCACACTGCATACGAGCTCGGCCGCCAAGACCATCGACCGCATAGTTGACGTCTTTCCGGGAGAGGAGAAGGAGATGGTGCGCTCCATGCTCTCGGAGAGCCTGCGCGCCGTCATCTCGCAGACGCTCATGAAGAAAAACGGCGGCGGCCGCATCGCCGCGCATGAAATCATGATCGGCACGCCGGCCATCCGCAATCTAATCCGCGAGGGAAAGGTTGCCCAAATGTACTCCTCCATTCAGACAGGCCAAGCGCAGGGAATGCAGACACTCGATCAGTGTCTGGTTGAACTTGTCGCCAAGGGTCATGTGAGTAAGGAGGAGGCGCGCTACAAGGCTCAGAACAAGGACTCTTTATAGACCTATGGATCGCGATCAATCCATCAAGCTGATGCAGGATCTGCTGCGTCGCGTCATCGAGAAGAAAGCCTCGGACCTGTTCGTCACGGCGGGCTTCCCTCCGGCCATCAAGATCGACGGCGAGATCCGGCCGCAGAGCGAGCGCGCGCTCACTCCTGAGCAGTCCTCAACGCTCGTGCGCGCGATCATGAACGATCGGCAGACGAAGGAATTCGATTCCACCAAGGAATGCAATTTCGCGATCTCCCCGCCTGGCGTCGGCCGCTTCCGCGTCAGCGCCTTCGTGCAGCAGGGCGCGACCGGCTGCGTTATCCGGCTCATCAACGCGAAGATCCCCTCGTTCGAAGAGCTTGATCTGCCCCTGGTTCTGAAAGACGTCGTGCTCAGTAAGCGCGGTCTCGTCATCGTCGTCGGCGCCACCGGCTCCGGAAAATCGACCACCCTTGCGACGATGGTGGGCTACCGCAACGAGAAGACCCGCGGTCACATCGTGACGATTGAGGACCCGGTCGAATACGTGCACCAGCACAAGGGCTGCGTCATCACTCATCGCGAGGTGGGCGTCGACACCGAGTCCTGGCACAGCGCCTTGAAAAATACCCTGCGCCAGGCGCCGGATGTGATCCTGATCGGTGAAATCCGCGACCGCGAAACTATGGAATACGGCATCCAGTTCGCCGAAACCGGGCACCTGGTGCTCGCGACCCTGCACGCGAACAGCGCCAACCAGGCACTCGACCGCGTCATCAATTTCTTCCCCGACGAGCGCCGCGAGCAGCTTCTGATGGATCTGTCGCTCAACATTCGCGCGCTGGTCGCGCAACGTCTGATACCGCGTGAGTCCGGCTCGGGCCGCATCGCCGCAATGGAAATCATGCTGAACTCACCGCTGATTCAGGATTTGATATTCAAGGGCAATGTCGCGGAGATCAAGGAAGTCATGTCGCGCTCGACGCGTCTTGGCATGAAGACATTCGATCAGTCGTTGTTTGAGCTCTTCGAGACAGGGATGATTTCCTACGAGGATGCGCTGCGCAACGCCGATTCAAAGAACGAACTGCGGCTGCGCGTCAAGCTTGAAAGCAAACGCGAAGTGAAGAACCTCGACGACGTGGGCAGCCTGCACATCGTTGAGGAAGAGCAGGGTCGGATAATATAAATCATGCGCGCCGGTGAGGCCAAAGTGTCTAATAACGAGCCGATCGATCCACTGTTGCTTGAAACGACGGGGCACCAACCCCTGCTCGCCAGCAATAGTGGTCCCTTTGCAGCGCTGCCGTCCCAGGGCGCGTCATTCAATACCAAGCCGCTCTTCAAGCTCATGGTCGAGAAGAAGGCATCGGATCTGTTCTTCACGCCGAACGCGCCCATCAAGATCAAGATCGAGGGCGCGATCATCCCAATCAATAAGCAGATTCTCTCCCCCGAGACGGTACGCCAGACCGCCTACGCGCTCATGACCTCGCAGCAGCGCGAGACGTTCACGCGCGACTTTGAGATCGACTTTGCGCTCTCCGAGCATGGCCTTGGGCGCTTCCGCGTCAACATCTTCCTGCAGCGCGGCTATCCCGCAATCGTGCTGCGCTTCATCACGGCGGAGATGCCGCGGCTGGAGAATCTCGGTCTTCCCGACATCCTGCGCGACCTTGCCATGATGAAGCGCGGCCTCGTGCTGATGGTCGGCGCCACGGGCTCGGGCAAGTCGACGACGCTTGCAGCGATGATCAACTACCGCAACGAAAACGCCTCCGACCATATTGTCACGATCGAAGACCCGATCGAGTTCTTGCACACCAATAAGCGCTCCATCGTCAATCAGCGGGAAGTCGGGCTTGATACTCGTTCCTTCGAGGGCGCGCTGCGCGGCATCATGCGCGCCGCCCCCGACGTCATTCTGATCGGGGAAATCCGCGACCGCGAAAGCATGCAGACGGCGATTAGCCTTGCCGGCACCGGCCATCTCGTGCTCGCGACGTTGCACGCCAACAACTGCGCGGAAACGCTCGACCGCATCATCAACATGTTTCCGCGCGAGCAGCATCCGCAGATCTTTCTCGACTTGTCGCAGTATCTGCGCGCGATCATGGGCCAGCGCCTGGTCATCGCCAAAGACGGCAAGCGGGTGGCGGCCCTTGAGGTCATGATCAACTCGCCGCACATTTCCGAGCGCGTAAAGAGGGGCGATGTCGTGGGTGTCAAGGAGGCGATCGTGGCCTCCGGTGAACGCGGCGTGCAGAGCTTTGACAGCGCGCTGCATGATCTCTACAAAGAAGAGCGCATCACGCTCGAAGAGGCGCTTGCGAGCGCGGATTCACGCACGAACCTCGAAGCCAAGATCAACTTCGGCTGAGCGCGGCGCAGCCGCGCGGCCGCCGCGGCCGTCAACCGCGCAATTCATCCCCGCGTTGAGCGCGAAGGCGCAGCAGGTGCCGCATCGTTGCCGCCGGCGCGCGCGGCGAGCAAAGCTTCGACAGAGCTGGATGAGCTCTGCAAAACCGAGCGCATCACGCTCGAAGAGCCGCTCACGAACTCGGGTTCACGCACGAATCTCGAAGCCAAGATCAACTGCGGCTGAATGCCGCGCGCCTGCGCACACAGTCTGCCCCATTCGAATGCTGCAGTGCGCAACAGCTGACCTACGCTGGTGCACGCCTTGAACTAATTGAGGCCCGCGGGGAACACACGCATCGATCTCTTGGGTTGATGTTGCGGCGTTGGGGACTCTCATGGGTGCTGCGCCTGGCATCGTGAGCTCACTTCGTATTTGCGATAAAGGGGAAGCAGCGATGAAAACGATACTGACAAAGAGGCCTCGTTTGGGCCACCTGATTCCGGGTCTACTGGCGCTCGGCGCGGCGACTTTCGCGGCCGGCGCCCACGATCGTGATGATTCGATCCTGCAGGGGCTGAAAAACATCAAGGTTTTGGGATCTACAGTACCTGCTAACGGGGATGTCAATCCCTACGGCATGGCCGAGGTGACGCACACGGTGGGTAACCTCAGGAGTGGGCACATCCTCATCAGCAATTTCAACAATGGCGTTAACCAGCAGGGTACCGGTACGACGATCGTCGACTTGGCCCCTGATGGGTCACAAAGCATATTCGCAGCGCTTGATGCCACGGCGCTGCCCGGGCCCTGTCCCGGAGGCCTCGGGCTTACGACAGCGCTCGTGGTATTGAGCGAGGGTTGGGTCATCGTCGGTAGCTTGCCAACGAGCGACGGGACCTCACCGACTGCGCAAGCGGGGTGCCTGATCGTACTCGACAGTATGGGCAAGCCCGTGGAGACGCTCTTCGGTTCGCTCATCAACGGCCCCTGGGACATGACGGCTTTTGAGCGCCACGGCGAGGCGAAGCTATTCGTCACCAACGTGCTGAACGGTACCGTCGCCGCCAACGGCCAGGTGGTTAACCAAGGCACCGTGGTGCGCGTCGATCTCAAGCTGTCTGCGACTCAGATGCCTGCGCTCGAATCGCTCACGATCATCGGCTCGGGGTTCGCCGAGCGCACCGATCCTGCGGCCTTGGTTCTTGGACCCACGGGAGTGGCTTTGAGCGCGGCATGCCGCGGCAGTGCCGATGGCGACTGTGACGATGTCGGGCGCATACGGCTGTATGTCGCCGATACCTTGAACAATCGGGTGACGGCAATTGCGCGGCCACTTGAGCGCACGACAGCCGACGGTCCTGGCGTGACTTTGTCTGCCGGCGGCAGTCTCAACGCGCCCCTGGGCCTCATCGTTGCAGCGGACAGCGGACACCTCTTGACGGTGAACGGAGCGGACGGTTTCATCACCGAGATAAACCAGCAGGGTAAGCAGGTCGCTAACATATTGATAGACAACAGCGGCGGCCCGCCCGCCGGCGCCGGCGCTCTTTTTGGCTTGGTATTTGATCCGGCCAAGGGCGTCTACTTTGTTGATGACGCGAGCAACACCTTGAATCTGCTGCACTGAATTGCGAACAGCAAAGCTCTCGGTGTTACTGGAGGTTTCACGCACGAAAAGCGAAGCACAGCAACTCGGCTGCCGGCGACGGTCGGCGGCGCGCTCTATTTTACTGCGAGTTCGAGTGCGGCGGTGCATGCGGCGGCACGTAGACCGTAAACGTCTCGTTCGCAAGGTCAACTCGCTGCTCGCGCAAAGGCTTGCCCGAGCTTGTCGATTCCTCAACAATGCGCAGTGCGTTCAGTGGACTAAACAAACGTCGCAGGAGCTCGGTACTGCGCGACAGCGGCGAGTACTCGGTGAATTCGACGTTACGCTGCAAGCCGGCGATGCCCTTTGGCGGATCGCCGGCCGCGGCGCAGCAAGCCAGCAACGCCGCGCCCAGCAATATTAGCGCGCGCCATAGCATGCGCGCTCAAACACTCGCGCACTCAGTCTGCCGCCGCAAACACCGTGTAAGCATCAAACACCGGTCCATCGACGCAGACGCGCTTCATCGCGGGCCCCGCGGCTGTCGCGACGAGCACTGTGCAACCCGCACAGCCACCGACCGCGCAGGCCATGAACTCTTCGAGCGACACCTGACAGGCAATCGCGTAGCGGCGCGCGAGGTTTGCCGTGGCGGCCAGCATAGGTGTCGGACCACAGGCAAAGATCTCGACTTCTGCAAGTTCTGGCGGGGTGAGTGTTTTAAGCCAAATATCGGCAAGCTCGGTCACAAACCCCTCGTAGCAACCGGGGAAACCCGAGCCGCTCGCAAGGCGGCTCGCGATGCCCCAATCATCAAGGAGCGGCATGCAGGCGCTATATGCATCGGCAATGCCCTCGACGTTCTCGCGCGCGGATCGCAGCTCAAACGGATAAGGTATCTCTGAGCCCATCAGCACTAGAGGCTGCCAGGGCGCATCGCTGCGATCTTTGAGCCGCTCGGCGAGAAACACCACCGGTGGTATTCCCACTCCACCGCCAATCAAAAGGGTACGCGGCCGCTTGGGATGCACTTCGAAGCCGCGCCCGATAGGACCCAAGATCGAAAGCGTGTCGCCCGCCTTCGCGAGACTCAGTGCGTGCAGGCCTGCGCCTTCAACTTTGTAGAGGATCTCCACCCACCCCGCGAGTCTGTCGGCGCGCATGAGCGACAGCGGCCGGCGCATCGGAATCGTTTCATGACAGGTCACATGAGCGAAGCTGCCCGGCTCCGCGCGCGCCGCGCACTTCGGCGCTTCGATGCGGATCACGAACTGATGCGCGTCAAATGCCGTGTGCCCCAGCACGCGACCTTCCTCGAGGAAGATCGTGCCGCGGGTACTTGCCGTCACGCGCGCGCACCGGGTGCAGCGACGACCGAGGCTAGCACCGCCATGCGTACGGCAACGCCGTTCCTGACCTGGTCACGGATCGCCGATTGCGCGCCGTCAGCAACGTCTGACGCGATTTCAATGCCGCGATTCATCGGCTGCGGGTGCATTACGATCGCATCAGGCTTGGCGAGCGCGAGGCGCTCGGGGGTCAAGCCAAACTTCGCAAAATAGCGATCACCATCGGGCAGCAACGCATGCGTCATGCGCTCTTTCTGAACGCGCAGCATCATGACGACGTCCACGTCTTTGAGTCCCGTCTTCAGCGTGCCAAAGCGGGTTGCGCCCTCGAACTCGTGCGCCTCGGGCATGAAGGCCGGGGGAGCGACGATGCGCAGGTCCGGAACTGCGAAGGCGCGAAAGGCATGGTAGGCCGAGCGTGCGACACGCGAATGGCGGATGTCGCCGACGATGGCGATGCTCAAATTGTCGAAGCGCTCCTTGCGTTGGCGCACGGTGAGTGCATCGAGAAGCCCCTGCGTCGGGTGGGCGATGTGCGCTTCGCCCGCGGACAGCACGCTTACATGCGGCGCGACGTGGCTTGCGACGAGCCCCAGGACGCCGACTTCGGCTTCGCGGATCACGAGTACATCGGTGTGCAGCGCTTCCAGCGTGTACACGGTGTCGAGCATGCTCTCGCCCTTGGCGCGCGAGGAAAGCTGCACCTCAAGATTCACGACTTCGGCTCCGAGGCGCTTCGCGGCAAGCTCGAACGATACGCGAGTGCGGGTCGACGGTTCGGTGAAGAGATTGGCGACGGTGACGCCGGCGAGAACCTCGCTTGCGGCAAAGCGCTCGCCGGGCGCGCGCACGAAGCTTTGCGCACGCTCGAGAAGATCCTCGAGCATTTGGCGCGGCAGACCTTCGAGCGTCAGAAGGTGTCGCAGCGTACCGTCGGCCCGCAGTTGCGGGACGGCGCCGAGGTCGTTCATGTCTTCTCCCCTTCACCCGCGAGCCAGCGCTCGAGAATCACGGCTGCCGCGGCGCTGTCGACGTGCTCGCGGCGAACGCGCCCGCGCTGACCGCTCGCGCGCTGCGACTTAAGGGCCGCGCCTGCCTCGATGGAGGAGTAGCGCTCATCGACTCTCAGAACCGGAAGACCGAAGCGGCGTTTGAGTTCATTCGCGAAGTGCTCTGCCGCGGCCGTCAACGCGCCGGCGCTGCCGTCGATATTATACGGGGCGCCAAGCACCAGAAGCTTTGGAGTGAGCGCGGCAAGCTCGCGGCCGATGGCGCCCCAATCGGCCCCCTTGGCGCCGACGCTGACAGCAGGGCGCGGAGCTGCGGTTCGGGTCAGCGTGTCGCCGGCAGCGATGCCGATGCGCCGCAGACCAAAATCAAAAGCGATGACCGTTTGGATCTCATTCATGTCCGGCGCTGTGCGCGGCAGCCAGTGCCCGCGTTACGCATGGCCGGGAACGCGGCTCAAGTTGTTGACCTCAATCCCGAGGAGCCGCCAGGCGGCAAGCCAACGTTCCTCGAATGGCAGGTCAAACACGACGCTTGCATCGACCGGCATGGAGAGCCAGGCGTTGTCCTTCATCTCGCGTTCGAGCTGCCCGCCGTCCCAGCCGGCGTAACCCAAGGCGATGAAGGCATCGCCCGGTCCCTCACCACGCGCCATGGCCGCGAGGATGTCGCGCGAGGTCGTCACCTGGATGGATTCTGAGACCTTATGGGTGTGGTCCCACTCGCCGCCGGGCCGATGCAGGACGAAGCCGCGGTCGGTGTGCACCGGACCGCCGCGTAGCACGGGCTTTGCCCCGATGTCGTCGCTTGAGGGCTCGAGCTGCATCTGCGTCAGCACATCGGAAAGACGCATCGGCAACGGCTTGTTGAGGACGATCCCGAGCGCGCCCTTATCCGTGTGCTCGCAGATGAGGGTCACGGCCTGCGAGAAATTGGGATCGGCGAGCGAGGGCATCGCGACCAGGAGATGGTTGGTGAACGTCGAACCGCCCATGCCTTGCAGTATGGGCATGAGTCCGGGCGGGCTCAAGGAACGACGGAGACCCCGCCCGATTGCACGCGGCCGCTGACGAACTGCCACTCGTAGGCGAAGCGCAGCACGTGGTATTGGCGCTCGAGTTGCGCCGGGAAGGGGTCGAAGGGGCTCGCAAGCTTCAGGATGTCGAGGGACGCCTGGTCAAGCTCAGGGTCGCCGCTTGATTGCCGGATAGTGGCCTTCTGCAATACGCCGCTTGCGTTGATGGCGACTTCGAGCACGGGACTGGTCGCAACGCCCGAGCGGCGCGCCGCGGTGGGGTAGTTCAGGGTGCCGATGCGTTCGACCTTGTGGCGCCACGCGTCGAGATAAGGCGCAAGGCTTACGGCGCGCGAGTCCGGAGTGACCCAGAGCTCATCGCGCTTCGGACCGCGCAGTTGCGCAGGTCCCGTATCGTCGTCGGGGCCTACTGTATCGGCCGGGCGCGCATCGGGCGGGGTGGGCACCTGTTCCGGAGTGCCCGCCTCCGCGGCTTCCGCAATATAGCTCACGTGGGGATTCCAGCCGGAGCTCGTCAGCACGCGCTCCTCGGGCATGGCGGCGGCACCCTCGGGGCCGTTCGCGGCGCCACTCTCCACACCTGCGCGTTCGGGCACCGCCAGGGAAGCCGCGCGGTTTCGCGGCGCGACACGCTCCTCGGTGTTGCCCGAGCCGCGCTGGGTGCGCTGCGCAAGATAGGTCGCCGTGTCGTTGCTTTTCGACTCGGGTAATTCGTCGGAGACCAGCAGCACCTGCAGACCGGGCGGGCTTGTGCCCTCATCTGCCGTGGCGCTGAAGGTGAGGCCGAGGATCAAAAGCGCGTGCACGAGGGCTGCAAAAAAGAAGGTGACGAGCAGGCGGTCGCGCACCGGCGCGACCCCTTCCCGTACTGCCAAAGCCCGTGATGACACGCTTAAGGGTGCTCCTCGCTGTGGGGCAGAGTATACCGGCGCGTCCTGTGCAAAATTTGTGTCGGGCGTCGCAGCCTTAGCGCGCTGCGAGCCGCCGCTCGATCGCCTCGATCAGGCGCGCACCGATATCCGTGCCAAATTGCAGGTCAAGCTCGCGGATGCCGGTAGGGCTCGTGACGTTGATTTCCGTGACGAAGCCGCCGATCACATCGAGGCCGACGAACAGCATGCCACGCTCGTAAAGATGCGGGCCGATCTTGCCCGCGAGCCAGCGGTCGCGCGCATTGAGCTCCCGCCCCACGCCGCGGGCGCCGGCGGCAAGGTTGCCGCGGTTGTCGGTCGGTAAGGGAATGCGCGCCAAGGCGTACGGCACGGGCTCACCGGCGATCAAGAGAATCCGCGAGTCGCCGCTTTCCACGATCTCGGGCAGGTAGCGCTGCACGATGATGAAGCTCTGACCGTAGTCGCTTAGGGTCTCGAAGATCACCTGGCTGTTCTTCTCGCCCGCCTCAACAACAAAGATCGAGCGGCCCCCCATGCCATACAGGGGCTTCGCGACAATCTTGCCCTGCTCCTGCAGGAACGCCTGCATGTCGCCCATGTCTCGCGTGATGAGGGTCGCAGCGCAGCATTCGGGAAACCAGGCGGTGTAGACCTTCTCGTTCATGTCGCGCAGGCCTTGGGGCCGATTGACGACCAGCGCGCCGGCATCCTCGGCGCGTTCGAGAATGTAGGTCGTGTAGATATATTCGGTGTCGAACGGCGGGTCCTTGCGCATGAGAATGCAATCAAGCTCGCCCAATGGCTCAACGCGCGGCTCCCCGAGGACGAACCAGGCGTTCTGGTCCGCGCCCACGGTCAGGGGTCGCAACCGTCCCCAGGCTTTGCCGTCGCGCAGCGACAGATCGCCCTGTTCCATGTAGGAGAGCGTAAAGCCGCGTGCTTGAGCGGCGAGCAGCATCGCAAGGGTTGAGTCCTTCGCATACTTGATGTCTGCGATCGGATCCATGACGACACCCAGGCGCTGCGCTTTACTCATGGGGGCGAATGGTAACCTGCCTTTGAGATTATGATTAAGGGCGGCGCGAATATGTCCAGAAGCGCGCAAAATCATTGGGAAAAGCGCAGGTCGAGTCGCAAAAACGTGACGAGCGTGGCATAGCGGGGGGTGTACCGATATGTTAAAAACAGGGCTCGGTTTTCTTCGTCTCCATTAAGCTTGCGACCCACACCTATGGCAGGACTTCCCAGCACCGTGACCGGCAGCACCTCCAAGCTTCAGGGCTTGAAGGTTCTGGTCATAGACGACAGCAAAACGATCCGCCGCACGGCCGAAACGCTGCTCGCGAAGGAGGGCTGCGAGGTGTTTACCGCAGTCGATGGGTTTGATGCGCTCGCGAAGATCGCGGACCATCAACCCGACATCGTTTTCGTTGATATCATGATGCCGCGGCTGGACGGTTATCAGACCTGCTCGCTCATCAAGCACAACAAGGTATTTCGTTCGATTCCAGTGATTATGCTGTCCTCCAAGGACGGTTTATTCGATCGCGCACGCGGCCGCATTGTCGGCTCCGAGCACTATCTGACGAAGCCGTTTACGAAGGATGAGCTTCTGAATGCGATCGAGACGCACATCGGGAGATAAGCGTCATGGCACTCATATTGATCGTGGACGACTCGCCGACCGAGATGCACGTCATGCAGAAGGCGCTCGAGCGCCACGGTTACCGCACCGCGGCAGCGGCTGACGGCGCCGAGGGCATCCGCCTGGCGCGCGAGATGAGTCCCGACCTAATTTTCATGGATATCGTCATGCCGGGGATGAACGGCTATCAGGCGACCCGCGCTCTGGCGAACGATCCTAAGACGCGCGCCATTCCGATCATCATGGTCACCTCCAAGGGCCAGCAGACCGATCGCATCTGGGGTTTGCGTCAGGGGGCGGTGGATTACATGGTGAAGCCCGTTTCCCCGGATCAGCTCGTTGCAAAGGCGCAGGCCACGCTTGCGGCCTGAATAATTGGCAGGCTGATGGCGGACGTCGCTCTCAAATCACTTCGCGATCGCCCCTATGAGTTGCTGGCGGAACTCGAGCGGCGCGGACGTGCGGTCTCGGCGCAAGTGCCGCAGGACGGCGCGGTCGGGCGCGAGTGGGTGGGCGTTGCCTTGCGCATGGCGGGGGAGCTCTATCTCGTCGCGCGCGAGGAGACCCGCGAAGTGTCGAGCGTGCCGCCGAGTCTCACCCGCGTGCCGGGAGCCAAGCCCTGGGTCAAGGGTCTCGCCAATGTGCGCGGCCATCTCCTGGCGGTCATTGACCTCAGACAATTTTTGGGTGGCACGGCAACTCCGATGACGAGGAATACACGCATTCTGGTGG
>Ga0066793_10000180_pt1 | contig 22171 bp, 18 predicted proteins | sample PersoiDNA2013189_FD_83876 | JGI IMG/M metagenome (GOLD analysis project Ga0066793, IMG submission 83876) | Permafrost soil microbial communities from the Arctic, to analyse light accelerated degradation of dissolved organic matter (DOM) -... | ecosystem: Environmental > Terrestrial > Soil >... | reverse complement strand
TGGTGGGGATATACGCCGGCACCCACCCAACGCAGGCCGCTAGGGTCATTTCTCTGATCGAGGAGGAGTTGGCGAAGGTCCGCGACGGAGGTTTCTCCAACGAGGAGATGGCCAGGGCCAAGAACCACATCAAGGGTTCCCTCTACATCTCGAACGAGGACAGCGGAAGCAGGATGAACAGGCTGGCCAAGGCGGAGCTCGCCGGGGGCGAGCACCTCAGCATCGACGAGATGGTCGAGCGCGTGGAGAGCGTGACCATCGACGACATCCACAGGGTCTTCGCCGAGACCTGGGACGCCGTGGGCCTGAGCCTGGCGGTCATCGGCCCGTTCGACCCTGATGACCTGTCCCTCTCAAAACAGCCGTGAAGGAGGCGTGATGATAAGGGTCGTGGTGCTGGGGGCGATGGGCAGGATGGGAAGCGAGGTCGTCCGCGCGGTCTTCGAAGACCCCGACCTCGAGCTCGAAGCGGCAGTGGACCCCGCAGGCCCCGCCTCGAGTTCGGAGCCCTACGGCATCCCCGTGATGAAACACATCTCCTACCTGGAGGGGCTCGACGTCGACGTGGTGGTCGACTTCACCGAGGCTGCCTCCGCGGTCCCGAACGTACTCTGGGCGCTGGACCACGGCATCCACTGCGTGGTGGGGACCACTGGCATATCCGAAGATGACCTGGCATCGATCGGGGAGAAGGCGGAGGCCGGAGAGGCCAACGTGCTGCTCGCTTCCAACTTCGCGATCGGCGCGATACTGATGATGAAGTTCGCCGAGCAGGCGGCCGCCGTCTTCGAGGAGTGCGAGATAATCGAGCTGCACCGGAGGGGCAAGAAAGATTCGCCCAGCGGCACCGCCATAGACACGGCCCGGCTGATCGCGGCCGCTATGGACGCGTCCGGGCCGCCTTCGAGCGCCGAGAAGCTCGAGGAGTCCAGCCGCGGCGCGAGCGTCGGCCCGGTGAAGATACACAGCGTGCGACTGGACGGGCTGGTGGCGCACCAGGAGGTAATCTTCGGCGCCGCCGGGCAGACGCTCTCGATACGCCACGACACCACCGACCGCTCCTGCTTCATGCCGGGCGTCGTGATCGCGATCAAGGCGGTGCAGGGATTGAACGGGCTGACCGTCGGCCTAGAGTCGGTCCTCTAGGGCCGCGGATCACTTCTGAATTCCATTTCCTCCATGTTCCAACCGTGCTCTTCAAGCGCGCCGGCGTGGCGCCCCAAGGTTTAACTCGCTCGCGAAAAGAATACTTGTAATGTATCCGACACAACCGAGAAAGGTAGCCTGTGGCACAAGCCGCTGGAAAGAGAGCGCCCGCCGGTAGTCCCGCGAAGGGCAAGGCGAAGTCCGCGGACAAGGGCAAAGAGGACAATGGGGAGGGCAAAGACCGATTCCTGACCCCCGGGCGGGTGAGGGCACTGTACGGCGTTTGCTTCCTGGCCCTGGCGCTGTTCACGTTCCTCTGCGTATTTGCGCCGGCGAGCGTCGGTCCCGTGGGGCGCGGTGTGAGAACGGGCCTGGCGTGGCTCATGGGCGTGGGCCGCTTCGTGGTGCCGTTCGCTTTCACCGCTGGGGGCATAATCGCACTGGCCGGCTGGACCAGGCCGGGAATGCGCCTGGGCCTGATCACACTGGGCGCCTTGATAATAGGGGTCGCTCTCCTGACTCTGCTGCAGATACCCAAGGGCCCCGAGGGCATGTTCGCCTCCGAGCAGCTCTACGGGGGCGGCGGGCTGGTCGGCGCGTGCATCGCCTGGCCCCTGACACATATGATCGGTTTGGTGGGGGCATATATCTTTGGCTTCGCCGCGCTTCTGGCCGGCATCGTCATCGCGTTCGAGGAGCCCCTGCTCACAGGCTGGCGCAGGCTCAAGGGCGCTTCGTCCGCAGCCGTACCGGCACTGGCCTCGACCGCCGAGGGCGCCGTGGACGTCGCGGTCCCGGCGCCGGTGAGGCCAAAGAAGCCGGGCCAGGCGAAGGTATACCCCTCCAGGCCTTCTCCGGCGGTTCCAGTCACAGAGGAGAACGGCGGCCAGCTTGCCATCGACGTCAACAGGCCGCGGACGGGGAAGTACAGGTTGCCGCCCGCCTCGATACTCAACCGAAGCCACAACAAGGCTTTCTCCAAGCAGACCAACGATGAGCGCAAGCACGCGATCGAGAAGACGCTTCACAGCATGGACGTCGACGCCAACGTGATGAAGGTGTCGGCCGGCCCCACGGTCTCGCTGTTCGAGGTCGAGGTCGGCACCGGCGAGAAGGTCAAGCGCGTCACGGAGCTCGAGCAGGACATCGCCTATGCGCTCGGCTCCCCCGACATCCGCATCTACTCGCCGATACCGGGGCGCCAGGCGATCGGCATCGAGGTGCCAAACAATATCCGCGACTCCGTGCTGCTGGGGGACATCATCGAGTCGCTGGGGCCGGTCGCCCCGCACAACTTGCTCACCATGGCGGTCGGCAAGGACATGTCTGGCGAGTCGGTCGTCCTTGACCTGGCGCAACTGCCTCACCTGCTGCTCGCGGGCTCGACAGGTGCCGGCAAGTCCTGCTGCATAAACTGCCTGGTCTCGTGCCTGCTGATGCGGTGCCGCCCGGACCAGCTCAAGTTCATCATGATCGACCCCAAGTACGTGGAGTTCACCTGGTACGACGGGCTGCCTCACCTGCTCTGCCCCGTCATCAACGAGCCGGAGCCAGCCGCAAAGGCCCTGCTGTGGGCGGTTAGAGAGATGGACCGACGCTACAAGGTGCTGCAGGGCCAGAAGGTCGTTCACATCGACGAGTACAACGCCGTAGCGGAGAAGGATAAGGAGATCGAACCGCTGCCCAAGATAGTGATAGTGATCGACGAGCTTGGTGACCTGATGATCGTGGCGCGGCGCGAGGTGGAGAGCTCGATAAGCCGCCTCACCGCCAAGGCCAGAGCGGTGGGCATCCACCTCATCATCGCGACCCAGCGCCCCTCGGTCGACGTCATCACCGGGGTCATCAAGAATAACATCACGGCGCGTATAGCGTTCCAGGTCGCCAGCAACGTGGACTCGAGGACCATCCTGGGGACCAAGGGTGCCGAAAAGCTCCTCGGCAAGGGCGACATGCTCCTCGATCCCGGCAACATACCACAGGCGGAACGCGTGCAGGGCGCGCTGATCCAGCAGAAGGAGATCGAGTTCGTTACCGGCTACATACGCGAGCAGAAGTTGGACGAGAGCTTGTCCATCGATCTGGCGGACGTGGCTGGCGAGGTCAAGGCTCAGTTCACCGACCGCGATTCACTGCTGGAGGAGGCCGCGGAGTTCGTGGTCTACGCCGGCGAGGCCTCCGCCTCGATGCTGCAGACCCACCTGCGGGTCGGCTACGCCCGCGCGCGGCGGATCGTCATCGAGCTTTCGCAGTTGGGCGTCGTGGGCCCGCACGAAGGCAGCAAGTCGCGCAAGGTGCTCTTGAAGCCCGAAGAGTTCGAGGCCTGGAAGGAGCGCCAGAACACGTAGTCGCCCTTGCGGGACTTGTTGCACAATATTCCCTGTATTGATAACCTTTAGTCCGTCATTAAGGCTGGCGCGGCAACGGGGGGAAAAGGTCCGTGCGCATAGAGACAGGAGGTCGGATTGGCCAATCCTCTGGCCCAGCAGGTCCAGAAGATCCTTGCCGGAGCGGTAGGCGATTTCATCGCCAAGGCCACGGTCAAGAAGAATTGCGAGCTGATAGGCGCGACCCCTGAAACGTTGGATTCCAACCAGTTGCCGGAGCTTGCCACCCACATTGAAAAATCTGTTTCCTTCTTCTCAGGCAAGGAGACTGGCACCGACGTCGCCGAGAAGATAAGGAACCTGGCGGGTTGATTGCTCCGGGGGCGGAACTTACTTGATCAAAAACCTCAGCATCAAGCGGAAGACCATAATCATAGGCGTTCTCCATGGCCTCATCTCGCTTGCCATTGTCATCCCACTGCTGGCCTGGTTCACAGACATCTCCACCCGGAGCCTGGTGTTCCTTTCGATCAGCCTGTTCGTGGTCGTCCTGGTGGGCGAGACCGTCTACGTCCTGTTCATACAGAAGACATTCGACGCGGCCCTCAACCCGGTCATCGACTTTTCGCACTCCGTGGCGGGCGGAGACCTGACACGGCACCTGGACTGGGGCTCCAAGGACATCGTAGGGAAGCTGGTCGGAGCAGAAAACGAGATGGTCGACGGGCTGCGAGTGATACTGGAGAAGTTGCGGGAGGCATCCACGCTGGTGAGCGCGACGGCAGAGGAGTTGGCATCTTCCTCGGAGGAGGTCATGGCCTCGGCGAAGGAGGTTTCCAGCACTGTCGAGCAGATCTCCAAGGGCGCCGAGTCGCAAGCCCGCGCGGTCGAGGAGACGTCCGATATCGTTAACGAGATCGCGGACATGGCGTCGAGCGTTGCCGACCAGGCACGCGCGTCCGCTGAGACCGGGCGCGCCGCCAACGAGATCGCCAGGGCCGGCTCCGCCAACGCGGAGGAAGCGGCCACCAAGATGCAGCAGATGCAGGAGTCCATGGACAGCGTGGCCGGGATGATGCAGGGGCTCGGCGACAGGTCCATGCAGATTGGGCTGATCGTGGACGTCATCACCAACATCTCGGACCAGACCAACATGCTCGCGCTTAACGCCGCCATCGAGGCCAGCAGGGCGGGGGAGCACGGCCGTGGCTTCGCGGTGGTGGCCGAGGAGGTCCGTAATCTCGCCGAGGGAAGCCGCAAGGCGGCCGACCAGATATCGAAGATGATAAGGGACACCGAGAACGAGACGTCGCGGGCGCTCAAGGCCGTCGACGCGTCCAGGGAGATACTCTCCAGCTCGATCGAGGTGATCCAGGGCACGCTGGACGCCCTCACCAACGTGGCACAGATCGTCGAGGACATCGCGGGCGGGGCGGAGTCGGTCTACCGCGCCACCGAGGCGCAGAGGGATGGCTCCGACCGGGTGGTCAAGGCCTCTCACGACATAGCGGCCATAGCCGAGCAGGCGGCCGCCGGCACCGAGGAGGCCTCCGCGGCGGCCAACCAGCAGACCGCTTCGATGCAGGAGATGCGGGCCTCGATACAGGAGCTGGCGCGCCTCTCCATCGAGATGAAGAGGCTGGTGGACGACTTCAAGCTGCACGAGGATTGACATGGCTTCCACAGACAGTTCTTTCGACATCGTCAGCAAGGTGGATCTCCCCGAGCTGGACAACGCCTTGAACCAGGCCCGCAAAGAGATCGACAACAGGTTCGACTTTAAGGGGACCGGCTCGCGCATCGAGAGCACGCACGAGACGATAACGCTGCATTCGGCGGACGAGTTCCACCTGAGCGGCATGATCGACGTGATCGAGCCGCGACTGACCAGGCGAGAGGTGCCGCTCAAGGCAATCTCCTGGGGCGCGGTGCAACCCGGACCCAAGGGCACCGTCAAGCGAGAGGCCAAGGTCCTTCAGGGCATAGACGCCGACCAGGCTCGCGAGATCACCAAGTTCATAAAAGGAGTCGACAAGAAGGTCAACGTCGCGGTGCAGAAAGACCAGGTGCGGGTCTCCAGCAAGAAGAAGGACGCGCTGCAGGCGGTCATCAAGGCCGTCAAAGAGCACGACTTCGGCCTTCCGCTTCAGTTCACCAATTACCGGTAGAGCATGTCTGCCGACGTCCCGTCACCCCCGGCGAGCCTGCAAGGTCGCCGCTATCTTTTGGTCACCCTGGGTTGTTTCAGGAACGAGGTCGAGTCCGACCTCCTGCGCGGCGCGCTGGCGAGATCGGGGCTCGACGAGACGACACGGATCGATGAGGCCGACGTCGCCCTGGTCATGACCTGCGGGTTCATCCGGGAGGCTTGCGACGAGGGCATAGACACCATCCTGGAACTATCCGAGGTCGCCTCTTTGGCGCCATCGCGGCCGCCCATCGTGGTCCTGGGCTGCATGTCGCAGCGGTACGGGGCCGGACTGGTGCGCGAGATGCCCGAGATATCGGGGGCGCTGGGCGCGGACTGGGCGCCCGACCTTCAAGCAGGGCTGAAGGCGGTGCTTCAAGGCGAGAGGTTCGTCGCTCCCGCGAGGAGCCCGCGGCTGAGCACTCATTCGCGCGTCGCCGATTCCTCGGATGGCGCGCATCTCTACGTCCGCGCCTCGGACGGCTGCGACAGAGGGTGCCGGTTCTGCGCCATCCCGTCGATCAGGGGTCCTCACGCCAGCCGACCTGTGGCCGATGTCGTCGAGGAGACGGCCAGGCTATGCGCCGGGCGGCAGCGCGAGGTCATCCTCCTGGCCCAGGACCTCACGGCCTACGGCTCCGACCTGGACGAGGGGACCGATCTCGCCGGCCTGCTGCGTCAGATCGCCCGGGTGGAGGGGGCCCACTGGGTCCGCATGCTGTACCTCCAGCCGGAGGGCGTCACAGACAGGCTCATCGAGGCGGTTGCCGCGGAGCCCGCGGTGGTCGGCTACTTCGACGTCCCTTTCCAGCACGCCAGCCATCGGGTCCTGCGCGCTATGGGAAGGCCGGGCTCAGCCGCCGAACACCTGGCCCTGATCGACAGGATACGCTCGGCAGTTCCGGGTGCGGCGATACGCTCCACTGTCATGGTCGGGTACCCCGGGGAGACCGAGCGCGACTTCGAGGAGCTGGCGGGCTTTATCGAGGAGGCGCGGCTGGACTGGCTGGGCGCCTTCGTGTTCTCGCCCGAGGAAGGGACAGCCGCGGCCTCATTGCCGGGAAACGTCACGGCCGAGGTCGCCCTTTCACGCTATAATAAGGTCCTGGAGATACAGGAAGCGCAGGAGTTACGGCGCGCGGGCGACATGCTCGGGCGCGGGCTCGAGGTGGTCGTCGAGGCTGTCTGCGAGCTCGAAGGTTACGACCTGGTGGGGCGGTCCTACAGGGAAGCGCCCGTGGTCGACGGCATCATCTACCTCCTTCTTGGGCCGGGTGGACGGACACCGCGACCGGGAGAGTTCGTGGCAGCGAAGATCAAAGGGCAGGAAGGTCTGGACCTTGTCGGAGAAATCTAGCGGCCAATCGGGCCTGGCGCAGGCGGCCATAGAGGGAAAATGGTTGAACGTGGCCAACATGTTCACCGCGCTGAGGGTCGCGCTGGCTCCGCTGATCATACTACTGCTCCTCTACAAGGGGACGCTCCCCTTCAATATCTCCAACACGCTCGCCGCGGGCGCGATCTTCATCCTGGCGGCGCTCACGGACAAGGCCGACGGCTACTACGCCCGCAAGAACGACGCGGTCACCAGGCTGGGCCAGTTCCTGGACCCGCTCGCCGACAAGCTCTTGATGATCCCAGTGATGATCACCCTCTGGTACGTTGGATGGAGGACGCCCCCGATTCTCTTGCCGCTGTGGGTCGTCCTTGTGGTCGTCGCCCGCGAAGCACTGATATCAGGGATACGGATAACCGGCGCGCGGAAGGGCATATCCTTTCCCGCCTCCTGGTCGGGAAAGACAAAGATGTTCTCCCAGATAATCGTCGTCTCCATCCTGATCTTCTTCCCGGGGAGCGCGGGCACAATCTGGGTCCAGACGCTCGTCTATCTTATGGCGGCGATCACGGTCTACTCCGGCATCGACTACGTGCTCCGCGCGCGCAAGGAGATCTTCAGCGAGTCCGCCGCGACGCGTGAGCCACCGACCCCCCAGGCCAGCGGGGCCGGGCGGGAATGAGCTTCGCGGGACCGCGCATCGCCGTCCTCACCATCGGCGATGAACTGCTCTCGGGCGAGGTGCAGGACGCCAATCTCTCTTCCATCGCACAGAAGCTGCGTGGCATAGGTATGACCATATCGCGCCATGTGACCGTCCTCGACGACGTCGGCGAGATATCCTCCGAGGTGCGCGAGCTGGCCTCCGGCCACGACGCGCTCATCGTCACCGGTGGGCTCGGTCCCACTTCGGACGACCTCACCTCAGAGGCGGTCGCGGCGGCCGCAGGCGTGGAGTTGGTGTTCCACCCACACCTGGAACAGAACCTGCTGAGGTTTTTCGAGATGATGGGCCGCAAGATGTCGCCCGAGAACCTCCAGCAGGCATACCTTCCCGCCGGGGCCGTCGAGGTGCCCACGGCCGGGGGCACCGCCCCGGGCTTCATGATGGACATCGCCGGAGCGCTGGTGGCGGTGCTGCCCGGCGTGCCGCGCGAGATGGAGAGCATGATGGACACCCACGTGCTGGCGGAGATAGAGAGCAGGCTCGCGGGAGGGCCGGTCGTGGTCACGCGCAGGATCATGACGTTCGGAATGGGGGAGTCAGACGTCGCTTCGCTGGTCTCGGACATAATCGACAAGGGCGAGGTGAAGTACGGGTTCCTGGTGATGCGCGGACCAGTGGTGGTGAAGCTCACCGCTTCCGGCGCCAGCCGGGCTCAAGCCGACGCTCTGCTGGACTCGGAGCAGGAGAAAGTCGCGGCGCGCCTCGGCGCGCTGGCATACGCCGTCGACGACGAGCCGATGGAGGAGGTGGTCGGCAAGCTGCTGCGCCTGGAGGGACTCACGATCTCGACCGCCGAGTCGTTGACAGCGGGAAGCGTGAGCGCGGCGCTCGCCAACGTCCCCGGAAGCAGCGACTATCTGCGCGGGGGCCTGGTCGCCTACGACGCGCTCGAGAAAGAGAAGACGCTGGGCGTGCCGGCCGAATTGCTTGCCGACGGCGCCGTCAGCAGGCCCGTGGCCGAGGCGATGGCGCGGGGAGCGCGCAAGTTCTTCTCCACCGACATAGCGGTCTCGACCACCGGCGTAGCCGGGCCCGGCACTGGTGTCGAGAGCAAGCCGGTGGGGACAGTCGCGATCGCGCTCGCGCATGCGGGCGGCACGATTTCACTGGAGCGGCGGCTGCCGGGGCCTCGTGGAATGGTGCGCAACATAGCCACGCTGGCGGCCCTCAACCTGGTGCGGCTGCACCTGCGGAAAGGGTCGCCGTAAAGCGCGCGGGAGACCTTAGCGGGTGCCGCTTCTCGTTGACACCCCCCTGCACATGAATGCTACCTTACGAAGTACCGAGAATGCCCATTTTAAGGGCATTGTTCATTAATGGACGAGAATATCGAGCGGGGATAATGGACTACAAGGACACCCTCAATCTCCCCAAGACGAGCTTCCCGATGAAGGGGAACCTCGCCCGCCGCGAGCCTGAGATCCAGGCCCGCTGGAGCGAGATGCGCCTCTATGACCGCATACTGGAGGCGGCCTCGGGCAGGGAGCTCTACCTGCTCCACGATGGCCCTCCCTACGCCAACGGCGACATCCACGTGGGGACCGCCTACAACAAGATCCTCAAAGACATCATCGTCAAGTACAAGACCATGCGCGGCTACCGCTGTCCGTACATTCCGGGATGGGACTGCCACGGCCAGCCGATCGAACACCAGGTGACCAGAGACCTGGGGCCGGACGCGGATGTGAGCAAGGTCGAGCTGCGCGCGAAGTGCCGCGAGTACGCGATGGATTTCGTGGCCCGTCAGTCTGAGCAGTTCCAGCGCCTGGGAGTGCTGGGCGATTTCGACGACCCCTACCTCACCCTGAAGCCCGCCTACGAGGCGACCAACATCGAGGTGTTCGGCGAACTCTACGCCAAGGGCCTCATCTACCGGGGGCGCAAGCCCATCCATTGGTGCACCACCTGCGTCACCGCGCTGGCCGAGGCTGAGATCGAGTACGAGGACAAGGAGTCCTACTCCATATACGTGAGGTTCCCTCTGGAGAGCGAGTTCCCGCCCCTGACCCAGCAGGGCGTGGACGTCTCGATGTTGATATGGACCACCACCCCCTGGACGCTGCCCGCCAATGTCGCCGTCGCCCTCTCGCCCAGGCTCCCCTACGTGGGGGTCAACACCGGCGAGGAGATATTGGTGATGGCAGAGCCTCTTGTCGAGCGCGTCATGGCCGAGAACGATATCGTGGGTTACTCGGTGTCCGATAGTTTTACCGGCGAGGAGATGGAAGGGCTGTTCTGCAAGCACCCCTGGGCCGACCGCGACTCGGTGATCGTGCTGGCGAGCTACGTCACTCTGGAGGTGGGCACCGGCTGCGTCCACATCGCGCCGGGACACGGCCAGGAGGACTACCTCACCGGGATCGAGTACGACCTGCCCAGCCCGATGCCGGTAGACGACCTGGGCCGCTTCACCGAGGAGGCCGCGCCGTTCGCGGGCATGAGCGTGACCGAGGCCAACCCCAGGATAATCGAGGACCTGACGGAGCGCGGCATACTGCTCTCCTCGGGAGCTCTGACCCACCAGTACCCGCACTGCTGGCGCTGCAAGCAGCCGGTGATCTTCCGAGCGACACCCCAGTGGTTCATCGCGCTGGACGGCAAGACCGACCGCGGCACGCTGCGCGGCGAGGCGATGGAGGCCGTGCAGAAGGTGGAGTGGGTGCCCGACTGGACCATCAACCGCATCGGTTCGATGGTCCAGAACAGGCCCGACTGGTGCATCTCGCGCCAGAGGGCGTGGGGCGTGCCGCTGCCCATCGTCTACTGCGCCAGGTGCGGCAAGGAGATAGTCACGCCGGAGACGATTTGCGCTATCCGCGACATGATAGCGGCCGAGGGCGCCGACGCCTGGTTCACGAAAGACCCGTCCGACTTCCTTCCCGCGGGCATCTCGTGCCCCGACTGCGGCGGCACCGAGCTCGAGAAGGAGAGCGACATAGTGGACGTCTGGTTCGAGTCGGGGGTGAGCAGCCTCGCCGTCCTGCGCGGGCGCGAGGACCTGCGCTGGCCCGCCGACCTCTACCTGGAGGGCAGCGATCAGCACCGCGGCTGGTTCCAGTCAAGCCTGCTGCTGGCGCTCGGATTTGCGGGCGCGCCCCCGTTCGCCACGGTCCTCACCCACGGCTTCACGGTGGACGGAGACGGCCGCAAGATGTCCAAGTCACTGGGCAACTCCATCGACCCCCGCGAGGTCTACTCGCGCTCCGGCGCGGACATACTGAGGCTGTGGACCGCTTCCAGCGATTACTCCAACGACGTGCCGGTCTCCGAAGAGATCCTCTCACGGGTGACCGAGTCGTACCGCAGGATGAGGAACACCTTGAGGTTCCTGCTGGGAAACTGCTTCGACTATGACAGGGATAGCGATGCGGTGCCGGCCGGGGAGATGGAGGAGATCGACCGCTGGATGCTCTCCAAGCTCGAGGGCCTGGTGGAGAAGGTCACGTCGCTGATGGACCGCTGGCTTGTGCACCAGGCGATACAGGCGCTTGCGCTCTTCTGCACGGTGGAGCTCAGCTCGCTGTACCTGGACATCCTCAAGGACAGGCTCTACACCTATCCCGCAGACTCGCGCGGGCGCAGGTCGGCCCAGACTGCGATCTTCGAGATCAACTCCAAGCTGACCGCCATGATGGCCCCGGTGCTGGCCCACACCGCCGAGGAAGCGATGCTGGCCCTTCCCGAGGAGGCCAGGCCCGCCGAGAGCATACACATGGCGCTCTGGCCCACCTACGACGAGTCTCGTGTGGACGAGGCGCTCGAGGTCAAATGGGACCGGCTGCTCGAGGTGCGCGAGGACGTCTACCGCAAGATCGAGGAATCGAGAAAGCAAGGGCTTCTCGGCACCAGCCTCGAGGCGAAGGCCGTGATCTACGCCTCCGGAGAGACCATGGACCTGCTGCGCCGGATGGAGGAGCAGCTCCCCGCTGTGCTCATCACCTCCGCCGTGGAGATCCGCAACCTCGACTCGTTCACCGGGGAGCGGGAGCTGACAGGTGACGTCGAGGTCGAGGTCCAGCGCGCCCAGGGCGGAAAGTGCCAGAGGTGCTGGAACTACCGCCCCAGCGTGTCCGCCGACTCGGAGGAGCCCGGCGTCTGCGACAGGTGCGAGGCGGCGCTCGAATCCATGGGGCGCTGAGTTGCGCCTCAAGCAGATGAAGCGCTCGACCACCAACGGCCTCATCCTCATCCTGGTCGCGGCGGCCGCGATACTCCTCGATCAGGTCGCCAAGGCTTTCGTGGTGGCCTACGTCGAGCCGGGGCGCTCGATAACCCTGATACCCCACGTGCTCTCGCTGACGCACTCCACCAACTCCGGCGCTGCCTTCGGCCTCTTCAAGGGGAGCGGGCAGATCGTGTTCCTGGCCGCGCTGGTGGTGGTGGTGCTGACCTTCGCATGGTTCTTCGCCTTCAGAAAGAAGCAGAGCGTCTGGTCGTTCGTCGGGCTCGGCCTGATAATCGGGGGCGCCCTGGGGAACCTAATAGACCGTGTGGCTCGTCATAACCATCAGGTAGTCGATTTTTTCGACCTCGGCTGGTGGCCGGTGTTCAATGTAGCGGATATCGCCATCGTGGCCGGTGTTATAATCGTGGTGGTGGTCACCGCGCTGGAACTCTGGCGCGAGGACGCCGAGAAACCCTGAAGACCGAGGTGTTCTGAGCTTTGCATAGAGTGCTCTTCCAGATAGGCGGATTGACCGTTTACTCCTACGGCGTCATGCTGGCGGTGGGCTTCATCGTGGGGACGCTGGTGGCGCGGTATCGCTTCAGGATGCAGTTCAAGAATCCCGACATCATCCTCGACTTCGTGCTGGCGGCGGTCGTCGGCGGGATCATCGGCGCCAGGCTCTTCTACGTGGCAGGCAACTGGTCCGAGTTCAGGGGCCACCTGGGCAAGATATTCACATTAAACATGTCAGGCCTGGTCTTCTATGGCGGGCTTGTCTTCGGGCTGGCCCTGGTGGTCGCCGTGGGCCTCTGGAAGAAGATCAAGTTCTGGTCGATCATGGACCTGGCCGGACTCTGCGTGCCGCTCGCCCTGGCGTTCGGCAGGGTCGGGTGCTTCCTGAACGGCTGCTGCTACGGCAAGCCGACCACCCTGCCGTGGGGAGTCACTTTCCCCACCGCGGCGCCACTGGTTGCCCGTCATCCGACCCAGCTCTATGAGCTCATACTCGACCTCGCCCTGTTCGGCTTCCTGTGGTGGAAGAAGGACGACTTCGCGCGCGACGGCACGGCGTTCTGGCTGTTCGCGCTGGGCTATGGCGTCATACGCTTCTCGATGGAGTTCCTGCGCGACCACACCACCGCCAACGCGGGGTTCGCGTTCCAGATGATGAGCCTGGCGCTGGTCGTGGTGGCCGCCGGTTTCCTGCTGTTCAGGTACCGCGTCCTGCCCGCCGCCGGAAGCGAGAGCTTTTGACGGGCGCTCGCAAGTCGGTCCTCGCGGGCCGCGCTGACGAGGGCGAGCGGCTCGACGTCTTCCTCTCCACTCACGCGGCGGTTTCCCGCTCCAGGGCGCAGCGCCTCATCGCGGAAGGCCTCGCCTTCCTCGACGGCGCTCCAGCCCGCAAGAACCACCACGTCTCGGCCGGCGAGGAGATCTCCTGGGAGATCCCGGAGCCGGAGCCGGAGGAGATCGTCCCCCAGGACGCGGAGCTGGGGATCGCTTACGAAGACGAGGACATCATCGTGGTGGATAAGCCCGCCGAGATGGTGATGTATCCCGGGCCCGGCCACAGCGGCGGCACGCTCCTGAACGCCCTTCTCGCCCGATACCCCGACATCGCGGGCGTGGGAGGCAAGGGCAGGCCGGGGGTGTTCCACAGGCTCGACCGTGGAACCTCGGGCCTGGTGGCGATCGCGAGGAGCCAGAGCGCCTACGACGCCATGGTCGCCGAGATGCGGGACCGTCAGGTCTCCCGGGTGTACGAGGCCCTGGTCGTCGGCTCGATGGCTGCGGACACCGGCACCATAGACGCGCCGATGGCCCGGAGTCGGGGGAACCGCAAGAGGATGGCGGTGGACAGGGTCGCCGGCAGGCGCGCGGTATCCAGGTTCAAGGTGCTGGAGAGGTTCGCGACTGAGTTCACGCTCCTCGAGGTCACGCTGGAGACCGGCCGCACGCACCAGATAAGGGTCCATTTTGCCCACGTGGGGCACCCCGTTGCGGGCGACCCGGAGTACTCCAGGGGAAGGTCAGGGAAGCAACTGGGGCTGGAGCGTCAGTTCCTTCACGCCAGGCGGCTCTCTTTCGAGCACCCGGTCACAGGCGAGCGGATCGCGCTCGAGTCCGAGCTGCCGGAGGACCTGCGCGTGGTTCTGGAGAGGCTGCGTCTGGGCCGCTGAGAGACCTAGGCCTCGATCTTGCGGCCGACGATGTTCGCGATGGACCGCAGCTTTTCCATCATCGAGTCGAACTGCTCGATCGTCAGAGACTGCGGGCCGTCGCACAGAGCGGCGTCCGGGTCGTTGTGGACTTCGACCATCACCCCGTCGGCTCCCGCGGCGATCGCCGCCAGTGCCATCGGCTCAACCAGGTGGTTGCGCCCCGTGGCGTGCGCGGGGTCGGCAATCACGGGCAGGTGAGAAAGCTCCTTGATGGCCGCCACGGCCGAAAGGTCGAGCGTGTTGCGAGTGTACGTCTCGAAAGTCGTTATGCCACGCTCGCAGAGCAGTATGTCGCGGTTCCCCTCGATTATCACGTACTCGGCGGCCAGCAGCAGGTCTTTGATGGTGGAGCTCAAGCCCCGCTTCAGCATCACCGGGTGGCCGCTCTTACCGACCTCGGTAAGCAGCGCGAAGTTCTGCATGTTGCGCGCGCCCACCTGCAGCATGTCGGCATAGCGGGACACCAGTTCGACGTTGCGGGGGTCGGTGACCTCGGTGATTATCGGAAGGCCGGTCTCCTCGCGGGCCTCCGCCAGGTACTTCAGCCCTTCCTCGCCGAGCCCCTGGAAAGAGTAAGGCGAGGTGCGCGGCTTGAAGGCTCCCCCGCGCAGCATCCCGGCGCCGGCCTTCTTAACCGCGCGCGCTATCTCAAGCAGCTGGGACTCGCTCTCGACCGCGCACGGCCCGGCGATCACTACGACGCTGTCCCCGCCGATGCGCGTCCCTCCGACCTCGATGATGGTGTTCTCGGGGTGGGCCTCACGCCCGGCGAACTTGTAAGGCTGGAGGATGGGGATGATGTCCTCTATGCCCGGCATGCCCTGCATCTTCTCGACCACGCGGGTCTTGTCGTCGCCGACGATCCCGATGACCGTCTTCTGGACACCGTATATGGGGTGGGTTCGCAGGCCGAACGAGTGGACCTTCTCGATCACGTTCTCGACCTGCTGCTTGGACGCTCCCGCTCCCATGACGATTATCATCTCGACGCTCCATTCGAATCTTGTGCCCGGATCACCTAATACTAAGGGAAAGGCCCGCGAAATGCATTTGCACGGCTAGTGTTCCGTCCCACAGCTACCTGGGCATTCGAGCGCCGCTAAGTCCACGCCTGCTTCGTTCCGCTCCCTCGGAGTACTCAGCGAGTACGACTCTGTCGCGCGCCTTGCACGCCCGGCGCCCCGACTCTCTCGGTGCGTCAAGCTAGCTGTGGGACGGAACACCGCTAGAAGAGGGTGGCGTCCTCTTCGGACCAGCAGAGGTTGCCCTCGTCGTCGAAGAAAGCCACCCCCCGGCTGCCGCCGACCCTGTCGATGCTCTTGCCGGCCATGTAGCGGGAGACGTAGTCTTTGAGGCCCTCGATGCGCGACAGCCCTGATGCGACTGTTTTCTGAGCCGCGACCAGCTCGTCGACTGCCTGCCCGACATCCAGAGGGGGAGCGTCGGGCCTGCGGCGCTCGGACGGCCTGCGCGACTCGAGCGGGCAGTCGGCCTGGAAGTCGCACCAGGGGCAAAGGTTGTTCTTGCAGGGATTGAAGTCCTCGGCCTCGATGCGCCCCGCCACGCGCTCGACAGTCTCTAGCGCGCGAGCCTCGCGCTCGGGAGTGATCACGAAGCTGGCCTTGTGGTCCATCATCACGTAGTGGAAGGTGACCAGGCTCACGGGCACCTCCCAGATCTTTTTCGCGGCTATCTGGTAAAGGGGAAGCTGCAGGTCCTCCTGGAGCCGGCGCGCGGGCGGCAGGCGGCGGTTGGTCTTGTAGTCGATGATCTCGAAGCCGCCCTGCTCGTCCCTGTCGAGGCGGTCGATGACGCCTGAGAGGTCGCAGAACCCCAGGTCGATGCGGAACCGGTGCTCGAGGGCCGCCGGGACCTGGAAGCCGCGCGGGTTATTGGAGATGTTGTTCCTGTAGAAGAGCTCGAGGGTGGACTTGGCCTGCAGGAAGTAGCGGGCCTCCTCCTCGGGCGTATCGTAGCCTTCGCAGACCCAGCAGGAATCGAGGTGGTCGAGCAGGTCGGCGAGCGGCCGGGGGTCGGGCGTGGGCACCGAGTAGAGCCACTCCAGCGCCGAGTGGATGCTCGAGCCGAAGCTCAGTGCCGGGGCGGGAAGCGTCGGGCGACCCTCGACGTAGGAGAACCTGTACTGCAGGGGGCAGGTCAGATATGTGGATATCGCGCTGTAACTGAGCTTCATGTCGTGCTCCGGGGTAGAGGGCCTACAAATATTATTGTGATTATAGACTCATGCAGTGACAATTGTTCCGGCAGGCAAGGAAACGAGCGCGGGCGCCAGAACTATAAGACGGCCATCGACAGTGCCGTCGAAAGCGGGAGTGAGCTTGTCCCCTGAATTTGCACACCTTCACGTTCATACGGAGTACTCCATCCTGGACGGCGCCTGCCGCATAGACGACGCGCTGGAGGCCGCCAAATCAATGGGGATGGAGTCGCTCGCGATAACCGACCACGGGGTCATGTACGGCGCCCTCTCCTTCTACCAGAAGGCGAGGAAGGCCGGCATCAGGCCGCTGATCGGCTCGGAGGTCTACGTGGCCCCCCGCGGCCGGCTCACCCGCGACGGCGGGCTCGAGGAGCAGCCTTTCCACCTGGTGCTCCTGGCCAGGGACAACACCGGCTACCGGAACCTGATGCGCATCGTAACCCGGGGGTTCCTCGAAGGCTTCTACTACAAGCCGCGCGTCGATTACGAGGTCCTGTCGGAGAACAGGGAGGGGCTTATCGCCCTGTCCGCCTGCCTTAAGGGAGAGGTGCAGGCCCACCTGCTCAGGGAGGACCCCGGCGCGGCCGGCGCGGCGATCGACCGCTACCTGGAGCTGTTCGGCGACGACGGCTTCTACCTGGAGATAATGGATCACGGAATACCGGAGCAGGCCAAGGTCAACCAGATGCTGGTCGAGATAGCGCGCCGGAAAGGCGTCGGCCTGGTGGCGACCAACGACGTCCACTACGTGCGCCGCGAGGACGCCAAGCCCCACGACCACCTGCTCTGCATCCAGACCGGCAAGCTGCTTTCCGAGACCGCGCGGCTGAAGTTCTCGACCGAGGAGTTCTACCTCAAGTCGGGTTCCGAGATGGAGGCCATCTTCCCGGACTTTCCCGAGGCTCTCTCGAACACCGTGGACATCGCCTCGAGGTGCAACGTGGAGATCCCGCTCGATCAGGTGTACCTGCCCACCTACCATGCCCCCGACGGCTACGACCTGGACTCCTACCTGGAGCACCTGGCCCGCCAGGGGGTCAGGAAACACTACGGCGAGGAGCCGGAGGTGGAGGTGGAGGAGAGGCTTCAGCACGAGCTGGCGGTGATAAGGTCGCTGGGCTTTTCGGGATACTTCCTCATCGTGTGGGACTTCGTGAAATACGCCAAGGAGCAGGGGATAAAGGTCGGGCCCGGCAGGGGTTCCGCCGCCGGCAGCCTGGTCGCCTACACGCTGGGCATCACCACCATCGATCCCTTGAAGTACAGCCTGCTCTTCGAGCGATTCCTCAACGCCGAGCGCATCGCGCTGCCCGACATCGACATCGACTTCAGCCACTTCCGCAGAGCTGAAGTCATCGACTACGTCGCCGACAAGTACGGACGCGACAGGGTCTCGCCGATAGTGACCTTCTCGAGGCTGAAGGCGAAGGCCGCGGTCAAGGACGTGGGACGGGTCAAGGAAGTGCCCTACGCCCGCATGGACCTGCTGACCAAGATGATCCCCGATGACCCCAACATGACCATCGACCTCGCTCTGGAGCAGAGCGGCGAGCTTCGCGACGCTTACGACACCGATCCCGAGGTCCGCGAGATCATCGACACCGCGCTGAGCCTGGAGGGCATGGTCAGGCACGCCTCGGTGCACGCCGCCGGGGTCGTCATAGCCGCGGACGCCATCGATTCCTATGCGCCGCTCTCGGTGCAGCAGAAGGCGGGGGAGAGCTCCAACGTCATCACCACTCAGTACGACATGTACGACGTGGAGAGGCTGGGGCTGTTGAAAGTCGACATGCTGGGGCTCAAGACCCAGAGCCTGCTCGAGCTTGCGGTCAAGATGATCAAGAAGCGCCACGGCATCGACCTCGACATCGACGAGCTGCCGATGGATGATCTCCAGACGTTCAAGCTCATCCAGCAGGGGATGACGGTCGGCACTTTCCAGCTCGCCAGCCCCGGGATGCGCGCGCTGATGCGCGATATGGTCCCCAGCAGGTTCGAAGACATAATCGCCCTGATAGCGCTGTTCAGGCCCGGGCCGCTCAAGCAAAACATGCACAAGACGTTCGTCGACCAGAAGCACGGTCGACAGAAGGTGACCTACCCACACGAATCGCTTAAGGAGATACTGCACGAGACCTACGGCGTGATCGTCTACCAGGAGCAGGCGATGCAGGTGGCGCGCAAGATGGCCGGGTACACCGGCCTGGAGGCCGACGAGCTCCGCAAGGCCATCGGGAAGAAGAAGGCCGACCTCATGGCCCAGCACAGGGAGAAGTTCATCAGCGGTGCGATCGCCAACGAGGTCGACCAGGCCACTGCCACGCGGGTGTTCGACCTCATCGAGACGTTCGGCGGCTACGGGTTCAACAAGTCCCATAGCACCGCCTACGCGCTGGTGAGCTACCAGACCGCCTACCTGAAGGCGCACTACCCGCCGGAGTACATGGCCGCGCTGATGACGATCTACATGGACAACCAGGACAGGCTGGTGGAGTACATAAACGAGTGCAGGACGATCGGCCTGGGGGTGAGGCCGCCGGACATCAACATCAGCGAGGGCGACTTCACGCCCGAGGAAGACTACGTGCTGTTCGGGCTGTCGGCGGTGAGGAACGTCGGAGGGGCGGTAGTGGAGCAGATCGTCGCCTGCCGCGATGAGGGCGGGCCTTTTGCCGGCTTCGAGGACTTCTGCGACCGGGTCCCGGCGAGCGTCCTCAACAAGAAGACCCTGGAGAGCCTGATAAAGGCCGGCGCCTTCGACTCGCTGGACGCGGACAGGAGCTACCTGCTCTCCATCTACGACCACCTGGTGTCGGCGGCGCAGAGACGAAAGAAAGAGCGCGAGGAGGGGCAGGGCACTCTCTTCGGCGGAGGCGACGACGCCGAGCAGATCGACGAGGTGGCGCACATCGAGGTCGTCGAGATACCCAAGAGGCAGAGGCTGGCCTTCGAGAAGGAGATGCTCGGTGTGTATGTGAGCGACCACCCGCTCTCCGAGCACCGCGAGCTGATCGCCGCCCACGCCGACATGGAGGTCTCCCAGATCTCGGGCGACATGGACAAGGCCGTGGTCACGCTGGGTGGCATCATCACCAAGCTCGAGAAGAAGTACAACAAGGCGGGAAAGGCCTGGGGGGTGTTCGTCCTGGAGGACTTCTCGGGGTCGATCGAAGCCCTGGTCTTCAGCAACAAGTACGAGCGGCTCCTGGACGTGCTCGCGAACGACGCGATAGTGCTGGTCAAGGGCAGGCTGGACCTGCGGGAGAACACCCGCAAGATACTGGCCGACGAGGTCAGGTCTCTTCCCAGGGGCTCGATGCGGCCCGAGTGCCTGATCCTCTCTCTGGACGCGGGCAGGTTCACGGAGGAGATGGTCTCGCACATAAAAGAAGTGCTGATGGAGCACACCGGCGAGGTGCCGGTCCAGCTGCGCCTGACGGAGAACGGCGGAGAGGCGCAAATCATAAGGCTTGGAGACCTCTACTCGGTGGACACCGCGGGTGACCTCATCGCCAGGCTCAAGTCGCTCCTGGGCGAGTCGGCCGTCGGGCTCCGCTACCCCCCGGTCTAGGGACAGGTACTTTCTACTCGTTTTTCTACTGGTTGTTCTGCGAATCGATTGAATGCTAGAAAAACAGAGTGGAAAGTACCTGTCCCTACTCGTAGCGGGTGACGGTGTTGACGTCGGGATCGGCGAAGCAGTCGGGGCAGAAAGCGACTATCTTGGCCCCGTCGCAGCCGAAGCCGTAGTCCTCCAGCTTGACGCACTGGTTGCACAGGGGGATGCCGCAGCCGAGGCAGAGCACCACGCCCGGGTTCTCGCCACAGTGATAGCAGTCAGTGCCATCTTCGATCATCGCAAAGCCCTTCGAGGAGAATAACCGCTACGGTTACGCTATACTTCGATAGTGGCGGACTGGAGCCTCCAATGATGATAAACACGCACGAGTTCACAACACAAGATGACATGCTGGCGGCTGCCGCATCCCTGCGTCGCCCTCGCGGGGCGCCGGTGGACGTGGCGAAAGATGCCGCCTCCATCATCGCGCAGGTGCGCAAGGGGGGAGACGCCGCCCTCCTTGACCTGACCGAGAAGTTCGACGGCGTCCGGCTCGATGCGGACTCGCTCGAGGTCCCGCCCTCGAGACTCGAAGAGTCGTTGGCCTCGCTTGTCGGGCCCCAGCGGGAGGCACTCGAGACCGCGGCGGCAAGGGTTGGCGCGTTCGCGGCCAGGAGCGTACCGCCCGACTGGACCTCGGAGCCCGCACCCGGCGTCACCGTGGGGCAGGTGTCGCGCCCGATAGAGCCCGCCGGCCTCTATGTCCCGGGCGGCAGGTACGCCTACCCCTCCAGCGTCCTGATGACGGGCATTCCGGCGCGAGCGGCCGGCGTGAGCGAGATAGTCTTCTGCGCCCCACCGGGAGAAGGGGGCGAGCCGAGCCCGCTGGTGCTGGCCGCGTGCGCCGTGGTGGGCTCATGCCGCGTCTTCAGCGTCGGGGGAGCCCAGGCGATAGCCGCGATGGCCTACGGCACCGACAGCGTGCCTCGCTGCAGGCTTATCGCCGGCCCGGGCAACGCCTACGTGGCGGCGGCCAAGCGCCTGGTCAGCGGCGACGTGACCGTCGACCTCGATGCGGGACCGAGCGAGGTGGCGATATACGCCGATGAGACCACCGATGCGTCGTTCGCGGCGGCGGACATGCTGGCGCAGGTCGAGCACGATCCCGAGTCGCTGGCGATACTGGTGTCCGAGTCCGGGGAGGCGCTGGGCGCGGTGCGCGCCGCGTTGACAGAGGCGGTAGCCGTCGAGGGTGAGCTCGACCTGGTGCTCTGCGCCTCGCGCGAGCAGTCGATAGAACTCTTGAACGCGATCGCCCCCGAGCACCTGGAGCTCATGGTCCAGGGGGCGGCGGAACTACTTGTCGCAATAAAGTCAGCAGGCGCGGTCTTTCTGGGCCAGTATTCGGCGGTCGCGCTCGGTGATTACGTCGCCGGTCCCAGCCACGTGCTACCGACCGGGGGCACCGCGGCGCGGCTCTCGGGCCTTTCCGCGGCCGATTTCATAAGAAGGATGAACGTCATCTCGTACACTAAAGAGGGCCTGGAGAACGACGCGGAGACCGCTTCGGTGCTCGCGACCGTCGAGGGGCTCGATAACCATGCCCGGTCGATCAGCCTGAGGACTGGCAAGCAATAACAGACGGAGGTGCAAGGTGTCACGAAGCGGAGAATGCGAGCGCACGACCAAAGAGACCTCGATCTGCGTCTCGGTCGACCTTGACGGCAGCGGCGCGACGTCCGTGTCGACCGGCATGCCGTTTTTCGACCACATGCTCGAGCTGATGTTCAGGCACGCCATCATAGACCTCTCACTCGAGGCCAAAGGTGACCTCGAGGTCGACGGGCATCACACGGTCGAGGACACCGGGCTGGCGATAGGGGAGGCGCTGCTCAAGTCGCTGGGCGACAAGAAAGGGCTCACCCGGTTCGGCTCCAGCTTGGTCCCGATGGACGAGTGCATCGCCGAGGCCGCTATCGACATCAGCGGCCGCCCGTACCTCTACTACAAGGTGGAGCTCGAGCAGGAGCCGCTGGGCAACTTCGAGCCCGCCCTCGCGCGTGACTTCTTCCAGGCGCTGGTCAACCAGATGAGCGTGACGGTCCACCTGGAGCTCAGGAGGGGCGACAGCGTTCACCACGGGCTCGAGTCCATATTCAAGGCGTTCGGGCGAGCGCTCAAGGACGCGGTCGCCATCGACCCGCGGGTGAAGCAGGTCCCGAGCACCAAGGGAACTCTCTGATGGCGAAGGTCGGCGTGATCGACTATGGGATGGGA
>Ga0066793_10000179_pt1 | contig 22238 bp, 18 predicted proteins | sample PersoiDNA2013189_FD_83876 | JGI IMG/M metagenome (GOLD analysis project Ga0066793, IMG submission 83876) | Permafrost soil microbial communities from the Arctic, to analyse light accelerated degradation of dissolved organic matter (DOM) -... | ecosystem: Environmental > Terrestrial > Soil >... | reverse complement strand
CCGGATCGACGAAGAAAGCGCGGATCTTGGCGGCATCGATTTTGGGATCGAGCTCGCCATCATCGCGTTCCGCGTGGCTGTCTCCACCGAATAGCGTACGCCGTCGACTCCAGCCGCCGCAGCCTACAATCTCGTGGTCAACCTCGGCCAATAATGAGGTGCCGTCGTCGATCAGCTGCGTGTCAACGCCAAAGACGCCGCGTAACGCCGCGTCGAGTTGCTCGCTGCGGTAGTCGCGAGCGCCGAGTGCGCGTACAGAACGAGCGATAAGACGCTCGAGGCGCGATTGATCGGCACGAGTAGCCTTGCGGAGCTCGTAGGTCACAGCCAGCATTGTACGAGGCGGCGCTGCATAAATCCGGCGCGCGCGAAAGTCGTCGATCCGCTTGCCGGCCTGATAGGCTGCAAACACCTTCGGGGACGCTTATTAGCGTATCTCTGCTTCGGCATGATCGGCCAATCTTGCACGCCGCGGCCAGACCATTGCGTGTAGCGTCGCTCTGATTGACCTTCTGCGGCCTACACAAAAGAGCGCACGTCAGTCGCGCGCGGAGCCAATAATCGTCTTCGCGAGCAGCGGCTCGTTAGGCGCATAACCCATTCCTGGCGCGTTGCTAAGATTGATCCAGCCCGCATTGTCGACCTCGAGCGCCTCGGCCATCATGTAGTCGCGGCGCTCGAGGCTCCAGTCAGGCGGGTCGAATGGGTATTCAAGAAATGGCGATTCGGCAAGCCCCGCGGCGAGATGCGCATTCGCGCTTACGCCCATGCCGTTCGTCCACGTATGCGGCGTGAATACAAGGTGGTGCTCCTGCGCCATGATGACGATGCGGCGCAATCCGGTGATGCCGCCGACCAGCGCGGCATCGGGCTGCAGCACGTCCACACAGCCGCTGGTCACGAGATCGCGCAGCTCATGAATTTGACGAGTCATCTCGCCCGCGGCGATGCGCACATCGGTCGCCTCGCGCAATGCCCGCATGCCAGCGTAATCGGCTCTGTGCAACGGCTCCTCCATCCAGTACACGTTCAGCCGCTCAAGCTCACGTGCCACGGCGAGCGCATCCTTCAATGCCCATGACGCCTCGGTATCCCACGGCAGGCGCCAACCTTGATTGCAATCGACCAACAGCTCGAGGCGGTTGCCGACGCGCGCCCGCACGGCTTCGAGCGCGCGCACGTCATCGCGCCAGTCGCCGCGATGGAACCGCAGTTTTATGGCGCGAAAGCCCTGTCCGACAAGACGTTCGGCCTGCTCTGCGAGCGCGCCCGCATCGCGCAGCACACCGCAAGATGCATAGGCCTGAACGCGGTTGGAGAGTCCGCCGAGGAGCTTCCAGCACGGTTGCCCGGCAATTTTTCCGGCAAGGTCCCAAAGCGCAAGATCGAGCGGCCAACAGCGGCCGTAGTGAAAATCAATGTGCGAAAGTACGCGATAGTGGCGCTCGAGCGCGAGCGGATCCTGGCCTATGAAGAGGTCCTCGTGACCGGCAAAGCCGACCATTCGATCGCCTGAACCGTAGCCGACGAGGCCGTCGTTCGTCGCGACGCGCACGATCGTGGCGTCGCTATGAGCTCGTGGCTTGGTGTCCCAGCTCGCCTGGAATGGTGGGTGGAAGGCAAGCCGATGATGAGTGATGTCGATCGAACGAATTCGATGCTCGGAGGCCGCCACAATCACTGCCTGTTTGCTCGAATTCATCGGCGCGCCGTCCGTATCGTCTTGTAGTTGCCGAATCTGGCGATTGCATGCCGTGAACGATCGCGGCAGTAGCCGCAGCGCCTGAAGCTGCCGAACGATCTGGCGGGACATGAACGGCAATGCGCGAAAGCCCGGGTGCCTTGCACCGATCTGCGGTAACCGATCCGTTGCGAGGCTGTCACGCTGCGATTCCATCTCGAGGCGCGCTCGAGGTCGTTGTTAATGCCGCTACAGGCTTTCACACTTGGCTCACGCGTCACAGCCGAGAAATTGAATAGTTCCATCGAAAAAAGGCATTGGCAGCAGGGGCGCTTTGGCGGGCGCCCAGCTCGCTGACGTTGCGAGCTGGGCGCAGCGGCGAGTATTGTGGCTTCCAGAACACAGGGCATCCGACTCGGGCGAGAACCGGCGGGTAGCCGCTAGAATGAGTGCAGCGCCGCAGGGCGCCATGCGCACACATCGAGTATCCATCGCAAGGATGAAGTCATGAGCGACTCGCCGATCGATCGACGCTGGCTTCCCTTGAACGCGTTACGCGCTTTCGAGGGTGTGGCCAAGCATGGCAGCTTCACTGCCGCTGCCAACGCGCTGCTGATTTCGCAGAGCGCGCTCTCGCGCCATGTCATCGCGCTTGAAAAACTCCTTGGGCAACAGCTCTTCGAGAGACGTCCGCACGCCCTAGTGCTCACCAAGGCAGGTCAGTATCTGCTGCCGGCGATCATGAAATCCTTCGACCGCCTGGAATATGCGCTCGACGACGTTCGCAACGAAGGCGCGCCGACGCTACGAACGCTACGCGTGCAGATGCCGCCGAGTTTCGCCGTGCAGCTTGCGGTGCCGATCCTGCGCGACTTCCGCCGCGCGAGCGCTGAGGTCGACATCGATCTCGTGAGTCCCTATGGGGTCGGACCGCCGCTTTCAGATGTCGACGTGGCGGTGGTGTATTCGAAACCGACGGTCACGGACCTCGTAACCGATCTGCTATGGCCCGTGCGCCTGAGCGTGCTCTGCCATCCGGATATCGCGGCACGGCATGCAGGCAAGGATCTCGCCGCATTCATCGAAGCGAACGAGATCGTGCATGTGCGCATTGCCGACCTGCCACGCCATCACGTGTGGTCGCAGTTCGTGCGTCAGGCGGGCATTGGCGCCGTCAACTTCGAACGCGGTCTCGTGTTTGATACCGCCGTGCTTGCAGTCCAGTACGCGTTGAGCGGCGCAGGCATCGTGCTCGTCGATACAAATCTCTTCGGCGAGGAGATCCGCGCTGGCCGTCTGGTGAAAGCCTTTGATGTCAGTCTCGACGATGGCTACGGCTACTACTTGATCACGCACCCGGAAGGCTTGAGTGATATTGCGATCGCGCTGTTTCGCTCCTGGCTCATCGAGCGCTTCGGCCATCGCGCCGGCTCTGCAGATGCGCCGCTCCGCTTGGCGGTCTCGAATGCATGAGCGGCGTGCGCCGCGCGTGCAGCGCCCGAGTCGTTACTCCCGCATGCTGAGATGCGCTGACGGCCGCGCATTGCATCCGGCGCAAGGAGATCTTTTCGATAATTTCATGAACCGCGTCATTGACCGACGCGAAAGCTGTGCGCGTACGGCGGTCGCCCGATGAGTCACTCCCGGAATCTCGAAGCGGTCGCTCCGGGCAGCCGCGCTCCGATTCTTACGATTACGGACTTGAGTGTCGCGCTGCCGAAAGGCGTGGACCGCAGCCTTGCAGTGGAGCGGGCAAGCCTTGATCTGCGGCGCGGCGGATCTGCGACCGGATCGCGGTGATGCAGGCGGGCAAAATCGTGGAACTTGGGCCGACGCGCACGCTCCTCACCGAGCCCGCTCACCCCTATAGTCGCGAGCTGCTTGAATCGGCTCCCGGGCGAGGATTCTTTTGATGCATGGAATTTACAAATGAAGAACCACGCGCAAGCGGTAATAATCGGTGGCGGAGTCGTCGGTGTGAGCGTTCTGTATCACCTGACGAAGGCCGGTTGGAGAGATGTGCTGCTGATCGAGCGGGCCGAGTTGACCTCGGGCTCCACCTGGCATGCGGCGGGCGGCATGCACACTGTCAACGGTGACCCGAATGTCGCCAAGCTGCAGCAATACACCATCAATCTTTACCAGGAACTCGAGAAGGTTTCCGGCCAGTCCTGCGGCATGCACATCACGGGCGGGATCATGCTCGCCGGCACGCAGGAGCGCCTTGATTGGCTCAAGATGACGCAGGCGCGCGGCCGCTATCTCGGCATGGATTTGGAAATCGTTTCGGTCGATGAGGCGGCAAAGCTCTTTCCGCTCATGGACAAGAAGCATTTCAAAGGCGCCATGTACGATCCCATCGAAGGACACGTCGACCCCTACGGCGTGACGCACGCCTATGCGAAGGCTGCGGAAATGGGCGGCGCCGAGATCCTGCGGCGCAACCGTGTGACGGATCTGAAGGCGCGCACGGATGGCAGCTGGGACGTCATTACTGAGCACGGTACTGTGCACGCCGAGCATGTGGTGAACGCTGGTGGGCTGTGGGCGCGCGAAGTCGGTCGCATGGTCGGACTCGAGCTGCCGATCCTTGCGATGGAGCATCAGTACCTACTCACTGACGACATGCCCGTGCTGGCGGGACTAAAAGAGCAGATCCACTGCATCGATTTTGAAGGCGAGCTCTACCTGCGTCAGGAGCGCGGCGGGATGCTGGTGGGCACTTATGAGCGTGCGGGTGTGCCGTGGTCGCAGCGCACCACGCCCTGGGATTTTGGACAGGATCTGCTGCCAAACGATCTTGAGCGCATCGCACCGAGTCTTGAGATTGCCTTCGAGCATTTCCCCGCGCTCGGCACGGCCGGCATTAGGAAAGTCATCAACGGACCATTCACGTTCGCGCCGGACGGCAATCCGTTGATTGGACCGATCGGAGGCCTCAAGAACTTCTGGGTCGCCTGTGGCGTCATGGCGGGCTTCAGCCAGGGCGGTGGAGTGGGACTGGCGCTCGCGCATTGGATGGTCGACGGCGATCCCGGCGCGGATATCTGGGGCATGGATGTCGCGCGCTACGGCGGGTGGGCAACCTCCGCCTACACAAACGCCAAGGTGCGCGAGAACTATTCGCGCCGCTTTCGCATCCGCTTCCCGAATGAGGAACTCGATGCGGCGCGTCCGCTGCGCACGACCGCGGTGTACGACCGCCTCGCGGCCGAAAACGCCATATTCGGTGAATACTGCGGGCTGGAGCACGCCCTTTGGTTCGCGCCAGCCGGAGTCGCGGCCAAAGAGAACATCAGCTTCCGCCGCTCAAATGCACACCAACACGTAGCCGCGGAGTGCCGCGCGGTGCGCGATGCAGTCGGCTTGCTGGAGATATCCAGCTACGGAAAATTCGAAATCGACGGCCTGGGCACGACCGAGTGGCTTAATCGCATGATGGCGAACCGCGTGCCCGCTGTGGGACGCATCGCGCTGACGCCGATGCTGAATGAGCGTGGCAAGTTGATAGGCGACTTCACCATGTGCCGCCTCGGCCAGAATCGGGTATTTCTCATTGGCACCTACGCCGCCGAGAGCTATTACATGCGCTGGTTCGAGCGGCATCTGCCAAAAATGGGAGTCAGCGTGCGTCCTTGCGCGATGGAGTATGTCGGGCTCTCGGTCGCCGGTCCGCTGTCGCGAGTGCTGCTGCAGAGCCTGGTTCACGATGATCTGTCGAACGCTGCGTTCCCGTTCATGTCGTTCCGGCAGCTCGACGTCGGCATGGTGCCGGCGCTCGTCGGCCGCGTATCCTTTACCGGCGACCTCGGCTACGAGATTTGGGTCACCAGCGAATATCAGCGCGCGCTCTACGACCTGCTGATCGCGGCCGGCCGCACGTATGGCATGAGGCTCTTCGGTGGCCGTGCTTTGAACTCGATGCGGCTCGAAAAGAGCTTCGGAACCTGGGCGCGCGAATTCCGGCCGATTTACGGGCCCTACGAAGCGGGCCTCGGCCGTTTTATCGATCTGCAGAAAGCCGATTTCATCGGCCGCACTGCCGCCCTGGAAGAGAAGGAGCACGGCGCGCCATTGCGACTACTCGCGTTTAGAGTCGACGCCGCGGATGCCGACGCGAACGGGGATGAACCGATTTGGCATAACGGCAAAGTAGTAGGCGCAGTAACCTCCGGAGGCTATGGTCACAGCGCGCAAGCTTCGATAGCGCTTGGCTACGTTCCAAGTGAACTCGCGGTCGCGGACAGCGGCTTTGAAATCGAGATCATTGGCACGCGGCACGCGGCGCGGCGCCTGGATGCTGCCGCGTTTGATCCGCACGGCTTGCGCATGCGCTCCTGAGGACCCGCAATTCTTGCTTACATCAGCTCTCTCGCACATTGAATCAAGTATTGGAGATCAACATGACTTCACCAGCGCATAAGAAATCAGCAGCAAAAATGGGCAACGCAACCGGTGCCGCACGCCGCAAGGAACCGGGTCTCATGGCGCGGCTTGGCAAGGGCGCGGTCATCTGCGCTGAAGGCTATGTATTCGAGCTGGAACGCCGCGGCTACCTGCAGGCGGGCGCCTTCGTTCCCGAAGTGCTCATTGAGCATCCGGAGGTCGTTGAGCAGCTGCACCGGGATTTTGTGCACGCCGGATCGGACGTAACACAAGCGCTGACTTACTACGTGCACCGGGAAAAGCTGCGCGTCATCGGGCGCGAGAAGGACTTGCTGCCCATGAACCGCATGGCGCTCAGCATTGCGAAGAAAGTGGCACGCGAGACCGGCACGTTGTTTGCCGGCGATATTTGCAATACCAACATCTACGAACCCGGAAACAAGAAAGCGCTGAGAGATATTGAGAAGATCTTTGCAGAGCAGGTTGGCTGGGCGGCGGAAGCCGATGTCGACTACATCGTGGCTGAGACATATTCATGGTGCGCCGAGGCGCTGATGGCGCTTGCAGCCGTCAAGAGGTACTCAAAGGTGCCTGCGGTCGTGACCGTTTCAATTCACCGCGAAGAGCTGCTGCGCGACGGTCTGACGGCGGCCGAGGCCTGCAAGCGCTTGGAGGATGCGGGAGCCGACGTAGTCGGTATCAATTGTCATCGCGGCCCCGACACCATGATGCCGCTCCTTAAGCAGGTCCGCAAAGCCGTGAAGTGCCACGTTGCAGGATTGCCGGTGCCCTATCGAACGACGCGCAAGCAGCCGTCGTTCATGTCGCTGACGGATCCGTGCTGCGGCAATGCGCGCGCTTTTCCGACCGGGCTTGACCCCTTTGTGGCGACACGCTCGGAGATGTTCAATTTTGGCCGGGATGCCTTTGCTCTCGGCATCAATTATCTGGGCATCTGCTGCGGGGCCGGGCCGCACCACATCCGCGCGCTCGCGGAGGGCCTGGGGCGTCATCCGGAGGCCAGCAGGTATACCGCGGACATGTCGCGGCACGCCTTCTTCGGCACTAATAAGAAGATTCGCAAAGTGCAAACCGATTATCGCGGCCGGCTTTGAAGGGAGAAACCGTTCGGCGCAATCACCTCATCAACGGCTGCGACCGGCGCATCGATGTTGCGGCCGTTGATGCATCGATGAACGGCACTGAGCTGCATGATCGTGAGTCTGCGGCGACTATCCGCGAGAAACGCGAACTCAATGTCAGCGTTCAGCAGGTGCTGCCCTGCTATCGGGTGCCCCCCGAGCGCGAGGCCACGTTGGCCTGAGCATATCCACGTGCGCGCGGCGCGAGCGAAGCTGCAGCTAGCGGCCGGTTGTAAGCACGACGCGAAACCGCGCTTTGCCGCTCATCATGCGCTCATAGGCTTCAGCAGCACGCTCCAGAGGAAACACCTCTGTCATGGTCTTAACGCCGGTGAGCTTGCTGAAAGCGAGGGTGTCCTGGGAATCGATGGCAGTGCCGGAATACCATCCCATGATCGAGCGCTTGCCGCCGATCAGGGGAAACACGGCGACTTTGAGCGGCTCGTGAGGAGCGCCGACGATGAGCAGCTTGCCGTGAACGGCTAGGCCGCCTAGGACTGCAGTCATGGCTTCCGCGTTCGTGACCGTTGCAAGGATGACCTTGGCGCCGCCTGTCTTGAGCAGTTCTGCTGCCACATCCTGCTTCTGGCTATCAATATATTGATGAGCGCCAAGTTGGCGAGCGAGCGCCTCTTTGTCGCCCCCGCGCGCAATGGCAACAGTTCTAAAGCCCATCTTTGCCGCAAACTGCACGCCGAGGTGCCCAAGCCCACCTATTCCGAGAATCGCGACAGTCTCACCCGCGCGCGCGCCACTGTTGCGCAGAGCATTAAAGGTTGTCACCCCCGCGCACACCAACGGGCCAGCCTCAATGGCAGAAAGACCATCGGGGAGCAGGGCAACTGCTGTCCAGTGCGCGATCAGGTAATCAGCGTAACCGCCGTCATGCGTAAGGCCGGTGACCCGGCCCGACTGGCAAGCAAAGAAATCGCCGCGGCGACACGCCTCACAGTGACCGCAGTACCCGCCATGCCAGCCGACGCCGACTCGTTGGCCATGAGCAAAATTGATGACCTGCGAACCTATAGCATCAATCGTACCAACGATCTCATGCCCGGGGACGCGCGGATACTCGATGGGCATCGCGCCAGTCTTGACCAGGGAGTCACTGTGGCAGATGCCACAAGCCTCAACTTTGATGCGTACGGCTCCCGCGCCGGGCTGCGGGGTATCGCGCTCGACGAGTTCTAAGGGGCCGTTCGGTCGGGACACCTGCACTGCACGCATTGTTGCCACAAAATTCCCCAGTTGTGAGCCTCAAGCACTATGACGGACTTGCGCCGTTAAGAGCCATGAACGCAATGTCATCACCCCTCTTTAACGGATATACGGCATCGACACCGTCGCTGGCAACCGCCGGATGAAATGCATATCGCGAAACGCGCTGGAGTGGCGAATCGCGCCGTCTGCCAGGTGCGCTATGATGCGCCGTCCCCGCCACTCCACAGCCCATGCTTGAGCATTTCGGATTCGCCGCCTGCGCCATGCGCATCTATTTATTGCTGCCGCTTTCGTGTTGCCGGCGGCGCCTATGTCCGCGCAGGCTCCTGCCGCACTCAAGCATTTCATCAGCGACGATTCACCCGTCTTGGTGCTAAACCACGTGTGCGTCATCGATGCGACGAGCGCTACGCGTCACCGGCTTCTGGAAATTCATTTCATCGATGCCGCCCGCGCGTTTGGCGGGTTCTTCGAGAAGCTGTTGACAATTGGTCCGGCCTGAACGAGCTTGCCATGCAAGCCTCTTTTTCTGCGTGCGCCTTGTTAAGATGCTGCAGCTCTTTGTTTAGGAGCAGCCTGTGCCCAACCGCGCCCGCCCAACCGCGCGCATGAGTGCGACGGAACGACAGCGCACAGCGGAGAAGTGTTAATGCCAAGCGCCGCAAGAACCACTGTGGCAGCCGGCGCGCTTGCACATACGCTGCGACCGCGCCACGTCACCATGATTGCATTGGGCGGCATCATCGGGGCGGGCATCTTCGTCGGCAGCAGCGCCGCCATTAACATCGCGGGGCCCGGCGTGCTCGTAAGCTATACGCTCGGCGGTCTATTGGTCTTTTTGATCATGCGCATGTTGGGCGAAATGGCGCATGCGAAGCCCGGCTATGGCTCATTTGCGGAATATGCGGCGCTCGGCCTCGGGCGCTGGGCCGCGTTCATGACCGGCTGGCTCTACTGGTACTTTTGGGTGATTACCGTCGGAGTCGAGACGATTGCCGGGGCGAAACTGCTGCAGCCATTGCTGCAGCAATCCGGCTTCGACGCACCGATATGGGAAATTGGCTTGGTTCTAGTTTCGATGATGACGGCGACCAACCTTTTTTCGGTCAGAACCTACGGCGAGTTGGAGTTTTGGTTCTCACTGCTGAAAGTCGCGAGCATCAGTTTGTTTATTTTGGTTGGCATCGCGTTCATCGCATTCTTCGGGACTGGACCTGCGCATGCTTATCAGACGCTGACCAGTGATGGCGGGATATTCCCGAATGGCTTACAAACCGTGCTCACTGCAATCCCGATCGTCATCTTTTCGATGATGGGCAGCGAAGTCGCAACGATCGCGGCAGTCGAATCTGCCAACCCGGCCGAAAATATCGCCCGCGCCGTACGCACCGTGGCACTGCGCATCCTCATCTTCTATGTCCTCAGCATCGCCGTAGTCGTCACCATCGTGCCCTGGCGGACGCTGCCTGTTGGATTTTCGCCGTTCATCGTTGCACTCGATGCCATGCATATTCCAGGCGCGGCGCCCGTAATGTCGGTCATCGTCCTCACGGCGGTCCTGTCTTGCTTGAACTCCGGCATCTACATTACATCACGAATGCTGCATGAGCTCGCGAGAAGCGGTGACGCGCCTAAAGTGTTTGCGGCGACCGCGGGCAACCGCGTGCCGTGGCGCGGCATTCTGATAGGCAGTTTCGTTGGTTTTCTCGCGGCGACCGCTTCGATCGTGTCACCGAATGGCGTCTTCCTGTTCCTCATCAATACATCCGGCGCCATCATTTTGATGATTTACATGGTCATTGCGGTTGGCGAGATCAGGCTGCGTCGCCGGCTCGAAAGCACAGGCGTGCATTTATCGCTCAAGATGTGGTTGTTTCCTTGGTTGAGCTGGGGAGTCGTCGCGGGAATCTGCGTAGTGCTGGTTTTGATGGCTATCACCCCGGACTTGCGCAACCAGCTCTTATGGAGCGCCCTCAGCGTAGCGGTAATTGCCGTTGCTTATGTCGCACGCAAATGGCTGACGCCGGCGGCGGCTGCGCACATACGAAGCTAGTTCCCCGGCGGTGCGCGACAGGCTCACGTTCTGCGCAGCTTATTTCCGGTTTATCTGCGCGTCTTGGTCTAGAAATTTCTGTAGCTCGTCCGATCCGCCTATCAAACGGCCCGCAATGAATACCTGTGGCACTTTTGCCGCGCCGGTCGCGGCACGGACCGAGTTCATCGTGATCGCACTGCCCAGATCAATGCGCTCGTGGGGGATAGCGCGCGCTTCCAGCAACTTCTCCGCACGCGCGCAAAACGGACAGCCCGGACGCGCGAACATCGTCACGGCGCCCATGCGCCGCGACGGATCAAGATAAGTGAGCATCGTGTCGGCATCAGAGACTTCGAATGGATCACCGGTCTTATCGGGCTCGATGAACATTTTTTCGATGCGGCCGTCGTTCACGAGCATTGAATAGCGCCAGGAGCGTTTGCCGAGGCCTACCTCGGCTTTGTCGACGAGCATGCCCATTGCAATGGTGAAGCTCGCGTCGGCATCCGGCAGGAAGGTAATCGCGCTTGCATGCTGTTCTCGCTGCCACGCATCCATCACGAACGGGTCATTCACGGACAAGCACACGATGTCGTCCACACCCTGCTTGCGCAGTTCCGAGGCAAGCTCCACGAAGCGCGGCACGTGACCGCTCGAGCAGGTCGGTGTATAGGCGCCGGGCAATGCGAACAGCACGACCCGACGACCCTTGAAGATTTCACTCGAATCAATGTTCTTAAACTCGCCGTTGCGTAGCACCTTGAAGTTGATACTTGGCACGGCGGATCCTTCACGGCTTGCGGGCATGGTTGTCTCCAAGGACTTGCATCGAGATCTCAAAAAAGGAGCAAATAGCGGACCCGCGCGCTGCGCAGACGTAGCGCCGGTATCGCACTTATTCGGAACTCGCGCGGCTGTGCTGAGGGATTGCCTCGAGCGGTGATAAAATTGACCACGAAGGTCGTCTTGGACCAGTATGGCACGGTTCGACGAGGCCGAAGGTGCCCGGGACTTTGCTTCAGCTAAGCGTCGCACGCGTACGAGATATCGCGTCTGAAAGACCCAAGGAATGAACAAATGCTGCCGTTAAGTGTTGTGGCGTACAGACTCAAGCGTGCGCCAGCTCGTGCGTTAAGTTCCGTGCCACATCGAGGTGTGCGCCATGAGTAGCCACTATCACGTAGTCGTATGGCTTGACCACCGCGAGGCTAAGGTGTTTAAGTTCAACGCGACAGATGTCGATCACACGACCGTCCGCAGTTCTCATCCCGACCAACATATTCACCACAAGGCGAATTCCGGCGACAGCGGGCATGCGCCGGTCGACAGCGAGTTCTTCAAGCGCGTTGCGCAGGCGATCGCGCAAGCCGGCGCGATACTGATTACGGGCCCGGCGAATGCCAAAACCGAGCTCGTGGCCTATATCAAGAAGGCACAACCGCATCTTGCCGAGCGGATTTCCGGCGTTGAGGCCCTCGATCACCTGAGCGATGGCGCACTAGTCGCACTCGCCCGGTCGTTCTTCAAAGCCGATGACCGGATGCACTCGCAGGCGCATCGCTAAACCCTAATGCTCGGTTGATTCAGATGAATTTTTTCGGCGCTGCCAATGAGCCGCGGCCGTCGTATCGCGGGGTCATCGCGCACCGGTGAAAACATCGTGACGGAACGCCCCGGCGACCAAGCGGCACTCGACTCGCGGCTGGATGAGGCGCTCGATGAGACTTTTCCTGCGAGCGATCCGATCGCAGTTCATTTGCCCGACACGCCCGTTTTGAGAAACGTTTTGCGGGTCCATCCGGCGATTCGTGACGACATCGGCAATCCCACGACCCGGCGGCCAGTTCCAGGACCCAAAATAGATCGTCTCGGCGCCTTTTTGTTTCTGAATCACCATGGTCCGCAAAACTTTGCGCCCCACAACGATGGTCTTCCGTTCGGCCCGCATCCGCATCGTGGCTTTGAAACGCTCACCTTCATCCTGGAAGGTGCGCTTGCCCATCGCGACACGGCCGGTCATGAGAGCGTCATCAATGCCGGCGGCGTGCAGTGGCTGACCGGGGGCAGCGGACTCATTCACGAGGAGATCTCGCCTCAGAACTTCAAGCGCGACGACGGCCTCCCCGAGATCCTACAGCTGTGGGTCAATCTTCCCGCCCGCCTCAAGATGACGCCGCCGCGTTATGTCGGGCTGCAGCGGGAGCAGATTCCGGCACTCCGCGCCGCGGACGGACACTCCGCTGTCAATCTCATCGCCGGAAATTTGCAGGGAAAAGAGGGTCCAGTGCACTCACTAACCGGCGTATTCATGGCGACATGGGATTCGCAGCCTGGAGGACGCGTGCGCTTCGACGGACTCGCCGGTCGCGACGCATTCCTATACGTAGTACGCGGCGAAGTGACTGTCGCAGGAACCGCGGTCGCCGCATTTAACCTTGCTGAACTTGGTGAAGGAGATGCGATCGAAATTGAAGCGACGACGCAGGCCACCGTCATTTTCGGTCACGCTGATCCGATCGACGAGCCGGTCGTTTCCCACGGGCCCTTTGTCATGACATCGGCGGATGAGATCCGGCAGGCTTACGCCGACTACGGCGCCGGTAGTTTCAACGTTCCGAGCTGAGATGCACGCCGCGGTGTCCGGATGGCGGTGCGCGCGCCGCCCAATATTCGTTGGCGCGTCAACCGAGACACTGTATGCGGCCAGAGGTCGTTAAATGAAAGTAGGATTTATTGGACTTGGACGTATGGGAGCGGCGATCGCTGCCAATCTTGTACGCGCTCGTCACGATGTCGCCGTTTGGAACCGGTCGGGCGAAAAAGCCCGCCCCCTGGTCGAGGCCGGCGCAATTCTCGTAGCAAGTCCCAGGGAAGCGGCCACAGGCCGCGACGTCGTCCTCACTATGCTCGCTGACGATGCGGCTCTGGACGCCGTGCTGTCCGGGGAAGAGGGCATTCTCGCCGGTTTAAGAGCGGGTGCGCTGCATATCTCGATGAGCACGATCGCCGTGATCACGGCCGAGAGCGCTGCAGCGCGCCATGCCGAACGCGGACAGTCCTTTCTGTCGGCGCCCGTCTTCGGTCGACCGGACGCGGCTTCCGCTGCCAAGCTGTTTGTGGTCGCAGGGGGCGATCCAGCGCATGTGCAGCTCGCAACACCCCTTTTCGATGCAATAAGCCAAAAGGTGTTCCACGTCGGCAACAAGCCGTCAGCCGCCAATCTTGTGAAACTGTGCGGCAATTTCATGATTCTGTCGGCGATCGAAGCGATGGGCGAGGCTATGACGCTCGCCGAGAAAGGTGGCGTTCCAAAAGCAAAGTTACTGGAGGTATTGACCGGCACGCTGTTCGATGCGCCGGTATTTCGAAATTACGGCGCAATTCTCGTCGAGGAAGCCTTCCTGCCAGCAGGCTTCGCCGCACCGCTTGGTCTGAAGGACATGCGCCTCGTAAGCCAGGCGGCAGAGGCTGGGCACGTACCGATGCCACTACTTAGCCTATTGCGCGATCATTTGCTTCAGACCATTGCCAATGAAGGTGAGAGCATCGACTGGTCTGGCATCGCTCGAACCATCGCAAAGAACGCGGGCCTGTAGCGCACGCGGCTCTGTATTGGGTCGAGCCGAGCATATTTTCACAGCCCTTTCCATGCGGCAGTAGCCGCCCACGCCCCGCAGCCGCGCTCATCCGTGATTGATGCGCATCGTATACGGGTCTCACACCATTTGAGGCGCTGCAGAGCGCGACGTCCAATCGCGCGCGGTTTCTGGCCAGCAACGCAGGGGCGATCGAACGCGGTAAGATCGCTAATCTCATCCTGCTCGACGCGAATCCATTGAACGATCCCGCGAATGTATTCCGTCAGTCCGGTGTGATGCTGCATGGGCGCTGGTTTGCGGAAGACGCGCTGCAAGACCAATTGCACAGTCGAGCACTGGCAAACGATGCGTCGAGGAATTACACAATTTAGGTAGCGCGTTGGGCGCATCGTTCGCGGGCTTCAGAGTTTCCCATATGAGTGACATCCTTCCGGCGATCTTCTTTGGCCACGGCAATCCGATGAATGCGCTGCAGACTAACCTCTACACCGACGCATGGCGGCGCATTGGCACCTGCATGCCGAAACCCCGTGCGATCCTCGCCATCTCGGCCCATTGGAGCGTGCCGATAACCGCCGTGACCGTCAGCACAGCGCCCCGTACGATTCACGATTTCGGTGGATTCCCGCCTGAACTGTATCGAGTGCAATACCCGGCACCCGGGGACCCGGCCCTCGCCGAGCGAGTGCAGCAGATGCTGGCGCCACTAGCGGTAGCGTTTGATGACTCGTGGGGACTCGACCACGGCACGTGGTCGGTTCTGAAGCACGTCTACCCTCACGCCGACGTTCCTGTCGTGCAGCTTAGTATCAACGACGCACAGTCGGCGGCCGCGCATTTCGAGATCGGTCAACGGATCGCGGGGTTGCGCAGTGAGGGCGTCCTTATCATGGGAAGCGGCAACCTTGTTCACAACCTGCATACCTACGCGTGGGGCCGCCATATGCCAGAGCCCTACGACTGGGCGACCCGGTTCGAAAACACCGCAAGGAATCTGATGATCGCCCGAGATTACGCACCGCTAATTGACTACGAGAGTCTTGGACGGGACGCGATGCTTTCAATTCCGACGCCCGAGCACTACCTGCCGCTGCTGTACGTGCTCGGCGCACGACAGCCGAGCGATGCACTGACGTTTCCGGTTGAAGGTGTCGACGGCGGATCCATATCGATGCTGAGCGTGCAATTAGGCACCCAGTAGCCCTCCGTGAGCGCGCGCTTATGTGTACGACGATCCACGGCTTGGTGCTCTACAGCAGCCGCTCCCTGGGATTGATCTTTGCAATCGCGTGTCCGGAACTGTCATAAGCGACGGCTATATATCTATGCGGCGCGCCGCTACGAAGCCGATTGACACAGGGACCCTGTGGAATCTTGGAATGGTCCCGTACTAACCTCAAAGATTCCCGGCAGCAATCATTCCGATCGAGCAAGCAACCGCACCAACGGCGCTTAAGGAAGAGTCTCATGAATAGTACCGAAGGCCGAGTTGCGACTCGACGTCACGCATATTTCAGCCGGCATGTCTGCTTGCCTGCCTATCCCGTATCACGAACGCCGGGATTCCAGCGCCAGCCCTACTCCAAACGCAACAAACAGTGCGCCTGTTAAGCGATCCATTGTTTGGACGACTGCGGGTCTACCGAGAAATCGCGTAAGCGGATGCGTAGCAGTGATCAGGCAAGCGAACCACACCAAACCGAGGGTCGCGTGAATCGCTCCGAGCAGCAAGATGTACGGTGCGACCGACGCGCCATCCGGTACAAACTGTGGAAGAAACGATACGTAGAATATCCCAACTTTCGGATTGAGCAGGTTGGTTAAAACGCCTCTGGCGAATGCCGCTCGCCCGCCACGTGCACTGTGCTCTGCAACAAGGACCGCGCGCCGCGGATAGCGCAGCATTCTATATCCAATCCAAACCAGGTAAGCCGCCCCGATCCAGCGCAGTACGGCGTATGCGAACTGCGATGCCGCAAGCAGCGCCCCGAGACCCAAAGCAACCGCGGTCGCCCAGCCGAAACAACCGATTGCGATCCCAAGCCAGCGAGTGCAGCGCGACGCGGACCCTCCGTTGCTGCCGTTCTCAGCACCAGAGCCGTGTCCAGACCCGGCGCGACGGTGAGCAGACTCGCTGCCGCCGTGAACGCAACCAGAGAAGTCGTTACAGATTCCATCACTTAACACCGTAGCTAAAACCCGGAGATGCGTGCGAAAACGGACATACCCCTAGAAAGGGTTTGCCGGCAATTGAGCGGGGTCGACGCGTGGCACTCCGCGACGGATGTCCGCCGAAAATGTGTCGCTACGATCAGACTGCTTCGCACGCTCAGTAACTCGCCCGAATGCGCGCAGTTCTTTCAGCGTATACCGCGTATCAAGGCCGCCGACGCCGTAAACGTACTCAGGAAGATAGCCCGAGAAAAGCAGGCGATAGTCCATTGGCAGGTAGCCGACGATGTGCTTGACCATATGGTAGACGAGTGTCGTGCAGTTCACGGTTACGGTGTTGTAGAAGCGCGGTGTGTGCACGAGACTGTTCGCCTGCGCGACATAGGCCAAAAACAGTGAACGCATGGCCGAAACCGGGATCCGGATGCGATACAGATAATCGTCCTCGGCGCGCACATTGGTGCGAACGCGGATCACGTCGCGTTCGTCCGCAGCGATAATGCTGAACTCGAATTCCTTGAAGAATCCGCCGATCTCTGAAAACCCTTCGCTCTTCTCAGGACGAATCTCCACCGAAAAAACGACGTGATTACCGTCGCCGAAGCCGAATGAGATCAAGACATGCGCGATGGCCTGTCCCGACCAGTACGACAGGATCATGTCGACCGAGTCGAGCTTATCAAGGTCATAGCTGCGCGTTTCCCATCGCTGCGTGTAGTCGGTATTGCTGCGCCAGTCGAAATTACGCACGTTCTGCAGAGTGACTCGATTACCTTCGACCGCGCCCGTGGTCATCTTTGCGACGTCATCGGCCCAGACCCGATTGTTAGACGGCATGAGGCTCTGCCACCAGAGGAGCAAGCCACCGAACGCCGCAGCGAAACCGAGTATCCCGAGCGCGACCCGATCCTGCCAGAGCGCGAACAGCATGGCGACACTGAAGGCCACCCACAAGGCGACGCTCAGACCTTTCAGCGCGCGTCCGCCGGGCACCTGATACCAGAGAGCGAAACAGCCCCAAAGTGCAAGCAGCGACACGATAAACATCGCGATCAGCATTGCCGCGAGGCTTGGGAGGGATACAGTGCTCTTACTCATGCGTCGCGATGCACGTCTCGTTCACTTCCCGGCGGGCGCAGTGACGTCGCGTTTTTTCGGGCGATCCTTTACATGCAACGCTTCGTCCTCGATCAGCTCCTTGTGCACGTACAGAAAGCGGACCGTTTCATATTCGAACGGGGAGCCTGTCGAGTAGTAGCGAAAACTGGTGTTCGAGCGCTGATCGACCGCATCGACGACGCCGAGTGCCCAGGTCTTGTTGCCGCGATACAACTGGGCGACGTCGATCGCATAAACGATGCCGAAATCTCCAAGCAGGCCGACACTGTCACGAAGCGTTGCTGGCCCGAGAAGCGGTATGACGAAGTACGGCCCCGGATGCATGCCCCACTTGGACAACGTGGTGCCGAAGCCAGTCAAGTCACTTTCAAGATTGAACCTCTTGGCAACATCGAACAGACCGCCAATGCCTAACGTGCTGTTGATCAGGAATCTCCCGAGACTGTGTGCGCCACCTCCAAGACGCAGCTGTGCCGCGTAATTGACTACGCTGTCGAGTTCGGACAGGTTTTCGAAAAAGTTGTGCACGCCGGAGCGAATCGGCGCCGGCACGCGACGATATCCGTTTGCGACCGGCAGAAATACCGCCTCGTCGAAGCGCGCATTAACACGATACGTGAAGCGATTCACACGCTCCCACGGATCATAGGTATACATAGACGGCGCATCGGCCGCCGTTAGCGGCGGCGCCGTGCTGGGCCCCTCTTGGTTGAGCGCTCGCTGCGATGCGTCTGTCTGGGCCGCCGCGAGCACAGCGGCAGCTTTGATGGCCGCGGCGTTGTCAGCGGCAGGCGTCTCGGGTGGTAGGCCGCGCATGGAAAAGCTCTGCGACGCGCAACCACCCAACGCCAACGCGACCCAACCCATGAAGAGTGCAGCTCTCATCTAGTTGCGGTGTGCTGCCATCGTCCGGCCAGCATCTCGAGCATGTCGGAGATTTGGCGGCGCTCGCCAATATTGCCGAGGTGCCCACCGTGGTCGTAGACCGCGATGCGCTCGCCGAGCGTCGCTTTCAGCCACGCAAGCTCAGGCTTGTCCAGAATGAGATCATCGCTATTGGTCTGCGCATAGTAGTCAGGATTGCTGCGCAAAGCGTCGCTGATGATGTCGAGTCGATTGTCGGCGCGCAGTGATTCCGGCGTTGAATCGCGGCGGCGGGCCAAGTAGTAAGGCGCGAATACCTTGGCGAAATATTCCGAAAATGGCTTGCCGCGCAGGATACGCGCGGTTTCTTCGAGTGAATCTCCGAGGCGTGGCGGAGATCTTGGATTAACGACGACACCGGTACCGGCATACAGGTCTGCGGCAAAGAACATGTCCACCAAGGCGGTGCGGAAAGTTAGCGCAATGGCTGCAGAAAAATCTGCATCGGTCTTGAGGACGGCGGCAGCGGCGGAAAGCAAGTCGCTTTCATCGATGCGTACCCTGTCCGAATTGCGGTATAGGTTGGCAAGTCTCGTATACAGCCTTCGATAAAGATTTTCGACGCCGGCGTCGCCTGAGCCGATGTTGATGGCGAAGAGCTTGTCTAAGCGGCTGACCGATTCAAACAGGCTGACGGGCGGATTGATCATGACTGCACGATGGACTTTCAGCTTGCCCTCGGTCGCATCAATCGATTTGACGACAGCCGCATTGGCGCCGCCCAGGCTGTAACCGAGCACATCGACGTCGGTGATCTGAATCTCGCGCGGCAGATGCGCGATGATCTGCTGCATCGCTGCGTACAGGTCGTGACTGTCCTGGCGCAGGTCGGCCGCGACACCTGTGCTCGAAGCCGACACAATAAACCCCGGAAACGTAGGCGATGGCATCGTTAAGACGTGATACCCCGCCCCGTAGAGCGCTCCACGCAGTATCGAAATCTTTGTTGTGTTGCCGTCGCTGCCGAAGCCGGAGATGACTATTGCGAGTGGTGCAGGCTTGTCTTGTCCGGAAAACCACACGCGCAGCCTGCCGTCAAACCAGAACACCTCCGGCACCGCCCGCGTCCACGGTAAGGCGATGTTTATCTCTTGCAGCGGCACCGTCTCCGGCAACGGCGCGATCTCTTGCGGCGGGGTTCCGAACACGGTCGCCCGCAGTCCTGCAGAATCGGCAAGACCGGTGGCAGGTCCGATTGTCGGTGGCAGCGTATTGGGCTGCGCCGCAGCGAGCGCCGTTGCTCCAAAGAACAAGCTACCTAGCGCAAGAAAGGTACGCGGCCACTTCATCCCGATTTCGGGGCGATTGGATGTGAGGGATTCGAGGCGGGCAACGCCGGAAACCTGCGCGCGCTGCTCATGACCTGCGAAATGCGCGCCAGTCGACTGAGAGCAGCAGCGCGCTGCAGGACCACCCTGCTTCTCACCGTACGTGCAGACTCATCACAAGTGGCTTGCATCTCTCAGAGATAGCTCAGCCCGCGACGCTCAACTAACAGAGTAGCTGTACGCACAGCCCCGAGCGTACCGCAAACGTACAGCGCCGATGGCGGATATTTCGGCACTGCGGCACAGGACAAGATCCTTTCCGCCTATTCCGCTTTCTGAAAGCGCTGCGCGCGCATCGACGTAGATCGGGAAACCGGGCCGCCTTTCGCGCCGATGCCTGCGATCTTTACGCTAGCTCCTTGCCGCCCGAACCCGCAACCCGCGTTTCACCGGGCGTCACCATGCAAAGTGACGAACGAATCAAAAAGCGCATATTGAGCGGCGCTTCGAGCGAGAAACTGGCGCCACGTCCAGGCACAACGTCGACGGTCCAGCGAGTGTGCGCCCAGCGCCTGAACTGCTCACGATCCATCCAGAATTCACAGCCGGCGATCTCGCCGATCTTTTCGTCGACGCTGCCGAGCTTAAATTCCCCTACCTGAAAGCACATCGGAGCGCTGCCATCGCAGCAGCCGCCGGACTGATGAAACATGAGCGGACCATGTGTCTTCTTGAGTTGCTCGATGAGCTTACGCGCCGCATCTGTGACGCCGACGCGGCTTGGGTCCATGGTGATTACGTTACTCAAACGCCGTCTCCCATCTGTGCGTGCGCGTGCACCGAACGGACGGACCGCGATTCGCCGCGATCCGTCCGCCGTTAGGTCTACGTCGCAGGTCCAAACTCAGAAGAAGCCTAGAGCCTTCTCGCTGTAGCTCACCAACATATTCTTCGTCTGCTGATAGTGATCCAGCATCATCTTGTGCGTTTCACGGCCAATCCCGGATTTCTTGTAGCCGCCAAATGCCGCATGCGCAGGATAGGCATGGTAGCAGTTGGTCCAAACGCGACCTGCCTTGATGCCGCGCCCGAATCGATAGGCGGTGTTCAAATCACGTGTCCAGACGCCTGCGCCGAGGCCATACAGGGTGTCGTTGGCGATCTCCATCGCCTGCTCAGGCGTATCAAATACCGTCACCGACACCACCGGCCCGAAGATCTCCTCCTGGAATACGCGCATCTTGTTGTTGCCTTCGAAAATCGTGGGCTTGATGTAGTAGCCGCCAGCAAGATCGCCGGACAGTTTGTTGGCAACACCGCCGGTGAGAACCTTGGCGCCTTCCTTCTTTCCAATATCGAAATAGGAAAGAATCTTCTCGAACTGGTCATTCGAGGCTTGCGCGCCGATCTGCGTGCTCATTTCGTACGGATCGCCCTGCCGGATGTTTTCTACCCGCTTGACCGCACGTTCCATGAATCGGTCGTAGATCGAGCGCTGCACGAGCGCGCGCGACGGGCAAGTGCACACTTCCCCCTGATTGAGCGCAAACATCGCAAAACCTTCGAGCGCCTTGTCCACGAACGCGTCGTCATCGCGCATCACGTCCGCGAAGAAAATGTTCGGCGACTTGCCACCGAGCTCAAGCGTGACCGGAATGATGTTTTCCGACGCGTACTGCATAATGAGACGGCCCGTTGTCGTCTCGCCTGTAAAGGCGATTTTATTGATGCGCGGATTAGACGCTAGCGGCTTGCCCGCCTCGAGCCCAAAGCCGTTGATGATGTTCAACACGCCGGGCGGCAGGATGTCCTGCACGAGCTCCGCCAATACCAGTAGCGACATGGGTGTCTGCTCGGCAGGCTTGATGACCACTGCGTTGCCGGCAGCGATCGCCGGCGCGAGTTTCCAGGTCGCCATCAGAATCGGAAAATTCCACGGAATGATCTGGCCGACCACGCCGAGTGGCTCGTGGAAGTGATAAGCGACCGTATCCTCGTCGAGCTCGCCGAGCGAGCCCTCTTGCGCACGCACGCAGCTCGCAAAATAGCGAAAGTGATCGACCGCCAGCGGCAGGTCGGCGAGATTCGTCTCGCGAATCGGCTTGCCGTTGTCGTAGGTTTCCACGGCAGCGAGGAACGGCAGATATTGCTCGATTTTGTCTGCCACAGCATTCAAGACGCGCGCGCGCTCGGCTACCGCCGTGCGGCCCCATTTATCGGCCGCGGCATGCGCTGCATCTATCGCCCGCTCGACATCTTCGGCTTGGGATCGCGGGATCTTGCAGATGACCTGCCCGGTCGTTGGCGAGATATTGTCAAAATACCCACCCTTTGCGGGCGCAACCCATTTGCCGCCGATAAAGTTCTCGTACCGGGCGCGCAGGGGAATTTTCCGTTCGATAGTCTTCAGGTGGGCCGCGAACGAGCCACTCTCGTGAATTGAACCAGCGGCTACCGACGGACCGGTAGGCTGCCGTGCTTGGGCTGTACTCGTGGAAGTCATGGTGAGCCTCATTTGGTTTGTTCGTCACAATGCGCTGCGCGAGCCACTGTACTTACCGCAGCGATGGGGGGCCGAGTATAAAACGTTGAGGATGGAAAGCGAGCCTCTGATTTTCCCTAGATAAGGCATTGATATTCCTAACACTTCTTAGAATTACATCCTGGAATTACCTCTTGTAGCCTTCGCTG
>Ga0066793_10000178_pt1 | contig 22260 bp, 14 predicted proteins | sample PersoiDNA2013189_FD_83876 | JGI IMG/M metagenome (GOLD analysis project Ga0066793, IMG submission 83876) | Permafrost soil microbial communities from the Arctic, to analyse light accelerated degradation of dissolved organic matter (DOM) -... | ecosystem: Environmental > Terrestrial > Soil >... | reverse complement strand
GTGATACCCATGATCTTGATGTCCATCTGTAATGCGGTGATGCCTTTATCCGTTCCAGCGACCTTGAAGTCCATGTCACCCAGGTGATCTTCCAGGCCCTGGATGTCGGTCAGGATCTGATAGCGGTCGCCTTCTTTGACAAGGCCCATGGCAACCCCTGCCACGGGCGCCTTGATCGGGACGCCAGTGTCCATTAATGCCAGGGTCGAACCGCACACCGACGCCATGGAGGAAGAACCGTTGGATGAGAGCACTTCCGAGACCAGGCGCAGGGTGTAAGGGAACTGGTCCACAGGGGGGATGACCGGTAACAGGGCGCGCTCAGCCAGGGCGCCATGGCCGATCTCGCGGCGTGAGGAGCCACGGAGTTGTTTCACTTCGCCGGTGGAATACGGCGGAAAATTATAGTGATGCATATAGCGTTTGGAGTCGATCGGCGTCAGGGAATCCAACTCCTGGGCGTCTTTGGGCATGCCCAGTGTGGCCAGGGTGAGCACCTGGGTCTCACCGCGAGTAAACAGGCCCGAGCCATGTGCACGCGGGCTGATGCCTATTTCACACCAGATGGGTCGGATCTCGGTCAGGGCGCGGCCATCCGGGCGCAGCCCTTGTTCCAGAATGCGCTGGCGCACAACGGTTTTGTACGCTTCTTCGAAGGCTTGTTTGGCCGCGGAGGCGGTGGCGGGTACGGCCGGTAGGTCTGGAATGACCTCTGCTTCGGCGTTTACCACGTCGGCTTCCAGGGCTTCGATGGCTGCGTTCAGCTCGGCTTTGTTGTGGGGTTTGTCGAGGGCAGCATTAATCCCGGCGGCGATGCGATTGTAGACGCGAGTCTTCAGACCCTCATCCAATTCAAATAGGGGCACTTCACGCTTGGCTTTACCGATTTCGGCGGCCATTTTTTCTTGCAGCTCGACCAAAGGGATCAGGGATTGGTGGCCAAACACCAGGGCTTCGACCATCACATCTTCGGGGATCTCGTTCGCGCCGCATTCGACCATCAACAGCGCGTCTTTGGTGCCCGCGATGCGCAGGTCCAGGTCAGATTCCTCAATCTCGGCAAAGGTAGGGTTGGCCACCAGTTTACCATCGATGCGGCCCACACGGACCGCGGCCACGGGTCCTCCCCAGGGGATATCAGAGATCATCAGGGCCGCCGATGCGGCGGTGATGGCCAGAACATCCAGCGGGTTTTCGCCGTCCGCCGAAACCGAGAACATGATCACCTGGACTTCATTGCGCATGGCCTGGTTGAACAACGGGCGCAATGGCCGGTCGGTCAGGCGGGCGGTCAGGATGGCTTCTTCGGTAGGGCGGCCTTCTTTGCGGAAGAAGGAACCGGGGATGCGCCCACCGGCGTACATGCGCTCTTCGTATTCAACGGTGAGCGGAAAGAAGTCCTGACCCTCACGGGGTTCGTTCCCCATGGTGGCGGCGGCAAAAACGATAGTATCGCCTAGGCGAATAGTGACAGCGCCGCCGGCCTGGGCGGCTAATTTGCCAGTTTCAATCGTGACTGGCTTACCACCGATCAGGGCGGTATATTGTTTAACTACGGGTTTCATTGAGTCCTTTTCCTTTATGTTGCTAAATCCGCCTGGTCAGGGACTGAAAACTGGCGAGGACCACCGGTCGCGACAGATCTGTCCCAATCAATTTTCAATTCCCAACCGGCAGGGTGAAGACAGGTTGGAGGCAAAACTTGCTCTATTTCCAGCCTGTAAAAAACTATCTGGGCAGCCGGCTTCCAGCCTATGCCCAATATTGCCAGATGGCATGTCTAACTGTCTGAAAAATGCCTGGTTGAAATACTCCTTTCAATTCCCCGTTCCGATCACCGCTGTCCTGCATTCAAAAAAGAGAGTAGATGGTGAGCTTATCCGCCATCTACTCTCTTGATGCTTATTTTTTACGGATGCTTAGCTTTTCCGTTATTGCCAGGTACCGCGGGTAGTCGTTGCGTCGCATGTAGGCTAACAAGCGACGGCGCTGACCCACCAGTTTGAGCAGGCCTCGCCGTGAACTCTCATCGTGCCTGTTGATCTGTAAATGCCCGGTCAACTGGGTGATGCGCTTGCTCAGCAAGGCCACCTGGACATCCGGTGAACCGGTGTCGGATTCGTGGTGACGATATTCAGATATTAACTGCGTCTTAATTTCTTTATTAAGTGGCATGACGTCTGCTTTCTCCTAATTAAAATGGATGCAGGTCTCCAAATCCACAGATTTTCACCGTAGGTTGGTCCAGTCATCAGACAAAATTATACCAGGACCTGGCGGATAAGGGAAGGTCATTTTGGATAAGGAATATCAAAATCGTGGCTAAGCAGGTACTCCAAATCACTGGCGTAGTTCAGCCTGGCGGGCCGCCTGGGCTTGCATGGCGCCGCGCATACTGGCTTGCAGATCGGGGTTGAACAAAGGCAAGCAGCGCCGGGTAATGCGCTGCACGCCGCTGCCGTTGGATATCGAAAGGATCTGGCGGAGGAAGTATGCCGTCTCGACCGGCCATCGTCTGGCTGAGGCTTCGATCACACCCGCCAGGTCGCTTTGAAGTTTGGGTGGAACCGTCTGCATCAACGGGCTAATCAGGCGGAAAATATCCGGCAAGTTTTCAAACCCTGGATCGGTGATCATCGACAGGGTGGCGCGCAGCCCGAAAGATTGGATGATGGAATCGCTGGCGGCCAGCCAGTTTTTGATCAACCCGGCCCACACCTCGGGCTGTTCGTGCTGCAGGCGCCCGGTCCCTTGGGTTAACAGGACGGTCAACACCTGGCGGTCTTCCTCTGGCCTGGCCCAGCGGACCAGGCGTTCTACCAGTGGGTTGGCCGGGTTGGCAGGTACCTGGCTAAAAAGATAGACAGCCAGCATGCGGGGTTCCAGAACTGTATCACCCCACAATTCATCGGCCAGGCTTAATGCGGCGGACGGGTTGGCCAGCGCCAAAGGCAGCAGATCCGTTTCGATCTGGCGAATGACGGGTATCGAGATGTGGTAATTTGGGAGAAGGGGTGGGAGCAGACCGGACTGGCCGGGACGGTAGGTCCGGTCTGCATAATAATTAAACACGTCGTGCAGCTCACGCCGAAAGCGCGCCGGTTGGTCGAACAGGTCGACCAGGCCCGCCACATGAATTTTTAATCGCGCGAGCTGGATAGCTGGCATTTTCAGGACAAAAATTTGCTGGCGGTGAACAGGTCAAGCATGGCTACCCATCCTGAATTAATAGGCCTTGGCGAAATAAACCTTATCGGCGGCGGGCTGCCCGCAGTAAATACACCGACCGCTTCCACCTGGTTGATCCAGGGGGATACAACGGGTGGTGGCTTTGGTGTCTTCTTTGATTTTGTTTTCGCATTCTGTGCTGCCGCACCACCAGGAGAAAGCCCACCCGTCCTGGACAACTTCCTTTAATTCCCCGTAATCTTTGGGGTCGTGGATGTGCGCGTCGCGGAATGCCTGGGCCTTATCAAACAGCGAGGCGTGGATTTCGCTGAGCATCTCGGCTACCTGCCCGCTGATCTGATCCTGGGTGACAAACGATTTGCCTTCTTTGCCAGGGACATCCCGGCGAGCCAGGGCAACGGTATGGTTCTTGACGTCTTTTGGGCCGACCTCGATGCGCACGGGTACGCCGCGCAGCTCCCAATCATTGAATTTGAAGCCCGGGGTCACCTCTGTGCGGTTGTCCACATGCACGCGCAAGTCTTTCAACTCCTGGCGTAAGCGTTCAACTACCGGCATCACTTCCGCTTTCTCGGCGTCATTTTTGAAGATGGGCACGATCACGGCCTGGATCGGCGCGAGCTTTGGCGGCATCACCAGGCCTTTGTCATCTCCATGCGTCATGATAATCGCGCCGATAAAGCGGGTCGACAGCCCCCATGAGGTGGTCCAGGCGAACTGCTGTTCGTTTTTAACATCCAGGTATTGGATTCCGAAGGCTTTGGCGAAATTCTGCCCCAGGTTATGGGAGGTACCCGACTGCAAGGCTTTGGTATCGCCCATCATGGCTTCAATGGTGTACGAGCGGGCAGCCCCGGCGAATTTTTCGGCATTGCTTTTTCGCCCAGGGATCACCGGCACAGCAGCATCATCCACGGCGAAATGGGTGTAGATATCGAGAATGAGGCGCGTCTCAGCTTCGGCTTCTTCTTCTGAGACATGAGCAGTGTGGCCTTCCTGCCAGTAAAATTCAAGCGTGCGCAAGAACAAGCGCGTGCGCATTTCCCAGCGCACCACGTTACCCCACTGGTTGATCAGGATGGGCAGATCGCGGTAGGAGCGCACCCATTTGGCGTACATGCTGCCGATGATGGTTTCTGAGGTTGGCCTCACCACCAGGGGCTCCTCGAGTGTTTGACCACCCCCAATGGTAACGACTGCCAGCTCGGGCGAAAACCCTTCCACGTGTTCCTTTTCCTTTTCGAGGAAGGACATCGGGATGAGTAGTGGGAAAGCGGCGTTAACATGGCCAGTGGCTTTAAAACGCCGGTCCAGCGACTGTTGGATGTTTTCCCACAGCGCCCATCCATAAGGTCGCACGACCATGCAGCCACGAACCGGCGCATAATCGGCCATTTCGGAGCGTAAGATGACCTGGTTATACCATTCGGAATAATTTTCAGATCGGGTAGGAAGTTTTTCGTCCATAATGCCTTTGGTTTGAAAAAGATAAAGTGTCGGGTTAAATTCAGGCTGTGGTTGGTTTGCTGGCGGATAGGCTGGCGATCTTTTGGACCGACGCCGCGATGTCGGGGGCGAAAGTCAGCCAGGTCTGGTCGCGCTCGGTCACGTAATCGCCCAAATTGGCGAAGAAGGCCGTGAAGACTGCCTGCCAGGCCGGACCGACCAGGATCAGCGGGCGAGGTAGGAGCGATTGGATGATGAGCATGTTCCAGGTGAGGCTGATCTCAGCCAGGGTACCTGCCCCACCAGGCAAGGCGATTGCCACCTCACAGTTATCAATCAACGAGAAAAGGCGCTCGCGCAGGGTGTCGTAATGCCATTCTTCCTGCACCCACGGGTTGGGCGAAAGCTGCCGCCAGGTTTCAATTTCTTCGCATGTAACGCCAACTACGTGCCCACCGGCTTCAGCCGCGCCGCGTGATACAGCTTCCATTGTGCCAATATAGCCCCCGGTCAAGACTGTGTGTCCGGCTATCCCTAAAAGGCGCCCTAACTGGAATGCTTCTTCATAAGCTGGATCACTGCGCTTGGGCTGCGCTCCACCAAATACGGTAATATTCATCGCGTTTGATTAATCCTATTTACGCTGGACATGTGGCTTATTCCGGCTTGCTGCTGTCTGCCGGAAACTCGGAGGATCCTTCTTCGTTTGGGACATCCCAACTGCGTTGGTAGTTGCGTTCCAGCTTGCGCAAGATTGCCTGTTCGAGATCGATTCCGGTGATGCTGGCAAGCTGCAGCAGGTACAACGCCACATCGGCCAGTTCGGAGGCCAGTTCTGCCTGGTCATGGCTTTCCTCGCGCCATTGAAAGTGCTCGAGCACTTCGCTGGCCTCCAGGTTGAGCGATATGGCCAGGTTGCGCGGGGTTTGCGGGCGCGGGCTACCCGGCGCATACCAACCCTTAGCACTGACAAAATGGTGCATGGCTTCGGTCAGGTCATGTAAATCCACAAGTTGGAATTATACCCGTAAATTTATCCCTCTGAGAGGATAAATGAGATGACTCATCAAGATTTTCCGTGGTGAATCCCCGCATTTTGGGGTATGAGCGCGCATATGCGCGCTCATACCCCAAAATGCGGGGATTCACCGGGATATCCTGGAGAACCAAAGAGATATCGTCCCAACCGGACAAGGTCCAAAATTGGTATCTTGACAGTGTAATATTACACTGTTATAATATCAGTGTAAAGATAGGAGAGTGACTATGACGGAGAATGAGTTTACCATCCAGGAACTGGTCGATTTGAGCGGGGTGACCCGCCGTAATATCTACTTTTATGCCCAGCAAGGAATCTTGCCTCCGCCCCAGGGAGCAGGGCTAGCCGCGCGTTATAGCCAGATCCACCTGCTGCGTTTGCGCGCCATTCCGTGCTTGAGGGAGAGTGGTCTGCGCCTGGACGAGATCCGCCATCGTCTGGCGAACATGGATGACGCCGGTTTGGTCGCGCTGCTGGCGCGCCAACCGCTTAAGTCGCCTTCCCCACCGGCAGCCGCGGTCGCTCAGGCTCCCACGGTTGGTTCTTCCATCCTCGGTCAGGCATTTATCCATTACTCGCTGCCTTGCGGAATTGTCCTGGCCGTCCCATCCAGTTTGACAACGGATGAACAACATAAAATTCAGCTTCTGCTCGCCTCCGCTGCCCGCATTTTGGCTGACAGCCATCCGGAAAACCCTGATCATCAACCTATTTTTTGTTAATTTTGCAATCACGGAGAAAAACATGAACCCAGGCCCTATGTCTCGTGAAGTTCTGTTCGGTGAGCTGCGGTTCGCTGGTGAGGAAACCGGGTCCAACGCATTACCTTTGAAGCGAACGAATGTCACTGTCCAGGTGACCGGACCGCTCGCAAGTGTGGTGGTGACTCAAAGTTTTGCCAATCCAATGACCAGCCCGGTTGAGCTTGAATACCTGTTTCCCCTGCCGGAGAAAGCGGCGGTGGTTGATTTTGAGCTTTTGCTGGGCAAGCGCCGTGTGAAAGGCGATCTGCAGGAGCTGGAACAGGCGCACGCAGCGTATGACCAGGCCAATCAGGCCGGGCAGCAGGCGGGTTTGTTCGAACAACGCCGGCCGAATTTATTCTCCATCCATCTGGCCAATGTGCTTCCGGGCGAGTCGATTCAGGCGACCATGCGTTATCAGGAACCGGTAAAATTTGACGACGGTATGTATGAATTTGTTTTTCCGATGGGGATCACGCCAAAATACGATCGCCGGGGCCAGACAGAAGAGGCTGCCAGAACCCAGGCGCCCTTAGCCAAACCGGGTGAAGCGATTGGACCGGTTACGATCAGCCTGGCGCTGGATGCGGGCATGCGGGTGGAGGATCCCACCAGCCCATCCCACGCTATGCAGGTCACCCGCATGGATGAACGCCGCTTCCAGGTACAACTGGCCGGCGAAGTCATCCCAAATAAGGATTTTGTCATGCGTTATGAACTGGTCCAAAAAACGGTGGCAGCCTCGGCATGGACCAGTGAATCAAAAACTGGGAGTGTTTTTCTCGCCAGCCTGGTACCGCCTCGCCTGAGCGAGGATTACCTCCCTCAACCGCGGGAGTTTATTTTTGTACTGGACCGTTCTGGCTCGATGACTGGGGATCCCATTGCTCAGGCGCGTAATGCCTTGCGTGCCTGCCTGCGTACGCTGAACCCGGACGACCGTTTTCGGATCCTGCTCTTTGATGATGTGCTGGAATGGTATGATCATGAGCCAAAGAGTGTCAGTCAGGTGGAGATTGACCGCGCGGATGGTTTCCTGGCCCAGGTCCAGGGGAGGGGCGGCACAGAGATTATTGCGGCCCTGAACGTAGTTTTGGCGCTGCCAGAGGATGTGGCCCGGACGCGCTATGTGCTCTTCCTGACGGATGGCGCGGTTTCAGCCGAAGCAGCCGCTCTGGAAGCAGTGCGGCGCACGCTGGGCCGGACGCGCCTGTTTACTTTTGGAATTGGCCCATCCGTCAACCGGGCCCTGCTCAACCGTCTGGCGGTCTTGGGGCGCGGCACGGCAGAATTCCTCCAGCTTAATGAGGACATTGAAGGCGCGGTGATCCGCTTCCAGGACCGGGTAAGCTTCCCTCTGGTCAAAAACTTGACGATGGCCTGGACAAACGCGAAAGCCTGGGATATTTATCCGGCCCAACTACCCGATCTGTATGCCGGACAGCCGTTGACCCTATGTGGACTGTTCACCCGCCAGGGTAATTCGCCGGCCCAACTGGTGGTGAGCGGCCTTGCGGGAACCCAGTCCGTTCGCATGACGGTTGACCTGGTTGGCCCTCCCCAATCCGACCCGGCTCTGGCGCGGGTCTGGGCCAGGCTGCGTGTGGATGACTTATTGGAACAAATAGCGCTCGACCCGTCGCAATTGGCCGCGCGCCGGGCCGAAGTGATCGGCCTGGCGATCGATCATCACCTGGTGACACCCTTTACCGCTTTCGTTGCGGTCGATCAGGATATTGCTAATCCCGAGGCGAAGAGCAAGACCCTGGCCGTGGCGCAGCCGCTGCCAGAAGGTCTGGAGCGGCAGGGATTCGCCCGACAGTCGCTGAGTGCTCGCCCACCTATGCCAACCGCGGCGTATCCGGGTATGGTTGCCAGCGCGAAGTCCGCCTCATTCCCCATACTCTCCCCGATTAGCCACCTTTTATCGAGAAAGATGTCGCGCTCTGTCCAGGCCGATACCGCCGCCATGCCATTCGAGGAAGCCGAGTCCAGGCAGGTGCAGGAAACCGCTCCTGAAGCACTACAAGCGTTCTTGCGTTGGTTAGCGCGCACACAACAACTGGAAGGCTGCTGGAAGGGTGATGTGGAGATCACATCCGCGGCAATGTTAACTTTTGTACGCGCCGGTCATACCACCCAAACCGGTTCTTTCCGCCAGGCCGTTCGCCGTGCCTATGAATGGCTAAAAAATGCCCAGGCATCTGGTTTTGCCCTCTTTGCCAGGGCGCTGGCTTTACACACCCTGGCTCAGGCCACCGGGCTGCTGGCTCACCAGGCATCTGCGGCACAGATATGCTCCGGCCTGCCGGCCCCTGCTACCCTCCTGGAGGGGGTTGTTTCTGATCTGCTCAACAGTGTTCCGTCACAGGATTTGTCTGGGCCATCTCAGGTGGCGACGCTCGATGACCTGCGACTGGCAGGCATTCTCAACCTGGCGGTGGTCGTGCCAGAAGAGGTGCGCCAGACGAATGACCTGTCCATTGCCTGGACCGCCAGTCTCATTTAGTCTCTATACTTAGAAAAAGACTCCCACCTACCGGCGGGAGTCTTTTTCTAAGTTATTCTTCGGTCTTGCGGTTGGCCAGTTCTTTCAGGCGGGCGGCGACGATCTCATCTTTGATGAAGGTCGGAACCACCTCATAGCGGGCCACTTCCATGGTAAAGATACCGCGGCCGCCGGTCATCGAGCGAAGTTGAGTGGTGTAGCGCTGCATCTCAGCCAGAGGCACTTGCGCGGAGATGGTCGAATGACCACGCTCGGTCTCCATGCCCTGCACGTGCGCGCGGCGCGTATTCAGGTCGCCCAGAATGTCACCCATGTTGGATTCGGGCACGATGACTTTGACGTCCATAATAGGCTCGTACAGCACGGGGTTGGCGTCTTTAAAGGCCATTTTGAAGGCCTCGCGCCCCGCAATTTCGAAAGCGATTGGCTTTGAGTCGACCGGGTGCTCTTTGCCATCATATACCGAAACGCGTACCCCGCGAATGGGAAAACCGGCGATGATGCCTTCTTTCATCACGCTGCGGATGCCTTTTTCAATGGCTGGGATATAACTGCCGGAGATGGCGCCGCCGAAAATGTCATTGACGATCTCAAATTCACCTTCGGGGTTGGGTTCGACGCGCAGCGAGACTTCACCGAACTGGCCCGAACCACCGGTCTGTTTCTTGTGACGATACATGGCCTGGGCTTTCTTGGTGATGGCTTCGGTGTAGGGAACTTTGGGTTCGTTGATATGCAAGCCAACCTGGAACTTGGTGTCTGCCCGGCGGATAGCGGCGTCAATGTGCTGGTCACCCATGCCTTGCAGGATGGTCTGGTTGGTGGCCTGCTCCATACGCCAGGAGAGGGTCAGATCCTCTTCGCACAGGCGGGTGAGGGTCGGGCTGATCTTGGTCGAGTCGGCCTGTGTCTTGGGCAAGATCGCTACCTGGTAAAGGGCGGTTGGGTAGGTCGGGATAGGCAGGGTCAGGGGGTGGGTCTTATCGCACAGCGAGTTAGAGGTGGCGGTCTCACTGAGTTTTGCCACGGTACCGATGTCGCCGGTGTGGATCAGCTTGGTGGGAATATTTTCCTTGCCACGCGGGATCTGCAGCCAGCCAAAACGCTCTTCCGCGCCCTTGGTCTGGTTCCAGATGCGGTTGTCCGAGGTCAACAACCCGGAATAAATCCGGAAGTAAGTCTGCTTGCCCACAAAAGGATCGGCTGTAGTTTTCCATACGTAAGCTGCCGGGGGGCCGCTGTCGGAGGGCGTGAATTCTACAGTGCCATCTTTACCCTGGGCCACGGCGGGCAGCACGTCCTTGGGCGAAGGCATCAGGTCAACCACTGCGTCCAGCAGAGGGGCCAGGCCGATTTCAGACGCGCCAGCAGCGGCAAAGACGGGCACCACGGTGCACTGGCGGATCGAGCTGCGCAGCCCCTGGATGATTTCGGGGCCGGACAGTTCACCATTTTCAAGGTATTTTTCAAGCAGGCTGTCTTCGCCTTCAGCGGCAGCTTCCATCAACGCTAAATGCGCGGTTTCGGCTGCTTCGCGGTATTCCGCTGGGATATCCACAACGGTTTTACCGTCGCCTTTGAAAGCTTTCATACTCAGCAGGTCGATCACGCCCTGGAAGGATTGTTTTTCGCCCCAGGGGAGCTGTACCAGGATCAGGCGAGTCTCGGAAAAATCCTGGACTGAGGCCAATGCTTTTTGAAAATTGGCGTTCTCCCGTTCCATTTTGTTGATCACCAGGAAGCGTGGGAGCTTAAGCCGATCTGCATTTTGCCAGGCAATCTCGGTACCCACTTCCAGCCCGGCGACCGAGTCTACCAGTACAATCACACCGTCCGCCACGCGCAAGGCAGAAATCACTTCACCGACGAAATCGGTATAGCCGGGCGTGTCCAGAAAATTAATCTTGTGGTTTCGATATTCAATCGGAATGACGGAGGTGTAGAGCGAAATACCGCGGCGGTGTTCTTCTTCGTCAAAATCGGATACAGTCGTCCCATCCTCGATCTTGCCCAGGCGGGTGGTAACGCCCGTAAAGTGCAAAAAGGCTTCGCCCAACATGGTTTTTCCAGAGCTGCTATGGGAAGCCAGAGCCACGTTACGGATAGACTCGGTGGTATATTCTTTCATGAATTAAACCTTTCCTTCCATATTCGATATCGCAACACCTTATTTTAATGGGTCACTGCAATCTTGTCAAAGACAATCGCAATCTGGTACACTTATGAGATAAAAAAAGGGTAATTGTTCAGCCGTGAGGTTAAAGTTGCCGAATTCAAGGTGTGTTGCGGGTGCTTCGCACCCGCAACACACCTTGAATTCAGGTCTTTTTCACATGAGTCTGAGCAGTTACAAAAAAGGCTTCGCTTAAGGTCCTTTTATTATAATCTGAGATATCGAGATGTCCAGGCGCTTCCTTGAATTTTTGCTGAGCATCACTTTACTGGCACTGCCGGCTTGCGTGCGTTCTTCCTCCACGCAAATTCCTGGACCTGCCACGCAGCCTGTTTTATCCCAGGCCACCGCAATACCTGCCCCTACAACCCAACTGGCTGTGATGCAAACACCCTCAACCACGCCAGAGACCTCGTCCAGCCAACTGATCTCTCCGACCACAGGCCCGACATTTACGCCAGCAGAAGCGATATCGACTGGCCTGCCCGTTCAAGTCAGCCAGATGTTGGCGATCATGCCATTAGAGGCTGGAACCAGTTGGGTTTACACAGATGAGGCTTATTCCGGGGATGGTAAGGTCATCTGGCGGGTTGTGGATACGATTACAGATAACCTGGTCAGGCCACCCTTGTTTGCCGCGCGAATCCAGCGCGAGGTGACCCTAATGTCGGGCGCCCCTTCAGCAGGCTTTATCAACCCGCCCCTCAATGCGGTTTATTGGTACCTGGTGCGTGGGAACCAGATTTACCGGCAGGACGTTGACCTGCCGGCCGGCTTGAAATGGGATGGCCTGGATGGGTTGACCCTGGAGTTTGTGCTCCCGATCAACTCCAAGACCGCCTGTTGGTACCCCGACCCCGGCCAGCGCCAGAGCGCGTCAGCCTCGGTCACACCCGCGGCAGGCTCCCCGGGCTGCCGGTCGGCGGGCGCAGCGACCACCTTGAAATTCCCCGCTGGTACACTGGATAACTGCCATTTACTGGTCACCTCATATAACAACGGCAGCGAAAAGATGACTTTCTGCGATGGGGTTGGCATTGCCGAGCGTTCATTTGACCACTACGGCAGCGCTTATGGGGACCATTTCATCCTGACAGGTTATCTGGCCCAGACGCCGTGACCATTTATCATGGCTTTGGAATTCTTTTTTCCATGTGCCAGGCAGGTTCCTCAACGGATTGCCAGGCACCTTTATCATCAATATAAGACCAGCGCCCTGGTTCGGATGAAACCACCCTGTAACCCAGATTCTCGTACAGTTGTTGGGCTTTTGGATTATTCTTGGCAACGTTTAAGGTGACTACGTCAAACCCACGGCGGATCAGATCCGCCTCTGCCACATCCATCATGCGCGTGCCCAGGCCCGAATTGCGATAAGCTGATCGCACACGGAAAGCATAGATGTAACCGCGTTTTTCTCCCCCCATCAGCTCAGTCCACTCGGTATTTAATTGCACAAATAGCTGGCCGATGATGCCCGTTTCAGGCAGGTCTGCCACCCAAAGGATGCTCCGCCCGTTGTGGGCGCGTTCGTATGCATCGGCGTACATACGCCGGAAATGGGTGTATTCCCCTTCCCATTCAAGGGCGGGAAGATCCATCTTCATCAGCAAGCGTATTTTAACTGCATAAACCCAGGTTGCTACTTCCATAAACGAGTGATATTTTACTGCAATTGGCCGCATTTGGGATTAGAAGAATGTCATTGATTTCTATGACCATTCGACTATGTTTTTGATAAGCTTGTGATGATGCAATAATCAGGGTGTTTTTGGGCTCATCCGGGTTATTAACTCAGCCAGCAGCGCCTGTTCTTCCTCGAATGAATGGATTTTTCCGTCCAGCCAGGCGTCCCGCAGGGCATCCAATATAGTACGGAAAACTGAAGATGGAGGCAGTCCGCGTTTTTCGAGGATGTGTCCATCTGTGTTGGGATAGATCCAGCGCCAGGAGGTCGCATAATTCAACAAAGCCTGGCGTTCGGCTTCAACGGGGGTCAACCCATAAGCGGCGAAGATAGCGATTGGGGGAGTCCGATCCAGCCGCCTGACCACCTGGCTGGGAGGAGCGCCCACCAGGGTTGGGAGATCTCTGATTAGAGCATTGCCGTCCATTAAGGCTTTTGCCAATCCTCCGTGCAGCTTGAGCCGCTGGTTGATGGCGGACAGGGTTGCCTCTGGTAGGGGGGCCAGCCATACCATATAGCGCAGCGCCTGCAGGAGGGTAAGCCCGGCCAGGTTATCTGGCAGGTGCCAGGCAGAAGCTGCCTGGAGCGTTGGGGGAGTAAGTAGGTCCACCGCCCGGTTGGGCTCCCAAGCTAGCTTGGGGTGGATAGCGGGCAGGATTTCGAGGACCTCCAGGCGCGCCAGCATGGAAGACGCGCGCTCCTCCGCCAGGATCAGATCTAATTCATGGTGCAGGCGTTCGCCCGAGACCTGTTTGAGGATTGGACGTGCTTCTTTCATGAGGTCGAGAGTGCGGTTTTCGATTGCGAAGCCGAAGCGTTGTTCAAACCGCACCGCGCGCAGCAGGCGTGTGGGATCGTCAATGAAGGAAAGCGAATGCAAAACGCGCACCAGGCCGCGGTTGAGATCGGCCAGCCCGCCCCAATAGTCTTGCAGCTCGCCATAGTGGCGACCATCCAGGCGCAGCGCCATGGTGTTTATCGTAAAATCCCGCCGGTGCAGGTCTAACTTGATCCCGCCCCGTTCAACAGTGGGTAGTGCGCTGGGATGTTCGTAATATTCGCTGCGAGCAGAGATGATGTCCAGGCTGTCGGGAAGGTCGGCAGGGTTGTACTGGGCGCTCGATGAGCCTGGTTTTACCGGTAGATCGCTGCAGGCGAGAAGGCCGGCCACCGCGGCCCGGTCATCGGCGATGTGCCACTTGGCCGTACCGAAGCGCCCATGGCTGACCACACGCCCGCCCAGGCTGGCGGTCAGCGCTCGCGCCAGGGCAATCGCATCGCCCTCGACCACCACGTCAAAATCCAGTCCTGGGCGTTCCAGCAGCAGGTCGCGCACAAAACCACCTACAATGTAAATAGCGCTGTGCCGGGAGTGCGCTTCTGCTGCCACAGCTTTTAAGAGCGCCAGACGAACGGGTGGGAGGGCTGTTTCCAGCCGGGGCGCCAGATTTTGCGGGTTGGACCCGCTGGGCCTGGGTGCTATGGTTTTAATCAGGTCGGTGCGGGTCACAATCCCGACAATCTCATTATGCACCGGATCGACTACCGGTACCTGGCCCCATCCGCTGTCGGCCATCACACGTTGGAGGTGTTCTAGTGAATGGTCGGGGTGGACGCTGACTTTGCCGGCTTCCATCAGGCTGGCGGCATTAAAATTGAGCTTGTGACTGATGGCACGGTCAACTGCACGCCGGGTTAGTAAGCCGATTACCTCGCCGTCTTCGACCACCGGGTAGCCTTCGTAGCCATAACGCGCCATCAATTGGGCGGCTTCTTGGGCTGAAGTATTCGGATTGAGCAATCTCGGCCGTCTGGACATAATCTGGCCGACCGTGATGGCCGGTTTGATATGGAGCGGGAGTAGATCCAACAGTTTCAGCCGGTTTTCCTCAAGTGCGCCCTCGCCGTTGGGGTGGATCAAAGCGGCTGATGCTCGCTCGTGCCCACCCCCCCCAAATGCGGCGGCAATTCCAGCCACGTTGATCTGATCGGTGTTCGAACGGGCGATCAAACGGATGCCCTCGGTGGTGGCGACCAACAGGAAAAGCCCGTCCGGGTCGAGGGTGTCGCGCAGCTTGTGGGCTACGCTGGAAATTTCATCAGTCGTTTCTCGCGCTTCGACGCAGGCTATGATAAGGGTCTGCCCATTCACATTAAGCGGCTGGGCCGATTTGAGCAAGGCTTCGTAAACCAGCAGTTGCTGGGCTGAGAGGGGTGTATTAAGAAAGTTGCTGAGGAGGCTCAGGTTAGCGCCCTGTTCCATCAAGAAAGCCGCGGCGCGTGCATCGCGTGGGGTAGTGCCGGTGAAAGAGAGCGAACCCGTATCTTCATAAATCCCTAATAAGAGCAGGGTTGCCTGGGTGGAGCTGAGCACAACGCCGTTTTGTTCTTGCAAATTCTCGACCAGCAACGTGGTGCACGCGCCGGTCCGGTCGACGGCAACCGACCATTCCGCGGGCAGGCCGGGCCGGCTGGCGTGGTGATCGATTACCTGAACCTGGGTGCGTAAGGTCAACCCCTTAAGCGTCACCAGTGACTGCGTGTCGACCAGCATGACGGATTCAATTGGCTCGACTGGCAGGTCGCGTGGATCGACGAAGGGCAGCTCTGCCCCGTATAAGGTGAGGAAAGCACGCCCGTTGCGGTTGATCCGCCGGGGCAGCACTGGCAGGAGGGTCTCATCCAGCAGATGAGCCGCCAGCAGCGCCCCCAAGGCGTCGAAATCGGCTTGTTCGTGAGTTAATGCGATGCGCATGGAATTAATTGTAGCATAAACTCGTCCAGTACCCCTCACCGCTTTTCTTATTCCCCGCCATCTGAGAGCGGGGCCGGGGATGGGTGATAATGCCGACAACTGGGAATTGAGCATTCTCATGCAATCATTATGCAATCGCCCTCGGATGTAGTGCCATTGGTTCTTCAGGATTTACCGTGGAATGGTCCGCATTTTTGGGTGTTAGCGCGCGTACGCGCGCTAACACCCAAAATGCGGGTTTTCACCACGGAAATTCTCAATGAGCCGAACCATTCAATTGGAAAATTAGATTAAACCAGCGTATACTTAGGGTCGGACGATAAGCCTGGTTGGTCAGTAAGAGGGAGTTATGGAAAATTTACCGCAGGTTCGATTGAATAATCAAACAAGACCAGTATTGTTAACTGTGCTGGCCCACCCGGATGATGAGACCTTTGGGACAGGCGGTACCCTGGCGTTGTATTCCAGGCGGGGTGTAGACGTCCATCTGGTATGTGCCACCCGTGGTGAAGTAGGCGAAATGGACCCGGCATTGATGGGCAGTTTTGACACCATCGGGGATAAACGTGAATCGGAGCTGCGCTGCGCCGCCGGAACTTTGGGATTGACGGGTGTATATTTCCTGGGTTACCGCGATTCAGGCATGCCCGGTTCTCCAGATAACCAACATCCCCAGGCATTGGTGGCTCAACCTTTAGATGAGGTCGCGGCTAAAGTGGCCCATTATATCCGCTTGCTCAAGCCCCAGGTTGTGACCACCTTCGACCCGATTGGCGGTTACCGCCACCCGGATCACATCGCGATTCATCAGGCAACGGTTAAGGCGTTTTATGCAGCGGGAGATCCTTCGGCTTATCCCGACCCGGATGGTCTGCCGGCTTTTACGCCGCAGAAGCTGTATTTCCATACCTTCCCGCATGGGTTCTTAAAAGTAGCTGTGCGCATACTCCGATTGGTTGGGCGCGATCCGACGAAATTCGGAAAAAACAAGGATATCGACCTGGTCTCTATTACCGAAGTTGAATTCCCCACTCACGCCTTGGTGAATTTCCACCCGGTTGCCAGGATCCGCGAAGAGGCCGCTGCCTGCCATGCCAGCCAGGGCGGACAGGCAATGAACAGCGGCCTGCAAGGGTTTATCTCGCGCCTGTTCAACCGCGGGGATAACTACATGCGCGCATATCCAGAGCCTAAATCGGGTGAACGGTTAGAGCGGGATCTTTTCGAACGCATTTAACTATTCGACCACTTCGCTGTTGACCACCGTGGTGAAGGTCAGCCTGTCAGGTCCATCTCGCCCGGTATCTAGTCCTGGATAATCCACGTAAATCAGGTCGCCTTGTTGAAATTCTCCAGAAAGAATGCGCAGAGCCAGCGGATCTTGCAGCTCACGTTGAATCGTGCGCTTAAGCGGCCGGGCGCCATAATCTGGGTCGTAGCCTTCGTCTGCCATGAATTGGCGGGCAGCCGCGCTGACTTCCAGTTTGTAACCACGCTCGATTATCCGGGCTTCAACCCGGCGCAGTTGGATGCCGACGATGTCGGAAATCACATCGCGGCTGAGTGGATGGAAGACGACGATCTCGTCCACGCGGTTGAGGAATTCAGGACGGAAATGCCCCTGTAAAATGCGGTTGAGTGTGTCGCGGGACACACTGCGCTGGTTGCCATTCTCGTCGCCACCGATCCACAGCTCGTTCCCCAGGTTGCTGGTCATGATCACGAGCGTATTGCGGAAATCGACGGTACGTCCCTGGCCATCCGTCAGGCGCCCATCATCCAACAGTTGCAGCAGCACATTAAACACCTCACTGTGGGCCTTTTCAATCTCGTCAAACAAAACCACACTATAAGGGCGACGGCGCACGGCTTCGGTCAGTTGCCCGCCTTCTTCATAACCCACGTAGCCAGGCGGCGCACCTACCAGGCGCGAGACGGTATGCTTCTCCTGGTACTCGCTCATATCGATGCGGATCATGGCGCGCTCGTCATCGAATAGATAGTCGGCCAATGAGCGCGCCAGTTCGGTTTTACCCACACCGGTGGGTCCAAGGAAGATGAACGAGCCGATCGGCCGGTTGGGATCTTGCAGACCAGCCCTGGCGCGTCTCACCGCCTTGGCCACCACCAGAAGGGCTTCGTCCTGCCCCACCACGCGCTGCCGCAGGTGGTCCTCCATGTGAAGAAGCTTTTGCATCTCGCCTTCAAGCAGGCGTGAGACGGGGATACCCGTCCAGCGCGCCACCACACCGGCCACTTCTTCAGCGTCCACTTCTTCTTTGAGCAAGGCGCCTTCATTTTGCAGCGTCTTGAGCTGCTTTTCGGTGGTTTCCAGCCGGGCTTGCAGGTCGCGCAGGGTACCATAGCGTAAACGGGCGGCCTTTTCCAGGTCGGCCTGGCGTTCAGCTTGTTCCATTTCCACCTGAGCTTGCTCGATTTGTTCCTTAATCGCCCGCAGTTCCCCGATGATGCCTTTTTCAGTGGTCCAACGCGCGTGCAGTTCGGTCGACTTTTCGCGCAAGTCGGCGAGTTCTTTGTCCAACTTTTCCAGCCGATCTTGGGAAGAGCGATCCTTTTCCTTTTTAAGGGCCTCATGCTCGATTTCGAGCTGCATGATCTGCCGGTCGACTTCATCCAGGGCCTGTGGCTTGGAGTCAATCTCCGTGCGCAGCCGCGCGGCAGATTCATCGATCAGGTCGATGGCTTTATCTGGCAGGTGACGGTCGGTGATGTAGCGGTTCGAAAGCGTCGCGGCTGCGATGACAGCAGGGTCGGTGATGCGCACGCCGTGATGCACCTCGTAGCGCTGCTTGAGGCCGCGCAAGATGCTGATGGTATCTTCGACCGATGGCTCTTTCACCATGATGGGTTGGAAGCGCCGTTCCAGGGCCGGGTCTTTCTCGACGTATTTACGGTATTCATCTGTGGTGGTGGCGCCGATCAGGTGCAGCTCGCCGCGAGCCAGCATGGGCTTGAGCATATTGCCGGCATCCATGGCGCCTTCGGCGGCGCCCGCTCCTACCACTGTGTGCATTTCGTCCACGAACAGGATTATCTCGCCGGATGAAGTCGTGATTTCTTTTAAGACGGCTTTGAGACGCTCTTCAAACTCGCCGCGGTATTTGGCGCCGGCGATTAATGCGCCCATATCCAGTTGGATCAGACGTTTATTTTTCAATCCCTCTGGCACATCCCCGTTCACAATGCGCTGAGCCAACCCTTCGACGATAGCAGTTTTGCCCACGCCAGGGTCGCCAATCAGCGCCGGGTTGTTTTTGGTGCGCCGAGAGAGGATCTGCACCACCCGCCGGATTTCTTCGTCCCGGCCGATCACCGGGTCCATCTTGCCCTGGCGAGCCATCGCGGTCAAATCGCGACCATATTTTTCTAGAGATTGGTAGGTCCCTTCTGGGTTTTGCGAGGTAACCCGCTGCGATCCGCGCACGGTAGCCAGGGCTTTTAATATCGCGTCTTTGGTCAGACCATACTGGCTCAGGCGCTTTCCTTCTGGGCTGTCGGTCAGACCAAGCAGCAGATGCTCGGTCGAGGCATAATCGTCCTGCATTCCCTTCGCGTAACGCTCTGCGGCGCTGAGCACATCGGTCGTCTGGCGTGAGAGCGCGGCCTGCCCGCTATTTCCGCCATAAACTTTGGGACGATTGTTTAAGTCTTTTTCCAGATCCTCGCGCAGTCCGGCTACTCCGCCGGATATTTTGGTGACAATGGCCGGTACGACACCTTCGTCCTGGCGCACCAGCGCCATCAGCAAATGGGCAGTTTCGATGCTTTGATGGTTAAGATCCTGGGCCAGTTGTTGCGCATCAAAGATGGCTTCTTGTGCTTTTTGGGTATAACGGTCAAAATTCATGTTTACCTCGCTCCTGGGCTGGTCTTTTTTTGTGATGTTCGCCGATGAAGGTCTCCCCTAACGGCCTGAACATGGCTATAACGTAAAACTGACCAGATCACCTATTATTTTACTCAGATCCTTTAAAAGCAGGGCATCTTGGTCATTTTAGATATCTCAGGCACAAACAAACCAGCCCACCCCGCTCAATTGTCAGGATATTTTGTTCGCTTTAACCATAATGGCTGACTGTAGGAAGAAAGTTAACAGCACATAAGAAAAAAGTATGTGTTTGTGTCGGTCCCGCAGCAGCTCATTGTATATCCAAAAGGGTTAATGGGAATTTCCATAGTGAATTATAAAAATGCGGACCATTCCACGGGAAATCCTGAAGAACCTTCCAAAAATATACGCTTGTTTGGCAATACCTGAGTATAATTTAACTATCTTTCGTCCACACTGTGGTTTTAGTGGACGGTTTTCATTTGACTTTAATATAAAATTTTTGTACACTATGCTGTGAATTGCTTATATTCCTAAGGAGGACTTATGGTTTCAACGACCTATCAATTAACTATGCGCTCTGGACCCACCCCTGGAAAGGTATTCCCTTTGGAAAAAGATGAAGTGATGATTGGGCGGGACCTGACCACTGACATTGTGATTAACGATGTGGGTGTTTCTCGCCGGCACGCTCACCTGGTACTGCAAGGAACCGGATTTGTCCTGGAAGATGTAGGTTCTACCAACGGCACCATGGTAGGGGGCCAGCGTTTGATGGGCCCATACCAGTTGCAATCTGGAGATGCCTTCACCCTGGGGGATAATGTGACCCTGGTCTTTGAAGCGATAAGTTACGATCCAGACGCGACCCTTGCCTCCCCAAGAATGGCAATGGAGCAGCCCACGCCTACCGCGCAGTCGATGCCGCCCATTCAGTTCCAGGGGCAGCCCACAACACCCCCTCCGCCGGTTTATTCTGCCCCAATGATGTCTCAACCCCAACCGCCACAACCTTCCTATTCGGGGCAGGTCCCAGCGGGTCCCGCACCCGTTCCTCCCAAGAAGAAGAAAGGTTTCCCGGTCTGGATTATCATCGTGTTGGTAATCATCTTGATATTGATATGTGTTTGTGTGGGTGGGCTCTGGTTCATTGACGCCAACAATATGTGGTGCAAGATTGCGCCCTTTATCCCTGGCTGCCCGTAAATCGGGGAAGGGTTCTGAATAAGGTTGTTATTTCGTAACTGTTCAGCCATGGTAAGAAAGTTGCCGAATTTTGAGTGTTTGCGGGTGCTTCACACCCACAAACACTCAAAATTCGGGTCTTCTCACACAGGTCTGAGCAGTTACGTTATTTCATCGTATTTGGACAGTCCGCCGACCAGGTTTGTTGGTAGGTCAGGCTGAGTGTCGCTGATTGCGACCATGTAGTGATGACCGCTGCCTGGCCGTTTTGGGCTCCTAGCTGGATCGATTGGGGGTCAAGCCCGCAGCTTTGGACGGCCTCTACGGCGCTTTCCATAGAAGCAGCCAGCGGACTTTTCACGAGTGATTGTTTGAATCGCTGGTCAAGGCTGGCGGAAGCGAGATCTGCGGTAGGATAGCCCGAAATCGCATCCAGTGCCTGATTAACCGCCTGGATGGTCTGCGTCGCGCGAGCGTTATTGCCTGCGTTCATTTCTTGCCTGGCATTCATCAAGAGCAGCTCGATCGTCAGGTTGGGGGTGTTTTCCGGATGGCGTATATAATCGGCCACGATTCCTTTTGAGACCATAGCATCGATATTCAGCAGCCAAACCTGGCGAAAATAGGCGGAAGGATCGAGCAGCTGCTGGTAACGGCGGACCGTATCAAAATAGTGGGCGGTTAGCCGGATTAAGCTTTCGAGATCTGGGTTGGATGGCTGTTGGCTGAGGATGTTCATAAAGCGGTCTTCGACCTGGAACAGAGAAAGATGAAAGTGTTTTTCGAGCGCCTGGTTGACTGCTTGCGCCTGGCTTCCACTGGGGTCGGAATGGATATCCCGGTAAAAGCTGGAAAAAGCATTCCAGCCCCAGGTGTTAACCATCCATTCAACCAACGCTGCGGCTTCCATATAACAGGTTTCATGCTGCGCACTGTAAAAAGCGTCGATCAGCCCGGGAAACGGGCGGTAAAGGCCCTGCTCAGACAGGGTTGCCGCCGTAAATAAAAGAGGTTCGTGGGTGTAATGCCCGCCGGACAGATACACCGCGAGGCCTTCTTCAAAGAATTCCGGGCGTAGGTCACCACCCATCTGAACGTCGAGGAAATGGACCATTTCATGATGCAAGATCAGGCTAAAATTATCGCTGGAATAATTGCGATCGAGATAAGAAATGTAAATCTTATCGGAAGTAAAACCACCTTGCCCCAAGACTCTTGGCACCAGGATGATTGGAATGCTGCTCTGATAGGGTGTTCTGAGCAGTTGGGTGACGGATAGAGCCTGCAGGTCGGCGCTGCGTTTGATCGCGGCCAGGTCGCGTTCAGCCGCTGTACCGGTAATATAGTCAAAGGTACAGCATAAGCTTTGCGCCCTGGCCCAATGAGGTGAGTCTGTCGTGGGTGGCGCCAGACGAATCGATTGTTTCCAGGCTAACCCTTTGGGCGTCACACTAAAATCCAGGGTATATAGATTTGCCTTGAGGTTGCGCGTGTCCCAGGCCCAGATCAGGTTGGCGATCCAGGACTGCGCATAGTCTTGAACGAAATCGGCAGGTCCCAGAATGGCAATGATGGGTTGATCAGTATTGGAATCTGGGCTGCCGGATGATATTCTGATAGTCAGGTGCTGCTGGCTCAGGTCGACCCCCTGTGGTGCTACAACTTGCAAGCTGATCCAATCTCC